>Ga0247818_10000492_pt1 | contig 24713 bp, 19 predicted proteins | sample 13C_Glucose_Day1_FD_192424 | JGI IMG/M metagenome (GOLD analysis project Ga0247818, IMG submission 192424) | Soil microbial communities from agricultural site in Penn Yan, New York, United States - 13C_Glucose_Day1 | ecosystem: Environmental > Terrestrial > Soil > Agricultural land | place... | reverse complement strand
AGCTCACGGCCGGTGTCGGTCAGGCTCAGGCACTTGGCCCGGCGATCCTGCGCATCTTCGGTGCGGCAGACATAGCCGGCGTGGCACAACTGATCGAGCAGACGCACCAGCGACGGACTCTCCATCCCGGCTGCCTGCGCCACCTGCACCTGACGCACACCCTCGCCCAACCGCCCGATCATCAACAACGGCACGGCGCAGGCTTCGGAGATTCCATAGTTGACCAGCGTGGTCTGGCAGATCTTCCGCCAATGCCTGGCGGCCACCACCATGGCACTGCTGATGTTCATCTGGAGAGCGTCGAGGGAATTCGGCACGGGAAAATGCACACTGTTAGTTTGCTAACTATCAATATCGCATTGGCGGGGAATTTCAGTCAAGTTTTGAAACAAATCTGCCCGTTGGTCACTCGGAGCAACGCGTGATTCCTAATCAAAGCATTACGATGTATGTACCTCGTAAGTACATCACCTTTTAAAGGGAACATTGCAATGTCAAAACAGGCGGTTTTCACAATGAAACTCGAGCTCGAGCTGCGAGAGCAGTTCATGGCCGAAGCCGAGGCCTCGCATCGCCCTGCATCACAGATCGTGCGCGAAATGATGCGTCAGTTTGTTCAGACTCAAAGGGAAGCCCGTGAGTACGAGATGTTTTTGCAGCGAAAGGTCGAGCTTGCGCGAGCCTCAATAGCCGCCGGCGAGGTTTTTTCCAACGAGGAAGTTGAAGCACAATTCGCCGTCAGGCGCAGGCGGGCAGACAATCAAGGATGAAGATTATCTGGACTAAAAATGCTGTACAGGATCGTGAAAAATCTGGGACTACTTACACGCCGTAAACCCGCGAGTAGCCCTCGAAATGGATCGCCGCTTCACTGAAGCGGTATCCCGGATCTCCCAACACCCCGAAGTTGGCCCTGTCGGCGTTATCGCTGGCACTCGAGAGATCATTCCGCATCCTAGCTATCGTCTCGTTCACCAAATGGATCGAGAGGTGGTCTGGATCATGGCGATTGTTCATACCGCACAGATGTGGCCTTTCCCAAAATAGCGGTCATCCCTCCCGCCCCTTGCGCAACAACACATCCAACTGATCCACCACCTCCGCCCAGTCCGCATCATCAAGAATCTCATCCCGCAAAAAATCCGCCTGGCTCTTGCTCCAGAAAAACGCGTCCGCGAGGTGCAGCTCGGGTTTGAGTGGTGAATGGGTGGTGATGAATTGGTCGATGCTGGTCGGGTCGTTGTCCAGACCCAGTTGTTTGAACAGGGACGGCAGGCTGTGGGTGGGCTGTTCCATGGAGGACTCCTTCAAGAATGCGGTGGGTGGGAGATTATTCGCGAGCAGGCCCGCTCCCACAGGGGAACGTGTTCAACCTGTGAGAGCGAGCCTGCTCGCGAGGGCGCCGGCAAAAACGCTACAAATCCTACTGACTCAACTCCCGCACCTCGGCATGCGGCACCATTTTCAGGAATTCGGGCATGCTCATGTGCAGCAGGTAGTTGTGGTTACCGGCTTCCAGGTAGATGTCTTTCTGCCGGGTCAGCAGCGGGTCGATGACCATGTCCAGGCCGTAGGAATCACCCAGCGGCGGCACCGCGCCGCGTTCGCAGTCATCGAAGATATGCGCCAGGTTGCTCTCCCGGGTGATCTGCCATTCGCCCCTGCTGCGCACCTTGCTCAAGTCCAGATGCCGGCTGGCCGGCAGCACGGTCATCAGGTAATGCCCGTGGTGGTCGTCGAGAATGACCGATTTGGCCACGCGTTCGGCGGGCACTCCGGAAACCCGTGCGGTTTCCAGGCTGCTGGCCGAGTGGCGGTGGGCCACGATGTCATATTCGCAATGCGCCCGGTTCAGGCTGCTTTGCACTTTTTTTGCCATACGCATGCTGCACCTCGGTGTCCCGCTGAACGTTGTACCTGTTCTGCTGAGTCTAGTCCGACAAGGCATTGGCGAAAGGAAATCCGCTCACTGGACACATCTGCTCATTGAGCAGAATTCATCCAGCGCCAGGCTCAACTAGACTTAAGGAAACACCCCCATGACTCTCCCGGAGGGTCACGTGAATAGCCGATGTTGCACGTTTTTCCTGATACTGCTGACCAGCGGCTCGGCCCTCGCGGCTGACGTCCCGCTGACGGCGGTCAATCCGCTCGGCCTATGGCTGATCACCCTCGGCATTGCCTTTCTGATCGCCGAAGCGGCATTGCCCAACTACGGGGTGATCGGCCTCGGCGGGATCATCATGTTCGTCATCGGCGCGCTGATTCTGGGCAACGCCGAGTTGCCAGTACCGATGATCATCGGACTTGGCCTGCTCAGCGCCCTGCTGCTGATCGCGTTGATCGTCCGCGCCTTGAAAACCCGCCCGCGCCACGCCGTCAGCGGCGATGCCGGGCTGGTCGGCAGCGTGACGGCGGTGACTACCGTGCAAGCGCAAAACGCCCACAACGGCTGGGTGCAATTGCAGGGTGAACATTGGCAGGTGCACAGCACGACACCGCTGCACACCGGGCAATCGGTGCGGGTGGTCGGGCGTACGGGCTTATTGCTGAAAGTCGCCGCGACTGACGCGGTGCGACACGGAGAGTGATCATGGGTCTGCAAATCGGTTTCGTTGCACTGCTGCTGTTGGTGATCGCACTCGCCGGCTCGACCTTCCGCATCTTGCGTGAGTACGAGCGCGGCGTGGTGTTCCAGCTCGGGCGCTTTTGGCAAGTCAAGGGTCCGGGGCTGATCCTGCTGATTCCGGTGGTGCAGCAAATGGTCCGGGTCGATCTGCGCACCGTGGTGCTCGACGTGCCGCCGCAGGATGTCATCACCCGCGACAACGTCTCAGTGAAGGTCAACGCGGTGCTGTACTTCCGCGTGCTCGACCCGCAGAAGGCGATCATTCAGGTCGAAGACTTTCTCTCGGCCACCAGCCAACTGGCGCAGACCACCCTGCGCGCGGTGCTCGGCAAACATGAGCTGGATGAACTGCTGGCCGAACGCGAGCAACTGAACATCGACATCCAGCAGGTGCTCGACGCCCAGACCGATGCCTGGGGTATCAAGGTCGCCAACGTCGAGATCAAGCACGTCGACCTCAACGAGTCGATGGTGCGCGCAATTGCCAAACAGGCCGAAGCCGAACGTGAACGCCGGGCCAAGGTGATCCACGCCGAAGGCGAACTGCAGGCCTCGGAAAAACTCATGCAGGCCGCCGAAATGCTCGGCCGTCAGCCCGGTGCCATGCAGTTGCGCTACATGCAGACCTTGAGTTCGATTGCCGGCGACAAGAGCTCGACGATCGTCTTTCCGTTGCCGATCGAGCTGCTCAAGGGGATGGCGGATTTGTCGGGCAAATCCTGAGCCTGCGCAGGCCAGCGATCATCCGCCCGGTTTATCGGTGCCTGGCCCCCTCACATACAAGCGTGCAAAAGCACCGCCTGCATGGACATCGCTCTGCCGCTGCCAGCCTTCAGGCAACGCCGCAAACTCATCGGGTTCATCCAGCGTGCCGATCAACCACATCCGCGTGCTGCCCTTTGACACGTCACCAAGCTGATCGAGGAAAACCTCCTCGCCGACCAAAGTGCCAAACCCATAGGCATTGGGGCGCGTGGAACGCCCGTCCGCCGCTGGTGGCGTATACAGGCGGATCTGCGCGTCGGTGCGGTTGTAGTAGATGTAGCTGAGGTACCACATCATGTCGCTGGTGACGATCCGGTCACCCTCGATGAAGTGCCGGTTGACGTAGTCGACCAGCACGCTGAACTGATCGTTGCTGTCGACCGTGGCATTGTTCTTCACACCCACCAGCTCGACCCCAACGAACAACACCAGAATCGCCAGCGCCAGCACGCGAGAGCCTGCGTACAGACGATCGACCGCCAGCGCCACCAGCATTGGCAACCCCAGCGCATAGGCCGTCACATACCGCTCGATGAACACCGGCGAGAGGAACGACACGCCAAACACCAGCAGAATCGGCACCACGCTGTAAGACAGCAGCAACAGGCTGCCGCGAAACACACTGCGATCACGTCGCAACGCGACGCCGATCACGGCCACCAATGCCAGTGGCAGCAGCCAGAACAGCCACACCGGCAAGGTCAAACCGTCGTCCTGAATCAGCAACGACCAGACCATCGACGGCAATGAGCTGAGGGTCACCGGATCTTCCCAGCCAATGTCATTACTGGCCTTGAGTTCCGGGATGTGCCGCAGCAGATCAAGCAGATTCGGCACCCACGGCAAGTACAGCAACGCGATGCTCAGGTTCGCCAACCACCACGCCGGTCGCTGAATATGCCGCAGCCGATACCCCGGCTGCACGCGCACCGCCGTCAAATACAGCCAGTGGCTGATCACGCACAGAACAGTGAAATAGTGGGTGTAGAACGCTGCCGTCATCAGCAGCGCATAGGCCACCAGATAACGATGCCGCCTCGGCTGGCGCACCCAGTAGACCAGCGCGATCGTCGCGCCGATCAGCCACACACCGAGCAGCGCATACATGCGCACTTCCTGGCTGTAGCGCACGGCCGTGGGCAACAACGCCAGCAATAACCCGGCCAACAACGCAGCGCGGCGGGTGGCGAGCAGATCCACCAGCCACACCCCCAGCCCGACGGTGATGATTCCCGGCACGGCGCTCATCAGGCGAATCGACAGCATGCCGTCACCGAAAAGGCCTATCCAGCCGTGCAACAACATGAAATACAGCGGTGGGTGCACGTCATGGGCCGCATGCCCCCAGATATCAGGCAGGGAAAACCGGCTGAGCAGAACACTGGAGCCTTCATCGAACCAGATCGACGCGGCCGTCAGGTCGAAAAAACGCACCGCCGCCGCGAGCAGCATGATCGGTAACAGCCAGTGCTCCCGGGCCCAACGAATCAGGCGCAAGGCAACCAACCATGCCCCGGGGACAGCACGTGGATCCTGCGTGTCGCCGACCGGCGTTTCTCTGTGTGCCGCCATTGCGTCCTCTTGCTGTGCCGGAATATCGCGAACGGATGGAGCCGAACCTGTCCGTCACTTTAGGTCAGCCACGGGAGGGCCGTCGATGGCGGTGTACGGTTTCACGACATCCGGCAACCCGCTCGGCAGGGAGCAGGTTCTGCGAACATCTCCTGACCGCGTTCCACGCCCCGCTTACGTGTAACTGCAATTTGGGAAGCGTCTGACATCATTTCTTCGGCGGCCTTGTTAGCGTTGCACAAAACCGGCTCCGAGACGTTTGTTGCGCGCAAGACCATGGAAGGTCTGCGCGCAAGCGTTGCATCGACGTCCGAGAGCCTGTGCCCCGTCACAGGACAAGGAATAAAGGATGTCGACCACCCGTGCCCGCTTCAGCCTTTCGCTCACCGACGTTAAACATGACCTGCAGGTCCTCTCCTTCACCGGCCACGAATCCATCAGCCAGCCCTACACGTTCGAGATCGAGTTGGTCAGCGAACGAGCGAACCTGCGCCTTGAAAGCTTCATGCACCAGCAGGCGTTCCTGGCGTTCGACCTCGAAGGTCATGGCATCCACGGCGTAGTCAATCGCGTTGCCCGGGGCGATAGCGGCAAACGCCTGACTCGCTACAGCCTGACACTGGTTCCACGCCTTTCGTATCTGCAACACCGTTTCAACCAGCGAATTTTCCAGCAGATTAACGTGCCACAGATCATTACCCGGATTCTCGCGGACAACGGCATTCAACGTGACCTGCACCAGTTTCATCTCGGCGCCGACTATCCGCCGCGCGAATACTGTGTCCAGTCGGAATCCGATCTGCACTTCATCCAGCGCCTGTGTCAGGAAGAAGGCATTCACTATCACTTCCAGCACAGCCGGGAAAAACACCTGCTGGTGCTGGGCGACAATCAGACGGTTTTTCCTCGTCTGGAGCGCCCCACACCCTATCGCCAGGACAGCGGCATGGTGGCCGAAACGCCTGCGATCCAACAATGGCAGGTACGGGTAGAAACCCGCCCCACGGCGACCACGCGCCGCGATCATGACTTTCGCAAGACCCGCTTTCTGCTGGAGGCGACCCAACGGCCCGACAGCGACGCGGCACGGCCGGCGCTTGAGGATTATCGCTATCCGGGGCTCTTCACCGACGGCGCGCGGGGCAAGCAACTGACCCACCGCGCCCTCGAAAGTCATCGCGCCGACTACTTGCAGGCTCGCGGCCACAGCGATCAGCCAAGCCTGATGGCGGGTCATTTCCTGTCGATCAGCGAGCATCCCTGCGAGGACAACAATCGGTTGTGGCTGCTGACCGAGGTGAACCACTGCGGCAAACAGCCCGCCGTGCTGGAGGAAACGCTGGACGGGGTGGCCGGCGCCGCTGACGATGGTTTTGTAGAAGGCTACCGGAACGATTTTGTCGCCACGCCATGGGAGGTGATCTACCGTCCACCACAATCATTCGTGAAGCCGCGAATCTTCGGCAGTCAGACCGCCGTGGTTACCGGTCCCGTCAACGAAGAGATCCATTGCGACGCGTTTGGTCGGGTCAAAGTCCAGTTCTACTGGGATCGCGAAGGCAATCACGACGACCACAGCAGCTGCTGGTTGCGGTTGGCCTCGAACTGGGCCGGCAGCGCCCACGGCAGCGTGACGCTGCCCCGGGTCGGCATGGAAGTGCTGGTCAGTTTTCTCGAGGGCGACCCCGATCACCCGGTGGTCAGCGGCTGCCTGATCAACAGCGCCAACCCGGCCCCCTATGAACTGCCGGAACACAAGACCCGCAGCGTGTTTCGCTCACGCAGTTCACCGGACAATGGCGGCTTCAACGAATTGCATGTGGAAGATCGCGCCGGTCGTGAACTGATTTACCTGCGCGCCCAGCGCGACCTCGAACACAAGGTGGAAAACGACAGCCGCCTGGACGTCGGCAACCAGCGCCACGAAACCATCAAGGGCCACAGCATCAGCGTGTTGCAGGCCGAAGAACAGCGCACCGTGCACGGCGACCGCAAAACCCGGCTGCATGCCAGCGATCACTTGCACGTCAGCGGAGACAGTCATAGCCGTGTCGATCGGTTGCAGGTGATCGAAGCCGGTCGGCAGATCCACCTCAACGCCGGCGATCATCTGGTACTCAACGCCGGCAACAGCATCAGCCTCACGGTCGGTGGCGAGCATCTGGTGATCGGTCACGGTGGCATTTTCAGCAGCAGTGCCATTCAGGTCGGCGGCAGCCCCACATCTGTTACGCCAGCGAGGGCATTGATGCCCGATGGCGTAACAGATGTGGGGCTGCCGCCGCCATTGCCACCCGTGCTGGCGCCCACGCAACTCGCGCTGCTGGCGGACAACAACGCCATGGGAGCGACTTTCTGCGCGCTTTGCGAAGACTGTCGCGATGGCGTCTGCCTGCCACGGGAGAACGCCGCATGAGCGAAACGTTTCCGCGCCGCTGGATGACCGGTCAATTCGCCTCAGGGCACGGCCTGTATGTGCTACTGGACTCACAGCCGCCACAACGGGAAACCCGGCAGACGCTGCTGCAAACCAGCGACTTCGAGCATTACCGCATCCTCTACAAAGACACACCCGCCGCCGAACTGGCGGACAACGGGCCGTTTGTCTTCGCCCTGGAGCGGTACGACGACAAGCGCATCGCGCCGTTGCTCGCCAGTCCGGAAAGCAACTGGGGATGGCTGTTCAGCCTGCCGCAAACCTCCCTGTCCGCGTGGGTCGAACACTGGCAGCAACGGCTGATCATCGGCGCACGCCCGCATCAGGCGCTGTACCGCTTTCACGACAACCGCGTGCTGACCCGGACACTGGCGTATCTGCCAACCGAAGACATTGCGGCCTACCTCGGCCCCGCCCTCAGCGTGTGTTACTGGCAGGGCACGCAATGGGAAAGCTGCGACAACCCGGCGCCTGGCCACTATCCACTGCCAGAGTCTCCACCGTGGCTGCATACACCCGTGCCTGCGGAGCAAACCCGCGAGATTCGCCAGCTTAACGCTCATCGCTATCTGCTGGCCGGACACGAACAGGCCTACGCCGACCTCGCCCGTACACAGCCACCGCAAACCTGGCTGCGCGAACGCTTGGCGCAGGCGGATGAGTGGGGGTGGCAGACCCCGCAGCAGCTGGAGTTTCTGCTGATTCACAGCTTGCGAGCGCCGGCCAACGGCTTTGATGCGCAGTGGCAAGTGCGCCCGGGGGAAACGCCGCTGGACCACTTCGAACGGGTGAGCCACTGGGTAAAAACGATGGCTGAAGAGGCAACGCAGTGAAACGATTTTTTCGACATGCCGGGTGGGTGGGCTGCATGGGGATGTTGCCGGGTTGTGTGGCGAGTCCGCCTGACAGTTTCACCTTCACGGCTGATTTGCCACCGGGGTTTGTTTATCAAGCTATCGCCAAATACGAACCCGATGCAGGTGAAACCTGCACTGTTCCGGACGGCCGCAATACCGCCGAGGGGTACAACCTGCAGTGGCGTGAGAACTACGTGGCCGTATCAGAAATAGCTATTCGCAGAACCGTGCGCGGCTGCCCGTTGGTGATCCGCAAAATCGACCTGGAACTCTACTTTGCATATGGCAAAGATCGAGGGGATTTCGCTTCAGACTATGCCGCCGTGGCCATACGCGGAGAACTTGAAGAAAAGTACAAAGGCACATTCGACGAAACCGGTGAAAGCCGTTTTTACGGCCAGTGCCAGTGGCTGTTCCGCACGATGGGACCGTACCGCCGCATCGTAAAACTCCTCGACTGCAAAAAAACCGATGAGCTTGGCGCACTCGCGCGAGGTCGCCCTTTTGCCGCTTATATCCTCGACCAACTGCCGGGAAAAACCGTGCGGATGAAGATCGATTTAGCGGAGGAAGAAAGGCCTGCCATCGGCAAGACCTGGGTCAAAGTACCTAACGGCTGGAAGCGCTGCATGGGCGACAACTTCGAAGACCAGTACGCCTTCTGCTTCGGCAACCATACCGATTTCAGCACCTTCCAGATGGTCGATGGCCGCATCTGCACCATCTATCCCGGCTGCACGGAATAAGGAGTGTTCCACATGACGTCATTTGAAAAGGGGTTGCACAGCTACCTCACCGGGCCTCACTTGCGATGCATGGCGATGCTGGGTGGTTGCTTCGCTCTTATGGCTGGCTGCAAGAGCAGTCCGTCCAACAGCTTCACCTTCACGGCTGATTTGCCGCCGGGGTTTGTTTATCAAGCTATCGCCAAATACGAACCCGATGCAGGTGAAACCTGCACTGTTCCGGACGGCCGCAATACCGCCGAGGGGTACAACCTGCAGTGGCGTGAGAACTACGTGGCCGTATCAGAAATAGCTATTCGCAGAACCGTGCGCGGCTGCCCGTTGGTGATCCGCAAAATCGACCTGGAACTCTACTTTGCATATGGCAAAGATCGAGGGGATTTCGCTTCAGACTATGCCGCCGTGGCCATACGCGGAGAACTTGAAGAAAAGTACAAAGGCACATTCGACGAAACCGGTGAAAGCCGTTTTTACGGCCAGTGCCAGTGGCTGTTCCGCACGATGGGACCGTACCGCCGCATCGTAAAACTCCTCGACTGCAAAAAAACCGATGAGCTTGGCGCACTCGCGCGAGGTCGCCCTTTTGCCGCGTACACCCTCGATCAACTGCCGGGCAAAACCGTTCGGATGAAGATCGATTTGGCTGCCGAGGAAAGGCCTGCCATCGGCAAGACCTGGGTCAAAGTACCTAACGGCTGGAAGCGCTGCATGGGCGACAACTTCGAAGACCAGGATGCCTTCTGCTTCGGCAACCATACCGATTTCAGCACCTTCCAGATGGTCGATGGCCGCATCTGCACCATCTATCCCGGCTGCACGGAATAAGGAGTGTTCCACATGACGTCACTTGAAAAGGACCTGCAATCACCGCTCAACAACCGCCTGCTGAGCTGCCCCGCACAAGGTAACTGGAGCAGTTTTCAACTGGTCGATGAGTTTGGCTCGGGGGCGGCTTATGAGGGATTGGCCTATGTTGCGGTCGATTCAGAGGGACAACTATTCAATGGATACCTCGATATCAACGGTATTGGAAAGGTCGAAAACTATTGCGCGGGTCCGATTGCGTTGCGCTTCGAACAGGCTTACGAGGGTCAGGAAAAAGTCTATCTGCGCGTAATGGAACGTCCCCACTACCCACTGAAAATCACCGAACTCCAGGTTCGCGCCGAACAAACCCGTTACCGCAATCCGGACGCCACCCGTAACCGCGAACAACCCGTTCCGGACGGCGACGAATACATACAGGTGGAGGTGCGCCATCTGGTCCGGCATGTCGCTCATCTACCACCCGAGGTCTATCGCCACTACCCCGCCAACAGTGGCCTGTCAGCGATCATGGGCAAGCATGCACAGGTCGGCGTCGCTCTGGCCTCGCGCAAGCACACGGTGCTGGAAGTCCGTGCGTTGCGGGCCTTGCGCCCGATGCTGTCGACCGCGCCGGAGTTCTGCGCACTCAACCTCTATCAACTGGCATTGATGGCCACCCTGAGTTACTGCCCTTTTGGCCAGAAACCCGCCACCGCTCCGATCAAGGAACCCAAGGTGACCTTCCCCGAACAACCCAGTGTCGGCAACTGGTTCGCCGATGCCTTGGCCAAGTCTGATGAGCTGTGGCGCGTCGATGCCGCGCAAAAGAATGCCTATTACCCTTTGTATGAAGACGTGGCGTATTCGAGAAGGCTGGAAATCGTGCCGTTCGATCCGACGCTGTATGAGGTCAATGATCCAGCCCTTGGGGAGGATCAGGAGCATCCCGAGAAGGTTCACTTTCTCGACGACAGGCACCTCGGTAAAAAGGCCACTGACACTCAGGCGTTCATAACTCACAATGACGGACTGATTTTGATTGCAGTGCGGGGCACTTTTGAGATCATCCCCGATGGATTGCGCGATGCCGATGCACAGCAAGTCCCATTCGTTGAGGGCGTGGGCCAGGTACACCGAGGTTTTTACACGGCAGCACAGACTGCATACGATTTCGCAATTAAATATCTCGACAGATTCTACGCCGGCCAAAAACTACTCATCTGCGGCCACAGCCTCGGCGGTGCAATCACCCTGCTGCTCGCGGAAATGCTGCGCCGCAGATCGAATTTCACGTACAACATCCAGCTCTACACCTACGGCGCCCCCCGCGCCGGCGATACCGTCTTCACCCAAGCCGCCGCCCCGCAGGTGCATTACCGCATGGTCAACCACAACGACCCGGTGCCCAGCGTGCCGGGTAGCTGGATGAATACCAAAGTTGGGGTCTACGGGACTGGCGCGGCGTTGATGTTTACCAACGTGCCGGTCGGGCTGTCGGTGTTCGTCGCGGGGATTACAAACTGGACGGGGGAAGCCTACGACCACCATGGCACCCTGCATCACGCCATGCCGGTGGAGTTCGGGCGCCAGCAGACCTCTTCGATCCTGTGGGAGCCGGGCAGCGACACCATCACCCAGCACGCCGCGTGCACCCTCGCGCTGCAACAGAAAAACGGCCTGCCGGATCGTCCGGGATTGTTACGGCAGATCTTCAATGCCGGGCATCACTCGATGGTCGGCGGCTATGTCCCGGCGTGCTGGGCCGCCTTGCGCCGCTGGCAACAGGCCCATGAGGCGAATCGCACGCGGGTCACTGACAGCGAGTTTGAATGGGTGGAGCAAGCGCTGGTGCGCATTACCCGGCAATTGCGCGCCGCTCGCCAGGACCTGCTGGCCCGGCCAGCGGCCTACGTGCGCACCCAGGAGCGCACGATCGAGGCGATCAGCCATGAAGTCAGCCGCATCGAGACCAGCCATGCGCGCCTGAGCGCCTTGCGGCATAAACGGGTCAGCGCAACGGACGTCTATGGCCTGCTCGCCGAACAGCCGGCGCTGCTCGCCGAGTGCATGCAACGCTGGCGTGCGCACCCGGAAAACCTCAAGCAAGAACAACTCGCGCAGGCTCCGGACAACGCCAGCAACGATGCACGGCTGACCTCACTTTACGGGCATACGATCGGTGCGCCGCATACGCTTGATATCGATTCGATCATCTAGTGCAATCGGAGGGGGCGAAACGCTGGAGTCCCCGGCACCTCCGATCAAATCGAATGTATCGATTGGGTCCCCTTCGCCATCTCCCCCGACGGATACACCGACTCCCAGCCCCCGCCCAACGCCCGGTACAACCCGACCATCGCCAGCGAAACGCCGGTCGAACTTTCCACCCACTGCTCCTGAGTTGCCAGCAATGCGCCTTGCACGGTGAGGACGTTGACGAAATCAACCACGCCTTCGACGTATTGCTGTTGCGCGGTGCGCAGGGCGATCTGGTTCTGGCGTACGGCTTCGGCGAGGCTGTCGCGGCGGCGTTGGCTGGCGTTGTAGGCGGTCAGCTGGTCGTCGATTTCGTGCCAGGCGCGCAGCACGGTCTGCTGGTAGGCGATGGCCGCTTCCTGTTGCTGGGCTTCGCGCAGTTGCAGCATGCCGCGCAGGCGTCCGCCGTCGAACAGCGGCAGGCTGAATTGCGGGCCGATACCGAAAGCTCGCGAGCCCCAGGAACCGAAATCGCTCAGTTGCATCGCTTGCGATCCGAGGTTGCCGGACAGGGTGATGCGCGGATAGAAATCACCCTTGGCCACGCCGATGTTGGCGGTGGCAGCGTGCAGGCGCGCTTCGGCCTGTCGGATGTCCGGACGGCGTTCGGCCAACTGCGATGGCAGGCCGATGGCGACTTGCAACGGTGACTGCGGCACCGCACCGTCTGTGGATAACTCCTTGGCCAGTGCTTGCGGTGGTTCGCCCATCAGCAGGCTGATCGCATTGATCAGTTGTGACTGGCGCTGCTCAAGGGCCGGCAGGCGCGATTCGATGGCGGAAACCTGCGCGGCGGCTTCGGCGACGTCCAGATCGGTCGCTACACCGTCGTTCAGACGCAGTTGCGACAGCTTGAGGCTGTGCCGGGCGACGTCGAGGTTCTGCTCGGTGACCGCGCGGGTGTTCTGCACGCCGCGCAGTTGGATGTAGTTCTGTGCGGTGTCGGCGAGGACCGCGAGCAGCACGCCACGACGATCGTTTTCGGCGACTTCGAGGTTGGCATCGGCGGCTTCGGTTTCGCGGCGTACACGGCCCCAGAAATCCAGTTCCCAGGAGGCGGAGAAACCGGCGTCCCACAGGTTGAAAGCGGAATCGCCGTTGTGCCCGGACGGGTCATTCAGGCCTTCACCACTGTTGCGTTTACGCGCGTAGCTCCCGGTAGCGGCAGTGTTCGGGTAGCGATCCGCGGTGATCACCTGGCGCGCGGCACGGCTTTGTTGCAAACGGCTGCTGGCCAGTTGCAGATCGAGGTTACTGTTCATCGCGCGCTGAGTCAGGGCTGAGAGTTGCGGGTCGTGGAAAACCTCCCACCAGCGTTCGTTCAGCGGTTCGCTGACGGCTTGGCTGGGAGCGGACTTGGCGGGTTTGGCCCAGTCGCTGATCTGTGTAGCTTCAGGCTTGTGGAAGTCCGGGCCAACGGTACAGGCGCTAAGGCCAAACAAGCTCACCACAACAAGTGACTGATACAGACTTTTGTGGCGAGGGAGCTTGCTCCCGCTCGAGTGCGTAGCACTCGCGATTTTCGGGGTCGCTTCGCCCCCCCGCGCGAGCAAGCTCCCTCGACACAGGTTTTTACGCAGAATCATCGCTGAGTCACCTCGCGCTCCGCCGGCGCCGAACGGCGAGTGTCGATACTGGCCTCCACCGACATGCCCACACGCAAACGCTCGGCCAACGGCTGACCCGGCTCAAGCACGATCTTCACCGGAATCCGTTGTACCACCTTGGTGAAGTTGCCCGTGGCGTTATCCGGTTTCACCGCGGCGAATGTCACCCCAGTGGCCGGCGCGATGCTTTCGACGCGACCGCTCAAGGCCTCACCCCCGAGACTGTCGACATGCACCTGCACTTGCTGCCCCGGCTGCACGTCGGTGAGCTGGGTTTCCTGGAAGTTGGCAACCACATACGCCTGCTGCAACGGCACCACCGCCAGCAGCTTGCTGCCCGGCGTCACATAGGCGCCGACGCGCACCGCACGCTCGCCGACCATGCCGTCCTGCGGCGCGGTGATGCGCGTATAGGACAGCTCGAAACTGGCGATTTCCAGCGCCGCTTGCGCATGCTTCAGATTGCCTTCGGCTGCATCGCGCTGCGCCGTGAGAATCTCTACCTGCTTGCGCTCTGCCGCCAGTTTCGCGCTGGCGGTGTCGAGCCGAGCGCTCGCCTGATCAATGCGCGTGCGCGCCTGCTGCGCATTCTGCACCGTGCCGGCACCAACGCCGGCGAGGTGGTTGTAGCGATTGAGTTCCTGCTGAGCGAAGGCCATTTCTGCCTTGGCCGAGACCACCGAGGCCTGTGCCTGAGCAATCACCGACGTCTGCCGCTCCAGCGTGGCCTTGGCATTTTGCAGCTGAGCACGGGCGACCAGGGTTTGCGCATCGGCCGCTTCAGCGGCGGCGCGCAAATCACGATCATCGATCAACGCCAGCAGTTGCCCGGCCTTGACCCGCTGGTTGTCTTCCACCAGCACTTCCTTGATGAACCCGGCCACGCGCGGCACCACCAAGGTGAAGTCGGCGGAAACGAACGCGTCGTTGGTATTTTGCTGGGTACGCTTGCCGAACAGTCCCGGCACCGCCAGGTACAGCAACACGCCGACCGCCAGTGCGGCCGCCACGGCCACCGCGAGTTTTTGCTTTGCTTGAGTCGTCATAAAAACCTTCTGTTTCAGTACAGCCATCAGGTCGGCGCGCGCGGTGGAAAGATCCGCGTCGGCAGCCAGAAAATCAGCAGAATCAGCGCCACCGCGACGCCGGCCATGCACACATAGAGATCAGAGGAAGTCAGCACCACGGCCTGTTCATGCAGGCGATGGGCGAGCCCCGGATCGCTGCGATCGACCAACGGTGAATTGCCGAGGTTGTCGATCAACATGGTCGAGTGGAAATGCAGGCGCGCGGTGGTCAGCGCCTCAATGACTCCGGTGGCGATCACCGCCGCCAGGCCTTTCACCGTGTTGAACCACGCGGAGGCGAACGGCCCGTCCTGCGGCTGGATGCTGCCGGTCGACAACATCAACAGCGGCAACACCGACATCGGCTGACCAAAAATCTGCAGCCATTGCAGGACGTAGAAATTGTCGCGGATCCACTCCGAGGTCAGCAGCGAGCCGCCCAGGCAAGACAGCGTCAACATGCTCAAACCGATGCCGAGCACCCAGCGACAATCGACCCAGCGCAGGTTGCACAGCGCCGCCACCAGCGGCAGCGCGATCAACTGCGGCAACGCGGCGATCAGCATGATTGGCGCGGTCTGCACCGGGCGATAACCCTGGACCTGCGCCAGATAGCTCGACGGAATCAGCACCACCGCCTGCAATACCACCAGCACCCCGGCGAGGGTCATCAGTGCGAACGACAGGTTGCGGATACCGAGCATCTGCAACTTGAAAAACGGAATCGGCTGCGACCATTCATTGATCAGAAACGCCACCAGCAACAGCGAACCGGCGACGAGCAAACCGCAGATCAGGCTCGACTCGAACCAGTCCAGCCGATTGCCCTGAAGCAAGCCGATCACCAGCATGCAGATCGCCGGAAAACCCAGCAGCAGGCCTTTCCAGTTGAACGTCTTGAGGCGCTCCAGGCGCAGCGGATCCTGCGGAATGCCCCAAGCGACCATCGCCATGGCGATCAGGCACGGCACGATGATTTGCCAGAACGTCCATTGCCAGCCAACGTACTCGCTCCACAGCCCGGCCAGCGGCGTACCGAGGCCGGGGCCGAAAGTCGCGGTCAGGGCGTAACCGGCCAGGCCGTAGAGTTTGAAATTGGCCGGTAGAAACCGCAGGGCGACGGTCATCAGCATCGGTGGCAACGCGCCGCCCGCCAGCCCTTGCAGGGTGCGCATCAGCAACAGGCTTTCGTAGTTGGGGGCGAACGGGCACAGCACGCCGAGCAGCGTGAACAGGCTGATCGCGCAGAGGGTGAAACGGCGCAGCGAAAAGGTCACCGAGCACCACGGCGCGAAAGCCATCGCCGCCACCGAAGTCGCGGCGTAACAGGACACCAGCCAGGTGCCTTCGTCGTAACCGATGTTCAGCGCGCCCCGAATATCGGCCAGCGCGACTTTGGTCACCATCTCGTTGAGGCCCGAGACCAGCACCGCCAGCAGCACGCCAACCAGGCCGGTGATGATCCGCGCCCCGAACACCGGTGGCGCGGCCGCCGTCGCCGGACTGGCCGCAGCGATGGGCGCCGGGACCGTCAGGGATGTCATGGATACACACTCCGGAAGGAAAAATACCGGAGCATTTTAGTAAGGCTTACTGCTGACGAAAATTGACTTATTGGCAGGTTATAAGTGCGTCAGACACAACTATTTCCTGTAGGAGTGAGCCTGCTCGCGATAGCGGCATTTCAGTCGACATTTTTGGCGACTGATACACCGCTATCGCGAGCAGGCTCACTCCTACAGGGGGGTTGTGTGGTTTGCGGAATCAGGGTTGCGCGGCCAGCCACGTCTCGTCACAACACGCCTTGAGCGTTTCGCGCAGCCAGCGGTGCGCCGGGTCTTTGTCGAAGCGCGGGTGCCAGGCCTGGGTCAGCATCAGCGTCGGCAACGGGATTGGCAGATTGAACGAGCGCAGCTTCAGGCCCAGTCGGCGCACGCTGAGCAACGCTTCCTTGGGCACCGGCAGGATCAGGTCGGAATCGGGCAAGGCAAACATCGCCGCGTGAAAACTCGGGGCGATCACCGCCACCCGCCGCTCCAGGCCCAGGGCGTTCAGCGCGGTGTCGATAGGCCCGCGAGCAATGCCACGACGGGACATGCTGATATGCGAGAACCCGGCATAGCGCTCGGCGGTGATTTCGCCGTCGAGTAACGGATGATCCTCACGCACCAGACCGACGAAATGGGTGGAAAACAGGTTTTGTATCTTCACTTCCGGGGTCACCGGACGGGTGTTGCTGACACTCAGATCAATCCGTCCCTCACGCAGCGCTTCGTCGTCGCCATCGCCCTCGGGGACGAAACGCAATTCGCAGTGCGGCGCTTGCTGATCGAGGGTATCGAACAATTTGCCGCCGTACACACCGACGAAAAAGTCGTTGGCCCGGATGCTGAAGCGCCGGCGCAAAGTGCCCAGCTCCACGCTGTCGGCGGAGCGAAACAGCAGCGCGGCCTGCTCGACCACCTCGCGCACTTGCTCACGCAACTCCAGCGCCTTGGGAGTTGGCACCAGGCCGCGACCGGCGCGCACCAGGATCGGATCGCCGATCGCCTCGCGAATACGCGTCAGGGTGCGACTCATGGCGGCGGGGCTGAGGTTCATCCGCCGCGCGGCGCCGACCACACTGCCCTCGTCGAGCAAGGCATCGAGGGCGACCAGAAGATTCATGTCCGGGAGTTGCATGCTGAGCACTCTTGGCTGATCTGAATTGATTCAGGCGCAATGCTAGCAAACATTTTTCAAGTTTAGCGGCGCCAATTAGGGACGCTATCGCGAGCAGGCTCACTCCTACATTTGATCTTCAGTGATCGCAAATTTTGTGTTCGACGCAGATCCCTTGCAGGAGTGAGCCTGCTCGCAATGGCGCCAGTGGGAACAGCACAAATTACCGCTGCATGCCCCAGCGCTTTACGGTGACCCGCTCCAACGTATCGAACACCAGGTTCTCCACCAGCAACCCGATCAGGATCACCACCGCCAACCCGGCAAACACCTTGTCGGTGTACAGCTCATTGCGGTTCTGAAAGATGTACCAGCCCAACCCGCCCTTGCCGCTGGTGGCGCCGAACACCAGCTCGGCGGCGATCAGCGTGCGCCAGGCAAAGGCCCAGCCGATTTTCAGCCCCGCGAGGATCGACGGCAGCGCTGCCGGAATGAGGATGAACAGCACAAAACGCATGCCCTTCAGCCCGTAATTACGCCCGGCCATGCGCAGGGTTTCCGAGACACCGAGAAAACCGGCGTAGGTATTCAAAGCCAGCGCCCAGAGCACCGAATGCACCAACACGAAAATCAGGCTGTTCTGCCCCAGTCCAAACCAAAGTAGTGCCAGCGGCAGCAAGGCAATCGCCGGCAGCGGGTTGAACATCGAGGTCAGGGTGCTCAGCAGATCGCGACCAAACTGGGTCGACACCGCCAGCGTGGTCAGGGCAAATGCCAGCACGATGCCGATCAGGTAACCCTTGATCAGCACCACCAGCGATATCCATACCTTGCCCAGCAACTCACCACTGAGCAGGCCGTCGTACAGCGCATGACTGGTCTGCAGAAAACTTGGCAGCAGCAGGTCGTTGTTCTGCACCCGGGCGATCACCTCCCAAAGGATCGCCAGCAAAATCAGGATCACACTCTTACGCAGCCAGCCCTGTTGCCAAAGGCGTTGGCCTAGAGGCAATTCGCGCTCGAGCGGCACGCTGGTCAATGGTTCAAGGACGGTTTCAAACTCTTGTCGTACAGACGATGGTTGGCTCATCGGGCAATCCTCCAGAACGCTCAATAAGCGATACGAATGTCGTTGAAGTCATGGTCACGCTCGGTTTCCGGCGACTGGCCTTCATCGAACAGCAAACGGTGAATGCGCCGCGCCGACTCCTGAAACGCCACGCCGCCGAGGCTTTGCAGATCGTATTGATGGCTGTGCACTTCGGCGCGCACGCGCCCCGGATGTGGCGACAGCAGCAGGATGCGGTTGCCGACCACCAGCGCCTCTTCGATCGAGTGGGTGACGAACAGCAAGGTGAAGCGCACCTCCTCCCAGAGCAGCAGCAACTCTTCCTGCATCTTGCGCCGGGTCAGTGCGTCCAGCGCGGCGAACGGCTCATCCATCAGAAGGATTTTCGGCTGCATCGCCAGCGCGCGGGCAATCGCCACCCGCGCCTTCATGCCGCCGGACAAGGTGTGTGGATAGGCGTCGGCGAACGCTGCCAGACCGACCTTTTCCAGATAGTGCAGCGCGCGTTCTTCGGCGTCTTTTTTGTTCAGGGTTCGCGAGGCCAGCAGCGGAAACATCACGTTCTGTTTCACGGTTTTCCACGGCGGCAGTTGATCGAATTCCTGGAACACCACGATCCGGTCCGGACCGGGTCCATCAACCCGCTGACCTTGCAGGCGAATCTCGCCTTCACTCGGTGCAATGAACCCGGCGGCTGCTTTAAGCAAAGTCGACTTGCCGCAGCCGGACGGGCCGAGCAGCACAAAGCGATCCGCCGGATCGATTTCGAAACTGACCTGATGCGTGGCCCGCACCACCCGTTGCGGGGTGCGGTATTCGAGGCTGACGTTATCCACCGCCAGCAGCGCTTGCGTACTGGCGATCGGGTTGCTGGCCGCGTGGCCTTGCAAGGGGGCATTCATCTCGATCAGCTCCCTTGCAGTGGCTTGGCGTCCTGGAAGAAGTAGTCCTTCCACGACTCGGGTTTGTTCTTGATCGCACCGACGCGGTATAGGAATTCGGCCAGTGGATAGGTATTTTTCGGCGTGACGCTGAATTCGAACTGCGGGTTATCGATGATTTTCAGCAGCTCGGCGCGGTCAATTTTGGCCTTGGTCACGCGGATGTAGGTGTCCGCCGCCGCACCCTTATCGTTCTGGGCAAATTGCGCGGCTTCGGTCAGCGCTTCCACGAAGGCTTTGTAGGTTTTCGGGTTCTCATTGCGGAATTTCTCGGTGGCGAACAACACCGTCGGCGAGTTCGGGCCGAGGATGTCGTAGGAGTTGAGCACCACGTGCACGTTCGGGTTCTGCAGCGCCTGATCCTGGAACGGTGGGTTGGAGAAGTGCCCTGTCAACTCGGTGCCGCCGGCGATCAACGCCGCGGTCGCATCCGGGTGCGGAACGGCGATGGTGTACTTGTCGAGGCGATTGAATTCCTTGTCACCCCACTGCTTGGCCGCCGCGTATTGCAGGAAGCGCGACTGCACCGACACGCCCACCGCCGGCACCGCAATGCGGTCCTTCTCGGTGAAATCGGCAATGGTTTTGACCTTGGGATTGTTGCTGACCAGGTAGTACGGGAAGTTGCCGAGCGAGGCCACAGCTTTGACGTTCTGTTTGCCGTGGGTGCGATCCCAGATGGTCAGCAGCGGGCCGACCCCGGCGCCTGCAATGTCGATGGAACCGGACAGCAGCGCATCGTTGACCGCCGCGCCGCCCGAGAGCTGCGTCCAGTCGACCTTGATGTCGAGGCCTTGCTGCTTGCCGTACTTCTCGATCAGGCCCTGATCGCGCACCACGTTGAGCAATAAATAGACAATCCCGAACTGTTCGGCGATGCGGATTTCACCTTCGGCGTGGGCCACGGTCGGCGCCACCAGGCTGCCGGCAATCAGGCTGAAACCCAAGCCGATGGCCGCGGCCAGCGGTGCAAATGGAAGACGTTTGGACATGATCGAATCTCCGGCAAATCAGAAAGGCGCGTCGCCCTGAATGGTCGTGCGATACAGCTTGCGGCGCAGGTGCGCGGGGCAGCCGGCGGCAAGGTGGATCAGCGAGCGGTTGTCCCAGAACACCATGTCGTGAGGCTGCCACTGATGGCGGTAGATGTTTTGCGGCAGCACGCTGTGGGCGTAGAGCTCGGCGAGCAGTTGTTTGCTCTCTTCCTCCGGCAGACCGACGATGCGGGTGGTGAAGCCTTCGCTGACGAACAACGCCTTGCGGCCGTTTTCCGGGTGGGTACGGACGATCGGGTGCACCACTTCGGCGACCTGCGCCAGTTGCTCCGGAGTCAGGGTCGGACGCCAATTGCCCTCGAATTTGGTTTCGCTGTATCGCGCGGTGTAGGAATGCGCGGCCGAGCGGCCTTCCACGGCTTTGCGCAACGCTTCGGGCAGGTCGTCCCAGGCTTTGTGCATGTCGGCGAACAGCGTGTCGCCGCCCTCGGACGGCAACTCCTGGGCATGCAGCATCGAGCCAAGGCTCGGCAGCTCTTTATAGGAAAGATCGGAGTGCCAGAACTTGCCGGCATCGCCGAGGCCAATGTTCTGGCCGTTCTCGACGATGTTGGAAACGATGAGGATTTCCGGGTGATTGACCAGCAGGAACTGCTTGAGCACGTGAATCTGCAACACGCCGAAGCGGCGGCTGAAATCGATCTGCTGTTGCGGAGTGATGCGCTGGTCGCGGAACACCACGACATGGTGATCCAGATGCGCACGATGAATGCGCGCGAAGTCCTGGTCGTTGACCGGTCGGGTCAGGTCCAGGCCGATGATTTCGGCACCGACGGCACCGCTGAACGGACGGATTTCAAAGCTTTGCGGCGCGGCAGTCGCGGCGCTTGGGGTGGCAGTAGCTGCGGACATCTTTCAATCTCCCACGCACGGCGCGCTCACAGGCGCGCACGTCGATCAGAAACTCACGCTGGATTGCGTGTTGGTTCAGGTCGTGCGGCGCGCCGATTGGTCGGCAGGTACGCAGAGGGATGACTTTATAGCTATAAGAACCGGAAATTAAATACCGTTAATGAATAACGATATGGCGGATGTTGAGGAATGGACTGGTTGGTGAGTGACGATTTGTGTCACTTACTGACAGGAGTGTGTTATTCCCGCTGACGCCTTCGCGAGCAGGCTCGCTCCCACAGGGGTTCGTTGGTGAACACAAAATGAGTGTTTAACAAAGATCCAATGTGGGAGCGAGCCTGCTCGCGAATAGGCCATCAGCCGCGCTGCAAATCTAACGCTCGTGCAGTGCCTCGGCCCGCGCCCGGATGATCGGCTTGAGCAGATAACTCAACACCGACTTCTTGCCAGTGATGATATCCACCGACGCAACCATCCCCGGGATGATCAGCAACGGCTTCTCATCAGTGCCCAGGTGGCTGCGCTCGGTGCGCACCTTGATGATGTAGTAGGTGGTTTTCTTGTCTTCGTCGGTGATGGTGTCGGCACCGATCTGCTCCAGTTTGGCTTTCAGCCCGCCATAAATGGTGTAGTCGTACGCGGTGAATTTGACGATCGCTTCCTGCCCCGGATGCAGGAACGCAATGTCCTGCGGACGGATCTTGGCTTCGACCAGCAAGGTGTCATCCAGCGGCACGATTTCCACCATATCGCTGCCCGGCTGGATCACGCCGCCAATGGTGTTGACCAGCAACTTGTTGACGATGCCGCGTACCGGCGAGGTGACCAGTGTCCTGCTGACTCGGTCTTCCAGCGCTTTGCCGGTAGCCTGGGCCTTGTTCAGGTCGGTGCGGGCTTCATTGAGCTGAGTCAGCGCTTCGCTGCGGAATTTGCCGCGAGTCTCGTCGATCTTGCGTTGTACTTCCTTGATTGCCGATTCGGCGCGCGGGATCGCCAACGTGGTGGCGTCGAGCTGACCACGGGTTTCGACTTCGGCACGCTTGAGTCGCAGCACCTCCACCGGCGACACCGCGCCCTGCGCCACCAGCGGCTCGGACATGTTGATTTCCTGACGTTGCAGGCCCAGTTGCTGGCGGTATTGCGCCTGTTTGGAGCTGAACTCGCGCAGCTCTTGCTGACGCTGGATCAACTGTTCCTGCAAACCACCGATCTCGTCGTGCAGTTGCTGACGACGACTGATGTACAACGATTCCTCGCTTTTCGCCTGACCCGGCACGGCTTTGAGCACGTCTTCCGGGAAGTTCAGCGGACGGTCATCGACCTCGGCGCTCAGGCGTTCGACGCGCAGCAACATCGACAGCCGATCAGCCTCGGTTTCACCGACGTTGGAAGCAAATCGCGTGTCGTCCAGGCGAATCAGCGGTGCGCCGGCCTCGACGATCTGACCTTCCTTGACGAACATTTCCGAGACAATCCCGCCCTCAAGGTTCTGGATTTTCTGGATCTTCGACGACGGAATAGCCTTGCCGTCGCCCTTGGTCACTTCGTCGATCACGGCGAAGTTGGCCCACAGCATCAGGAACAGGAAGAAGCCGATGATTGCCCAGATGGTCAGACGCACGACGCGCGGGGCGTCTTCGATCAGCGCCTTGTTGACCTCCGGCAGCGGCTGGCCCTGCAGCGAGGCAGAACCCTTGAAGTAGCGACGGATCGACTCTTTGACACCCGACTTAAGCAACACTGATCTGCCCCTTCTTCAACGCTTCCATCACGGCGGCTTTTGGGCCATCGGCGAGAATCTGTCCACGGTCGACCACCAGCAGCCGGTCGACCAGCGACAGCAGCGAGGCCCGGTGCGTCACCAGCACCACGGTCTTGTTTTCAACGACAGCGGCCAAGCGTTGCTTGAGGCGTTCTTCGCCAGTGTTGTCCATGGCGCTGGTCGGTTCGTCGAGCAGCAGGATCGGCGGATTGAGCAGCAGCGCCCGCGCCAGTGCAACGTTCTGCCGTTGGCCGCCGGACAGGTTCTGCCCGCGCTCACCGACTTGCAGTTCATAGCCTTGCGGGTGCAGGCGGGCGAATTCGTGCACGCCGGCCAGTTCAGCGGCTTGCAGCACCAACTCGTCTTCCACATAGCGCGCGCCGGAGACCAGATTGTCGCGCAGGGTACCGGCCAGCAGTTGGATGTCCTGCGGCACGTAGCCGATGTTGTAGCGCAACTCGCTGACGTCGATCTGACGGATGTCGACGCCATCCACCAGCAGCGCGCCGTCATCCGGTTGGTACAGGCCGACCAGCAGTTTCGCCAGTGAGCTTTTACCGGAACCGCTGCGCCCGATGATGCCGATCTTCTCGCCGGGACGAATCACCAGGTTGATGTTCTTGAGTGCCGGGTTCTGTTGCTCCGGGTAGGTGAAGTTCAGCTGACGGCACTCGATCGCGCCCTGCAACACCTTGCGACTCAGCGGACGCTCTTCGAAATTGCGTTCCTGCGGCAGCTCCATCATCTGGTCAACCGAAGTCATGGTCACCCGCGCCTGCTGGTAGCGGGTCAACAGACCGGACAGCGACGCCAGCGGGCTGAGCGCACGGCCGCTGAGCATGTAGCAGGCAATCAGACCGCCCATGCTCAGGTTGCCGGCGATAATCTGGTACACGCCGAAGACGATCATGATCACCCCGGCCAGTTGCTGGATCAGCAAGGTAATGTTCATCGCCAGACCGGAGAGCATTTTCACCCGCAGTTCGAGGCGACTGAGGGTGCCGATGGTCTGTTCCCACTGGTATTGGCGTTCGCTTTCGGCGTTGTTGACCTTGACTGCATCGAGGCCGGCGAGGGTTTCGATCAGGCTCGACTGACGTTCGGCGCCGAGGGCCATGGTGCGTTCCATGGTCGCGACCAGCGGCTTCTGCAGCGCGTAGCCGATCAACAGCGCAATCGGGAACGCCAGCACCGGAATCCACACCAGATGCCCGCCAAGAATCGCGATGACGATGAAGATCAGAATGGTGAACGGCAGGTCGATCAGGCTGGTCAGGGTCAGCGAGGCGAGGAAGTCGCGCAGGCTCTGAAACTCATGGATGTTCTGCGCGAAGCTGCCGACCCGCGCCGGGCGGTACTTCATGGCCATGCCGACGATACGCTCGAACAGCGTCGCGGAGATGATCAGATCGGTTTTCTTGCCGGCCAGATCCAGGCACAGGCTGCGCAGGCTCTTGAGGATCAGGTCGAAAATGTAGGCACCGGTGATGCCCAGCGCCAGCACCCACAGGGTCGCTTCGGCCTGGTTCGGCACCACGCGGTCGTAGACGTTCATCACGAACAGCGGCGCGGCCATGGCGATGATGTTGATCAGGAAACTCGCGGCGATCGCATCGGCATACAGCCAGCG
>Ga0247818_10000488_pt1 | contig 24758 bp, 20 predicted proteins | sample 13C_Glucose_Day1_FD_192424 | JGI IMG/M metagenome (GOLD analysis project Ga0247818, IMG submission 192424) | Soil microbial communities from agricultural site in Penn Yan, New York, United States - 13C_Glucose_Day1 | ecosystem: Environmental > Terrestrial > Soil > Agricultural land | place... | reverse complement strand
ACAAGCGCCTGGAAAACCTCTACGTACTGGCCGCCAGCCAGACCCGCGACAAAGACGCGCTGACCGTCGAAGGCGTGGAAAAAGTCCTGATGCAACTCAAGGAAGACTTTGAGTTCGTGGTCTGCGACTCCCCGGCAGGTATCGAGAAAGGCGCCCACCTGGCCATGTACTTCGCAGATGAAGCGATCGTCGTGACCAACCCGGAAGTGTCCTCGGTACGTGACTCCGATCGCATGCTCGGCCTGCTGGCCAGCAAGTCCCGTCGCGCCGAACGTGGCGAAGACCCGATCAAGGAACACCTGCTGATTACCCGTTATCACCCGGAACGTGTGAGCAAAGGCGAAATGCTCGGCGTAGAAGACGTCAAGGAGATCCTCTCGGTGACCCTGCTCGGCGTGATCCCGGAATCCCAGGCGGTGCTCAAGGCATCCAACCAGGGCGTTCCCGTGATCCTCGACGACCAGAGCGATGCCGGCCAGGCCTACAGCGATACCGTAGATCGCCTGCTGGGCAAGACCGTGGATCATCGATTCCTCGATGTACAGAAGAAGGGATTCTTCGAGCGCCTGTTTGGAGGCAACTAAGCAATGAACCTTTTTGACTTCTTTCGTGCCAACAAAAAGCAAAGCACCGCGTCGGTAGCGAAAGAGCGTCTACAGATCATCGTGGCGCACGAACGCGGCCAACGCAGTACCCCGGACTACCTGCCAGCCTTGCAGAAGGAACTGGTCGAGGTGATTCGCAAGTACGTCAATATCGGGTCTGATGACGTGCACGTCGCACTGGAAAGCCAGGGCAGCTGCTCGATTCTGGAACTCAATATCACCCTGCCAGATCGCTGAGTCGATCCGGCTGGAGCCACGGCGGTTCAGGCCCCACGCGCGACTGCGGGGGGCCTGAACCGCCGTTGGCGTTTGTTACGAGGCTGTTTTAATGCCGCTGTCCAACGTCCACATCATTCATCAGGACGCCGCCGTATTGGTGGTGAACAAACCGACCTTGTTGCTCTCTGTCCCCGGCCGGGCCGAAGACAACAAGGACTGCCTGATCACCCGCCTGCAGGAAAACGGTTACCCGGAAGCCCGTATCGTCCATCGCCTGGACTGGGAAACCTCCGGCATCATCCTGCTGGCTCGCGATCCCGATACGCACCGTGAACTGTCCCGACAATTTCACGACCGCGAAACCGAAAAAGCCTACACCGCACTGTGCTGGGGCCAACCCGAGCTCGACAGTGGCAGCATTGATTTGCCGCTGCGCTACGACCCACCGACAAAGCCTCGCCATGTGGTCGACCATGAGTTCGGTAAAAACGCGCTGACCTTCTGGCGTGTGCTGGAACGCTGTGGCGACTGGTGCCGCGTGGAACTCACGCCGATCACCGGGCGCTCGCACCAGTTGCGCGTGCACATGCTGTCGATCGGTCACCCTTTGCTTGGCGATGGGCTCTACGCTCACGAGCAAGCGCTGGCCGCGTGGCCACGCCTGTGCTTGCACGCCAGCATGCTGAGTTTCACTCACCCGCAAAGTGGTGAGCGTCTGCGCTTCGAGTGCCCCGCACCCTTTTGATAAGCGTGCGGCATACATCAAAAGCCCTTCGACTGAGGGCTTTTTTATTTCTCGTTACAAATAATACGACATAAAAATGGCGTGAAAATATTGTCATAAATTTGTAAAAAAACGTAAAATGCTAGCAATTTGATAGTAGGCAGGATGCCCTCGTGCTCAGCAGTAAAGCGCTCCAATGCGACTACCCCATTACCTTTGTCTTCGGCAACACCACCCTGCATCTGTCGGAACAGCCTAGCGTCGAAGCACGTCAGGCCCTGGAAAAGCTCATTGAGAAGCGCCGCTCGCGCAAACTCACCCGTGCCAGCGCACCGTTGGCTGCGGGAACTACGTCACTGTTTGCCAAGGTCCAGCCACTGGATACCTTCAAGGCGAAAGTGCGGGTAACCCTGGGCAAACCTCAGCGCAACGGACGATTCGACTGGCCCCTCGAAGAGCTGAAAAACACCCTCGAAGCGCAACGCCGGGGTGTACGAATGCCGCCGTTGCAAGGTTTTGGATACACGCGGGATCGACTGGGGCTGACCCAGGAATATTTCATCATCACGCGCTTGCTCGATGATCATATCGACGGCGTGCGGTGGCTCAAACGTAACCCGGACAAAGTCGAATCCTTCATTCTCGATGCGTTCGACCTACTGAGTTCCCTGGCTCGCAAGAACATCACGCACATGGATTTCTGGATCGGCAACATCATGATTCCAGAAACGTCGCACAAACCGCTCAAAGCCATCGACTTCGAAAACTGCTTCGCCGGACAGACGGCTCACCTGAGCGAAACGCTCGGTTTCCAGTTGGGCTTTTTCTACCGCCGGGACATCTACAAACTCATCACCGAAGCCGATTACGATCGGCTGGTGTATGAATACGTTGGACAATTTCCGGGCATCTCCCGAAAAAAATTCGATGATGTCTATTTTGCGAGCAAGCACGAATATGTCGGCCGCAAGCAACGTCGCGAAGTGTTTCTCAATGGCACGCTGATCACCGGCTGACTCCAGGCGCGCGCCAAACGGCATTGTGTCTGCAATGCCGTGAGCCAATACGTTAAACTGGCGCCATTGCTGTCTGGAGCTACTTATGCGCGAAGAGTTGAACCAAGGCCTGATCGACTTCCTCAAGGCCTCCCCTACCCCGTTCCATGCCACTGCCAGCCTTGTTCAGCGACTGGAAGCGGCGGGCTATCAACGCCTCGACGAGCGTGAACCATGGGCCACCGAAGCCAATGGCCGCTACTACGTCACCCGTAACGACTCTTCGATCGTCGCGATCAAAATGGGCCGCCACTCGCCGCTGCACGGCGGTATTCGCCTGGTCGGCGCCCACACCGACAGCCCGTGCCTGCGGGTCAAGCCGCAACCGGAACTGCAACGCCAGGGCTTCTGGCAGCTGGGTGTCGAAGTCTATGGCGGCGCACTGCTGGCGCCGTGGTTCGACCGCGACCTGTCCCTGGCCGGCCGCGTAACCTTCCGCCGTGACGGCAAGGTCGAGAGCCAGCTGATCGATTTCAAGGCACCGATCGCGATCATTCCAAACCTGGCCATCCACCTCAATCGTGAAGCCAACATGGGTTGGGCGATCAACGCCCAGACCGAGTTGCCGCCCGTGCTGGCGCAATTTGCCGGTGACGAGCGCGTGGACTTCCGCGCCGTGATCACCGACCAACTCGCCCGCGAACACGGTTTGAACGCCGATGTGGTGCTCGACTATGAGCTGAGTTTCTACGACACCCAAAGCGCCGCCGTCATTGGCCTGCACGGTGATTTCATTGCCGGCGCGCGCCTGGACAACCTGCTGTCGTGCTACGCCGGCCTGCAAGCGCTGCTGACTGCCGACACCGATGAAACCTGCGTACTGGTTTGCAACGATCACGAAGAAGTAGGTTCGTGCTCGGCCTGCGGCGCCGACGGCCCGATGCTCGAACAAACGCTGCGTCGCTTGTTGCCCGAGGGTGATGAATTCGTACGCACCATTCAGAAATCCCTGCTGGTCTCGGCCGACAACGCCCACGGCGTGCACCCCAACTACGCCGACAAGCACGATGCCAACCACGGCCCGAAACTCAACGCCGGCCCGGTGATCAAGGTCAACAGCAACCAGCGCTACGCCACCAACAGCGAAACCGCCGGGTTCTTCCGTCACCTGTGCATGGCCGAAGAAGTACCGGTGCAGAGTTTCGTGGTGCGCAGTGACATGGGCTGTGGCTCGACCATCGGCCCGATTACCGCCAGCCACTTGGGCGTGCGCACCGTGGACATCGGCCTGCCGACGTTCGCCATGCACTCGATCCGCGAACTGTGCGGCAGCCACGATCTGGCGCACTTGGTCAAGGTGCTGAGCGCGTTTTACGCCTGCCGCGAACTACCGTAAACCCTGTAGGAGCTGCCGAAGGCTGCGATCTTTTGACCTTGATTCTGATGTGAGGCGCAATTGCCAACGATCAAAATCAAAAGATCGCAACCTTCGGCAGCTCCTACGCACCTCCAAAAGCCACCTAGACTTTCATTATCCCTTTCGACAAGGCAGTCGCCATGATCACGATGTCCTCGTTCCACGCCATGCTGATCCCCATTCTTATCGGGATGTTCATGCTGGCTATCGGCTTCAACTTCCGTGACAAAAACGCTGGCGTACTTGCCATGTGGCTCGGCATGCTGCTGATCCTCGCCACGGTGATCTTCAAGATCCTCGCCAAACTCAACGAATAAATCCTCACCGAACTCGCTTTGAATTTAACGGGCTCGTACACTCGGTCGACCCGCTCACTCCGAGGTTGACCGCCTAGTGTTCGCTCGTCTTTTCGCCCTTCCGTGCTTGTTCCTCGTCTGCCTGATGACGCTGCTGCCGATGGCACCTGCCCAGGCGGTCGGTTTGCCGAGCCTGCTCAACAGCTCATCGAAAACCCAACCAGAGGCGCAAGAGCCACTGGGGCAATCGCTGGATGAAGTAATCAAGTCCCTGGAAAACGATCAGCAACGAACCAAGTTGCTGGCGGACCTGAAGAAGCTGCGCGACGCCACGAAAAAGGCGCAACCGGTCACCGAGGAAGGTGTTCTGGGCTTGATTGGCGGCACGCTCGCCAGCTTCGAAAAACAGTTTTCCGGTCCCGACAGCCCGCTTACGCGCTGGTCCAACGAGTTCGACCAGGCCAAGGACGAACTCACAGCACTGATACTGCCGGCCAACGAATGGCTGCCGATCATCTTCGCGTTCGCCGTGATTCTGATGGTCTGGAGCCTGCTGGCCGCGGCGCTGATCTGGATCAGCCACCGGGTGCGCATGCGTTTCGGGCTGACCGAAGAACTGCCGCAACACCCCAGGGCCCTGGACATGTTGCGCTTCGCGTTGCGCAAGCTCGGGCCATGGCTGATTGCCTTGCTCATCACGGTCTACATGAGCTACGCCCTGCCGTCGTCGTTGGGCAAAAGCCTGGCCATGGTACTGGCCTATGCGCTGGTGGTCGGCACCTGTTTCTCTGCCATCTGCGTGATCGCCTTTTCCCTGCTCGACGGCCCGCACCGCCACCGCGCCTTGTACATCTTGCGACATCAGGCGTTTCGTCCGCTGTGGCTGATCGGCAGCTTCGCCGCTTTTGGTGAAGCCTTGAACGATCCGCGCTTGATCGAAAGCCTCGGTGTGCATCTGGCGCACACCGCCGCGACAGTGGCCAACGTCCTGGCGGCGTTGTCCACCGGCTTGTTCATCCTGCGATTCCGCCGCCCGATTGCCCACCTGATTCGCAACCAACCGCTGTCGCGCCGCCTGACCCGCCGCGCCCTCAGCGACACCATCGAAATCCTCGGCACCTTCTGGTACGTCCCCGCGCTGGTGCTGGTGGGCATTTCGCTGTTTGCCACATTCGTCTCGGCGGGCGATACCAGCACAGCGTTGCGCCAGTCGCTGATCTGCACGGTGCTGCTGGTGTTGTGCATGGTGATCAACGGACTGGTACGCCGCCATTCACTCAAACCACAACGCGGAGTCAAACGCCACGCCCTGTACTCGGAGCGCCTGAAGAGCTTCTTCTACACCCTCGCCCATCTGCTGGTATGGCTGGCCTTCATCGAACTCGGCCTGCGGGTCTGGGGCATGTCGCTGATTGCGTTCACCGAAGGCGAAGGTCATGAGGTCAGCGTCAAACTGTTCAGCCTCGCCGGCACATTGATTTTTGCCTGGCTGATCTGGATCCTCAGCGACACCGCCGTGCACCACGCCCTCACCCGCTCGCGCAAAGGCCTGGCCAACGCCCGCGCGCAAACGATGATGCCGCTGATTCGCAACGTGCTGTTCGTGGCGATCTTCATCATTGCGCTGATCGTCGCCCTGGCCAACATGGGCATGAATGTCACGCCACTGCTGGCCGGTGCCGGTGTCATCGGCCTGGCCATCGGCTTTGGTGCGCAGTCGCTGGTAGCCGACTTGATCACCGGCCTGTTCATCATCATCGAAGACTCCCTGGCCATCGACGACTACGTCGACGTCGGCGGCCACCTCGGCACCGTTGAAGGCCTGACCATTCGCACAGTGCGTCTGCGGGACATCGACGGCATCGTCCACACCATCCCGTTCAGCGAAATCAAAAGCATCAAGAACTATTCCCGGGAATTCGGCTACGCGATTTTCCGGGTGGCGGTGCCTGCGAGCATGGACATCGACAGCGCGATCAAGTTGATGCGCGAAGTGGGCCAGAAAATGCGCACCGACCCGCTGCAACGACGCAATATCTGGTCGCCGCTGGAGTTCCAGGGTGTGGAGAGTTTCGAGTCAGGCAACGCAATCCTTCGCGCGCGGTTCAAGACCGCACCGATCAAACAGTGGGAAGTTTCCCGGGCGTTCAATCTGTCGCTGAAACGGCATCTGGATGAGGCCGGGATGGATCTGGCGACGCCACGCTTGAGCGTGCAGGTCGTCACGGCCGGTGGCGGCCCGGAGAAAGACCAGCCGCTGTAGGAGCTGCCGCAGGCTGCGATCTTTTGATCTTTTTAAAAACAGAGTCAAAAGATCGCAGCCTGCGGCAGCTCCTACAGGACGTCGACGCCGACATGAATCGCATCATGCCGCCAGAACTCCAGGTCACAATCGATCAACCGTTCATGCTGGTCATAGTTGACCCGGGCAATCCGTAATCCGGGGCTGCCCACCGACACCCGCAACGCCGCCGCGGCATCCACCGACAATGCCGTCGGCACAATCTCGAAGCGCACCCGCCCATAATGCAAATCGTAATGCCGGGCATAGAGCTCGGTGATCGACTGGTTCAGATCAAAATCCAGAATCCCCGGAAAGTACTGCGGGTTCAGGTAATGCTCCACGTACAAGACCAAACGCCCGTCGATGCGCCGCGACCGGCAGATCTGTATCACGCTCGACAGTGCCGGCAGCTGCAACCAGGCACACACCGCCGCGGACGCCGGCTGCAAGCGCGCCGAAATCACTTCGGTAGACGGCACCCGCCCTTGCGCACTGACCATCGCGTGAAAGTGGCTGCGTTGCATCAGGTTGTAGGCCAGGCGTGGTGGCGAGACGAACCAGCCTCGGCGCTCCTCGCGATAGATCTGCCCCTGAGCCTCCAACTGCAATAAGGCCTCACGCACAGTAATGCGCGTAGTGCCAAACAACTCACTGAGCTTGCGCTCGGCCGGTAGCTTGCTGCCGGGCGCCAGCAACCCGTGATCGAGTTGCTCCTGAAGAACCTGCCCAATCGCTGTCACCGCTTTTGTTGCCTCATCACGCATCAACGTTACCTATCTGGACTAGACCAGCACTGTTTCGGGGCAGAACCGCGCTGCAAATCGGCTCAATCAACGTCCTGCAAGCGTAGGCAGTGCAGATGACTGAGAGATGACAAGTCTCCAGACGGTCATCCCTGCGGTCATTTAAAAACCGTGCAATACATCGGCCAAGTCCTTACGCAGCGGGCCTTTGACTATGGTCTACGCTTAGTTGGCAGCCGTCAGTACCGGGCAAACAAAACGCCTGTCGGGCGACGAACGACATCAAAGTGTCATCCAGCCCCCTTAAATTGGCTCAGGTATTGCTGACCTAGACCAACACAAACCGCAATCGCAGCGTTGAACACGACCCAAGGAGCTTCGGAATGAAACAGTTTTTCCTGGCATCACTGTTAGGCTCGACCATTGCCATGTGCACCGCCGCCATGGCGGCTGATGATTTGAAAACCCTGGAAGCCGCTGCGAAAGCGGAAGGCGCAGTCAACAGCGTCGGCATGCCCGATGACTGGGCCAACTGGAAAGGCACCTGGGAAGACCTGGCCAAGAAATACGGCCTGAAACACATCGACACCGACATGAGCTCGGCACAGGAAATCGCCAAATTCGCCGCTGAAAAAGACAACGCCAGCGCCGACATCGGCGACGTCGGTGCCGCCTTCGGCCCAATCGCGGTCAAGCAGGGCGTGGTGCAACCGTACAAGCCTTCGACCTGGGATCAGATTCCAGACTGGGCCAAGGACAAGGACGGCAACTGGGCACTGGCCTACACCGGCACCATCGCCTTCATCGTCAACAAAAAGCTGCTGCACGGTTCCGAAGTGCCAACCAAATGGTCTGACCTCAAGACCGGCAAATACAAGGTTTCCATCGGTGACGTCAGCACCGCTGCCCAGGCGGCGAACGGCGTTCTGGCTGCGGCACTGGCCAACGGTGGCGACGAGAAAAACCTGCAACCTGCGCTGTTGCTGTTCGCCGACATCGCCAAGCAGGGTCGCCTGTCGATGTCCAACCCGGTCATTGGCGCCATGGAAAAAGGCGAAATCGAAGTCGGCGTGGTCTGGGACTTCAACGGCCTGAGCTACAAGGCCAAGATGGCCAATCCGGATGATTACGTGGTGCTGATCCCGTCCGACGGTTCGGTGATTTCCGGCTACACCACCATCATCAACAAATATGCCAAGAACCCCAACGCCGCCAAGCTGACCCGCGAATACATCTTCAGCGACGCCGGCCAGATCAACCTGGCAAAAGGCAACGCCCGTCCGATCCGCGCCGAGCACATCACGCTGCCGGATGACGTGAAAGCCAAGCTGCTGCCGAACGAGCAGTACAAAAAGGTCACGCCGATCAAGGACGCGGATGCATGGGAGAAAACCTCCAAGGCCCTGCCGCAGAAGTGGAACGAAGAAGTCATCGTCGAAATGAAGTGATGCTTTAGGCACCCACATTGGAAATCCAATGGAGATCCAATGTGGGAGCGAGCCTGCTCGCGATGACGGAGGGTCAGTCAATGTTAATGGCGACTGATTCACCGCTATCGCGAGCAGGCTCACTCCCACAGGGGTTTGAGTCGAACCCGAGATTTCCGAATTCCTGTTTTGCGGAGTCCCATCCCCATGAAGCACAACGTCATCCTTGTCGTGCTCGACGGCCTCAACTACGAAGTCGCCCGGCACGCCATGGGGCACTTGCAGGCCTACGTCGGCGCAGGACGCGCGGCGCTCTACAAACTTGAGTGCGAGTTGCCGGCCCTGTCACGCCCGCTTTACGAATGCATCCTGACCGGCGTCACGCCGATCGACAGCGGCATCGTCCACAACAACGTCTCGCGCCTGTCCAATCAGCGCAGCATTTATCACTACGCCACCGATGCCGGTCTGAAAACCGCAGCGGCGGCTTATCACTGGGTCAGCGAGTTGTACAACCGCTCGCCGTTCGTGGCAGCCCGGGATCGCCACACCGACAACCCCGACCTGCCGATCCAGCACGGGCATTTCTACTGGAGCGACCACTATCCTGATTCGCATCTGTTCGCCGACGCCGAAAACCTGCGCCTGCGTCATGCGCCGAATTTTCTGCTGATCCACCCGATGAACATCGACGACGCCGGGCACAAGCACGGCCTCGACACCCCGCAGTACCGCAACAGCGCCCGCTTCGCCGACATTTTCCTCGCCGACTACCTGCAAGGCTGGCTCGATGCCGGTTACCAGGTGCTGGTCACCGCCGACCACGGCATGAACAACGATCGTTCCCACAACGGCTTGCTACCGGAAGAACGCGAAGTCCCGCTGTTCGTGCTCGGTGACGCCTTCAGCCTGAACGCCGCCGCCACGCCAAAACAGACCGAGATCTGCGGCACCGTCTGCGAATTGCTGGGCGTGCCCCACGACAAACCCGTGTGCCGGGAGCTGCTCAAGTGACCTCCATGACTCGCGGCAAATGGTTGGCAGCCTTGTGTCTGTTGCCCTTCACCCTGTTCTTTATCGTGTTTGAAATCGCCCCGCTGGTGTGGGTGATGATCAACAGCCTCGAATCGGAAGAGTTCGGCTGGGGTATTGCCAACTTCACCAAAATCTTCAGCTCGAAGTTCTACCTCCAGGCGATCCAGTACAGCCTCGAAATCAGCTTCTGGTCGAGCGTATTCGGCATCGTGATCGCCGTGCTCGGTGCCTACTCCCTGCGCCGGGTCGATTCGAAACTGCGCAACTTCGTCAATGCTTTCGCCAACATGACCAGCAACTTCTCCGGCGTGCCTTTGGCCTTCGCCTTCATCATTTTGCTGGGATTCAACGGCAGCTTCACCATCCTGCTCAAGCAGGCCGGGATCATCCAGGACTTCAACCTGTACTCGAAAACCGGGTTGATCATTCTCTACACCTACTTCCAGATTCCCCTCGGCGTGCTGCTGCTGTACCCGGCCTTCGACGCCCTGCGCGAAGACTGGCGCGAGTCCGCCGCGCTGCTCGGCGCCAACGGCTGGCAATACTGGCGGCATATCGGTTTGCCGGTGCTGACCCCGGCATTGCTCGGCACCTTCGTGATTCTGCTGGCCAACGCCCTCGGCGCCTACGCCACGGTGTACGCCCTGACCACCGGCAACTTCAACGTGCTGACGATCCGGATTGCAGCGATGGTCTCGGGCGACATCTCCCTGGACCCGAATCTGGCCAGTGCCCTGGCCGTGGTACTGGTGGCATTGATGACCCTGGTGACCATCGTCCATCAACTGCTGTTGAAGAGGAGCTACCATGTCTCGCGCTGAATTGGGGCCCGCCGGCATCTACCATCGGGTGGTGGTTTACCTGCTGTTTGCCATTATGTTGCTGCCGCTGCTCGGCACCTTTATCTACTCGATCTCCAGCAGCTGGTCGGCAACCATTCTGCCCAGCGGTTTCAGCATCAAATGGTACGCACAGCTGTGGAGCGATCCGCGCTTCCTGAACGCTTTCGGCCAATCGCTGTTGGTGTGTGTTGGCGCATTGATCCTGTCGGTGGTGCTGATTCTGCCGCTGCTATTCGTGGTGCATTACCACTTTCCGAAACTCGATGCGCTGATGAACATCCTGATCCTGCTGCCCTTCGCCGTACCGCCCGTGGTGTCGTCCGTGGGGCTGTTGCAGCTCTACGGTTCCGGGCCGTTCGCGATGGTCGGTACGCCGTGGATCCTGATCGGTTGCTACTTCACCGTGGCGCTGCCGTTCATGTACCGGGCGATCACCAACAACCTGCAAGCGATCAACCTGCGTGACCTGATGGACGCCGCGCAACTGCTCGGCGCCAGTACCTTTCAGGCTGCGTTCCTGGTGGTCCTGCCGAACTTGCGCAAGGGCTTGATGGTGGCGTTGCTGCTGTCGTTCTCGTTCCTGTTCGGTGAGTTTGTCTTCGCCAACATCCTCGTCGGCACCCGCTACGAAACCCTGCAGGTCTACCTCAATAACATGCGCAACAGCAGCGGTCATTTCACCAGTGCGCTGGTGATCTCCTACTTCTTCTTTGTGCTGGTCTTGACCTGGATTGCCAACATCTTGAACAGGGACAAAAGCGAATGAGCTATGTCAGCGTCCAACATCTTCAGAAAAACTACGCGGGCACAACGGTGTTCAGCGACATCAATTGCGAAATCCAGAAAGGCGAATTCGTCACCCTGCTCGGCCCGTCCGGTTGCGGCAAATCCACTCTGCTGCGCTGCATCGCCGGGCTGACGCCGGTGGATGGCGGCAAGATCCTTCTCGATGGTGTCGACATCGTGCCGCTGAGCCCGCAAAAGCGCGGCATCGGCATGGTCTTCCAGAGCTATGCGCTGTTCCCCAACATGACCGTGGAGCAGAACGTCGCTTTTGGTTTACGCATGCAAAAGGTCAACGCCGATGAGAGCCACAAACGCGTCGCCGAAGTCTTGAAACTGGTCGAGCTCAATGATTTTGCCGCACGTTATCCGCATCAACTGTCTGGTGGTCAATGCCAGCGCGTGGCCCTTGCCCGCTCATTGGTGACCCGCCCTCGCCTGTTGCTGCTGGATGAACCGTTGTCGGCCCTCGATGCACGGATTCGCAAGCACCTGCGCGAACAGATCCGTCAGATCCAGCGCGAACTGGGCTTGACCACGATTTTCGTCACACACGATCAGGAAGAAGCCCTGACCATGTCTGACCGAATTTTCCTGATGAATCAGGGAAAAATCGTACAAAGCGGCGATGCCGAAACCCTCTATACCGCACCGGTCGATGTGTTCGCCGCCGGCTTCATCGGTAACTACAATCTGCTGGACGCCGAGAGTGCGACGAAACTGCTGCAGCGGCCGATCAATCATCGGATTGCGATTCGCCCGGAAGCCATCGAACTGAGCCTCAACGGTGAACTCGACGCACAGATTCGCAGCCACAGCCTGCTGGGCAACGTGATTCGCTATCGCATCGAAGCCCGTGGCGTAGAATTGGTGGTGGATGTGCTCAACCGCTCGGCTTCCGACCTGCACCCCGATGGTCAGCGCCTGGCGCTTTCCATCGATCCGACGGCCCTGTGTGAGGTAGCCTGATGACCTTGCTGACGTTGAAGAGAGAACTGCACTGATGGCCCTGGCAATTTTTGATCTGGACGAAACCCTGATCCACGGCGACTGCGCCTCGCTGTGGAGCGAACAAATGGTCCGCCTCGGCTGGGTCGATGGTGAATCGTTCTTGCGTCGCGACAAGGAACTGATGGACGCCTACGGCCGTGGCCACCTGGCGATGGAAGACTACATGGCCTTCAGCCTGGAGCCGTTGATTGGTCGTACGCCTGAAGAAGTCACGCATCTGGTTGGCCCGTGGGTGGAAGACTTCATCGAACCGATCATCTTCAGTGACGCGACCAAAACCATCGCCGCGCACCGCAAGGCCGGTGACCGTATTCTGGTGATCTCCGCGTCGGGCACGCACCTGGTCGCACCGATTGCCGAGCGCTTGGGCATCGACGAGATTCTCGGGATCGAACTGGAAGTGGATCGCGGTACTTACACCGGCAAAACCGTCGGCACCCTGACCTACCGCGAAGGCAAGATCACCCGGCTGCTGGAGTGGCTGGATGCGGAAGAGGAAAACCTCGAGGGCGCGAGTTTCTATTCCGACTCACGCAATGACCTGCCGTTGTTGCTGAAGGTGGATTACCCACACGTGGTCAACCCGGACCCGGTGCTCCGCGAGCAAGCGGAAAAAGCCGGCTGGCCGATCCATCTCTGGAAATAAAAGAAAAAGATCGCAGCCTGCGGCAGCTCCTACAGGGGGTCGCGTTCCATGTAGGGGCTGCCGCAGGCTGCGATCTTTTCAAAGCCAACCCGATATCAGGTCAGGCTGGCATCAATCACCAACACCAGTTTCCCCGCCACCGTGTTGCTCGCCAGCTCCGCAAACGCCGCTTCGGCGTCCTTGATCGGGAAGGCCTTGGCCAGTTGCGGGCTCAATCGACCTTCCGTAAACAACGGCCACACGTGCTGACGCAGATCGCTGAACAGATCCGCCTTGAACTGATCATCGCGGCTGCGCAAGGTTGAGCCCAACAGTTGCACGCGCTTGGCCAGCACTTGCGCAAGGTCCAGCTTGGCTTCGCGGCCCCCCATCAACCCAATCAGCACCCAACGGCCGTCCAGCGCCGTCAGCTTGAGGTTCAGCGCCGCGTAATTGCCGCCCACCGGGTCGAGGATGACATCGAACGGTCCCAAGTCACTCAGACTCTCCAGGTCGCCGGTGCGAACCACACCGCCCTGGGCGCCGAGTTTTTCGCAATAAGCCAACCGTTCGGCCGACCCGACACTGACCCAGCACGGATTACCGAACGCCTTGCACAGCTGAATGGCAGCTGAACCGATTCCACTTGCGCCGGCGTGCAGAAGAACTTTCTGACCCGGTTTGAGCGCAGCGAGTTGAAATAAATTCAACCACACCGTGGCATAGACTTCCGGCAACGCTGCCGCTTCCGCGAGCGACATTTCGTCGGGTACTGGCAGCACGTGCCGTCCGTCGACAACCACCTCTTCGGCCATCCCACCCCCGGCCAGCAAGGCGCAAACCCGATCCCCGACTTGCCAGGACGAACCCGGGCCGACCTCGCTGATCACTCCCGAACACTCTAGACCCAGCACCTGACTGGCCCCCGGTGGCGGCGGATATAGCCCTGCCTTCTGTAATAAATCGGCGCGATTGAGACCCGCTGCCGCCACTCGAATGCGAACTTGTCCTACATCACACGTAGGACTCGGCTCTTCAACCCACTCCACTTGACCGTCAACGCCTTGCAATGCTTTCACAGTGCCTCCATAGTGAGTCTGGACTGAGCCCGAAGCTGTAGCGCCGGGCTTTTTGCATTATGCGACCGGCCCTTGTGGAACCGGCGACTTCAAAGACGGCCTAATATGCGTTATCAATTGTCCCCGCGTCGAATCAACATGAAGCGTTTGTTCCCCAGCACTGCCCTCGCCCTTTTCATCGGTATCGGCCTGCTGCCGATGTCCGGCAATACTTTCGCAGCCAACAGCTGGGACAAGCTTCAACCTGATCGTGACGAAGTCATCGCCAGTCTGAATGTCGTGGAACTGCTCAAGCGCCACCACTACAGCAAACCGCCGCTCGACGATGCGCGCTCGGTGATCATCTACGACAGCTACCTGAAATTGCTCGACCCGTCGCGCAGCTACTTCATGGCCAGCGACATTGCCGAATTCGACAAGTGGAAGACTCAGTTCGACGACTTCCTCAAGAGCGGCGACCTCAACGCCGGGTTCACCATCTACAAGCGCTACCTGGACCGCGTCAAAGCGCGTCTGGACTTCGCGCTTGCCGAGTTGAACAAGGGTGTCGACAAAATGGACTTCACCACCAAGGAAACCTTGCTGATCGATCGCAAGGACGCTCCTTGGCTCAAGTCCAACGCAGAACTTGACGACCTGTGGCGCAAGCGCGTCAAGGACGAGGTCCTGCGCCAGAAGATCGCCGGCAAGGATTCCAAGCAGATCCAGGAAACCCTGACCAAGCGCTACAAGAACCAGTTGGCGCGTCTGGACCAGACCCGCGCAGAAGACATCTTCCAGGCGTACATCAACACCTTCGCCATGTCCTACGACCCGCACACCAATTATCTGTCGCCGGATAACGCGGAAAACTTCGACATCAACATGAGTCTGTCCCTCGAGGGCATCGGCGCCGTGTTGCAGAGCGACAACGACCAGGTGAAAGTCGTGCGTCTGGTACCGGCAGGCCCTGCCGACAAGACCAAGCTGGTGGCACCGGCCGACAAGATCATCGGCGTGGCCCAAGGCAACAAGGAAATGGTCGACGTGGTCGGCTGGCGCCTGGACGAAGTGGTCAAGCTGATCCGCGGTCCGAAAGGCACCGTGGTGCGCCTGGAAGTGATTCCTGCCAGCAATGCGCCGAACGACCAGACCAGCAAAATCGTGCCGATCACCCGTGAAGCGGTGAAACTTGAAGACCAGGCCGTGAAAAAATCGGTCCTCAACCTCAAGCAGGATGGCAAGGACTACAAGCTCGGCGTCATCGAGATCCCGGCCTTCTACCTGGACTTCAAGGCGTTCCGTGCGGGTGACCCGGACTACAAGAGCACCACCCGCGACGTCAAGAAACTGCTGACCGAACTGCAGAAAGACAAAGTCGACGGCGTGGTCATCGACCTGCGCAACAACGGCGGCGGTTCCCTGCAAGAGGCCACCGAGCTGACCAGCCTGTTCATCGACAAAGGCCCGACCGTACTGGTGCGTAACGCCGATGGCCGGGTTGACGTGCTGGAAGATGAGAACCCGGGCGCCTTCTACAAAGGCCCGATGGCGTTGCTGGTCAACCGCTTGTCTGCCTCGGCTTCGGAGATTTTTGCCGGCGCCATGCAGGACTACCACCGCGCGCTGATCATCGGCGGCCAGACCTTCGGCAAAGGCACCGTGCAGACCATTCAGCCGCTCAACCATGGCGAACTGAAGCTGACCCTGGCCAAGTTCTACCGGGTTTCCGGCCAGAGCACCCAGCATCAGGGCGTACTGCCGGACATCGATTACCCGTCGATCATCGACACCAAGGAAATCGGCGAAAGCGCCCTGCCGGAAGCCATGCCGTGGGACACCATCCGCGCAGCAATCAAGCCTGCGGTCGACCCGTTCAAGCCGTACATCACCCAGCTCAAATCCGAGCATGACGTGCGTACTGCCAAAGACGCCGAGTTCGTGTTCATCCGTGACAAGCTGGCCCTGGCCCAGAAGCTGATGAACGAAAAAACCGTCAGCCTCAACGAAGCCGAACGTCGCGCTCAACATGCCGACATCGAAGCCAAGCAGCTGACCATGGAAAACATCCGTCGCAAGGCCAAGGGCGAAGAACCGCTCAAAGAGCTGAAGAAAGAAGACGAAGATGCTATCGCGGCCGAGCAAGACAAGACCAAGCCGGAAGACGATGCCTACCTGAGCGAAACCGGGCGCATCCTGCTGGACTACCTCAAGCTCAACACCGCGGTGGCCAAACACTGAGTGTTTATCCGCAATTGATGGCAATTTAATGCTGACGCTCCCCGGAGCGTCATCATACAGTCATCAATCTGTCGTGAAATATAGGGCTGGGCGTGCTCTCTTTATCGAGAGCCCACCCAGCCCTTTTTTTATCGCCAGAGATCGCCATGACCACAACCGAACAGCTGAGTGCATTGAGCTCAATTCTGACTCAAGGCGGTTTACACAGCCTGTTCCAGCCCATCATCAGCCTCTCTGAGCGACGGATTCTGGGCTACGAAGCCCTCAGTCGCGGCCCCTCCAACAGCCCGCTGCACTCCCCTATCACATTGTTTGCCGTCGCCCGCCAGGCCGGACGCTTGAGCGAACTGGAAATCGCCTGTCGGCAGAGTGCTTGCCGACGTTTCAACGAGCAGCAGTTGCCCGGCAAGCTGTTCCTCAATGTGTCGCCCGAATCCCTCCTCGAAGCCGCGCATCAACCGGGCCGTACCCTGCAACTGCTGCAGGACTTCGGCATACCGCCGAACCAGGTGGTGATCGAACTCACTGAACAAACCCCGATCGACGACTTCCAGTTGCTGCAAACCGCGCTGCATCACTATCGGGCGATGGGGTTTTCGATTGCCCTGGACGACTTGGGAGCGGGTTATTCAAGCTTGCGCCTGTGGTCGGAATTGCGACCGGATTACGTGAAAATCGACCGGCATTTCATCGACGGCATTCATCAGGATGCCCTCAAGCGCGAATTCGTGGGCTCGATCCTGCAAATTGCCAAGGCGTCGCGGGCGCTGGTGATCGCGGAAGGTATAGAGCTGCCGGAAGAATTGGCGGTATTGACCGAGATGGGAGTCGATCTGGTTCAGGGCTATCTGCTTTGCCGGCCGCAGGAGCATCCGCCCAAGGATGCCCGGACCTTGATGCCAAGACAGGACAGCACGGCCGTGGTGCTGAGCGAAGAAGCCAGCGACCTCAGTGCCCTGCTCAACGACCAGCCGGCCGTGGACCGCGATACCCCCACCGCCACGGTACTCGAAGCCTTCCGCCGCCAGGCCAACCTCAACTCACTGGCGGTGCTGGATGAACGCGGCCAGCCCTGTGGCATCGTCCACCGGCATTCGCTCTCCGACGCGCTGCTCAAGCCGTTTGCCACTGACCTGTTCGCCCGCAAGCCCATCAGCCGCTTGATGAACGATGACTTTCTGGCGGTAGAGATGAGCCAATCGCTGCAACAGGTCAGCCGCTTGATCACCAGCCGCGCCCGGCAACGCATTGAAGAAGATTTCATCATCACCCTCAACGGCGGCTACCTGGGCCTGGGGCGGGTGATCGATGTGCTCAAGCTGATTACCGAGCTGAAGATTCAGCAGGCTCGCTACGCCAATCCGCTGACCCTGTTGCCGGGCAACGTACCGATCCAGCAATGCCTCACGCGGCTGTTGCAGCAGAAGCGCGAATCGGTAATTTGCTACGTCGACATCGACAGCTTCAAACCCTTCAATGACATCTACGGCTACGGTCGGGGTGATGAAGTCTTGCTGTGCCTGGCGCAATGCCTGAACGACCGCGTCGACCCCTCCCGCGACTTCGTTGGCCACATCGGCGGTGATGATTTCCTGCTGGTGCTCGGCCCGGAAGACTGGGGTAAACGTCTGAATCAGCTATTGGACGACTTCCAGAGCCAGTGCCGCCGCTTCTACCGCCCCGAACACCTCGAAGCCGGCTGCTTCATCGCCCCCAATCGCCAGGGCGTGCGCCAGGAGTTCCCGCTGCTGTCGTTGTCCATCGGCGTGGTGCACCTGCACCCCGAGGCCTGCGGGGAAATCGATGCCAGCCAATTGGCAGAAATGGCCTCGCAAGCCAAACACCACGCGAAGAATGTGCCGGGGTATAGCGTGCATGTGATCGACAGCCTGACCGCGCCTGAGCCTGAAGAGACCTGGTTGGCGGGGCAGCGCTGACCATCAGCGCCGCCATCGCGAGCAGGCTCGCTCCCACAACGTCATGCGTTAATTTGAAAGCCGCAGGAAACCTGTAGGAGCGAGCCTGCTCGTGATGGTGGTTGTTCTAACGAGCTGAATCTCGAATTGAATTTTAAGTGGCCAGCAAAGACTATCTGGGGAGCCCAGATCTTCAGTTCACCAATTCGATTGATCTTCAAGAGCGGCTTTTTGGAGGTCTTCTTTCCATGCAACAGTTGCCAGTCGAAAAATATCTTCAAAAAATGATCTAGTGTTTTCCATTTCATCCCAGCCATCAGGAAATGAGGAGTACGCCTCTGGGTCATATTTCAACAACGATTGAAAATCATAATTTTTATCCTGCAGAGCTTGTTCTAGGCACTTATAAAGCAAAAACCTCTGTCGATAGGTACGCTTTCTAGGTAAGCAATATTGAAGAATTAATGCCTCTCGATCCGCCGGATCATTAGGGTCAAACTTTTCCAACTCTTCACCCAGAGTTTCTTCGCGATCATATATATCGAAGCACCCTAAAAAATAAGAGGGCGTTGGGATATAAGGTTCTTCAGTTCCAGGATCAATTAACATTTTCTACTCTACTTAATCGGATACAAGGTAAAAGGGATGCCAGTCTCTGGATCGAACTTCATCTCAAAACCATTCATTTCGATAAGCTTCGGATCCTCCTTCAATTTAGGATTTGGAATATATCCCTCTCCTGCCCCGGGAAGCCTCATTCTCACAATGTCGTTACCCTGTCCGTCCTTTCCTGTAAAACGCGCAAGCCCACGCTCCGCTCTCGTGGTCGCTAGCATGTAAGCTTTATGCATAAGCACATAATTATAAAATTTAGAGCTCGGATTGCCTCTCATGCCCCGAGGAGTTTTACCGGTAATCGGGTCAGTACCGTCAATTGCCCTTTGCTTGAAAGGTACATCAGGAACCTCCGGACCATGCTTCCCGACCATATGCATGCGCTGACTGTCGTTCAGTCTATGAATTTCTTTCTTGGCACGTCTCTCAGCCCTTGATTTGGGTAACGACGGTTCCCCCTCGTCAACCTTAACCCCAACAACATCATCCGGCGCCGAACACCCCGGCCTATTCCCCCCCGGACAATTCCCACTCAACCCCAACGGATCCACCCACCCCGTCGGGTTCGGCGTGTAGCGGTAAGCATTCAACCCACCCGCCAGCTTCACCGGATCCGGCGTCAGATACCGCCCGGTATCCGGGTGGTAATAGCGATGCCGGTTGTAGTGCAGCCCGCTTTCGGCGTCGAAGTACTGGCCCTGAAACCGCAGCGGTTGTTCCAGTTGTTCGCCGCCGCCATGGCTCAACTGGCTGAGCTTGCCGTAGGCCGTATATTTGGCCGACCAGACGATCTCGCCGCTGTAGTCGGTGAGTTCCTGCGGGGTGCCGAGGTGGTCGAGGTGGTAGTAGAACGGGCAGGCGTTTTTCGGGCCGTGGCCGTCCAGCAGTGCCAGGGGGCGGAAGCTGCCGGGTTCGTAGAGGTAGCTGCGGTAGTGGGTTTGGCTGCTTTCGGCGATGAGGTGGTCGCCTTGCCAGAAAAACGCGGTGGTCTGGCCGTCGACGGTTTTGTCGATACGCCGGCCGAAGGCGTCGTAGCGGTAGGCCGTTTCTTGGCCGTCGGGCGCGGTGAAGCGGATCAGGCGGTGCTGGCTGTCGTAGGTGTAGGCGGTGACGGCCTGGCCTCGGCGTTCGCGGATCAGGTTGCCGTAGGCGTCGTAGTCGTAATGCCAGTCGGCGTGGCGCAGCAGGCGGTTGCCCTTGAGGTGCCAGGGGCCGGGGCGATCGTGGATCAGCAGATTGCCGGCCGGGTCGTGGCTGAAGTTCTCCGGGTCTTGATCGCGGGCATGGCGCACGCCGGTCAGGCGGTCGAGCGGGTCGTACTGGTAGCGGCGTTCGCCGTGGCGGGTGTCGTTGACCTGTGCGAGGTTGCCGTTGGCGCTGTAGGCATAATCGCGGCGATACAGTGGACGTTGCGCTTGCCGGACGGCGTGGGCCTGCAAACGGCCCTGCTCGTCGTAGGCAAAGTCGCTGTGCAGCAAGCCTTGTTGGCGTTGTTGTTCTCGCCCGCCGACAAAGGTGTGCGTTGTCAGCCGCGAACCATTGAGGTCGATCGCCGTCAGCGCCCCACCTTGCGCGCGGTGATATTCAAGACGACTGTTGTCCGGCAAGCGCAGGTGCTTGAGCTGGCCACAGGCGTCATAGCCATAACGCAACGTGCCCCAGCCCTGATGCTCGGTGATCAACCGGTCATGGGCGTCGTATTCGAACTCCAGCGGGTGGTCCTGACCGTCGTCGACACTGACCAGCCGCCCTAGCCCGTCGTAGCGGTAGTCGACCTTGAGCCCGTCGGGCAGGGTCTTGACCAACAGGCGTCCGGCCGCATCACGCAGGTAAGCGGTGACGCGCTGCGAGCCGTCATCGCCGAACTCGGTTTTCTCCAACAACTGGCCGTTGAGGTCGTAGGCATACGCCGTACGGCGACCGTCGAAACCGGTTTCCTGTCGGATCAAGCCACCGGGCGTGTAGTCCAATCGGTAATTATCGCCAGACTCGTTCTCGATCTCGGTCAGTAGCAACTGCGCATGTTCGTAGCGGTACTTCAGTTCGCTGCCGTCAGGGTTGATCCGTCGGCTGACCAGGTGCAGATCGTCGGCGTATTCAAAGCGCGTGACCCGCCCCAGCTCATCGGTTTCGGCGGTGACCTGGCCGTAGGCGTTGTAGCTGAAACGGCGACTGGCCCCGTTCGGCAGCGTGCTTTGCAGTAGACGTCCAAGCGCGTCCCACTGATAACGGCTGACAGCGCCGTGTTCGTCCTCGCGGGTCAGCAAACGCCCAAGCGCATCGTAGGAAAACTGCCGCCGCCCACCGTCGGGCAAGGTTTCCGCGAGCAGTTGTCCAAGGCCGTTCCACTCAAACAGATGGCGGCTGTGGTCCGGATAACGAATTGCCAGCAACCGGCCCTGGGCGTCGTACTCGTGATAGGTGCTCTGGCCGTCGGGATCGATCAGCCAGGTGACATCGCCCTGGGCATTACGCTGGTAGGTCCACTTGGCCCGACCGCGATAACGCGTATGCAGGAAACCGTTGCGATACTCGTAGGACGTCGGCTCGTCTTCCGGCGGAATCAGCGCGATCAAGCGCCCGAGTTCGTCGTAGCGGTATTCGGTGACGGCACCGAGCGCGTCCTGCTCGGCGATCAAACGGCCCTGGGCGTCATAGGTTTTGCGCTGTTCGCCACCGTCGGCCGCGACCCGCCGCACCAACCGCGCGCGGTCATCGTGGACGTAGGTTTCTTCGCTGCCGTCGGCGTGCTTGAGCAACACGCTGCCGTCGTCGTCCCAGCGATAACGCGTGTCCATCTGCGCAAACGAGGCCCAATGCCGGGCACAACGCACCGCTTTGCCGCTGCGTTCCCATTCCCAGAAAAAACTCGCACCCCCTGCCAGTTGCCGCTGCAAAATGACGTGTTGTTCGTCGTAGTCGTAACGCTCGCTTTCACCGGCGGCATTTGTGGCTTCGATCAAGCGCCAGCGGGCGTCGTAGCGGTAGCTGACCAGCGTCTGCTCGGTGCGCCAGCCCTCGTCGGTCGGGTGAAAACGCTGATAGTCGACCGCGATCAGGTGCTGGCGGTCGTAGCGCAAAAACAGGCAGCGACCGGCGCCGTTATCGAGCCGTTGAATGCGTCCGGACACGTCGCGCTGTACGTCCAGACGATTGCCATAGGCATCGCTGATCGCGCTCAGGCCGCCATCATGAAAGTGATAAAACCGCGCCGACTCGCCCGCCAACGCGACAATCAACTCTTCCGGCGCATCGCCCAGATAAATCGCCGCGCGCGACAAACTGTTATGGATCGCCGGACGCGTCAGGCTCGGCAGCGGAAACGGTGTGCGACGGTTTTCCGCGTCGATCCACACTACGCAGTCACCATCGATTTCCAGGCGCTGGGCCAGCGAGTGACTCCAGCCAAAACCGAGGCCGCTGTCGAGTTCGACGGCGCTGGTGCGATAAAGGCGGGTGAATTCGAACGGCAGCAAACCATCCAGAAAACCATCGCTGAGGGTCAGCAGTTCTTCGCCGGTGACCAGCGACACCGGGCAGCCGTGGGTGGCGGTGCGCTCGGCTGAATCGGCGCTGTCGCCGTTGGGGTTTTTGGCTTGGGCCGGGGCGTCGTCGAAGGGCTCGTGCTTTTTCACTGCGCTGTTTTGGCGAGCATTCCAACGCAGCTGCATCCGGCCTTTTTTCAGCCCCGCCGTGGCACCCCGCGCAGCGAGTTTCTTGTAGCGGTCGACGTAACCGCTGAAGCTATCGAGGATCTTGAACAACGCATTGACCAGCCGCGTCACCGCACTGATCAGCTGTGCGCCACGCCCGGCTAAACGCATCGCCAGATAGGCAACACCTGCCCCTGCCGTGGCGAAGGTCAGGACGACGGCGATCAGGATGTCGATCAGCAACTCGACCACGACTTTCGACAGCGCTTCAGCGGTGTTCCCGGCGATGGCGCTGGGCGGGAGCATTTCCAGCCACAGACTGGCCGTGCGCAACAGCAAACACAGCGCTGCTTCATCACTGGCCAGCAGCTGGATTTTTGCCATCGTCTCCGGCGTTTTTTCGGCCAACGCCTTCAAGCGCTCGACGCCAGCGCCCAGTCGCTCAACAAATTTGCCCGGATCCTGAAGTATCTCCGACAGCAGATTGATGCTGTCCCACACCCCTTCAATCGCGGCCCAACTGCCGGCCAATAAGCCGTTGCCCACGGCGGTCAGAGGCGAGTTCGACCATTGCGGTTTGTACCCTTCCCACTCTTTACGCAGCCACGTTTCCAGTGCATTGCCGAGGCCGTCGTACGCAGTAAAAAGCACATCGACCTGCTGCGGCGTCACTTCACTCTGGACCCGCACGCGGTAGAACTTGCCCGCCTCGCCCTGGAACTGCCCCTTGCCGTTTTCATCGAGGGTGATCGTGGTCGACTTGCCGTCCTCGACCGCAATCACATCGACCTCAATGCCCCCCAGAGGAATGTCATGCACCGATTCGAACTGGCTCTCGATCTGCAGAACCCCGCCCTGCGGACACTGCGCAACCGTCGACATGAAGTCATCGTCACCGGTGCTGACTACCGTGCTGGTGTTGCCCAGTTTGATGACCCGTTCCATGCCCATTAGCGATGGCATGTCGGTGGCGTGGCTGACCTTGTCAGCGGCGTGAATGAACCAGCGTTTGAGCTGTTGGCGATAGAGCGTCAGGGTGTCCGGGAAGCTGTCGAGCTCGTGCTCGATGCGGGCGATGTGCTCCATCAACACACCGAAATGTCAGGGGCCACATAAAAAACCGGGTCGAACATAAGCAATCCTTCGCGCAGGAAATTGGGCGCAATGGACTTTGCGGGGGTTCAGCGAGGAAAGAAGTCAGGGAAGGATGATGTTGATGTAGGGCGATTCGCTAAAACGAAAACGTGGCGTAGGGATCAGTCCCTACGCCACGTTTTTCAATTGAAAAGTCTCGTTCACTTCAAAGAGTCGCGGGAGACCAGCTCCTTCAGCTTGATCTCTGCCAGCGGATGCCCGGCCTTCACGGCAATGCCCCAGAAGCGCGCCGCCTCTGCTGGATCCGGCGCTTTGCTCGGCGTGCCGGCGAGACTGAGCACGCCCACTTGATAGGCCGCTTTGCCATCCCCGGCCAGTGCCGCCAGACGCAGCAAGCGCACACCTTCTTCGCGAGCCCCCAGACCGACGCCGCGGAAGGTCAGGATGTGCCCGTAGAAGCTCTGGGCGCCGACATCGCCCAGGTTCGCCATGCGGGCGAACTGGCCTTCGAGCCACTTCCAGCCGCGCGGTTGGCGCACGAACCATGACCAGTGAAACAGCCTGCGCGCCAGCCAGTAACCGGCCCGCGCCTTGAGTCGAAGAAACACTCAGGCTTCCGCCGATTCCGGGTACTCGTATTCGAAAACGCGCACCACTTCCGAGGCGTGCCACGACGCGGCAGCAACGCCATCGGATGGCCCGGAAAAGCGCCCCAGCCGCTCGACACATTCAAAGAAACCAGTGCGAGGCAAACGACTGGCACCCTGGCTGATCACCAGCGAACTGCGCAACGGTTGCTCGGCCTTGGCGTCCAGCGCGGCCAGGTGTTCAAGCGCCGCGGTCAGGGTTTGCATGGCGGGCGTCGGCAACTGCAAGCGCTCCAGCAATGCCCGATAAGTCAGCAAGTGACGCTGACGACGCGCTTGATCCAGTTCCCCCAGCAATCCGTCCCAGTGTTGACGACTGATGCGTACGCTCACGATTCATCCCTCCACCCTGGCACCGTCAACTCCCAGGCCAGACTGCGGCGAATCGCGGCGTCGGGCAGACGCTCGCCACTTTCGATCATGGCCAGATAAGACGGGCTGATGCCTACCGTGCGGGCCAGCGCCTCGATGGCGATGCCCTTCCCTTCGCGCAAACTGCGTAGTTGATCAAGACCTGGAAGAATCGG
>Ga0247818_10000487_pt1 | contig 24765 bp, 15 predicted proteins | sample 13C_Glucose_Day1_FD_192424 | JGI IMG/M metagenome (GOLD analysis project Ga0247818, IMG submission 192424) | Soil microbial communities from agricultural site in Penn Yan, New York, United States - 13C_Glucose_Day1 | ecosystem: Environmental > Terrestrial > Soil > Agricultural land | place... | reverse complement strand
GCGCACGCCCTCCTTATAAGAACAAGAACGTTGCCCATGACCCTCAGCTCCGAACTGTCGGGCCCCTCCGTGGAACCCCGGGTTATCCGCAAGCACTATGCCGTCGAAATGGCGGTGGAGCGCACGCGTCTGCTGTATCAGGGCTCGTTGTTGCCCACCCTGTTCATGTTGATCAATGGTCTGGTCTGCGCCGGTTTGCTCTGGAGCCCGCAGCGCTACTTCGTGGTCAGCGTCTGGCTGGTGTGGTTGCTGTCGCTGGTGGCGTTGCGGGTGATTCAGGTTGCAGCGTTCGACTCGGCAATCCCTGATCGTCAGGCGCAACCGATCTGGCGGCGGATGTTTCTGCTTGGCTCGACCATGACCGGCCTGACCCTGGCCGGCGCCGGCATCGCCCTGGTGCCCGCCGACAACTTCATGCAACAAGCCTGGGTGTTCGGCCTGATTGGCGCCGCAACCCTCTCAGCCAGTGTCGCCTACGCGGTGAGCCTGCCGGCATTTCTGTCGTTTACCTTGCCCTGCCTGTTGCCGGCGATCGGCTATCTGTTCTGGGGCGGCGACGAACAGGCGCGCGGTTGGGGCTGGCTCGGGTTGATCTTGCTCGGCTCGCTGAGCGTGGTGGCGTGGCAGGTCAATCGGCTGATTGATCGCGGTTTGCTGCGGCGCTTCCAGAATCAGCACTTGATCGAACACCTGCAACAGACGCAGTCGCGCAGCGAACAGCTCAATCAGGAACTGGCCAGGGAAATCGACCATCGCCGCTGCGCCGAGGGCAAGCTGCGCGAAGCCCAGGTCGAACTCGAAGACCGCGTTGCCCAGCGCAGCCGAGAACTCGACGCCGCCAATCAGGCTTTGAGCAAAAGCGAAGCACGCCTGGCGCTGGCGTTGAAGGCCAGTGAGTTGGGTCTGTGGGACTGGAACCTGCAAACCGACGAAGTCCACCACACGCAGATTCAGGAGCTGTTCGGCCTCGCTCCGGAATACGTCACGGCGATCCTTCGTGACCTCAAACCCCGTCTGCACCCGGAAGACGTGCCGGCGCTTAAACATGCGTTGATCGAACATCTGAAAGGCCGTACCGAGGATTATCAGATCGAGTACCGCGTGCGCCATGGCGATGGCCACTGGGTGTGGATCGAAGACCGTGGCCGCGCCGTCGAGCGCAGCGACAGCGGGCAGGTGATCCGCATGGTCGGCACGCGTCGCGACATCAGCGCGAGCAAACGCCTCGAAGAGCAGCAGCGCCTGGCGGCGACGGTGTTCGAGGCGGCCAGCGAAGGCATCGTCATTCTCGACCCGAACTACGCGCTGATCGCGATCAATCAGGCGTTCAGTCGCGTCACCGGTTATGACATCGAGGACATGCTCGGGCGCAACGTCGTCGAGCTACCGTGCAGTCGCGATGCCCGCCGCCATTACGTGGCGATCCGCCATGCGCTCGAGCAGCATGGCAGTTGGCAGGGCGAACTGGTCGAAACCCGCAAGAATGGTGAGCTGTATCCGCAGTGGCTGCAGTTGAATGCAGTGCGCGATAGTCGTGGGAATGTCAGTCATATTGTCGGCTTCTTCGCCGATCTTTCAGCGCGACGGGAATCCGAAGAGCGCATGCGTTACCTGACCCACTACGACGAGCTCACCGGACTGGCCAACCGCTCGCTGTTCCGCGAGCGCCTGCACGAAGCACATCAGCGTTCGCGTCAGGGCCGCCGCAGTCTGGCGTTGCTGCACATCAACCTCGATCGCTTCAAATTGCTCAACGACAGTCTGGGCCATGAGATTGCCGATCAGTTGCTGCAGAAAATGGCGCGCCGCTTGGTCAACGCGTTGCCGGAAGCCGACACCATTGCCCGTTTGTCCGGTGATGAGTTTGCGGTGCTGTTCGATGCCTACGGCAACCTGTCGAGTCTGGCCCGGGTCGCCACGCGCCTGTCGAGCAAATTGCGCCTGCCTCTGACGGTGGAAGGGCATGAGCTGGTGGTCAGCGCGTCGATGGGCATCAGCATGCTGCCGGACAATGCCCGGGAGATTTCTGCGCTGGTCAGCCAATCGAACATGGCAATGCAACACGCCAAGCATCTGGGCGGGAACAACTTCCAGTTCTACACCGACAGCCTGCAGGCCAGCACCCTTGAGCGTTTGCAGCTGGAAAACCAGTTGCGCAAAGCCATCGAAGACAAACAGCTGAAAGTGTTCTATCAGCCCAAGTTGTGCCTGCAGACCGGACGGCTGAATGCGGCAGAGGCGTTAGTGCGCTGGGATCATCCGATCATGGGCCGAGTGCCGCCGGGGGACTTCATCGGGCTGGCCGAGGAAACCGGCCTGATTGGGCCAATCGGCGAATTCGTCTTGCGCCAGGCGTGCTGGCAGGCCTGCGAGTGGCAGCGTCAGGGGCTGGAGCCGATCCGCGTTTCGGTGAACCTGTCGGTGCATCAATTGCGTCAGGGCAAGCTGGTCAGTCTGGTGCGCCAGGTGCTGGAGGAAACCGGTTTGGCGCCGCACTACCTCGAGCTGGAACTGACCGAAAGCCAGTTGCTCGACAGCGTCGAACACATCATCGCGACCTTCCAGCAACTGCGCGATCTGGGGGTGAAGCTGGCGATCGATGATTTCGGCACCGGCTATTCGTCGCTGAGTTACCTCAAGCGTATTCCGGTGGATTACGTAAAGATCGATCAGGCATTCATTCGCGGCTTGGGTGAGGGCAGTGAAGATGCGGCGATCACTCGCGCGATCATTGCTATGGCCCATGGGCTGTCGCTGAAAGTCGTGGCCGAAGGCGTCGAGCGCCAGGATCAGCTGGAATTTTTACGTGCCGAGCGTTGCGATGAAGTGCAGGGGTATCTGATCAGCCGGCCCGTGGAGGCTGACAGTCTGGCGGGGCTTTTGCGTGAACAGGAAAAACCGTTTTAAGGGCTACATGCGCTTCATCGCGCCTGATATGGGGGCATCGAGTTACGCATTGAGCAGGCAAAAAGCCAATTCATGTAGTATAACTACAAGCGTGCTACATCCTTGCCCATAAGAAGAGTCCAGCCCCTTGAATCTGCTGCAACACATCGCCCAATCACGTCACCTGTTACGCAAGTCGGAGCTCAAGGTCGCCGACCACGTGCTGCTTGACCCTGCGGCGGTGATGCACAGTTCCATGGCCGACCTGGCCCACAGCGTCGGCATCAGCGAGCCGACCATCGTGCGCTTCTGTCGCGCCATCGGTTGCTCCGGTTTTCAGGATCTCAAACTGAAGTTAGCGCAAAGCCTCGCGGCCGGTGCCAGCTTCGGCCAGTTCGCGATCCATGAAGACGACTCGGTCGCCGACTACAGCCTGAAGATTTTCGACACCACGTTGCACACCTTGATGGAGGTTCGCGAGAAACTCGATCCGATTGAGCTGCAGCGCGCGGTGACGTTGATGTCGCAGGCGCAGCGGGTCGAGTTCTACGGTTTCGGTGCCTCGGGTGCAGTGGCGGCGGATGCGCAGCACAAGTTTTTCCGCTTGCTGCTGACGGCAGCGGCGTATTCCGATCCGCACATGCAGGCGATGTCGGCGGTAACCCTGAAGCCGACCGATGTGGCGATTTGTATTTCGCAGTCCGGGCGCTCCAAGGATCTGCTGATCACCGCCAATCTGGTGCGTGAGAGCGGCGCTTCGTTGATTACCTTGTGCCCGAGTCAGACGCCGTTGGCCGAATTGTCGACCGTAAATCTGGCGATCGATGTGCATGAAGACACCGAAATCTATACGCCGCTGACCTCGCGTATCGCGCACCTGGTGGTGATCGATGTGCTGGCGATGGGCGTGGCCATGGCGCGCGGGCCGAGCCTGGTCAATCACCTCAAGAGCGTGAAGCGCAGTCTGCGCAGCTTGCGCTTGTCGCCGAAAGCCGCCAAAGCGCTGGATGACTGAAGCGATCCAAGGTCGTTCCGACCTTATTCGCGAGCAGGCTCGCTCCCACAGGGGATCTTCGGGGTACACAAATTCTGTGTCATACCGAGATCAAATGTGGGAGTGAGCCTGCTCGCGATAGCGTCCTCAAAAACACCACGACCCTGCGCAAGTTTCATCGCACTGTCATCCACACGCAGCCAAACCGTCATCCCTCCCGCCTATCGTGAAACTCCCGTCATCGCCTTGGGAGACTCGAAATGGCTCAGCCCTACGAAGAACGCAACAGCGCCGCGAAAACCCGTCGTCAGCAGGAAGACCAGCGCCGCATGGAATTTCGCCGCGCTATCGAAGATCGCTTCGAACTCCGTCAGCTTCAAGCCGAAATCGGCGACTTTCCCGACATCACTCACTGGCAGGCAGCACCCGCAGCTTCCCGTCGAAGCGCTCAACCAGCGCGCTGATCTGCACCCGTTCGCTGCGGATAAACGCCAGGAAGGCGTGCGCCACCGGTGACAAGCGTTTGGCTTTCGCTTGCACCAGACACCAGCTACGGAACAGCGGCAATTCCTCGACCGGCAACTCGACGAGTCCGCCGGTCGCCAGCTCCAGGTTCAGGGCGTGGCGCGTCAACAGCGCCAGGCCCAGACCCGCCTGCACACATTCACGCTGCGCTTCGGCCGAGGCCACTTCCTGAGTCTGGGTGAAGTGCACACGTTTCTCTTTGAAATATTCTTCGCAGGCCAATCGTGTACCCGAGCCGGGTTCGCGGATCAGCAGCGTGTAAGGCTCCAGATCCTGCAAACGCAGCGGGCCCATGTGCGCCAATGGATGATCCGGGCGCGCCACGGCAACAATCGGGTTGTTGAGGAACGGCAGGAATTCCAGACCCATGTCCTGCGGCACCATCGACATGATCACCAGATCGTCGCGGTTGTCCGAGAGCCGGCGGATCACCTGGCCACGGTTGACCACAGTCAGTTGCAGATTCACTTCCGGGTGCTGACGCTTGAACGCGGCGAACAGGTGCGGCACGAAATACTTGGCGCTGGATTCCACCGCCAGTTTCAGCTGACCTTGCAGCGAGCCCTGCATGTCCGAGAGCTGCATATCGAGGTTTTCCAGGCGCCCGAAAATGTCTCGACTGGCACGCTGAAGGGCTTCAGCGGCTTCGGTCATGTAGAGTTTTTTGCCGACATAATCGAATAATGGCTGGCCGATCAGCTCTTCGAGCTGACGAATCTGTAGGCTGACGGCCGGTTGCGTGAGAGACATTTCCTCGGCTGCGCGGCTGTAAGAGCGTAAATCACATACTTCGTTGAAGATCTGCAATTGACGCAATGTCATACGCATCAAGGACTTACGCATTTTTTACAGGCTCTGACGGCTGGCGGATGTTTCAACTATAAGTCTTTACTTATGCATGACCCAATTTTTATTCATTTTTGTTAATCCCTCATGAGCGCTAGTGTGGACCTGCGACTAAATTGAAACATTTGGTCACGCGTCGACCTGGGTCTAGCAGGTCGTGGTGCCACCGGCTCAAGGGAACCTCCAAGTGATAACAAAGATCCTGATCGCCAACCGTGGTGAGATTGCCGTACGAATCGTGCGAGCCTGCGCCGAAATGGGCATTCGCTCGGTTGCGATTTTTTCCGACGCCGACCGCCATGCGCTGCATGTGAAGCGTGCGGACGAGGCCCACAGCATCGGTGCCGAGCCACTGGCCGGTTACCTGAACCCGCGCAAACTGGTGAACCTGGCGGTCGAAACCGGCTGCGATGCATTGCACCCCGGTTACGGTTTCCTCTCGGAAAACGCTGAGCTGGCAGACATCTGCGCCGAGCGCGGGATCAAATTCATCGGCCCGTCGGCAGAAGTCATTCGCCGCATGGGCGACAAGACCGAAGCGCGCCGCAGCATGATCAAGGCGGGCGTGCCGGTGACGCCGGGCACCGAAGGCAATGTGGCCGACATCGAAGAAGCCTTGGCCGAGGGCGACCGCATCGGTTACCCGGTGATGCTCAAAGCCACTTCCGGTGGTGGCGGTCGCGGTATCCGTCGTTGCAACAGCCGCGAAGAACTCGAACAGAATTTCCCTCGCGTCATCTCCGAAGCGACCAAGGCCTTTGGTTCTGCCGAAGTGTTCCTGGAAAAATGCATCGTCAATCCCAAGCACATCGAAGCACAGATCCTTGGCGACAGCTTTGGCAATGTCGTGCACCTGTTCGAACGTGACTGCTCGATCCAGCGCCGCAACCAGAAGCTCATCGAAATCGCCCCGAGTCCGCAACTGACCCCGGAACAGCGCGCCTACATCGGCGACCTGTCGGTGCGTGCGGCCAAGGCGGTGGGCTACGAGAACGCCGGTACTGTGGAGTTCCTGCTCGCCGAGGGCGAGGTGTACTTCATGGAGATGAACACCCGGGTGCAGGTGGAGCACACCATCACCGAGGAAATCACCGGGATCGACATCGTCCGCGAACAGATTCGCATCGCCTCCGGCCTGCCGCTGTCGGTGAAGCAGGAAGACATTCAGCACCGTGGTTTCGCATTGCAGTTCCGTATCAACGCCGAAGACCCGAAGAACAACTTCCTGCCGAGCTTCGGCAAGATCACCCGTTATTACGCCCCCGGCGGACCGGGTGTGCGCACCGATACAGCGATCTACACCGGTTACACCATTCCGCCATTCTACGACTCGATGTGCCTGAAACTGGTGGTCTGGGCACTGACCTGGGAAGAGGCGATGGACCGTGGCCTGCGTGCGCTGGACGACATGCGTCTGCAGGGCGTGAAGACCACCGCCGCGTACTACCAGGAAATCCTGCGCAACCCGGAATTCCGTAGCGGCCAGTTCAATACCAGCTTCGTTGAAAGCCACCCGGAACTGACCAACTACTCGATCAAGCGCAAACCCGAAGAGCTGGCCCTGGCCATCGCCGCCGCCATCGCCGCCCACGCAGGCCTATGAATGAAACAGCTGCGAGCTTTTAGCTGCAAGCGGCAAGTAAAAGCAGATTGGCTTTTTCTTGCAGCTCGTAGCTTGAAGCTTGCCGCTATGAGGAGATACCAATGACTAAGAAGATCTTCGTTACCGACACCATCCTGCGCGACGCTCACCAATCGCTGCTCGCCACCCGCATGCGCACCGAAGACATGCTGCCGATCTGCGACAAGCTCGACAAAGTCGGCTACTGGTCGCTGGAATGCTGGGGCGGCGCGACGTTCGACGCCTGTGTTCGCTTTCTGAAGGAAGACCCGTGGGAGCGTCTGCGCCAACTGCGCGCGGCGCTGCCTAACACCCGCCTGCAAATGCTCTTGCGCGGGCAGAACCTGCTCGGCTACCGCCATTACAGCGACGACGTGGTCAAAGCCTTCGTTGCCAAGGCTGCGGTGAATGGCATCGACGTGTTCCGCATTTTCGACGCGATGAACGACGTGCGTAACCTGCGCGTGGCCATCGAAGCGGTGAAGGCTGCCGGCAAGCATGCCCAGGGCACCATCGCTTACACCACCAGCCCGGTGCACACCATCGATGCGTTCGTGGCGCAAGCCAAGCAAATGGAAGCCATGGGTTGCGACTCGGTGGCGATCAAGGACATGGCCGGTCTGCTGACCCCTTACGCCACTGGCGAACTGGTTCGCGCGTTGAAAGCCGAGCAATCGCTGCCGGTGTTCATCCACTCGCACGACACGGCGGGTCTGGCGACCATGTGCCAGCTCAAGGCCATCGAAAACGGCGCCGACCATATCGACACCGCGATCTCCAGCTTCGCGTCGGGCACCAGCCATCCCGGCACCGAGTCGATGGTCGCCGCACTCAAGGGCACCGAGTACGACACCGGTCTGAACCTCGAACTGCTGCAAGAGATTGGCCTGTACTTCTACGCCGTGCGCAAGAAATACCACCAGTTCGAAAGCGAATTCACTGCAGTCGACACCCGCGTGCAAGTCAACCAGGTGCCGGGCGGGATGATCTCCAACCTCGCCAACCAGTTGAAAGAGCAGGGCGCCCTCAACCGTATGGCCGAAGTGCTCGCGGAGATCCCGCGTGTGCGTGAAGACCTCGGCTTCCCGCCGCTGGTGACCCCGACCTCGCAGATCGTCGGCACCCAAGCGTTTTTCAACGTGCTGGCCGGCGAGCGCTACAAGACCATCACCAACGAAGTGAAGCTGTACCTGCAGGGCGGTTACGGCAAGGCGCCGGGCGTGGTCAACGAGAAACTGCGTCGTCAGGCGATCGGCAGTGAAGAAGTCATCGATGTGCGTCCGGCCGATCTGCTCAAGCCGGACATGACCAAGCTGCGTGCCGACATCGGCGCACTGGCCAAGTCCGAAGAAGACGTGCTGACCTTCGCCATGTTCCCGGACATCGGCCGCAAGTTCCTCGAAGAGCGTGCCGCCGGCACCCTCACGCCGGAAGTGCTGCTGCCGATTCCGGAAGCGGGCGGTGTGACCAAGGCGGGCGGCGAAGGCGTGCCGACTGAGTTCGTCATCGACGTTCACGGCGAAACCTATCGCGTCGACATCACTGGTGTCGGCGTCAAGGCTGAAGGCAAGCGTCATTTCTACCTGTCCATCGATGGCATGCCGGAAGAAGTGGTGTTCGAACCGCTCAACGAATTCGTCGGCGGTGGCAGCAGCAAGCGCAAGCAAGCCTCTGCACCGGGCCATGTCAGCACTACCATGCCGGGCAACATCGTTGATGTGCTGGTCAAGGAGGGCGATACCGTCAAGGCCGGCCAGGCTGTGCTGATCACTGAAGCGATGAAGATGGAAACCGAAGTCCAGGCAGCGATTGCCGGCAAGGTCACCGCGATTCATGTGGCCAAGGGTGATCGGGTCAATCCGGGTGAAATTCTGATCGAGATCGAAGGCTGAGATAACGGCCGCGATCCAACGCTTTAAACCTCGGGGGGGCATGTGCTCCCCTTTTTTTATGCGGAATTTGTCTGCATCACATGAGGCTTATGTGGGAGCCTGCTCGCGAAGAGGAGTGTCAGTCGATATTTATTCAACTGACAGATCGCATTCGCGAGCAGGCTCGCTCCCACAGTGACGATGTTCAGTCCGTCAGAACGCCATGCGCCATTGGCCCATCACACCGTGAGTGCGGCTGTCAGTGGCCATTTCACCGGTGAGACCAACGCCGACAGAGTGATTGGCTGACAGCCCCAGATCGAGGCCGGCATCCACCGACAGACTGTTTCGATCCAGCGCGGCACCGGCAACCTCAAAGCGCTTGCCACCCTTGACCAGTTGCTGGCGGGTGTCGCTTTCAATCTCGCCAAAGGTGTGTTTCCAGCCGGCACTGAAGCGCGGCGTCAGCGTCATGCCGTTATCCAGCCGATTGATTTTTGCCGTGCGCAGACCGAAGGTGCTGCTGAGGTTGTCGCGGGTTTGCCCAAAGACTTTCAGTGCCGCATCTCCGCCTTTTTCGCTGTAGCTGTCGCGCTGGTAGCGCTGATAACCGACGCTGGCGAACGGTTCGAGCGTCGCGTTGTGCCGGCCAACATTGACCGCCAGTTCGGCAAAGGCTTGCTGAGTGTTGGCGTCATAGTTGCCCTTGAGACGATCGCTGAATCCGTTGAAGGCCACACGACGTTTGCTGTCACCGTCATGGCTGGCATAGGTCGCCCCGAGACGCAGTGAGAACGGTCCGTCCTGACGCACGGCGTAGGCACCGAGGTGCCAGCTGTCGAGGTCGCCATCGTATTGCCGGGCGTCGAGTCTGGTCTGCGATTTACCGCCGACCAGGCCGATATGCCATTGCTCATCGAGCCGCCAGTCGGCGCCCATGACCAGTCCTTGAGTGGCGTGTTTGAGGGTGCTGTCGAACTCGCGGTCGACCTTGCCGCCATGGCCGAGCGCCTGAATCCACACCCGCCCGGAATCGGCAGCGCCGGCGGCCTGACGCGGCGAGTTGCCGGAACCGTAGGCAGAGCCGTAACGGCTATTCAGTTGTTGCATGGCCGAGAGCATGCTCGCACTGACGGGGGTGATGCTGCTTAGCGTGGCTTTGGCGAGGTTGGCGTTGCTGCCGGCGGCGAGTTGTTCGATGGCGACGGGGGCGGTGGTTTTGTCGCTGGTGAGCAATGCCGCGACGGCGGTGTTTGAAGGCTTTGTTACTTGAGTTGTTGTTCGCGTCGTCGGCTCGACAATACTGTTTGCAACCGAACGTCCATTGCGAGTCTTTGCAAGGTCTGCGAGCGCTACCCCACTGCGGGTGTAATTCAGGTTCACCTTTTGTTTTTCATAAGACAGCGTCGGGGTCATATAGGCGAGGTTGGTGGTGACCTCGCCGAACTCTCCTTCAATGGTGTTGGCGGTCAGAATCAAGTGTTCCGAGTTGATTGCGTAGACTCCGGGCTTCCCGTAAACCTGAACCTGAGCACCACCCAATGTTGCGGTGCCTTTGACGACCACGGGGTCTGATCCACCTTCAGCAGAGACGCCATAGGAAAATATTGCGTCCTTAGCGAACTCCAGATTGCCCTGTATTTTCGGCGCTCCGTGCGGCCGGGTCGCCGCAAGCGATCCGCCGACATATAAGTCGGCAACATCACCGGAACCGCCGAACACCGCACCTTTGTCTACGGTAACCCCGCCAATCGAGCCGTAGTTGACCAGTGCTGCCCCAGACTTGACGTCTGCGTCACCGGCAAACTCATGGCTGAGCGTCCATAGGCCGCGGGCGACACGCAGACTCGAAAAATTCTGCGTCTCACCGATCTCGCCGCCCTCAGTCGCATTGAGTTGCAGGCCATTGATTCCAGCGCCGCCGTCCAGGCGTCCACTCCAGCGGGCGCCGTTGTTGATCACCAGTAAATCGTCTCCTTCGCCCAGTTGCAGGGACACACCATCGACGCTTTCGACCGGAATGGAAAGAAAAGATACAGCCGTTGTGTAGGCATACATGTCCCGGTCAAAAGGATCGACCAGGTCAAGCTCGCCATCAGCCTGTTCTTCCATGACGATCTCCGGGAACTCCAGATCTGCGTAAAAGGCATCGTCAAATTCTACCGTTGCAGCGGGCTTTCCCAGTGTTTCGGCCAGTGGCTGATCGTTGGATAGCTTGGCGGGCGGGGAAGTGTGTTCGAGTGGTCCGATAAATTCTTTGATCGCGAAGAGGTCTTCAATCGGTTCCATCACGTCCACTGGAACAGCAGGTGCCACTGCTTTAGGGGTTCTGGTTTTTTTGGGGCGCGGTTTGCTGGGTTCTGTTTCTACTGCGACGGGTATTTCCGGTTGCTGCGCTATCGAGGTCTCTACGCAGCCGATTGCCAGTGCAATCGCCAGAGCCAGATGTTTCGGTTTGCAGGTGTGTTGAACGGGCATTGAGTGGAGCCTCTGTTAGCAGGAGACCCAACTCTATTGATGCCCCAAAAAATCCGATGTCGGCTGCTTCCCGAACGCTCGCAGGCGACATCGGATCATTTTGTAGAAAATGTCCGAGAGATCCGCAACCAGGATTTTTACTCGGTTGCAGCGTTCCCTTTTCCTACAACCATTCAAGACCCCGCCGGCTGTTCAACCCTCAAAAGCTCATCTGCCATTGCCCAATCAACCCGTGATTGCGACTGTTGCTGCCGATCTCGCCGCTGTATCCCACACCCAACGTGTGCCGCGCAGAAATCCCCACATCCAGCCCGGCCTCCAGCACCAGACTGTCACGATCCAGCGAGCTGCCATCGACACTGAACGCCGTGCCGCCAGTCACAAACGCCTGACGCGTCGAGCTGCCGACATCGCCATAAGTGTGTTTCCAGCCAGCAGCCATGCGTGGGGTCACGCTCATGCCGTTGTCCAGGCTGCTCAAGTGCGCCAGGCGCAGGCCGAAGGTGCTGCTGAAGTTGTCTTGGGTCTGGCTGTCGACTTGCAGCGCGGCGGCGCCACCTTTTTCCTGGTAGCTGTCGCGGTGGTAGCGCTGATAACCGAGGCTGGCGAACGGCTCGGCGCTGAGCCGGCCGCTGCCCATGGCGTAGCCGAGTTCGGCGAAGGCTTGCTGGCTGTCGGCGTCGTAATCGCCTTTGGGGCGGTCGCTGAAACCATTGAAGGCGATGGTGCGTTTGCTTTCACCCTGATGACCGCTGTACGCCGCGCCGAGACGCAGCGAGATCGGGCCGTTCTGATGCAGCGCGTAGACGCCGGCGTGCCAGCTCTCGACGTTGCCGTCGACGCCGGTCGCATCCAGATCGGTTTTCGAATAGCCGCCCAGTACGCCCAGACGCCACGCTGAATTAAGTGACCAGTCGGCACCCAACACGCTGCCCTTGGTGTGTTGCTCCAGACCACTATTGCCGTGCTCGCCATCGAGTTTGCCGTAGCCGCCGATGCCTTGCAGCCAGAGGCGGCCGCGTGCGTTCGGGTCATTCAGGTTGCGCGCCTCGGACGGCACGCCATTGGCTGCCAGCACGGGTGTGTCACGCTGATCGAGACCGACCAGCAGTCCCGGGCTGCTGCCCATTTGCTGCATCGCCGAGAGCATGCTGCTGCCGACCTGACTGCTAGCGCCGAGGGTGGCGCTAGTCAGGTTGGCATTGCTGGCGCCGGCCAGTTGCTCGATCGCCGTGCCGGCGCTGCTTTGGCTGGTATTGAGCAAGGCGTTGTACAGCGCGCCGTTTTTGCCGATCGAGGCCAGGCTGTTGGCGGCATTGCTGCCGTTGCCTGTCTTGGCGAATTCATTGAACGCCACGTCATTGCGGGTGTAGGTCAGATCGACTTGCGTGGGGGTGTAGGCGAGGGTCGGCGTCAGGAATGCGTAGTCGCTGCTGACTTTGCCGAAAGTGCCGTTGACCTGTGCCGCTTGCAGCACGGTGTAATGGCTCTGCCATGGATACGTGCCGCTGCCGGGATTCACCGTGAGCGTTGCGCCATTGAGATTGGCGATGCCGCCGATCTGTACCGGCGCGCTGCTGCCGTCGGCGTTGACGCCGTAAGCGAGGGTGGCTGTGCTGCCCATGTTCAAATCGCGAACGATGGTTGCGCGACCGAGGCTGGTATCGGTGCGCAATGTGCCGTTGACAGTCAGGCTGCCCACCGAACCGCCACCGGCATACACACCGCCGGCATCCACGGTCAGGTTGCCGGCGATGCTGCCTTGGTTGACCAGTGTGGCACCGTTGCGCACCGCGCCGCCGTCGCTGAAATCGCCGCTGCCGGTGAGCGTCCACGCACCTTGTTCGACCTCCAGCCATTCGAAGTTGCGACTGGCGCCGAAGCTGCCACCGGCCGCGTCATCCATCACCACCTGGTCATAACCGCTGCCGCCGTCGACAACACCGACGAAGCGACTGCCGTTGCGCAGGGTCAGGCTGTCATTGCCGCCACCCAGGTCCAGCGCCAGGCCGTTGCTGCCACTGATCGTGCCGCCGTTAATGACGCTGTCGGCGAACTCGCCGACGAATTTCACGCCGAACCCGTTGAGGCCTTGAATGGTGCCGAAGTTTTCCAGAGTGGTCGCCGCCAGTCCCGAGCCGCCACTGCCATCGTCGACCAGAATGGCGCTGTCGGCACCGCTGATCAAAGCGTTGCTGGCGTTGAGAATGTAGCCACCACCGAGGGCAATACCTTCGCTGCCGTTGGCGAAACCGCCCTTGTCCACACCGCCGGCACCGACGCCCTGAATGGTCCCGTAGTTTTCGATGTGGGCGATCTTGTCGATGTCCACGCCATCGCCGTCACCGTTCGCTTGCAAGCCTGAGTAAGCGCCAGTGATGGTGCCGTGGTTGATCACCGTGCCATCGCCGTCGGAACCGAAGCCGGAGCCGTTGCGGCCGGTGATCTGCCCGTAGTTGACCAGTGTCGCGCCAAGGTCGGTGGTGATGCCATGCCGGCCGCCGGAAATCACTCCGTAGTTGGTCACGCTGACACCGCTGGCGGAATCGATATCGATGCCGTCGAACTTCTCGTCGGCATTGTGCGAATCGCCGGTGGAAATCTCGCCGTAGTTGGTAATGGTCGCGTTGGCGCCGGTCTTCATGCCGTCACTGGCGTCGCCGCGAATCAGCCCGCCGGCGCGGTTGATAATGGTGGTCTTCACGCCATCACTGCGCAGCGCATCGAGGTCCAGACCCTGGCCGGTGGTGGAGCGAATCACGCCGCTGTTATCGATCACCAAACTGCCGCTGACGAAATTGCTGTCGATGCGCAAGGCGTCGTTGGCGCCGAGAATCTGCCCACCGCTGCGGTTGTAGATTGTGTAGTTGCGCGCCTGGGTCAGGTCGCCACTGCTGTCGATGGCCCGGCCGCTGGTTGAGATGATTTTGCCGGCGTTATCGACCACCACACCCGCACCACTGGTCTTGTCTTTCAGGCTCACAGCCTTGCCGCTGTTGGTGATGCTGCCCGGCGCCGAAATCGTCAACGTGTCGCTGCCGGCCAGGGTTTGCGCTGCCGTGGTGGCGGTGTCGATCTGCACGGTTTTGCCGTGGGCTGCCGTGGCGGCAATCAACAGGGCGATGGCGAGAGACAGACGCTGGGGCGGGAACGGCATGGTCGGACAGCCTTTTTGTTATAAGCGGGCCGTCCTGTATAGCGAAGGGTTTTTACAGAATGATGTCGATGGCTGATCTGCATTGTTTTGCATTCAGATTTCGCTTGTTAGGGGTAAATCTGCATTTTGTTGCAGATTTTGGCGTTCTATCAGGCTTTGAATGCACTACATTGCATCCGGCATCAATGAAGGCTCTGTTGAAATGTATTTAAAAGTACAGGAAATGAAAGCGTGGGATCTGCAATGAGCCTGACGGTACCTGAGCGCATGGCGCTCATCGAAAGCATCCAAGAAGCGCTGGCCGACGGGACATTGGAAATCAGCGAAGCCGTCCGCCGTTTACGAGTGGAGGTGACAGGGCTGCATCAAATCCAATTCGCAAAGATGTGCAAAATTTCGGTCCGCACGTTGATACACATAGAGCACGCTGAGGGTAATCAGACGTTGAAGTCGTTGGACTCAATATTCCGATTGTTTGGCCTGAAAATGGGCGTTGTGCGGGTACGCCGAGAGACCAATTAAAACCCGACGCAGCCCACAATGTGCCGATCGCCCTAGCTCCGCCGCACGTAAGCCTTGCCGTAATGCCGCTCCATGCGTGCCTGAATCAACTCCAGTCCAATCGACATCAGCCAGTAAATGATCGCCGCCGTCGTCAGCATTTCGATATAGCGGTAACTTGAGCGTCCATAGGACTGGGCGAGAAACATTACTTCCCAGACGCCCATCACCGAAATCAGCGACGAGTCCTTGAGCATCGAGATGAACTGGTTGGTCGTGGGCGGGATGATCGTGCGCATGGCTTGCGGCAGGGTGATGCGCCAGAAAATCACCGTCTCGCGCATACCCAGTGCCAGCGAAGCTTCGCGCTGGCCGTGGTCGACCCCGAGGATGCCTGCGCGGAAGATCTCGCTGAGATAGGCGCCGTAGTTCAACGACAGGGCAATGATGCCCGCGACGATGGCGCCGGGCACGATGCCCAGTTGCGGCAAGCCCAGGTAGATCAGCAAAATCTGGATAAGCAGTGGCGTGCCGCGAAAGAACGAGGTGTAAAAACTGGCGATGCCGAACGCCACGGCGCTTTTCGACAGACGTGCCAATGCCGTGATGAAGCCCAGCAGGGACGAGGCGACAATCGAGCACAGACACAGGAAAAGCGTCAGCGCCGCGCCCTGCAAAAAGCCGTTGGGCGCTAGGTGCAGGCCGACCAGATTGGGCAGTTTGTCGAGGATGATCGAGAACTTCAGGTCGAAGCTCAGGAAGAACCCGGCGAACAGGCAGAACAGCGTTGCCCAGGTCAGGTACAGCCGCGTACGAAACCCGAACATCCGTTGCAGGCGTGATTCAGCCACCGGTTGCGGTAGCTGTGGCGGTGGCGGGAAAGAAGTCATTGGCTGATATCAGCGCCGATCCATTTTTGCGACAGCTTGCTCAGGGTGCCGTCCTGCTTCAGTTGCGCGAAGACTTCACGCACCTTGGCGTTCCATTGCGCGTCACCCTTTTCGATGGCCACCGAGTTCGGTTCCGAATACAGCGGCGTGCCGGCCAGTTTGAAGCGTTTGTCTTGGTTCAGGCGTGGCTGCGCGGTGACGAGGTTGGTGAGGATTGCATCCAGGCGCACGCCGGCGCCCAGGCCCAAATCCTGGAAGGCGACGTTGTCGGTATCGTACGGCGCGATCTGCACGTCTTCGAACGGGTACTGCAACTGCGTGTCTTCGGCGCCTTCGATAACCAGGTTCTTGTTCAGATAGCTTTCGTAACTGGACGCGCTGGTGAGGCCGACTTTTTTGCCACTCAGATCCTTGGCAGCGTGAATCCGCTCGTCCTTGGCGTTGACCACGATCACCGCTGGAGAAGCGTAGTACTCGACCGGGAAATCGAACACTTCGGCGCGGGCCTTGCTCGGTGTCATCGAGCAGATGCAGATATCGTAGCGCCCGCTCCAACGGCCGGCCGCAATGACGTCCCAGGACGGCGTTTCCAGTCGTAGCTTGACGCCTAACTTGTCAGCCACTGCTTTGGCGACGTCCACGTCGAAGCCATCGAGCTGGTTCTGGTCATTGAGAAACGAGAACGGTGGATAGCTTTCCATCAGCACACCGACCAGCTCTTTTTTCTGCTCGATACGATCCAGCGTGGCGCCAGCAAAGGCTTGAGTGGAGGCGGCCAGAATCGTCAGGCCCAGGGCCAGTAGCGGTTTAAATTTCACAGTCGATCCCTGGGTAAAAAAGAGGTTGTTTTTAACGGAATGGTGCGTATTAAATAGTTATAAGAACGACTCTGATAGTGAGTTATTTTCATAAGCATATGAGTGAAAAGCATATGGGCGCAGGCAGCACGATTATTCTCGATGGCGGCATGGGCCGTGAGTTGCAGCGCGCCGGGGCGCCATTTCGTCAGCCGGAGTGGTCGGCGTTGGCGTTGAGCGAGGCGCCGCAAGCGGTTGAGGGGGTGCATGCCGCTTATATCGCCAGTGGCGCCAATGTGATTACCACCAACAGTTACGCCGTGGTGCCGTTCCATATTGGCGAAGAACGTTTCGCCGCCGAAGGGCAGGCGCTGGCCGCGTTGGCCGGTGAGCTGGCGCGGCGTGCGGTGCAGGCCTCGGGGAAATCCGTGCGGGTGGCCGGCTCATTGCCGCCGCTGTTTGGCTCCTATCGTCCGGATCTGTTCGAGGCCGCACGAGTAACCGAGTTGCTGACGCCCTTGGTCAATGGCCTTACACCGCACGTTGATCTGTGGCTGGCGGAAACCCAAAGCTCGATCATCGAGGCGCGAGCCATTCACGCGGGATTGCCGAAGGATGGCAAACCGTTCTGGTTGTCGTTCACCTTGAAGGACGAAGACACCGATGAAGTGCCGCGCCTGCGCTCTGGAGAGCCAGTCGCCGAAGCGGCGGCGGTGGCGGCTGAGTTGGGTGTCGAGACGTTGTTGTTCAATTGCAGTCAGCCAGAAGTGATCGGTGCCGCGATTGATGCCGCGCGTGACACCTTCGAGCGTCTGGGGGTGAAGATTCACATTGGTGCTTACGCCAACGCGTTTCCGCCGCAGCCAAAAGAAGCTACCGCCAATGACGGACTCGATCCGCTACGCGAGGATCTGGATCCGCCGGGTTACTTGCATTGGGCAATTGATTGGCAGCAGCGTGGCGCCAGCCATTTGGGCGGTTGCTGCGGGATCGGGCCGGAGCACATTGCGGTGCTGGCGCAAAAGCTGGGCTGAAAACAGATCAAAAGATCGCAGCCTGCGGCATCTCCTACAGGGTGAACGTCAATCCCGTGTAGGAGCTGCCGAAGGCTGCGATCTTTTTGCTTTTCAGGTAATCACGATCGGCACTCGGCCAAGCCTTTCACCTGCCCGTCGGACGTCTGATTTTCATCCGACAGCCACTGCTCGAACCCTGCCGCAATCGCCGGCCACTCGCCATCCAGAATCGAGTACCACGCAGTGTCGCGGTTCTGCCCCTTGACCACCATGTGCTGACGGAACACACCCTCAAAGCTGAAACCCAAACGCTCGGCGGCGTATTTGGAGCGGGCGTTGCCGTTGTTGCATTTCCATTCGAGGCGGCGGTAGCCGAGGTCGAAGGAGTGTTTGGCCAGCAGGTATACCGCTTCGGTGCTTCTCGGCGAGCGCTGCATTGGCGCGCCGAAGGTGACGTGGCCGATTTCGATACGGCCCTGGGCCGGGACGATCGACATCAGGCTAAGGATGCCTTGTACCTGACCGCTGGCGCGATCAACGACGCTGAAGAAATACGGGTCGCTGGCGGCCGCGTGGTTGTTCAGCCAAGCGTCGAAAACGCTGCGTTCCGGGAACGGGCCGTAGGGCAAGTAATCCCAGAGTTTCGGGTCGGCGCCGGGGCCTTCGAGGGCGGCGAACAGCTCGTCGCCGTGGCGCGCCGGGTCGAGTCTTTCCAGGCGAATGAAACGGCCTTCAAGCAATGTGGCGGTGGGGGCGGGGACGCCTTTCCAGTCAGCGAGTGAAGCGGTCATGCGTGCGTCTCCTTAAAGGGCTTTGCGAAACTGGATGAAGCCCGGGCGTTCAGCGATGCGCTCGTAGAGCTGGATCGCGGTGGCGTTGGTTTCGTGGGTCAGCCAGTGCACTTTGCAGCAGCCGTCAGCCTTGGCTGTGGCGTAAACGTGTTCGATCAACAGACGGCCGACGCCAGTGCCACGGGTTTCGGGTATCACCAGCAGGTCTTGAAGGTAGCAGGAGTTTTCGATGCTCCAGTTCGAGCGATGGTAGATGTAATGCACCATGCCCACGGCTTTACCGTCGGCCCACGCCAATGCTGCGTGGGTCGGTTCGCTCGGGTCGAGGAAACGCTGCCAGGTGCTGTCGGTCACGGCGTCTGGAAGTTCGGTGTTGTAGAAACGCAGGTAAGCCTGCCACAGCGGCAGCCACGCGGCGTGGTCGGCGGCGCTGACCGGGCGAATGTCGATCTGACTCATGGAGATTTCCTTAGCGCATCAATCGGGCGAGAGTTTGATCATTGATTTCCGGGCTGGCCGCCAGGCCTTCGCGCACGCCGGCAATGTCTTCGGCACTGCGGTTCTGGCTGAGCTTGCGCTTGCCTTCGAGGCGGTCGATGGGAATGGCGAAACCGACAATCGCTTTGAGCATGCCGTCGATGTAATCGGCAGGCGCATCGGCAACTGACCACGGTTGTGCGCGGCCGGCTTCATGGCGGTCGGTGAGGGTGCTGACGATGTCGAGCAGGCGCCCGCCGTCGCTGAAGGTTTCGGCGTGGCCATAGGCATGCACGGCGATGTAGTTCCAGGTCGGCACGACTTTGCCGTGTTCGGCCTTGCTCGGGTAAAAGCCCGGGCTGACGTAGGCATCGGCGCCAGCAAAAATCAGCATGGCTTCGGCGCCGTCGCGCAGGTCTTTCCATTGTGGATTGGCGCGGGCCAGGTGCCCGTACAGCGTGCCGTACTCACCTTGTTCGCAATGCAGCAGCACCGGCACATGGCTGGCTTGCAGGCCACTTTCGCCGTGAGTCACCAGAATGGCGAGGCGGGTGGCGAGAATCAGCTCGTGCAGTTGTGTCAGGTCTTCGATGGCAAAGGCGCGTGGCGTGTACATGGACAGATTTTCCTTGGCGAATGCCTGCATCGTAGGCAGGCTATTGGTCTGTTGTAAGAGCCATTGATGACCAATTTCATAGGTCCATTGCCATGCCCGATTCGCCGACGTTGTCCATGCCATTCAACCCTGCAGGTATCGAGCTTGATCGCCGTCAGGGTTTGAGTCGGCAGCTCTATCAGGCTTTGCGCCTGCGGGTACTGGACGGGCGGCTGGCGAGCGGCACGCGGTTACCGGCGAGTCGCGATCTGGCGGCGGCGTTGGGTATTTCCCGCAACAGTGTGGTGCGCGCCTACGATCAACTGTATGCCGAAGGGTTTATCGAGGGGCGGGTCGGCGATGGCACTTATGTCGCGCAATTGATGCCGGTAGCAGCCTCGCCGAAAAAATTATCCACAAAAGTATCCACAGGGTTTTCAACAGGCTTACCCACAGCCTTATCCACAAATTGGCTGGATTCACCTGTGATTCCATCCAGTAAAGTTATCCACAGCGGGACCTTTTCGCGTATCGAAAAGAACCATTTGCCCCGGCCGCCGAGCGGTCCACCGCGAGCCTTTCGGGTCGGTGTTCCGGCCTTTGATCTGTTCCCGTTCGAGGTATGGGCCAAGCTGAATGCGGCTTTCTGGCGCAAACCGAATCTGGAGCAACTGTGTTACGGCGATCCGTCCGGTGATGCGCGTTTGCGCGCCATGATCGCGGCGTATCTGCGTAGTTCGCGTGGCATGCAGTGTTCACCTGAGCAAATTCTGATCACCAGCGGCGCACAGCAGGGCATTAGCCTTTGTGCACAGTTGCTGGTGGAGCCGGGCGACGGTGTGGCGATCGAAAATCCGGGCTACCGTGCGGCCGGTCATGCGTTCGCCGTGGCAGGCGCTCGTTTGCACGGTATTGCCGTGGATGACGAGGGTATGGATTGCGCTGCGCTGTCGGCCACTGGGGATTGTCGCGTGGCTTATGTCACGCCCTCTCATCAGTACCCGACCGGCGTGGTGATGAGCCTGGCGCGACGTCTTGAACTGCTCGCCTGGGCCGAGCGTTGCCAAGGCTGGATCGTCGAGGATGACTACGATGGCGAGTACCGCTACACCGGTGCACCACTGGCACCGTTGGCGGCACTCGATCGACAGGGACGCGTGTTGTATGTCGGCACTTTCGGCAAGGTCGCGTTCCCGGCGCTGCGGCTTGGGTATCTGGTACTGCCGCCGGGGCTGGTGGATGCATTTTCACAACGGCGGGCTGTGGATGTCCGGCATTCCGAGGTGAGTACACAAGCCGTGATGGCCGAATTCATGGCCGCCGGGCATTTCCAGCGACATATCCGACGCATGCGGCGGGCTGCTCTGAGCCGCCGCAATACATTGCTCAAGGGTTGGCCGAGCGCCATTGCCGGTGTCGGCGATCTGCCTGCCGTCTCGGCCGGATTGCACTTGACCGTGGCCGTAGACAACCTCGAGCGCGAGCAGCAGTTGATTGCGCAAGCGGCTCGCGTCGATGTCGAGATCAACGGTTTGAGCAGCTACTGGCTGCCTGATTCCACCACGCCCATGGATCAGCGCGCCGGGTTGGTACTGGGGTTTGCTGCCGTACCTGAAGCGGCGATCAACTCGGCGTTGATTCGGTTACGACAGGCGTGGCAGGTATGAGAAACAGCGTCTGTGCGGATTTGTCGGAAATTGTGCTGCGATGGATATCGATCAGTGCCTGATTGTTGAGCAAGCGTGGCTCATAAGCTCCTCCCATATGTCGTTGTGCAACGGTTTTCATATGGCCGGTGGGGAATGGCGTGACGGGCGCTTGCGCGCTGCTGTAATGGAAGTGTGCGTAACACAGCACCTTGTGAGTGTGGACGTCGCGTATTTCGTATTCGTCGAGAAAATCGTTGGCGTGACTGCGGAGCCGGCGCCGGGTCACGGTTTGTGACGTCGTCACTTCCCCCTTGTCCTTCAGCCAAAGGATCCCGGCCGCCGTCGGTGGCTGTTGCTTGACCATCCGGATACGCGTGCTGGTGCCTTTTGCTTCAAGGTTGTTAGCGGCTTCGTCAAGCTTGTGGCCAAGCGCTTCGGTCGGTTTTTTTAGGTCGGCAGTCAGATTGCTGGCGGTCAACGCTTCATCGATGTCTGCGTTGGCTTTGCGCAAGACGGCAGCGTGTTTGTGATAGTCCTCTTCGACCTCGACAGGAATCCGTGGCCCTCGTTTGAGTTGGGCCTCGATACGCCGGTGGAAGGTGGCCAGACCGTCGATCAGGGCCTGACCTTCACGAATACTGGTATTCAGGTTTGGACTGGGCTTGGGCGGTTTCGGTTTGGCTGTGCGCTGTTCGACCCAGACACCGGGTGACTCTTCCTGGAAGGTGGCGATGACGCCCGTCAGGGTGGTGCGCACTTCCACCAGGTCGGTATCCGGACTTTCGATGCTCTTTTTTCGTTCGCCGACTAATGTACCCCTGGATTTGGTTTTGATGATCCGGCGCGTCGATGATGATGCCGATGTCGGCCGGGAAGGCCCGGGCAGCGGTTCCAGCAAGTGTTTGTAGCGCAGCAACTCGACCAGTTTTACGTCCGTGCGGGCTTTGAATGCGCTCACCCGGCTGCGCACATGTTCCAGTCGCGCGGTGTTGATCTGCTCGGGATAGTCGATGAGCAGATCGCCAAAGCGTTGATCGATGGCGGTAAATTGTTCGGCAACATTGCTCAAGGCATCCGTGCGGTCACGCAGGTTGTCGAGGCTTTCGTCGCTGGTCAGGTTCAGCGTGCTCTGGATACTCAGTGCAGCGTCTTCGATGAGGGTGGCCAGTGTCTGCCGCGCGTTGGCGTCAATCGTCGTGTCACCCGGCTTGACGCAGATCTCTTGGCCGAGGCTGATCTGTAGAAGCTTGAGGTCGTTGAGATCATAGTTAGGCAACATCTTGCGATACAGTTGAATAACCTCGACAGCCTCTTTTCCCAACAGCGTCAATTCGTCAAAACGCGTCTGTGCCGACTCCACTTTTTCGATGATGGCCTGGGTCTGATCGGTCATTTTTTCGAAGGTGTCGATAAACGCCTGAAGGGCGAATCGGCTTTCATCGGCAAGCATTGTCTGCATCGTCTTCAGGCTGGCCTGAAGCTCTGTGGAGTGCAGTTCGAGCCACTCCTGACCGAGAAACAACTGCATCTGCAGTCGCTGAATCATCACGGTGCGGTAATTGGGAATGGGTTCCTTGTGATTCAACGCTTTGATTTGTTCGATGTTCGTGGCGTAAGCCTTGCGCTGTGATTCAAGCGTAGTCAGATATTGCTCACGCAGCTGTGCCCTGGACTGCGCAAGCGCGTTGTCGAGCGCGGCGCGGTGTGCGTCAAGTTGAATCTGTTTGGCCGTCATCGTGACATCGAAAGCGCTGATTTCGGCAGTCAGTTGCTTCGCTGTTTTTTTGCTGAAGTCCTGAGCTTTCTCAAGCGCACTGTCGAGACCGCCGCCTCGCAGGCGCAAGCGCAGATCGACCACCCATTGGCCATTGGCGGTGCGGGTCAGTGGCGGTCCGGGGCGCGCCGTTGCTTGGCGTGAGTCGATGATCTGGACGTCTGCGTGTTCATTGATGGTGACTTCGAACCAGCGCTTGCCCACCGGAGCGAACCATTGTTTCTGGCGCGGATAGAGGTGTCTGTGGGTGCCCTCGCTGGCGGCATCGCCGATACCTCTGGGTTTGGCGATCTGAAAACTCTCAAGCAAAGTGGTCAGTGCGACGGGAGATCGCTTCAGTGCGGCAAAAGGGTTTACCGACATTTCATGGGCGCTGGGCAGGGCGCTGCCGGAGATATCTGGCAGCTTTAATGCAGTGCTGATGACGGCGGCGGTGGTGGTGATGGGCTGAACGGTTTCTTCCTGTGTCAGTGGTTCGCTTTGTGGCTTGTCGCCGACCGCTGCGCGATGGGCGAGCACCATGCCCAATGCCAGAAGAATATCGGTGAGAGCGGTCCAGGCGATCTTGCCGGATTGCTCATTGGCGACGTCGCTGACTTCTTGCAGGTCGTCCATGATCTGCCAGATCCAGGCGGCTGTGCCGACGCTGCGTCCCAGGAACGGCAATGCCGCGTTGAACAACATCCAGCCGCCGTGTTTTAGCGTGGCCCAGCGCGCTTCTGCATCGGAGACCGACTGGCGATCAGCCTGGGTAATCACCGCCTGAACGTTACTGTTGTGCAGCGTCGCCAGCACATCCTGCTCGATCGCCGCGGTCCCCAGTGCCACCGGACCGGACATGTCGAGAGCGGTAGTGGGGTTGATCAGCAATTGCGGGATCGTCCAGACCGAAGGCAGCCGGGCAGTGAAGACGAACTGGCTGTAGTTGAAGCGTACATCGTCCGGCAACCAGGCCAGAACTGACTCACGCAGTTGGCGAGACTGCTGGATTTCGTACGTCAGGTTGGCGTGAGAGGGAAACTGCATCAGCGCCATTTCGAACAGTGGCCGATAAAGCACGCACGGCCCTTTTTCCACCGCGCGCGGGCCGATGATGAACATGTTATCGACGGTGTCGGCCTCTGAGCGGGTGCGATGGGCGACAAATGCCAGCGGGCGAATGACCACTTCCTCGTGATCGACATGCCGCTCCTCGTCAGTGCTGGCCAGTGCGGCGACGACATAGCGGTAACCCAGATCAGTCATGCCCGCCTTGCCCTGTATTTTGTGTTGCAACGCCAGCAGTGGCAGCTCGATGGGCAACTGGCTGGTGTAGAGCCCTTGCAGCGCGGTCGCTTGCTCGGTGTCGTCGACCAGCAGGTTCTGCAAGTGCGCCGGGTAGGTCTTGCCGATATCGACCGTGCTGACCAGCGTTTCCACGTAACTGACGGTCATCCAGTCGGGCAATTCGCTGCCGTCCTTGTAACGTACGGTTTTGTTGCCGATTGGCTGTCCGGCAAGGTTCTGCAAGGCAAGTTCAATGAGTGACAGTGTCTGGGTCTGCGTGTTGCCCGGCAAGACGAACGTGCCCCAGACCACCAGGCTGGTGATGCTGATTTCAATGTCATCGATCGCTACGTCGCCGGCCTTCGGATGGTCCTTGAGCATCTGCTGTTTCAGGGCATCGCGGGTGAACGCTTGCAGGCTGACAACTTCGCTCTGGAAGGTTTTTCCTTTGTTCGCATGCTGCACCATGGTCAGGTCCAGCAGATGCCGGCTGTAACGGGTTTGATCGGCCGGCGCGGCGCTGTCGAGCCAGGCTGGCAGCATCGGGCGCAGACGCTCGATATGCGGTTTGAGGCGCGGTGTCGGTTCGCGCGGATCGCCGACAGTCCCGGGGTGCGGGTAGGGCGGGCGG
>Ga0247818_10000486_pt1 | contig 24775 bp, 18 predicted proteins | sample 13C_Glucose_Day1_FD_192424 | JGI IMG/M metagenome (GOLD analysis project Ga0247818, IMG submission 192424) | Soil microbial communities from agricultural site in Penn Yan, New York, United States - 13C_Glucose_Day1 | ecosystem: Environmental > Terrestrial > Soil > Agricultural land | place... | reverse complement strand
GGTATTGGCAGAGGTCGACAGTCAGCCGCGCTTGCTGCTGCTCGACTTGTCGGCGCCCGAGGTAAAGCGCGTGTCGGCGGTACTGACCCACGGCGAGGCAGTGACCGACCTGCACATCCAGGGTTTAACCGCAGACGTCGCGGCACTGTTGCCGGCCGAGGCCGTCGCCTGGCTGGAACTGCGCAGCGTGGCGGCATTGGCAGCCTTGCAACTGGGCGTCAGCGAAGAGCAGATCCGCCGCACCGTGGCCTATGTCAGCGAGCGCCGGCAGTTCGAACGCGTCATCGGCAGCTTCCAGGCGGTGCAGATGACCATGGCCGATACCCATATCGCCGTCGAAGCCTTGCGCACCACGCTGTGGCAACTGGCCTACCGCATCGATGCTGGCTTGCCGGCACCCAGTGAAGCACTGGCCACGGCCTGGCTGGCCTGTGAAGCGGGGCACCGCATTGGCCATGTCGCACAGCACGTGCATGGCGGCATCGGAGTTGACCTGACGTATCCGATACACCGTTTTCTCTACTGGAGTCGCGGCCTGTCCCTTGCCCTGGGTGGCTCGGCGGCAAACCTCGAACGCCTGGGCGACTGGCTCAACGATAACGACAAGCTGGGATGGAAATATGACCTCGAAGAACACCAAGCGCTTTGAAGACGTGCGCCCCGGCGAAGCACTGCCGGAGCTTGCGGTGCCGATTACGGTGACCCTGATCAACGGTGGCGCGATTGCCACTCGTGATTACTTCCCCGGGCACCACGACGCCGAGGCGGCCCGTGCCCTGGGCTCGCCCCACGTGTTCATGAACATCCTCACCACCAACGGGCTGGTGCAGCGGTTTGTCGAGCAGTGGGCCGGACCGCTGGCGCAGTTCAGCGCGCTGAAAATCAAGCTCGGTGCGCCAAATTATCCCGGCGACTGCATGACCTTCAACGGCAGCGTCAGCGCGCTCGACGCCGATACCCGCACGGTGGAAATCACCTTGAGCGGCAAAAATTCCATGGGCAACCACGTGACCGGTACGGTCGCGTTGGTCCTGCCCTGACAGCCGGAGAAACACAGATGACTGATTCATCGATTTCCGGGCGTGCCGCGATCGTTGGTCTGGGCGCGACCGAATTTTCCAAGAACTCCGGACGCACCGAATTGCGCCTGGCCCTGGAGGCCACCTTGAGTGCGCTCAAGGATGCCGGCATTGATCCATCCGAGGTCGAGGGCTTTAGCTCTTACTCGGTGGACAAGGTCCCGGAGTACGAAATTGCCCGTTTGCTCGGTTGCAAAGACGTGAAGTTTTTCTCGCAAGTGCCCCACGGCGGCGGTGCGGCCTGTGGACCGGTGATGCACGCGGCCATGGCAGTAGCCACCGGGATGGCGAAAGTGGTGGTGGTCTATCGCGCCATGAATGAGCGTTCCTGGTATCGCTTCGGGACAGGTGCCTACGGTTTCGCTTCGACGCCGACCTTCGACAACGTCAACTACGGCTGGTACATGCCCCACGGTTTCCATACACCGGCGGCCTGGGTCGGGATGTTCGCCCAGCGTTACATGCACACCTATGGCGCCACCAGCGAAGACTTCGGCCGGGTGGCGGTGGCGGCTCGCGATTTTGCCGCAACCAATCCCCAGGCATTTTTCCACGGCAAGCCGATCACCCTGGAAGAACACCAGTCCTCGCGCTGGATCTGCGAACCGCTGCACCTGCTCGATTGCTGTCAGGAATCCGATGGCGCGGTGGCGATGGTCATCACCTCGGCCGAGCGTGCCCGTGACCTGCGGCAGAAACCGGTGACCATCAAGGCCGGATCCCAAGGCATCAGTCACGGCCAACAGAGCATGACCTCGTTCTACCGCGAAGACATCACCGGGCTGCCGGAAATGGGCGTGGTCGCCCGCGAACTGTATCGCCAGTCGGGCCTGGGGCCGGACGCGTTCCAGACCGCCGTGATCTACGACCACTTCACCCCGTTTGTATTGCCGCAACTGGAAGAGTTCGGCTTCGTCAAGCGCGGTGAAGCCAAGGAGTTCATCCGCGCCGGGCACCACGCCCGTGGCGGCAAACTGCCGATCAACACCCACGGTGGGCAACTGGGCGAAGCCTATATCCACGGTATGAACGGCATCGCCGAAGCGGTGCGCCAGGTGCGTGGCACGGCGGTCAACCAGGTGGCGGATGTGCAGAACGTGCTGGTTACCGCCGGCACCGGTGTACCCACCAGCGGCCTGATTCTCGGCGCAGCCTAAGGAGCAGCAGATGTTCGTCGACCTCACTCCCGAACAACATGCCCTGCGCCACAAGGTGCGGGACTATTTCCAGGCACTGATGACCCCGGACATGCGCGATCAGTTGCGCGGCAAGGAAGGCGGTGAGCTGTTTCGCCAGACCATCCGCCAGATGGGACGCGACGGCTGGCTCGCGGTTGGCTGGCCCAAGGCCCATGGCGGCCAGGGTTACGCGGCCACCGAGCAGTTGATCTTCTTCGAAGAAGCCAACATCGCCGGGGCACCACTGCCGTTCGTGACCATCAGCACCGTAGGCCCGGCGTTGATGGCCCACGGCAGCGAGCTGCAGAAAGAACGCTTTCTGCCTGGCATCGCCGCAGGCGAGATCATGTTTGCCATCGGCTACTCGGAGCCGGATGCCGGCAGTGACCTTGCGGTGTTGAAAACAAGCGCCCGCCAGGACGACGAAGGCTTCCTGGTCAATGGCAACAAACTGTGGACCTCGGGCGCCGAATCGGCCGATTTCGTCTGGCTGGCGGCTCGTACTGATCCGACCCAGGCGCGGCACAAGGGTATCTCGCTGCTGATCGTCGATACCACGACGCCGGGCTTCTCCCACACCCTGATTCACACCGTCGGCAATCCGACGGCGGCCACTTACTACGACAACGTGCGGGTGCCCAACGAGATGCTGGTGGGTGAGTTGCACGGTGGCTGGAAGCTGATCACATCGCAACTGAACCACGAGCGCCTCGGTCTCGGCACCTGGTCGGACAAGGTCGTGGCGCTGTTTCGTCGGGTCTACCTGTGGGCGCGGGCCCGCGATGAACAAGGCCGCCGGGCGATGGATAAAGCCTGGGTGCGCAGCTCGCTGGCCGAGTGTTATGCACGCCTGGAAGCGATGCGCCTGATCAACATGCGCATCGCTGCCGATCTTGAGCTCGACCGCATGAGCGTCGCGCTGAGTTCGACCACCAAGGTATTCGGCTCGGAGTCGGCCATCGAGATCCTGCGCAAGCTGGCGGCAATCGTCGGTGCCAATGGTTCGATGCGCAGCGGTTCGGCGGCAACGCTGTTGCAGGGTGACCTGGAGTATGAACTGCGCTCTGCCACGACCCTGACCTTTGGTGGCGGCACCAATGAAATCCAGCGCGAACTGATCGCCCAGTTTGGCCTCGGCATGCCGCGTACTCAACGCTGACGCTGGTCCATCAACAACAAGAACCGTACTCGCCCCGGTACCGGGGCGGGTCGAAGGGGACTTTCATGAGCACTATCGAGCAATTTCGCCAGGACACCCGTGCCTGGCTGGAGGCCAACTGCCCGCTGTCGATGCGCAGCGGCATGGCTGAAGGCGATGTGGTGTGGGGCGGCCAGAACCCGCAATTTCCCAATGCGGATGCACGCCTGTGGTTCGAGCGCATGCGCGACAAGCGCTGGTTCTGCCCCGAGTGGCCCGAGGAATATGGGGGCGCCGGCTTGAGTGACGAACAACTGGCGGTGCTGGAAAGCGAGATGCGCCGCATCAAGTGTCGGCCACCGCAGATCAACCTCGGCATCTGGATGCTTGGGCCGGTGCTGCTGGCTTACGGCAGCGAACAGCAGAAACGTGATCTGTTGCCGCCGATTGCCCGCGGTGAAGTTCGCTGGTGCCAAGGCTTCTCCGAGCCGAACGCCGGTTCCGACCTGGCCAGCCTGAAAATGGCCGCACGTGATGCCGGCGATCATTTCGTGGTGGATGGCAGCAAGATCTGGACCTCCTACGGCGACAAATCCGACTGGATGTATGCCCTGGTGCGCACTGACTTCAGCGCGCCGAAACACGAAGGCATAAGCCTGATCGTGCTGGACATGCGCAGTCCCGGCGTCAAGCCGCAGCCGATCGATCTGATCAGCGGCAAATCGGCGTTTTGCCAGGTGTTCTTTGACAGCGTGAAAGTACCCAAGAACCAGTTGATCGGACCGTTGAACGGTGGCTGGAACCTGGCCAAGTACCTGTTGCAACACGAACGCAAGGCGATGTCGAAATTCGGCGAGTTCAGCCTGCCGTCGCACTTCGACCTGCTGGCGCTGATGCGCGAGTACGTGCCGACCCCCCAGACCCGGGGCGAACACGCCCTGCAGGCGCGGGCCACGGCGTGCGCGATGAACGAGCAAGCCTACAACCTGACCGTGCAACGCATGGGAGAAGAGGCGCGGGCCGGCGATGACATCGGCGGCCTGATGTCGATCATGAAGCTGGTGCATACCGAGCAGGAGCGCGACAAGTTCGAAGTGCTGCTCGATGCCATGGCCGGGCATGCTTTCGGTTGGGAGAGCGCGGCATTCAGCGAACAACAACTGGCGGTGACCCGTTCCTGGTTGAACAGCTATGCGCTGACCATTTCCGGCGGGTCCTCGGAAGTCCAGTTGAACGTCATCGCCAAGCGCGTGCTGGGCTTGCCAGACGCTAAAAAAGGAGTCACCCCATGAGCCTGCGTTACAACGATGAGCAGCGTTTGCTGGCCGACAGCGCCCGGGATTTTCTCGCCGCCCGCAGCCCGGTGAGTGCCCAGCGTCGGCTGCGCGATGAAGCGGTGGCCCCGGGCTTCGATGCGCAGTTGTGGCGGGACGCGGTCGATCTGGGCTGGAGTGCGATTCCGTTTCCCGAAGACTTCGGGGGCCTGGATTTCGGTTGCAAGGGCCTTGGGCCGATCTTTGAATCCATGGGCCGCAACCTGTCCGCCACGCCGCTGTTGTCCAGCGTGGTGCTGGGTGGTTCGCTGCTCCACCTGGCTGGCAACTCGGCGCAACAGACGCACTGGCTGCAAGCGGTGATCGGTGGTGAACAACGCCTGGCCCTGGCGGTGGACGAACAGTCGCGCCATGACCCGAGCCGCATTGCCCTTGTGGCCGAGGCCGAGGGGCAGGGCTATCGCTTGCACGGCGACAAGTTCTGGGTGGTCGACGGCCTCGGTGCCGATGCCTTTGTGGTAGCAGCGCGCACGTCCGGTCAACCGGGTGATACGCAAGGCATCAGCCTGTTCCTGGTGCCGGCCGATACGCAGGGCCTGACAGTCAGCGCCTTGCCGCTGATCGATTCGCGCAACAGTGCACGCTTGCAACTGGACCAGGTGCAATTGGGCAACGAAGCGCTGCTTGGCACTCTGGGCGAGGGCTGGACCGCGCTGGAAACCGCACTGGACCGTGGTCGCACCTGCCTGGCGGCGGAGCTGTTGGGGATGGCGGAGCAACTGTTCGAAACCACTCTGGAGTACCTAAAGACCCGCGTGCAGTTCGACACGCCGATTGGCACCTTCCAGGTCCTGCAACATCGCGCCGCGCAAATGTACATCGACCTGGCGCTGAGTCGCAGCACCCTGATGGCCGCGCTGGCGACCCTGGATGACACCAGCATCGACGTCGCGGCACGCGGTCGAACGGTCAGCCTGGCGAAATGGAAAACCGGCGATACGGCAATCAAGGTGGCCAACGAAGCCGTGCAGATGCACGGCGGCATCGGCGTCACCGACGAGCTGGATGTCGGCCTGTACCTCAAGCGCGTGCGCGTGGCGCAGAGCTGCCTGGGTGACCGGGATTTCCATTGCGAACGCTATTCGGCCCACGCGTAAACCCTTGTGGGAACGGGCTTGCTCGCGAAAGCGGAGTGTCAGGCAACGAGGCTGTTGAATGTGCCGGCGCCTTCGCGAGCAAGCCCGCTCCCACAAGAATTTCTGGTGTACCCAGCATATGAGCACGACGCACCACCCTGTGGGAGCGGGCTTGCCCGCGATGGCGGAGTGTCAGGCGCCCACTCCCACAGGTCTTTCGCCCGTTCTGGAGAAAACAAAAATGAGCATTGAACGCTGGCACACCGCGTGGCGCGAACTGATCGCCCCCGGTGCGCCGTTTGAAGTGGTGACGCCCGATGACGGCGCTCCACGCTACTTTCGTCACGCCGCGCACGACTTGCTGCAAGTGTTCGACAACGGTCGGGTTCACGGTGACCGTGAATTCCTGGTCTGGCAGTCGCAGCGCCTGACCTTCAACCAGTTCTTCGATCGGGTCGACCGCCTGGCCGGGCAGATGGTCGACCGTTTTGTCCTGCAACCGGGCGAGCGGGTGGCGATCGCCATGCGTAACCAGCCGGCGTGGCTGGTGGCCTTCGCCGCGATCGTGCGCTGTGGCGCGGTGTGTGTGCCACTCAACAGTTGGGGCCTGCGCGACGAGTTGCAGTACGCGTTGCAGGACAGCGGTTCCCGCCTGCTGATCTGCGACGAAGCGCGCCTCGATACCCTGCGCGAGGATCTGGCCCGCGAGCAGCGAGCCACCATCGTCGTCGGGACCGAGGAATCCACCTTGCCCGAGAACTGCCTGCGTTTCGAGGACTTGATCAGCGCCCCGGCGCAACCTGTGCCCACGCTGGAAATCGATCCTGACGCACCGGCGCTGATCCTTTACACCTCGGGCACCACCAGCCGCGCCAAGGGCGCCGTGTCCAGTCACCGGGCTATCTGTCAGGCGCTGTTTGCCCTGGATTTCCAGGGCGCGTTTTGCGCCATGAGCTCGCCCGAGCGTATCGGCGTGGTGATCAATAGCGGCTATCCACCCACCACGCTGGCGGCCGTGCCGTTGTTCCATGTTAGCGGCTTGCATGCGCAGTTCCTGTCGGCATTACGCGGAGGTCGGCGCTTGATGCTGATGTACAAGTGGGATGTCGAACGTGCGATCGACCTCATTCGTGATGAGCGCTGTACCCAGTTCAACGGGGCACCGGTGATGATGCAGCAACTGCTTGCGTCACCACGCTTTGGCAGCGAGCACACCGCCAGCCTGTTCGGACTTGGGCTGGGTGGTGCAGCGTCGTCCGCCGGGGTGCTGGATGACATGCTCAAGCTCAAGCCCGACGTCATCGGCGGTGCCGGCTACGGCCTGACCGAAAGCAATGGCATCGGCGCGGCCATCGGCGGCGATCCGTTCGTGTACAAGCCGCAGACGGCGGGTTGGGCGCTGCCGATCGTCGATATTCGTATCGGTGACAGCCCTGACCAGCCACAGGCGGCGGGCACTCGCGGGGTGATCTGGCTGCGTTCCCCAACCTTGATGAGCGCCTACTGGAACCTGCCCGAAGCCACCGCGCAAAGCCTGCGCGACGGTTGGCTCGACACTGGCGACATCGGCTACCTCGACGAAGAGGGCTTTCTCAGTATCACCGGCCGGGTCAAGGAGTTGATCAACCGCGGTGGCGAGAAAATTTCAGCCGCAGAAATCGAAACTTGCGTGCTCGATATGCCCGGTGTCCTGGAAGCGGCAGCATTCGCCATTGTCGATCCGCTGCTGGGTGAGACGGTGGGGCTGGCCATTCACGGCCAGGCGTCAACTCTGCCCCAGCAAGCGCAAGTCTGCGCATTCATCGCCGAGCGCCTGGCTGCCTACAAAGTGCCGGCGCAGGTTTATCGGGTGCTTGAACCCTTGCCACGCAACGCCACCGGCAAGGTGCTCAAGGCAAAGCTGCAGGAAAAGTTGGGCGCATAACGTCGCCTTAGTCTTTCCGGACGATGTCGGGGCCGGCAGAACACGAACAATAGATCCATCCACACAGCCTTATCAGCGAAGGAGGCATCACATGAAAATAACAAGAACAGGTCTCATGCTCGCGGTCGCAGTCACAGCCAATAGCGGGCTGACGGGTTATGCGCACGCCGCGGTATCACCTCAGGAAGCAGCCAGACTGGGCAAGGAGCTGACCTGTGTTGGCGCCGAGCAAGCCGGCAACGCCGAGGGCACCATTCCGCCGTATACCGGCAAATACCTGGGTGAAGTCCCGGGCTGGAATCATGTGAAGTTCTCCGGCGACCAGCCGGTGGACCCCTATGCGGCGGAGAAACCGATCCTGGTGATCACTGCGCAGAACATGAGCCAGTATGAGGCGCACCTTACCGAAGGCCAGAAGGCGCTGCTGAAGAAGTATCCGAGCAGCTACAAGATGAACATCTATCCCGGTCACCGGGATTTCCGCTATCCCGATTACGTCTGCCGCCGCGCGATGGACAACGCTCTGAATGCCAGGCTGGTCAATGACGGGGCGGGTTTCGAAGGTCTGGGCCAGATTCCGTTCCCGATTCCCAAGAACGGCATGGAACTGCTGTGGAACCACCAACTGCCGGCTCGTGCCTACACTGAGGAAAAGACCTCTGACCTGGCTTCGGTCCTGCCCAATGGCAGCATCGGCTGGGGCCGTGCCTATGCACGCAACCTGTCGCAGGCCAACTCGCCAACCGTCGAGCCCACCACGGACGGCAAGATCCAGGCCATGAGCAACAACATGACTCTCAAACCGGCCCGCGACAACGGCACTCTGAGCATTTCCCATGAACCTTACAACTTCGCCGTAGAGTCGCGTCAGGCGTGGTCTTACAGCCCGTCCACCCGACGTGTTCGGCAACTGCCGGGCTACGGTTACGATCAGCCGATGATCGGCACCAACGGCACCATGACCGTCGACGAGGACCGCTTGTTCAACGGCTCACCGGAACGCTTCAACTGGAAGCTGGTCGGCAAGCGCGAGATCTATAGCCCGGCCAACGCCTACAAGCCCAACGCCGGGACCGTCAAGCACGCCGACATGCTGACGCCCAACCATCCCAATCCGGATTTGATGCGTTATGAATTGCGTCGGGTATGGGTGTTGGAAGCCGACCTCAAGGAAGGCTATCGCCATGTCTATGGCAAGCGCGTGCTGTTCATCGACGAAGACACCTGGAACGCGGTCATGGCCGACAACTACGACGCCCGTGGACAGCTGTGGAAGCACGCCATGGTCAACTACTACTACCACCCGGATATGAGCGGCTGGCAGGCTGGTTCGCAGTTCTTTCTGGACTTGAACTCCGGCCAGTACACCGGCTACGGCATGACCAACGAGTCGAAGAAAGGCCCGATCCTCAACGAAGGCAAATTTACCCCGGACCAGTACACCGCGGACGCGGCGCGGGCTATCGGTAGATAAGACCCGGATCGTTGTAATGACTAAAAGCCCCATCGGTATCCGGTGGGGCTTTTTCGTCGTTTGGTGTCATGCTCCGATCCCTGTAAAAGCCTGAGACGGCGGTGCACCTGCTGCACCGCGTTATCGTTCTCTTAGCCCAACAAATGCCCCCTCAAGTCACCGATCATGTCCAAGTGCGAATAATCTCGAAAGCTGAATCGCCAGACCCCGTCGATACGCTCGAACTCATCCAGGTAGCGCCCGCTGGCGATAGGTTGCAGAGTCAGGGTGTCGGTGGCCTGCAGCACGGTGTAGCAGGAGCGAGCTGTCGCGGTTCCTGTGGGTTGGTCAATGTTGATGATGGGGTTGCTGATGACGTGTCTGGTGCGGGGTGTACCGCAGGGATAGAGCTTGATTCGTTGCTGCCAGATCTCCAGCAGGGCGGTGTAATCAAGGAAGTCACTGTGGCTTTTTACTTTGAGTCGGGCATGTCGAAACAACTCGGCGGCCTCGACCAGTTGTCCGCTGTCCAGGCACTCGGCGTAACGGTAAAGCAGGTTGCAGATCTGTACGGCGCTGGTACTCATGGTGGTCCTCAGCAAAAAAAAGCCGCTGGAACCTGGCAGGTTTCCAGCGGCGCGGTTGTAAGGGGAAGAGGATCAGGCAGTCACGGCCTGGTTCGTCGCGGGCAGTGGCGCGAGGCTGTTCATCTGTTGGCGATATCGCGGCAGTGCCAGGGTCAGGAACACGCTGGCCAGCACCAGCATTGACACAGATGAAGCCAACGCGTAGCGCAGCGACTCACTGCCCAGGGTTGGCACAAAGAAGTCACTGAGCATGCCAACAAAAAGCGGCCCGATACCCACACCCAAGAGGGTCATGGACATGACGAAAATCGCCGTGGCCTGGGCCAGTCGTGTAGCCGGGAAAAGGTGGGTAATGGCGCTCAGGCACGGTGTTGCCCACCAAACGCCAAAGAAGGCGAACGCGCTGTAGAACAAAAACGCCTGCGGCACGGCGATGCTGCCGATATGGAACGCCGTGCCTTGGGGCCAGAGGAAGTACGCCAGGGCGAAGGGAATGCTGATCAGCGTACCCAGCAACGGCACACCGATCTGCCAGCCGACATCACGTCGCGCCATGCGGTCGGTGAGCATGCCACACAGCAGGGTGCCGAAAGTCGCACCCGTACCGCCCACCACGCCCACCAGAAATCCGGCTTCTTGCAGATTGAGGCCGTGGGAACGGATCAGGAAGCTCGGGCTCCAGGTGCCGATGGCGTAGCCGGCAATCGCTGCCGCGCCGCCGGTGAGCACCAGGCAAGGGAACGAGGGCATGCGAAACAGCTCGAGGAGGGTCTTGAGCCAGCCATCCTGTTGCGCCGCAACGTTGCCCAGCGGCACTACGCGCTTGGGCGCTCGCACGGTCAGCAGCAGAAGCAGACCAAGGAAGATTCCGGGCGCGCCGATCAACAAGAAGGCGTAGCGCCAACCGTGGTGCTGGGCAATCCAGCCACCCAGGCCCAGGCCAACTATCGCCCCCAGGCTGGAACCGAGCATCAGCACCGACAGAGCAGTGGATCGGCGGTTCGCCGGGTACAAGTCCGAGACCATCGCCACCGACGGCGCCGTGCCACCGGCCTCGCCCACGGCCACGCCTATCCGCGCCAGCACCAGGGTCAGAAAGTTTCCAGCCATGCCGCAGAGCATGGTCATCAGGCTCCAGGCGATGCAGCTGAAGGCGATCACCGGCTTGCGCCCGATTCGATCCGACAGGCGTCCCAGCGGGAAGCCGAACACGGTGTAGAACACCGCGAAGGTCACCCCCGACAGCAGGCCGATGCCAGTATCGGAAATGCCGAATTCGAGCTTGACCGGTTCGATCAGGATCGCCATCAACTGGCGGTCGATGTAGTTGAACACATAGATGCTGGCGAGCACGAAAAGCGCGTAATGCGTTCGCCATGTCACGGGGGTGGATTGGTTCACTGCGGGTGCTCCCGGTTTTGTTCTAGTTGGCGCGATGCTGTAGGTGCCCAGTGTTTTTTTCATCGTCCGTTCAGACCATCTCTGTCATCTCCCAGGCAAACCGCCGCACCCGATAGCGAACCTAGTCTTGTCGGACGATGTTTCGCACGCACTCAACGTCAATCATTCAGCCATATCCGCTGCCATGTCAGCGCTTGCCCATGTCATGGCAAGCCCTGCGACAGCAAAAAACAATAAGAAGCTGAGGAATTGAGATGAGCGTCTTGTTCGAGCCGGTCGCCCTGGGCGAACTGCAATTGGCCAACCGCATCGTCATGGCCCCCATGACTCGCAGCCGCGCCCTTGCCGATGCGATACCCGGCGGCGATATGGTCGAATACTACCGCCAGCGCGCCAGTGCCGGGCTGATCGTGGCCGAGGGCACCGCGCCGTCGGCCAGCGGCCTGGGCTATTGTCGCACCCCGGCGATCTACAGCGACGAGCAAATCGTCGGCTGGCGGCGGGTCACCGAGGCAGTGCATGCCGAGGGCGGGCGGATTGTCCTGCAGATGATGCATGTCGGCCGCGCCGCCAGCCGTCACAACAAGCCGGCGGGCGCGGCCACGGTGGCACCTTCGGCATTGCGCGCACGCACACAGGTGTTCAGCGATACCGCCGGCCTGGTGGACACCGATGAGCCACAGGCGCTGACCTTGCAAGGTATTGGCGAGGTCATCGAGGACTATCGGCAGGCCGCGTTGAATGCGCGTCTGGCCGGCTTCGACGGTGTCGAACTGCACTGCACCAGCGGTTACCTGCCGATGCAGTTCATGGCCTCCGGCAGCAACCAGCGCAGCGACGCCTACGGCGGCGATGTGGGCGGGCGGGTGCGTTTTGCCAAGGAAGTGATCGAGGCCATGGCCGCTGCGATTGGCGCCGGACGCGTTGGTTTTCGCCTGTGCCCCGGCAACCCCTACAACGACATCGATGACCGCGATCCGGCGGCCACGGCAGCAGCCTTGTGCGAAGCCGTGGCGTCGCTGGAGCTGGCCTACCTGCACATCATGCGCTCGCCCCTGGCAGAGCTCGACGCCTTCGCCCTGGCGCGTAAGCACAGTCCTCATGCATTGATTCTCAACGATGGTTTCGACGGTCCTTCGGCCACTGCCGCTCTCGCGTCGGGCGAGGGGGTAGCTGTGTCGTTCGCCCGTCATTTTATTGCCAACCCCGATCTGGTGGCGCGTTTGCAACGTGGCCTGCCGCTAAGTGGCTTTGACCGCAAGACCCTGTATACGCCGGGCCCGGCGGGCTACTCGGATTACCGCGTGCATCAAGCAATAGCCGGGGAGGTGATGTAATGAATCTTAATGACTTAAACCACGTCCTGCGGTCCCGCGTGGTACCACGGGAGCAGACTCAAGCGTTGCTGGACCAGCGCTCGGCCGCTGCCGGTCGGATCAAGCCGGGCGATCTCTACACCCTGGCTGACCGTCTGGAGCAACAGGCGAGTGAGCAGGGTGAGAGCACCTTTCTGATTTATGGCGAGCAGGCCCTGAGTTACTCCGAGGTCGATGCACGTGCCAACCAGATGGCCCACACGTTTTATGCCAATGGCCTGCGCGCCGGCGATGTCTGCGCGCTGGCCATGGAAAACCGCCCGGCGTTTTTCTGCACCTGGTTCGGCTTGGTCAAGCTCGGGGTGGTGGTGGCCTTCATCAATACTCAGGTCAGTGGCCGACCACTGCTGCATGCGTTGAAGACCACCGAGGCCAGGGCGCTGGTGGTTGGCGAAGAGTGCCTGGCGAATGTGCAAACCACCGAAGGCTTTCCCGGCCTGCCGTGCTGGTTGGTGCGTGACGCGGAAAATCCCTGGTCGGGAGCGCTGCCCAAGGGCATTGACGGGCATTTCGATGCGCGCCTGGAGAAAGCCCCGCGCACGCCGTTTCCCCGGAACATCCGCGCGCACATCGAGGCGCAGGCCACAACCCTGCTGATCTTTACCTCGGGTACTACCGGCTTGCCCAAGGCTGCGCGTTACAGCCATATGCGCTGGATGTCGTCGGGGGATGTGATGGAACCCACCCTGCAAGTCACCAGCAAGGATGTGTTCTATTGCTGCCTGCCGCTGTACCACGGCGCCGCGGCCACCTCGGTGACGTCTACTGCGCTGCGCGCCGGTGCCGCCATCGTGGTGCGCCGCAAGTTCAGCGTACGGGAGTTCTGGAACGATGTGGCGCGACACCAGATCAGCATCTTCCAGTACATCGGCGAGATCTGCCGCTACCTGCTCAATCAGCCAGTTCGAGCGGGCGAGCGCGAGCACAGTCTGCGCTGCATGCTCGGCGCCGGGCTGTCGCCGGACTCCTGGCAACGCTGGCTGGAGCGCTTCGGCCCGATCAGGGTGTTCGAGGGCTGGGGCGCCACCGAAGCCAATTCGGCACTGATCAACGTCGACAACTATTTTGGTTCCTGCGGACGCGTGCCGGACTGGAACAAGACCAACCTGAGGTTAGTGCGTTACGACATCGAAAACGATTGCCATCCACGGGACGAAAACGGTTTCTATCAAGTCTGCAAAGTAGGTGAGGTTGGCGAGGCCATGGGCTTTATCGTCAATCACCCTGAGATCGGTGGCGGACGCTTCGAGGGTTACACCTCTGCCGAGGCGACCGAGAGCAAAATCCGCCGTAATGTGTTTCGCGAGGGCGATGCCTATTGGAGCTCCGGCGACTTGCTGCGCGAGGATGCCGACGGTTACTGCTATTTCGTCGACCGCATCGGCGATACCTATCGCTGGAAGAGCGAGAACGTTTCGACCCTGGAAGTGGCGCACGCCCTGGGCGATCTGGTGGGCCTGGAACTGATCAATATCTATGGCGTCCAGGTGCCCGGCCAAGAAGGCCGGGCCGGCATGGCCGCGGTATTGATGCAGGCCGACCAGCCGTTTGATCCGGCCGCCCTGTACGCCTTGACCGAAGCGCGCCTGCCACGCTATGCCGCGCCGGTGTTCGTGCGGGTTACCCAGTCGGCAGACCTGACCGCCAGCTACAAGCTGCGCAAGGTCGACCTGCAGCGTCAGGGCTACTGCCCGACTCGTTGCAGCGATCCACTGTTCATCCGCGACGAACAGGCCCGCAGCTATGTGCCTTATTCGCCGGAGGCATTGACGCGGGCCGGCCTGACGCCATTTGCGGTGGCCGAGCATGGCTGATCTGGACGCCAACGGTCACCAATTGCGCGACGGCCTGCGGTACCCGTGGCCGCAGGCGCCCGATTCCGGACAGGTGCGCGAAGTGGCACCGGGGGTGTGGTGGCTGCGCATGCCGCTGCCATTTCGCCTGGACCACATCAACCTCTATCTGCTGCGCCACACCGATGGCTGGGTCGTTGTGGACACCGGCATGAACACCGAACAGACCCGCGAAGTCTGGGACCGTGTGCTGAGTGAAGTGTGCGACGGGCTGCCGCTGCTGGCGGTGGTCTGCACCCACTTTCATTCCGACCATGCCGGGGTCGCCGCGTGGCTTTCGCAGCGTTTTCATTGCCCGGTGTACATGACCGTCAGCGAGTTCCAGTCGTTGCACGTCAGGTTTCCCGCCGATCAGCCACCGGGCTGGGACTTTCTCGATTTCTACCGCAAGGCCGGGGTCAGCGACGAGCAGAGTACCGAGATGTTCGCGGTGATGAGCAACGCCCACTTCCTGCCAGCGCCACTGCACCATTTCCGGCGTTTGCACGAAGGCAGCTGCCTGCACATCGGTGGCCGCACCTGGCAGGTGGTGATCGGTCGCGGCCACTCGCCGGAGCATGCCTGTCTGTACGCCGCCGATAACGGCTTGCTGATCTCCGGCGACCAGGTGCTGCCGCGCATCACTTCCACCGTCGGAGTGCATGCCACGGAGCCGTTGGCAAACCCGCTGCGTGACTGGCTCGATTCTATCGAGCACTTGCGCAGCTTGCCCGACAGCGTGCTGGTGTTGCCGGCACATGAGCGGCCGTTCTTCAATTTGCATCAGCGCCTGGACCAGCTGGAGGCCCACCACAAAGGGCATCTGGCTTTAATGCTGGCCAACTGTGACGAGCCGCGCACCGTGCTCGAGCTCATGGCCCTGTTGTTTCCCAAACTGTCGGGTCGTTTCGACGAACTGATGGCGCTGGGCGAAACGTTGGCCCATGCCAACTACCTGGTGGCCGAAGGGTCGCTGGAGCGGGAAGAGGACCGGGGGCGATATCGCTACCGGCGTGCTGTAAGGGGAGCGTGCGGTGTAACGCCGCTCAAGGTGTTTTGAGCGAATGGCACGGCAGCAGTGTTGAACATTCCAGGCAGCCAACCGGTTGTCATTGAGGAGAATCAGTGTGATCAACAAAAACAACAATAACTTTACGGTCATCGGTTCGGGCGCATTTCAGCTCACCAGCCTGGCGGCAGCCATTGCGCTGGTGTCCACACCCGTTTGGGCAGGTGAGACGTTCGAGTTCGACAACGGCGCGACCATCGACTGGTCGGTGACCACCAGCTACGGCATCGGTGTACGCACTGGCAGTCAAAGCGATCGCTTGCTGACTATCAACGCCGACGATGCCAACCGCAACTTCGACAGTGGCAGCCTGACCACCAATCGCGTGGGCGCGCTGGCGGAAATGATCCTGCGCAAGGACAACTACGGCGCCGTGGTGCGCGGCAGTACCTTCTACGATGACGTCTATCACAGAGAAAACGATAACGATTCGCCCGCTACCGTGAACAAAAGCGGCAGCAACGACGAGTTCACCAGTGACACCCGCTACTACAGCGGCGGTCGCAGCAAAATGCTGGATGCCTATGTGTTCAGCGGCTGGCGCTTTGACAACGACACCATGCTCGACGTCAAGGCCGGGCGACACATCGAATCCTGGGGCGAGAGTCTGTTCTACCCGGGTGTGAACGGCGTACAAAACCCGTCTGACGCGGTAAAAGCGTCCCAGCCGGGTGTCGAGGTCAAGGAAATCCTTTTGCCGGTGGGCCAGTTCTCCGGCTCGTTCCGACTGAACCCCCAGCTGACCTTTGGTGCATACGTGCAATACGAATGGAAGGGCACTGAACTGCCGCCGGTGGGCAGCTACCTGTCAGGCAGCGACGTGGTCGGGCCAGGTCGCGAGTTTATCTACGCCAACGGCCAGAAGATCCTCTACCGCGGCACCGACGAACCGAGCGATGGTGGCCAGTGGGGCGTGCAGGTGCGATTCCGTCCGGTACCGGCCCTCGAGCTGTCGCTGTTTCACGTCAACTACCACGACAAGAACCCGGCCACCGCGCTGGTCGGCTACAACGCTTTGCCAGTAGGCGGTGGCCGCAACGCCTTCGTCAGCAATGGTTACGAGATCAAGTACTTTGAAGACATAAAACTGACCGGTATCAGCGCCTCGACCAAGATCGGCGATACCCAGGTCGGAGCCGAATGGTCGTACCGCGACGGTGCGCCGGTGATGGTCAATACCGGCCTTGGCGCGGTGCCGGCCAAGGGCAAGGGGCAGCAAATGCAACTGTCGGCGATTCGTATCCTGGGGGACCGTCCATGGGCCAGCCAGACCAGCCTGACTGCCGAAATCATCCGCGTGCAGGTTGACAGCGTCGAGTCCACTTCGGCGGCGCCCAACCTGCAAGGCGTAAACCTGCTGCCTTCTCTGGCACCTCTAGTGGCCTCTTCCGATGACTACACCTACAGCACAGCCGCGGGTTACCGCACCAAGTCTTCCAGCGCCTACACCGTGGGCGCATCGTTCAGTTATCCGGGAGTTTTCCAAGGCTGGGATCTGGAAGTCCCCTTCAGCTTCTCCAACGTCTTCAGCGGCTCCACGCCCATGTCAGGAAGCATCTCCGGCGTCGCCGGTGACAGACGCCTGAGCATGGGCACGACCTTCAAGTACCTGGGCAACCTGGAACTCGGGTTGAAATACATCTCCTACCTGGGTGAAGCCGACCCGATCGATCGTCCGTTCGCCGACCGCGACTACGCCACGTTTTCGATGAAATACACCTTCTGATCGACCACTCAAGTTCCGGGTCGCTCTGCTGCGCCCGGACCTTCAACACAACCTTGAAAACGCCGCAGCGTAATGCTTCGGCATGGAGGCACTATGGGGCTCAAAGGGCATGCGGCCATTGTTGGCACCGCACAATACAAACCGGAGAAGTATTCGACCGCACCCAGGATGTTTCACCTTGAACAAGTTGCCGACCTCGCGGCCCAGGCGCTGCGCGATGCCGGGCTCAAGGCCTCGGACCTCGACGGGCTGGTGATCAACGGCCCGCATTTTCATGAAGCGTCGGTGTTCGTACCGGCGATGGCCGCCGAGTACCTGGGCCTGCGCCTGAACTTCGCCGAAGTCGTGGACTTGGGCGGCTGTACCTCGGTCGGCATGGTCTGGCGCGCCGCCGCCGCGATCGAACTGGGGCTGTGCCAGGCGGTCCTGTGCGTGATCCCTGCGCGAATGGCGCCGTTGGGACCTGACGAGGACGCCGGCTGGATGGCCCGCTCCATGCGATTCGGTGGACACAGCACGGCATTCGGCGCACCCGAGGCCGAGTTCGACCTGCCTTACGGGCACATGGGCCAGAACACCGGCTACGCAATGATCGCCCAGCGTTATGCCGCTCAGTACGACTACGACCAGCGGGCGATGGCCAAGATTGCCGTTGACCAGCGCACCAACGCCCTGGCCAACCCGCAAGCGATGTTCCATGGCCAACCGTTGACCATCGAACAGGTGCTGGCCAGCAGAATGGTTGCCGATCCGTTGCACGTCCTGGAAATCGTCATGCCGGTGGCCGGTGGCGCCGCGTTGATCATCGCCAACAAGGAGGTGGCGGCGCGGGCCCGCAAACGTCCGGCGTTCATTACCGGGTTTGGTGAACACCTGGCGTTCAAGTCGCCGTCCTATGCCGAGGACATGCTGCAAACACCCATTGGTCCGGCTTCCCAGCGAGCCTTTGCGATGGCCGGGCTCAAGCCCAAAGACGTCGATGCCGCGCAGATCTACGACTGCTACACCATCACCACCTTGTTGACCCTGGAGGATGCCGGTTTCTGCGGCAAGGGCGAGGGCATGGCCTTCGTTCGCGAACACGACCTGACCTGGCGTGGCGACTTCCCTATGAACACCCATGGCGGGCAATTGAGTTTCGGTCAGTCGGCCTCGGCCGGTGGCATGAGCCAGGTGATCGAGGCGGTGACGCAGATCGCCGGTACCGCCGGTGAACGCCAACTGGGCCGTTGCGACAGCGTCTACGTCTCCGGCACCGGCGGCGTGATGAGCGAGCAGGGCGCATTGATTCTTCAGGGAGCATAAGCACATGTCCAACAACAAACCGATGCCGGTCGCGACGCAAATTTCCGCACCCTTCTGGGAGGGCCTGAAGGCTCGCCGTCTGTTGATCCAGCAATGCAACGCCTGTGCACACTGGAATTTCTACCCACGCCGACATTGCACGGTGTGCCTGGAACATGACCTGGCCTGGCGCGAAGTCGACGGCGCCGCGAGGCTTTACAGCTACACCGTGACGCGTATTGCAACCTTGCCCGACTTCATTGATGAGATGCCGCAGAAACTGGCGGTAGTGGAGTTGGCCGAAGGGGTGCGCATCAATACCAACCTGGTAGGCCTTGAGGAAAACGAAATCCAGATCGGTATGTCCTTGCAGCCGGTGTTTGCCGAAGTCGACGCCAAGGGCAACCGCCTGCTGCGTTTCACCGGGATGGACAAGGATGCGCAGGGCCTTGAACCGCTGCCCGCGCAAGATAGCGAGCCGGCGCCGGCGGCATCGGAGCAACCGCCCGCGCACCAGATCGACCTTAACGATGGGCCGGCCTTGCAGGCACTGGTCAGTGAGCAGTTCAGCGACTGGAGCAACGTGGTGGTGGTCGACCAGGCCCTGATCGACGACTTCGCCCGGTTGTCGGGTGACGATTACTGGATCCATACCGATCCGGAGCGGGCACGCCTGCAGAGTCCGTTCGGCGGCACCATCGCACACGGTGCGCTGGTGCAGGTGCTGCAGTCGCGGATGAAACTGGCGCTGGGCTACGAGATCAGTGGTTTTACCACCCAAATCAACTACGGCTCCGATCGCCTGCGCTTCCCGGCTCCGGTGCCGGCCGGCTCGCGCATCCATTCGCGGGCGCGGGTGAAAAAAGTCGAAATCCTGGCCCGTGGCACCCAACTGACCCTGGAGCTCAACATTCATGTGGTGGGGCAGGATCGGCCGTCGGTGATCAACGACCTGGTGATCCTTTACATGGCCTGATCCCCGTTGAAGATCCCCCTGTAGGAGCCGGCTTGCTGGCGATGGCGTCCGTTCGGTCGACGCATCGGTGTCTGACCTGACGCCATCGCTGGCAAGCCAGTTCCTACAGGGAGGGCGAAGGCAGCCAGTTCGGTTTGCACATGAATACCCCCCACTCACGCCCCACGTCATTTGCGCCATTACATAAGCCATTTGGACGATGTGCCCCCCATCCCTTGCGCCGACTATTGCTCCAGAGGCAACGCCCATCTCGATTGCCTCGCATGCCTGGTGCGTGACAAAAACAAGAGGATTGGCCCTATGACTTGCCCTATCCACGTCAACCCCGAACAGGAGCGTTGCTCATGCGTTCGGTGATCGGCTACGCGGTTTGCCTGGTGGTCGCCTTGACCATTGGCTACACCTTTTCCCCCAAATCCCCACCGCAAGCGCAACTGTTGGCCACTCGCCCGGACCGGGTGCAGATCAACGGCCTGCTCAATCTTGGGGCGCGGGTGGTTGCGGTGGGCGAGCGTGGCAGTATCTTGCTCAGTGACGATCAGGGCGTCAGCTGGCAGCCGGCCAATGTCGCCGCGCAACGCAATGCGACCCTGACAGCCGTGGTGGCACTGGACGACAAGCGCTTGCTGGCCGTCGGGCATGACGGCTGGATCCTGCGTTCCCAGGACGCCGGCAGCAGTTGGCAGGAAATTCGTTACGACAGCGATCTGGGCGAACCGCTGCTGGGCATCTGGACCGGCGGTGGCGACAGCGTCATAGCGTTTGGCAGCTTCGGCAAGTTCTATCAATCCCTGGATGGCGGGCAGACCTGGACCCCGCAGTCCCTGGAGATCGACAACGCGCACCTCAACAGCATGGCCGGTGGCAACGATGGCCGCCGCATGCTGGTGGGCGAACAGGGGCTGGTGTTGCGTACCACCGACAGCGGCCGGCACTGGCAGACTTTGCCGGCGTTCTACAGCGGCTCGCTGTTCGGCATCGTGCGCCTGAGCGCAGATAACTGGGTGACCTACGGTATGCGCGGGCATGTGTTCGTCAGTCACGACTTCGGCGACAGCTGGACTCAGATAAAAGTAGGCAACCAGTTACCGTTGTACGGCCATGTGGTGCTCCCCGATCACTCGGGCCTGGTGATCGTCGGTGCGGGTAGCTCGGTAGTACGCCTGGATGTGAAAGGTGAGTTGGTCGGTGTCGGACGTCTCGCCGGGCTTGGCACATTGACCTCGGCGACGATCGTTGGCTCACGACTTCTGGTGGGTGGCGAGCGCGGGGTATTGCAGGGATCAGGTGGCAGCGTCGCTGCCCTAATGGCCACACAGGCCACCCAGTGAATGAGAGGCGGGCAATGAATCAAGGTAAACACTGGGTGACGCGTTGCGTCGAAACGTGCGCGGACCATCTGATGTCCTGGCGCAAGGGACTGCTGGCACTGTTTGTCCTGGTGACGCTGGGCCTGGGCTACAGCGCCACCCACACGCAACTGGATCCGGGTTTCAACAAACAGATCCCGGTGCGTCATGAATACATGATCAACTTTCTCAAGTTCAGTCGCTACTTCACCGGTGCCAACCGCTTCCTGGTCAGCGTGCGCTGGAAAGGCGAGGGTGACATCTATAACGCCGAGTACCTGGAGACCTTGCGCAAGGTCACCGACGACGTGTTTTTCATTTCCGGGGTAAGCCGCCCAAGCGTGACGTCGCTGTTCACCGCCAATGTGCGCTACATCGAAATTACCGAGGAAGGATTCTTTGGCGACGTGGTGGTGCCACCGCGCTTCAGCGGTACCACCGAAGACCTGGCGCAGGTGCGCAGCAACACGGCGGCCTCCGGTCAGGTCGGTCGCCTGGTGGCCAACGACCTGAAGTCGGCCATGGTCCGCGCCGACCTGCAGGATACTGACCCCAAGACCGGCCAGCCGGTGTCCTATGTCGAGATCGCCAAGCGCCTGGAAGAGATCCGCGGCAAGTACAACAGCCCCAATATCGAAATCAACATTGTCGGCTTCGCCAAGCTGGTCGGCGATGTGGTTGAAGGGTTGAATACTGTGATCGGTTTCTTTGTGGTGGCCTTCGTCATTACAGGGGTGCTGCTGTGGCTGTATTCGCGCTCCCTGCGCTTGACAGTGGTGGCGCTGGTGGTTGCGTTGCTGCCGGTGGTCTGGTTGCTCGGCCTGTTGCCGCTGCTGGGCCTGGGCATCGATCCGATGTCGATCCTGGTACCGTTCCTGATTTTCTCCATCGGCGTGTCCCATGCGGTGCAGATGACCAACGCCTGGAAGCAAGACGTGCTGGCCGGTAGTACCTCGAAGGAAGCGGCACGCTCGGCGTTCTGCAAGATCTTCATCCCCGGTTCCCTGGCCTTGCTGATGAATGCCTTGGGGTTTGCGGTGATCATGCTGATCGACATTCCCATCGTTCACGAACTGGGGGTGACGGCCTGCATCGGCGTGATGTTGATGATCATCACCAACAAGCTGATGCTGCCGGTGATCATTTCCTATCTACGCCTGGAGCCTGCACTCTTGCTTGGGGCGCAATCGCGACCGACGGGCAAGCACCGCCTGTGGTGGCGTCTGTCGGCACTGGCCGAGCCGGGGCCTGCGCTCGGGGTGTTTGTTGTCAGCCTGTTGCTGCTGGCGGCCGGGGCCTACAAGGCTCGTGATCTGGCGGTGGGCGATATCGGCGCAGGCGCGCCGGAGCTGCGGGCCGATTCGCGCTATAACCAGGACAATGGCAAGATCATTGGCAGCTACTCCATCGGGCTCGATGTGATGTCGGTGTTCGTCCAGGTCAAGGGTGTCGAAGAGGGCTGCCTTTCGCCTGCGGTGATGCGTGCGGTGGAAGCCTTCGATTTCCGCATGCGCACGGTCACCGGTGTGCAGTCGATCCAGAGTGTTGCGGACATGGGCAAGCGGGTGATTGCCGGCAACAACGAAGGCAATCCGCGCTGGGCGGCGATACCGGGATCACCCCGTGGCTTGAGCCAGGGCGCGCGGGCCTATATGCCGGATGATGGCTTGGTCACCGACGGCTGCCAGCAGATGCAGATCCTGGTGTTCCTGACAGACCATGAAGGCAGCACTGTCAGCCATGCGATCGCCGAAGCCAGGCGGATCATCGCTGAAGTCAGCTCGCCGCAAGTCGAATTCCTTCTGGCCGGTGGCAACGTCGGCGTGATGGCGGCCTCCAACGAGGCGGTCAAGCGCGCCGAAGTGATCATGCTCGGGGCACTATTCGGATCGGTGGCATTGTTTTGCTGGCTGACTTTCTTGTCGATCCGCGCGGTGCTGTGCATTCTGGTACCGCTGGCAATTGTCGCGATCCTCTGTAACGCACTAATGACCATGCTCGGGATCGGCCTGAAGGTTGCGACCTTGCCGGTGATGGCGCTGGGGGTAGGGGTGGGCGTCGACTATGGCATTTACCTGTACGAACGTATTCAGCACGAGATGCTGCGCGGGTCCAATCTGCGCGAGGCGTTCTACCAGGCCATGTGCCAACGGGGGACGGCTGCGGTATTCACGGCCGTGACCATGTCCATTGGCGTCTGCACCTGGGCGTTCGCACCGCTTAAGTTTCAGGCCGACATGGGTGTGCTGCTGTCGTTCATGTTCCTGGTCAACGTGCTGGGGGCGATTTTCCTCCTGCCGGCGCTGGCCGCCTGGTTCAATCGCGGGCGACCGCTGGTTGGTGATCGGATACGAACGCCGGCACCAGCTCAAGGGCAGTTTCGCCTGAAAAACAGCCCGGCGGCACGTGATATCGGGAGCGAAAAATAAACCTGCCGGGCCTATTGTGGAGTCTGCGGGCGCTAGGGAAACTGGCAGGCAAGTAGCAGTCGAAAGGGGGGGAGCCCAGGGCTCCCCCAGCCGAAATTATAAAAATAACAAGGGAAGGACCCAGTCCTTACCCGAGCGAGATAAGACTATGCAAAATGGTGACTTGACCCATGAAGCCCTGGCCAGCCTTGGCCTCGACCTCACGCGCTACAACCAGTTGGTGGGCGAGATCTATGAAGGCGCCCTCGATCCGAAACTGATGGCTCACGCCCTCAGAAGCTTTCTAAAGCTCTACGATGCCAACTACGTCACCTTGATTCTGCGGGTGCCGGATCAACCTGATACCGGCGTCATGATCATCGTCGGCGACATCGAAGGTGCCGGTGATGTCTGCTACATGACCTACCCGCAAACCAATTCGCCTTTTTCCAACCAGCCGCTGGACCATGTGTTCACCGTGGACGACCTCATGAGCCCCACGCAATGGGAGCAGAACGGGTACTACAAGATGTTTTGCGAACCCTTTGACGTGTACCACCTGATGTGTGCCGATATTTCCACCCCGGACGGCGGAAAGCTGCGCTTTCGCATGACTCGCCCCAAACGGGGCTCCAACTTCTCTGCCCACGACCGGGCGGTGTGCGCCAGTTTCCTGCCTCACCTGCGACGTGCTTCGCAACTGCATAACCTGCGAGACCGCAGCGAATCGCTTAGCGAGTTGTACTCCCAGGCCATCAGCCGGTTATCGGTCGCGACCCTGGTGCTCGACGAAAGCGGCAGCGTGTTGCAAATCAATCCGGTGGCCCAGGAAATCCTCGCCCGTTCCGATGGCCTGAAACTGGTGGGTGGGCGCCTGGAGGCTACGTATCCCAGCGACAACCGTGAACTGCAACGCCTGATTCGTGGCGCGTTCTGCCCGGATGCGCCGAAAAGCGCCGAGGCCATGTCGGTGACGCGCCCCTCGGGACTGGTCAACCTTGGCGTGGTGGTCGAGTCGATTCCGTCTCTGGACTGGGCCGAGGAGAAGGGCCAGCCAGCGGCGCTGGTGTACATCCGCGATGCGTCGAGCAAGTCCCTGGCCAGCGAAGTGGTGACCAAGCAACTGTTCAACCTGACCAAGGCCGAAACCGCCCTGGCCATGGAACTGGCCAACGGCTTGTCCCTTGAGGAAGCTGCCGAGGTTTTGAGTATCCGGCGCAATACTGCGCGGGCGCACTTGCGCTCGATCTTCTCCAAGACCGGCGTGCGGCGCCAGACCGAACTGGTGCGCATCATGCTCAACAGCGTGGTGGCCCTGGGCAAGCCCCAACTGGCGTTGAAAATGACCGAGAAAATCAAGGTGCCGCCACTTCAACTGGCCGTGCCGATCTATCGTCAGGCCTGATCCTGCAAACCCGCCACCGGGCCATCCTGCCCTGTGGCGCGGTCATTGATGCAGCGCATTTTTTAGTCCGCACGGACGATGCCGTCCCGTGATCGCCCTGTCGATACTGGGCGGACCAATCACGGAGAACCACCATGCCAATTACAGCCATCACCGGCAGTGCCTCGGGAATCGGGGCCG
>Ga0247818_10000485_pt1 | contig 24853 bp, 21 predicted proteins | sample 13C_Glucose_Day1_FD_192424 | JGI IMG/M metagenome (GOLD analysis project Ga0247818, IMG submission 192424) | Soil microbial communities from agricultural site in Penn Yan, New York, United States - 13C_Glucose_Day1 | ecosystem: Environmental > Terrestrial > Soil > Agricultural land | place... | reverse complement strand
CGATGTTCAGTGAGCGAATGGCCTGCAGGATATCTTGGGCGACCTTCAGTGCGCCCGCGCTGTCCGTGTCGGGGAGCAGCACGGTAAATTCTTCGCCACCGTATCGGGCGGCCAGATCCCCGGGTCGCTTGACCACTTGCTGAATCGCGCCGCCGACCGCGCTCAGGCAGTCATCGCCGGCGGCATGGCCGTACCTGTCGTTGTAGCGTTTGAAGTAATCGACATCGAGCATGATCAACGACAGCGGCGAGCCATGACGCTTCGCCCAGCGAAGCTGATCCAGCAGTGCAGTGTCCAGGCGTCGACGATTGCCCAGCCCGGTGAGGCTGTCCGTCAATGCCATGTCTCGCATCGCCTGGTGCGCGTGACGCAGCTCCCTTTCCATGACCATTCTCTGGCGCAGCTGGCTCAAGACAATCAGCCCGAACACTGCGAGTACCCCAACCAGGAACACCAGCACCACGCCGGTTTTCAGTAGATCACGGCGCCAGGGAGCGGTGATGGATTCGCGAGAGAGACCGGCTTCCACGACCAGGGGGTAGGTGCTCAATGCTCGATACGCGTACAGGCGCTCGGTGTCGTCGGTGATCGCTTTGACTTGCGCGACGCCTTCGTGGGCGTTGGGCAAATAGCGCCGGAAAATCTCGCTGTCCGCCAGGCTTTTGCCGACGACCGATGCGATGAAGGGACGCCGCACCAGGATGGTTCCGCTGCGCGTGGCCAGGACCAGGGCACCTTTATCATCGATCTTGAAATCGCCGTAGTAGTCCACGAAGTAACTGACCTTGATCGTCCCCAGCAGCACGCCGGCGAAGGCGCCATCCGGGTGATTCAATCGGCGAGAGATGGGAATGATCAGGTCGTCGGTGGATCTGCTTTTGACGACCTCGCCGATGTGCACGTTGCGATCATCGTGAGTGCGGTGGTACTGGAAGTAATCGCGATCGGCGTTGTTGACGGTATCGGGAGTCATGTCCTTGTCCGTCACGATCCACTGCCCGTCAGCATCGTAGATGAACAGCCCATGCAACTGCGGCATGATGTTCGATTGTTGAACCAGCAGCTTGTGGATGCGCGGGACGTCGATGTTCTGCAAGCCGTCGCCTTCCACCCGTTCACCCAGCGCGGCGGTCAGCACATCGACTTGCCGAATGGCATCTTCGGCATGCTGGGCCGTGGCACGCGCCAGGTTGGTCACCGAGTCGCGGGCAGAGGCAAAGGCGGAACGATAGTCGCGCCAGGTGCGCCAACCTTCAACGGCCAGGAAGGCCAGGATAACCACGAGCATGAAGCTCACGATGAGCCGGAAGGTTGCGCCGGCTCGCACTGCTTTCGCAGAGGGTGTTTCAGTGGTGCTGTCTGCAGTTGATTCTGATGGTGTGCGTCCGAGCATTTACAAGTCCTTCTATGACTGATTGACACTGCACCTCGGTACTCTGACCAGGCAGGTGGTGCCATGTTCTTTCTCCGATATCACCTCGATGAAACCTTGGTGGGATGCAACGATCTCCAAAGCGACGAACAGCCCCAAGCCTAACCCTTCATGCGGGCCATGGTCGATGATCGAGTGCCGGGAAAATCGGCTGGCTGCTGGCAGAGGACGCTATGGGCTGTCGGGGTGTGCATTGATCAGCGAGCGGACCCGCTGGCTGAGGTCTTTGAGACTGAAGGGCTTGGTCAGCACCTTGGTCGTTGCATCAGTGGGGACCAGGTTCGAACCGCCGGCAAACCCGGTAATGAACAGCACCTTGAGCTGCGGGTACCTCTCCTTGAATTCGGCTGCCAGGCTGACGCCGTTCATCAATCCGGGCAAGCCGATATCCGTCAGCAGTAAATCCAGCTGTTCGAGCTTTTCCACCTGTTTCAAGGCGGAAACGCTGTCCACCGCTTCAATCACCCGATAGCCAATGTCGGACAAGAACTCCGAAGCCATTTTGCGGACCGCGGTTTCATCGTCCACCAGCAAGATGGTTTCGTAGTGACCTGAAGGTTCCGGTGGTTGAATGACCTCCGGGTCGTGCTTGTGCGGGACCGCTTTCGACTGATCGACGGGGAAATACAGGGTCACGGTCGTGCCTACGCCAAGGCTGCTGTGAACTCTGACTTGCCCGCCGGATTGCTGGGTAAAGCCGTAAATCATCGACAGGCCCAAACCGGTGCCTTCGCCGATTTTCTTGGTGGTGAAGAACGGATCGAAGATGCGCGACAAATGTTCAGGGCTGATGCCCGTGCCGGAGTCCGTCACAGAGATCGTCACGTAGGAGGCCTGGGGCATCATTTTCTCGCGCGACGATGCCTGATCGATCAGGCATCGATCCACCTCCAGGCTCAGGGTACCGCCATTGGGCATGGCGTCCCGTGCATTGATCGCGAGGTTGAGCAAGGCATTTTCCAGCTGGTTGAGGTCGCAGCGGATACGGTCGTTGGCGCGAAACGAGCACTCGACGACGATGCTTGGGCCGACGGTGCGGCGGATCATTTCTTCGAGCCCGGCAACGACCGTCCTGGGCTCGAGCACTTCAGGTTCGAGCGATTGCTGCCTGGAGAACGCCAGCAGACGTTGGGTCAATGCAGCCGCGCGCGAGGCGGAGGTCATGGCCACGGTGTTATATCGAGTCAGATCGCTATAACGCCCGGCATCGATACGCCGCTGCATCAGTTCCAGGCTACCGATGATGCCGGCCAACAGGTTATTGAAGTCATGGGCTATGCCGCCCGTGAGCTGACCGACCGCTTCCATTTTTTGACTCTGGCGCAGCTTGGTTTCCGCCACCGCACGTTCACGCTGTTCAGCCTCCAGCTGTTCAGTACGTTTGGCGATGCGCTCTTCGAGCAGGTCGTTCCAGTCCCGCAGCGCGACCTCCAGCTGCACCCGATCATCGATGTCCTCCATCGTGCCGTACCACTGTTCGCATGCCCCGTCGGTGCCGAAGCTGCACAAGGCTCGGACTCTGAACCAGCGATAATCACCGGTGTGTCGTCGCAAGCGGACCTGCAAATCCAGTGGCTGCAATGTTGCCAGTGATTGATCCCAACGCCTGGCCAGGGATACCCGATCCTCAGGGTGGGCAGCGTTGACCCACCGCTGCGCTAATGTCTGCGCAGAGGACAGGCCGGTGTATTCTTGCCAGCGCTGATCGATGGAAGTCAGTGCGCCGAGGGTGTCAGCCGTCCAGGGCCACAGCGGATTGAGCTCCGCCGCGATTCGGTAGTGCCTTTCGCTTTCACGTAATTTCTGCTCCGTGGATCGGATGGCCTTTAAGTTCTTGGAACGCTTTAAAACGGCGCCAAGCAGGTTGCCGTAGCTCCTGAGAAAATCGATATCGCTGTCGGTGAAATGCCGGGGCGTTCGACTGTCGACCTCGAAAATGCCGAAGGGGCGTTTCTCCGTGGCCCCGAACACCAGGACGTTGACGAAGGCCTGGACGCCATTTTCTTTTTGGAAATCGTGATAACGGAAGCGTGTTTCCGTGGAACTATCCACTGAGATTACGGGAGCGCCGGTGTCGAGCGAGTACTTTTCCGGGCTGCCGTCGATCGCTTGTACCTGAACCTTGCCGACCACATCGGGGGTCCAGCCCACGCCGTTTCGCACGAAGAACGTGATGCCGTCTTCCTTGAGCAGCATGAACTTGGCCAGATGAGTTTCCAGTGCGTCACCCACCAGGCGACAGGCCTCGTTGAGGATGTGCTCCAGGTCGTCGGACAACAAGGCCAGCTCGCCAAACTCGGCAAGCACCTTGCGCTGGCGTAACAACGTATCCTCGATCGCCATGGGGCCACCCCGCGGAGGTTTCTATATCCGAGAGTGCTGTTTCACCGAGGTTCAACTTGCATGATCAAGTGCTCGAATATGGCTTGGCGCCTCCTTTGGGGGCCGTGCTCTCTGTTCGCCATCGAATACAAACCGTGCGAACAAACACGGCTCGTCAAATGGCATAACGCTGTTCAAATGTAGGAGCGAGCTTGCTCGCGATGGACTCCAGGACACCGCGTTTATCCAGCAAACACGCGTTATCGTTGGCGATCATCGCGAGCAAGCTCGCTCCTACATTTGTACAGCGTTGTTTTGGAGGTACCGGTCAGTGCCCGGCTGTCACCCGGTCTCAAAGGTGATCCGCATCGATCACCGCCTTGGCGAACGCCTGCGGGTCTTCCTGGGGCAGGTTGTGGCCGATGCCGCCGCTGATCAGCCGGAACTCGTACTTGCCGGTGAAGCGCTTGGCGTAATCCTCGGGGGCCGGGTGCGGGGCGCCGTTGGCATCGCCTTCCAGGGTGATGGTCGGCACGCTGATGGAAGGCGCCGTGGCGAGTTTCTGTTCGAGCGCTTCGTAGCGACTTTCGCCCTGGACCAGGCCCAGGCGCCAGCGGTAGTTGAATACGGTGATGTCGACATGGTCGGGGTTGTCCAGCGCCTTGGCACTGCGCTCGAAGGTGGCGTCATCGAAGGCCCATTGCGGCGATGCCAGTTGCCAGATCAGCTTGGCGAAGTCGTGGGTGTTTTTCTCGTAACCGGCGCGGCCGCGGTCGGTGGCGAAGTAGAACTGATACCACCACTGCAACTCAGCCTTGGGCGGCAGCGGGTTCTTGCCGGCCGCCTGGTTGCCGATCAGATAGCCGCTGACCGAGACCAGCGCCTTGACCCGTTCCGGCCACAGCGCCGAGACGATGCCGGCCGAACGCGCGCCCCAATCATAGCCACCGAGCACCGCTTGCTTGATTTTCAGTGCATCCATGAAGTCGATGACGTCACTGGCCAGCGCTGCGGGTTGGCCATTGCGCAGGGTTTTGTCCGAAAGAAAATGCGTGTCGCCGTAGCCTCGCGCATAGGGCATCAACACCCGATAGCCCTTGGCTGCCAGCAAGGGAGCGACCTCGTCATAGCTGTGAATGTCGTACGGCCAGCCATGCAGGAGTATGACCACCGGCCCGTCGGCGGGGCCTGTTTCGGCGTACGCCACGTTCAGCAGCCCGGCGTTGACATGCTTCAACGGGCCGAACGGAGAGGGGGATGCATGAGTGGCGCCGGCGTTGGTCGCGGCGGGCTGCGCGGCGGTGCTGGTTTGCGCCTGGGCCGCACCGAGAACGCCGAACAGAGCGAACGCGAGGAGCGACGAACCGAGCAGACGGCGGCGGGTTTTGCCGGTTGTATCCTGCAGTGCCATTTTCATGCTGATGTCTCCGTTACAAGCCGTTGGCAAGGGGGGAATGATCCCTTTGAAGCCTGGGTTGCATTTGAACGCGGCGACGTATCCGGCCTGTGTCGAACCGCAGGCCGGGTGAAAACCTGTGTATCAAGCTGCCAGTTAGACAAACTTTGATACACAACACAGCAGCAGCAGAATAGCTACGAATGATTAAAAGCGAGGCGGGCGGGGCGGTCCGGCGCCACGCGGTTCCAAGTCACGCCGCATTGCCCGTGCCGGATCGGGTAATCCGTGAAGTTGCGAGAATTCAATCCACGCGACAGCCCAACACCAGTGCCGCGCGCCAATTGATCTGAAGCACGCGAGAGTTTTAAGGTCAACAGCTTTTTTCTTCCAAAGTTTACTTTTTTCACGAGGGTGATATACAATCCATATCACCTTCATGGATGAAGGCTAATCGGAGCTTGGACGCTCTTTACTTTGAGAAAAGCTAGTAACACTGGAGTGCATCATGACCCTCACCGCTGAAAAATCTGAAAGCTTCCTGCTGCGTTTACGCAAGCAGGACACGCCGACAGGGGTAAGCAACTCGACTGTCGAGCTGCTTATGAATCAGACCGGCTTGAGTAAAACCGAAGTCGCCCACCTCGCCCTACGACAATTAGCTGACCGCTATTTGCCAAAGTACGAGCTGGACGACGGCCCCCTAACCCCTGCTCAAATCGCCGCGATTCGCTCCGCTAGCCCTGCTACGAACCTCCCGGAGGAGCGCATAACCAGAAGGCTATTTTAAAAAATGACAATTCGTTTTCGCCCACTGCCTGCACCAGGCGACTTCGTCTGGTGTCACTTTCCCGAAGAGATCGGGAATCCTGGCCCCAAGGCTCGACCCGCGCTGGTAGTCGCCGTTTTCGACGATGATCACGCTGTAAGAATCGCCTATGGCACTACCCAAAAAACAGAAAAACTCTATCGCGGCGAGTTTGTTTTAGATCCTGCGGACGCTGGGTTTTCCTTGAGTGGACTTACTCAGCGTACGAAATTCGACTTGAACAACGAGGTCGAAGTTTTTTCCGATTCAGATTGGTTTGCGCCCAATCAAAGCGTTTATGCCTCCACGCCCCTTCCTAAAATGGGACGGTTGGACATCAGCTACTTCACGGCGGTGCAAAAGGCTGCGGAAGCGAAAGACAAACACAAGAAGTAGCGCAGAGCTGCTTGAAAGCTAGCGCATTGCCCGATGCCAGTCAGTTAAGCGCAATTTATGCGGGAGCGAGCCTGCTCGCGAAGAGGGCGGCCCAGTCAATATGCTCGACTGATTTTCATCGCCGATGAGGAGTTCGAGTCTTGCGTGTCATGCAACCGACTGGCAGTAAATCCGCCAATACTTGAGTAAGTGACAGTATGTATATCCCTGCCCGATGGTCCAAAACATTCAGTGGGGCGCCTATTGAACGACAAACTATCGGAGAGTCAGGGGCTGAGGTTTTTCGCATTCGCTGCATCAACGGGAAACACCTGTTCGTGAAGTCCGAGCCCATTGGCGCACACAGTGAGCTACCACAAGAGATTGAGCGTCTTCGCTGGATGAGCCGGTTAGACTTGCCTGGGCCGACGGTTCTTGATGTGACGACAGAAAACAATCGCCATTGGTTACTCATGAATGCCGTCCCCGGACAAGATCTGGCCAGTGCCAACGACTTGTCTCCACCCCAAGTCATCAGCGTCCTTGCGATGGCTCTACGTACTCTGCACCAGGCGCCAATTGAAACATGTCCCTTTGACCACTCCTTGGCGCAGCGCATAGCAGCCGCCAGGAGTCGAGTGCGCGCCGGGCTTGTTGACGAGGCAGACTTTGACGATGAACGACAGGGTCGGACCGCTGAGGATGTTTTCACAGAGATGCTGTCGACTCTCCCTGAAACATATGATCTTGCGGTTACCCACGGCGATGCCTGCCTACCGAACTTCATGGTCGAAGGAAGCAGCTTTACCGGTTACATCGACTGCGGCCGACTAGGCATCAGTGACATCTATCAAGATCTTGCGCTGGCTGCCCGAAGCATTGAGCGCAATTTGGGACCGGCATGGGTAGCGCCATTTTTTCGCACCTATGGTGTGGAGCCAGATCAGCAACGTATAGCGTTTTACTGTTTGCTGGACGAGTTCTACTGATGACTGCAAGGGCGCGATTCGCCAGTCGCGCTGCTCAAGCCCTTGGCCGTGACACCGATGCGCGAGAACACCAGCCACACAAAAATCAGCACACTGCAGCCGATGAGGATCGATGCGACGCCAATCAGTGGCTCGACCGAAGGCACGCCCTTGAGCCGCAGGGTCAGTGCGCCGAGCATCACCGGGACGCCAAGGTTGTAGGTCCAGAACTGTGCGGCAGCCACGCGCCCTTGGGTGATTGAGGGGTGCGCTGTGGCGATCAGCCCGAACAGTGCCATCGACACCCATCCCAACAGATTGACATGGGCATGGACCGCGAAGAGCGAGTGGTCGCCGGAAGCGCCCATCGCCACCCCCAGCGTCACGCCAATGGCAAAGTAAAGGGCAGCGAGTCGAAACCAGGTCTGGGAACGGGGAGTGTGATTCATGGCATTCACCTCATGCGTGCTCATAATGGGCGACCCCTTGTTGAAGGGTTGCCGTTGTGTCTATTATGAGACTCATGTCTCATTACAAGACGGAGTATCATTTATTCCATGTCGACCCCCAAGTCAAGCCCGTCTGTCCGGGACGGTGATCAGGGCCGCGTCAACCAGCGGCTGCGCACCCGTCAGGCGCTGATCGATGCCGCCGTGGCCATGCGCGACGAGGGCCATAACCCGACCGTGGCGCAAGTGGCCGAGCGCGCGAGGGTGTCGCGCGCCACGGCGTATCGCTACTTTCCCTCGATGGAGGCGTTGATCAGCGAGACGGCGGCCGATCGTGAGATGCAGCCGCTGGAGCGCCTCTGGCGGCCGGGAGACGATCCGGTAAAGGGCATCGGCCTGGCGGCGAACGCGTTGAACGCACTGTTGCTCGACGACGAAATCGGCCTGCACGTGATGGAGCGCTCGTTCATGACGGTGTGGCTCGAAAGCGAGTCCCACGAGCCCCTGCGGCCGGGTCGACGCATGAGCTACATCGAGCCCATCGTCGACTCGCTCAAGGACGAGCTGACGCCCCGGGCGCGCAAACGCCTGAAGCAGGCGTTGTCGATCGTCATGGGCACCGAGGCGTTGATCGCCGTGCGTGACATCAGTCGCGCGAGCATCGAGGAATCACTCGATGCCGCCGCCTGGGCGGCGCGGGCGCTGGTGCGCCAGGCGCTGGCGGAGGCTGCACAAGCGCGACGCAAGCGCAACGCCTAGGCCCCTGATGAGCGCTCAGCGCAAGCTCCACGACACCCCGACATACATCGCCAGCCCTTCGCCCGGCGTGGACCGTGCCGCATCCAGCCCCTTATCGTCATAGCCCGGCGTGACGGTGCCGGCGTAGTGCTTGTCGGTCAGGTTGCGCATGTCCAGCCAGGTCTGCCAGTCGCCCTTGGGCGCGTTGTAGCCCAGGGTCGCACCGAACAGCGCGTAGGGGTCGGCGTAGTAGCTGTTGGCGTAGTCAACCGCCACCTTGGACACCCACTGGGTATTGAGCGCAGCGAAGAAGCCCTGGGGCCAGTCATAACGCAGTTCGCCCTGGTAGTAGTGCATCGGCAGGCCGGGCAGGCGGTTGTCGCCGAAGCGGTCATCGTCGCGGTAGTGGAAGTCACTGAAGGTATAGCTCTGGCGCAGGCTCAGCTGGCCGCCATCGTCTCGCGACCACAGGTTGCTCGACAGGCTGGCTTCCACGCCCTGGTGCACGGTGGGGCTGGCGTTGAGTTCGTAAGGCGTGGTGGCGTTGGCATCCGGCAACACCGAGAGCAGTTCGTGGCGTACCTGGGCGTAGTACCAGGCCAGGCTCCATTGACCCATTGTGCTGTCGCCGCGGCCGCCGATTTCCAGGGTGGTCGCGGTCTGGTTTTGCAGCTCGATCGGGTCGCGCTGGGCGCCGGTGGCGGCGCCGCTACCGGCCGGGAAGCGCTGGTTGGCGCTGTAGATCAGCGACCAGGGGTGTGGCGCTTCGACCGAGCGGCTGAGGTTGCCGAACAGCTGCAGCTCGGGTGTCAGCTGATAGCGCAAGCCCAGGCGCGGTGCGTAGTCCCAGTCGCTCAGGCTGGTCTTGCCGCCGCCTTGGGGATAGGTGACGGCGCTTTCGCGGCGGGTGTAGATGGCAGCGAGGCCGGTGGTCAGCCACAAGTCGTCGGCGATCTCCAGATCATTGCCCAGATGCAGGACGGTGTCCGAACCCTGGTAGGTGAAGTTACGCATGGGCGTGCCCGGCGCGTAGCCGGCGGTGTTGCCGGTGGGGATGCGCACTCGTTCGCTGGCGCCGGCATTGGGCAGGTGTTTAGTCACACGCAGGCCCGCAGTGCTTTGGCTTTCCAGGCCCCAGAGGGTGTCGCGTCGCTTGTAGTCGAAGGTGCCGCTGACGTCGGTGTACGCCACCTTCAAGCGGTTGGGACCTTCGCGCAAGTCCATGGGGTAGTCGTGGTAGGCAAGGCCGGTCTGGATGCTCGAATCGTCGTCGATGTAGTAGGTGGTCTTGTTGCCGATGAAGGTGCTGCCCGGTTGCTCACGGCTGTCGTCCCGCGCCACGTAGGCGGGGTTGGCCGCCCGTGGGTCGTGCTCGATGGAGTGCTTGGTCACGCGCCCGGCGAGTTCGTTGTCGGTCTGGCGGTAGCGCAGGTAGAAGCGGGTTTCCAGGTTCGGGTTGAAGCGGTAGCCGAAGTTGGCAATGACGCCCTGACTGTCACTGGCGGTATGGTCCTGGTAACCGTCGGCACGCGCGTCGGTCATGGCCACGTAATAATCGAAGTCGCCCAGCACCTGTCCGGAGCTGACCTGGCGCTGTTGATAGCCGTGGCTGCCCATGGCGTAGCGCACCTGCAACAGCGGTGCGTCGTAGCCGTTGTGGCTGATGTAATCGATGGCGCCGCCCAGCGCCAGCGCGCCCCGGTCGAAGCCATTGGCGCCGCGCAGCACTTCCACGTGGTCGAGCCACAGCGGCTCGAGCAATTCATAGGGCGTGCCACCCGGGCCGGTCAGCGGCAGGCCGTCGAGCATGGCGTACAACCCTGAGGCATGGGCACCGGGTGCACGGTTGATCCCTGAGCCACGGATCGAAATCTTGACCCCTTCGTTGCCCGCCGACTGGGCATAGACGCCCGGTTGATAAGCCAGCACATCCTGGTTACTCGCCACGCGGCCTTGCAGGGGCCGGCGCAGGTCGACCACATTGGTGCCACCGGGCACTTGGGCCAGTCGGGCCTTGGCGTCCTCGACCGACGCGTCTTCGCCGCTGCGGTCCTCAGCCCCGATCAGCACTTGTCCCAGCTCCAGGCCTTGGGTCTCGGCCATGGCCGGACAGGCAAGGGCCAGCCCCAGCAGCGCAGCGGGCAAGGATTTGGGCGAGGGCATGGGGAGAACTCCAGACGGACAGGAACGGGCAGTGAAGAACTGCGACGTAGAGAAGAACGAAGGAAACACATGTTTAATTTAAGTGAGTGAAGATTCCCGCGCTTTTTGTTTCTGCTCGAATACAGTCTCAAGCGAATGGCAAGGTGTTCATCCGTTACAGCAATAAATTTGAAATGCACGGCGTAGCTCGACAGAATCGCACCCCGATCCGGCCCCAAGGTGCCGGACGTCCGTGGTGAAAAGGAACTGCAGTGAACGAACAGACATTGTCCATGCGCCTGGAGCGGGTGGCGGCGCAGGTGCCGGCCGGTGCGCGCCTGGCCGATATCGGCTCGGATCACGGCTACCTGCCGGTGGCGTTGATGCGCCGTGGCGCCATCGCGGCGGCGGTGGCCGGGGAGGTGGCATTGACGCCGTTCCGCTCGGCCGAACGCACCGTGCGCGAGAACGGCCTCGAACTGCACATCACCGTGCGCCTGGCCAGCGGCCTGGAGGCGATCGAGCCGCAAGACGGGATTACGGCAATCAGTGTCTGCGGCATGGGCGGTGAGACGATTCGCGACATCCTCGACAGTGGCAAGGCACGCCTGAGCGGCCAGGAGCGGCTGATTCTGCAGCCCAACGGCGGCGAGCAGCCACTGCGCCAATGGTTGATGGAAAATGACTACCACATCCTCTACGAGGAATTGCTGCGGGAAAACCGCTTCGACTACGAAATCATCGTCGCCGAGCGCGCCGGGCCGGTGCTGTACACCGCCGAGGAGCTGTACTTCGGCCCGCTGCAGATGCAGGCACGCACCCCGGCGTTCCTGGCCAAGTGGCAGCGCAAGCTGCGCCACAAGCAGCGAACCCTGGCCGACTTCGCCCGGGCGCGGCAGGCCGTGCCCGAGGAGAAGGTGCAGGAAATCGCCCGGCAGGTCCGGTGGATCACCACGCTGCTGGCTTGAGCCCGGGCCAGGCAGTGTACAAAACGCCATGCTTGCCGGCGTTCGGCATCATCCAGTCCTGACCGGATTTCAATCCAGCTGATGCCGAAAAGGCAAGTCCGGCCCGGTCTTGCCGCAAGTCAGGGCGGCGGCGCTGACGGCGAAGCCGAGCATTGCGTCGATCTGTTCTCGGCTCAAGCGCTGCAAGCCCTCCACCGAATCCGACCGCTGCTCGGTCAGCCAAGCGATCAATGCCGCCTGGAACGTGTCGCCGGCGCCCACGGTATCGACCGTCACCACGGCACTGGCCGGCACCGACCAAGTGCCATGGCGGCGGCTGAACACGGTCGCGCCCTGTCCGCCGCGGGTGAGGAATACCAGTTGGCAGCGGTGTTCCAGCCAGCCCGCGATCACGTTCTGCGGATCGCGCCCGGGGTAGAGCAGGTTCAGGTCTTCGTCACTGACCTTGATCAGGTCGGCATGCTCGACCAGCGTGCTGATCCGTTCGCGCCAACGTTCGATATCCGGCTCTGGGTTGAGTCGCACGTTGGGGTCGAGGCTGATCAGGCGTTTGCCGCTTTCCCGGCGGACCAGCGCCAGGAGGGTATCGGCAATCGGCTGCACCACCAATGAGAACGAGCCGATATGCAACCCACGCACCCCGGCGTCCAACTCAGGCAAATGCTTCGTCAACAGCTGGCGGTCGGCGCAGCCTTCGCCGCGGAAGCTGTAGTGCGGCGAGCCATCGGCACCGACGGCGACCATGGCGAGGGTGGTCGGTGCATCGAAGTCCTGCAGGTAGTCCAGGCGCACGCCTTCCTCCAGCAGGGCTTGCCGCAAACGCCGGCCCAGGTAGTCGGTGGACAACCCGGCCAATAGCGCCACATCAATGCCCAGGCGCCGCAAGCCGATGGCGACGTTGAACGGCGAGCCGCCGGCAATCGCCCTGTAGTTCACTGTTGAAACTTTAGCGCCGGCGTCGTTCTCACTGAAGAAATCGAACAGCGCTTCGCCACATACCAGATACATAGTCGTTTGCTCTTTACAGGTTGTCATTGGATCAATTGCGGCAAGGCTGATAGCAGATCAAGCGCAGCTGTCGGTCAACGGCATGATTGTTTCTCAAGGAGAGCCCGTGGGTTGTTCATCGGTGAGCGTAAAATCGGCTTCTCTGCTGGCCGACATCACAAGTTCGGCATTCGGAAGGTCGTTTCGACAGACCTTTTCATACGAGGCCGATTCATCGAAACCGAATGACCGCCATCGATCCAGCAGTCGCGCCTCCAGGGTTTTGCGATCGACGTGAAGCATAATGGTCGCGTCAAAACAGTCGCTCAAGGACGACCATGGGGCGACGTTCAATAGAAGGTAGTTGCCTTCCACGATGAGATATTTCACTTCAGAGGAAACCAGTCGTCCTGCAGCACGGGATATCTCCAGGCGTCGATCGAATACCGGAACGGCAACCGTGGGTTCGTTGTTCGCACGAAGCCGCAGCAGTAGATTCCTGAAGCCACCCACGTCGAATGTATCGGGGGAACCCTTACGATCCAGGAGGTTCAAGGATCCGAGAACCGCGTCATCGTAATGAAAGCCATCGCCGGGAATGACCGCTGCGCTCCCCGGCACACTGTTATTAAGGGCTTGTGCCAAGGCCTCGGAGACGGTGGACTTACCGGCACCAGGCGGTCCCGCTAACGCAATGACAACCCGATAGCCAGGCAGTGCCTTGATGTAGTCGAGTAGCGCTGTGCTTACAAGGGTGTTTGCGTAGATATACATGCCGGATTTCTCTTCAGCAGGCGTCGCTCTGTCTTTCCTCAGGCTGCTGCGAGCACCTCGCAGCAGCCATTCCCGGCATCACAGGCTATAGATCCTTATGCCGCTGGGTTCAACCGTCAGTGGTCAGCTTGCCAGCCTTTGTACTCCGAGACATTGGCCCGGGTGACCAGCGAGGGTTGCAGCAGTACCGTTGTGCTTTCCAGGGCTTTGCCATTGAGCAGGTCATTGCCCATCGTGACGGCCTGTTGTGCCTGGCCCCAAGGGGACTGAGACGCAGAGGCCTGGATCTGTGTATCGCTCTTGAGTGCTGTCTCTATATCGGGCGCGCCATCCACCGATCCGATAATGATGCCTTTACGCTTGAGTTGCTTTGCGGCCAGGTCTGCACCTATGGCTTGGGGATCATTGATGGCGAACACTGCGTCGACTTTTGCGAAGCGCGTCAGATCGCCTTGCATCACGCTGTAGCCACCTTCGCGCGAGCCTTTTGCATCCTGATTATCGGACAATACTTTGATAGCGGGTGCCTGTGCGAAAACACTCTTGCAACCGTTGACCCGGTCCAGGACCGCGGAAGTTTGCGTTCCGTTCTGGATAATAACGTTACCCTTGCCACCCAGTTGCTCGGCAATGTACTGGCAGACAATCCTGCCGGCTTCGACGTTATCTGTCTGTACGGTAGCGTTGGCACCTTGCACCATGACATCTACACCCACAACCACGATGCCGGCCTTTCTTGCTTTCGCAATCGCAGGCGCAATTGCCACAGGGTCGACGGCATTGACAAGAATCAGGTTAACGCCCGATGAAATGAAGTTATCGATCTGGGTGAACTGCTTGTTTAAATCGTAGTCGGCCGAGACTGAGGTAAATTTTGCGGCTGGATTGATTTGCAAGGCCTGCGCTTTGGCGCCATTTACCATCGCAACGAAATAAGGATTCCCCAACGAGCCAACGGTTATTCCTACGGATTTCAATTCTTGCGCTTGAGCGGTGTTAAATGCCAGGCATGCACAAGCCGCGGCCAATATCGTTTTCTTCATGACTAGAGTCTCTTATTGTTGGAATATCAGGGGGGTGTTACAGGATTCAGGTGCGTGCGCCGGTCTGCCGAAAGCGATCGAGTGCTACCGCCCCGATAATGACGACACCCTTGATGATGTATTGCCAGATATCCGAAACGCCAAGCAATATCAGGCCGTTGGACAGTGTTGCGATGATCAGGGCGCCAATCAGCGTGCCGACGATGGTGCCGACGCCTCCGGTGAAACGTGTGCCTCCCAGGATAACGGCGGCAATAGCGTCGAGTTCATAGGACTGCCCCATTTGCAGTCCGTTGGCAGCCATCAATCGAGCGGACGTCATGATGGCCCCCACACCGGCCAGCAAACCGGATATGGCATAAACGAAGAGCAGGACTTTCCAGACCTTGATCCCCGATAACCGTGCGGCCTCAGGATTGCCGCCCACTGCGTAAATCTGTACGCCTAAAACGGTCCGACGAAGAATGAGCCACGACAGCGTCACGACGACCAATGCGATCACGACCAGCCATGGCACCCCGAACAACGTATCGTTACCAATGTAGGCAAACGACAGATCGGGGTTGAACACTGTTTTGTCTTCGCCAATGAGGCGTGCGATCCCACGCATCGCCGTCAATCCGCCCAGCGTGACTATAAAAGCAGGCAGCTTGCCGAAAGCGACCAACACGCCATTGACGAGCCCTAGCAACAGTCCGATTCCAAGCCCCGCAGGAATGGCCAGGGCAGCCAACCCGGGAACTTGCGATACCAACAGCGCCACTACGGCGGAAACAGCCAGGATCGAACCCACCGAGAGGTCGATACCCCCGGTTAAAATCACGAAAGTCAGACCGGATGCCAATACCACGTTGATAGAGGCTTGTTGGCTGATGATCGAAAAATTTTGCGCCGAGAAAAAGCTGTCGCTCATCAGGCTGAAGCCTACACACAGGAGCAGCAATACGGGGAGCATGCCCGCCACCCTCATCAGTTGGCGCATTTTTTCCTGTGCGCCAGGTCCGGCGATGTTCCGTGCATTGGGGGTGATGAAGTCACTTGCTACTTTGCGTTGCAGTGGGGAAGTCATTGGACTAAGTCTCCGTTGGCTAGAGTCAAGCTGTCGCTGCCTGTGGCAAACGCGATAATGGTTTCAGGTGTGATATCAAGACCGCTGCGGCCACCGAGTTCGGCGACAAGTTTTCCTTCACACATGACCAACACACGGTCAGCAATTCCGACAATCTCTGGCAGTTCACTTGAAATCATCACTACACAAACGCCGGAGGCGGCCAATGCATTGATTATTTTATATATTTCGGTTTTGGCTCCAATATCGACTCCCGAAGTAGGCTCGTCGAGGAACAGCACTCTGGGCTTCATTTCAAGTAGACGAGCCAGCAAAACCTTTTGTTGGTTGCCACCAGACAGCGCCCCGACATTGATGTCCGGGGAGGCTTTTATATTGAGTGCCTGAATGGCTTGTTTAACGCGTGCGGTTCCAGCCGATCGGTCCACAACACCCGTCAATGAAGCATCACTTCCCAATACACAGACATTGATATTGTCGTGGACACTCATATCGAGAAAGAGGCCCAAGGCTTTACGGTCTTCTGTCAGATAGGCGATACCTGCATTGCCTGCATCGCGAGGGGAGCGTATGGCTACAACTTCGCCATCCAGTTCAATGTGTCCACCGGCGTACGCATCGACACCTGCGATCAATCGGGCAAGTTCTGTTCTCCCTGAACCCACCAGTCCTGCAATCCCGAGAATTTCGCCCGCGTAAAGATCGAAACTGCAATCCTTGATCTTGAATCCGTCTGTCAGGTTGCGAACGCGCAGTATCGGTTGCTCATACGTACACGAAGCACGCTCGTGGGCATAGAAGCCGGAAACATCGCGGCCCACCATCATTCGCACAAGGGTTTCGGCCGATAGCGTGCCACGGTCCAGCGAACCCACGTAATGACCGTCCCGGAGCACCGAAACAAAATCGGACAGCGCGTATATTTCAGCCATTCGATGGCTGATATAAATGATCGCGACACCCTCATCACGTAACTGGCGAATCAGGGTAAACAGACTTTCAGTCTCTTTTGAAGACAGCGGCGTTGTAGGCTCGTCCATAACCAGGATTCGCGTATCGGCATGAATGGCACGGGCGATCTCAACCAGTTGCTGGTCCGCAATCGACAATGTGCCGACCAGCGCGTGTGGATCGAATGTGACGCCAAGTCGCTTTAGTACACCCTGCGCGCCTTCGGTCATGGCCTTGTGGTTTATAACCCCGCATCGACGAATTTCTCTACCCAGGTAGATGTTTTCGACCACGCTCATATTCGCGCACAAGCTGAGCTCTTGATAGATGACCGAGATGCCGTGACGCTTCGCCTCATTGAGGCCGTAATGTTGAATATCACATCCATCGATTCGGACAGTGCCACTGTCGGCGATATAGGCCCCCGACAGTATTTTCATCAGCGTGGATTTTCCGGCGCCGTTTTCGCCCATTAGCGCGTGGATTTGTCCGGGGAAGATACTGAGATCGATGTCATGCAGGACGCGTACGCCATTGAATGACTTGGAGATGGCGCGCATTTCCAATAGAGCAGGGGGAGGACTTTCAGATCCGGTATTGAGCATAGCGGTTGACTCCTTATCTACCGATTTGAGAAGCGGTGAAACCTCTCATCGGTTGTTCTTGTTCGACAAACATAGTTCAAAGGAAAGCGCTTGCGCAAGCGCTTTCCTTTGTCTGTTGAGGGATTTTGGAAGTTAGGAAAGCGCTTGCGCAAGCGCTTTCGTCTCGGCTATGCTTTTTTCGACAGCGTCCCTGCTCCCGTTACCGGTTCGCCAGGGGATCGCCAAAAATAATAAAAAGGAGTGCCCGGCCATGCTGCATAGCGCAGTCCATCATCTCGCCTTGCCCGCTGTCGGTGTACAGCGCACCTCGCTGGGTTCGCCCCGACATCGCACGCCTGGCCCAGCATCGATTCCCGGAGCTTGCGACACATTTTCTCGCCGTGAGCTTTACAATGGCTTACTGCCGGGCATGAACCCGGCGCTATCCATGAATTCACGTGAGAAAGGAGTGGTACACAGTGGGCGCAAAGATGAGTGATGTCGCGCGGGCCGCAAACGTATCAATGTCTACGGTATCCCATGTGCTCAACGGTACGCGCAAAGTACATCCGGACACCGTTCGTAACGTGAATCAGGCTGTAGAGGCCGTAGGCTACATTCGAAACTCGCTCGCACGGTCCCTGGCCCGTTCCTCTTCAGGGGCCATAGGGGTGGCGATCGCTACGCTGTCAAACTATTACTTCAGCGAAACAGTACGTGCCATCGAAGCGGCCTGCGCGAAAAGCGGTTTGATGATGATACTGGTCAATACGCAAAAAGATCCGGAGCAAGAGCTCAAAGCGGTCAAGGCACTGCATGAAAGACGGGTTGACGGCATTGTACTGGCCTCGGAGTATGATCCGGAAAATAGAGTCTTCAATTACTTGAAGGCCAACAACATACCCACGGTTCTCATCGATCGGCTGCTGTCGACGTCTTTCGATCAGGTGGGGGTGGAGAACAAGCAATCGTCTCAAGAGTTGATTGCACATTTGATTAAACTTGGACATCGGCGTATCGGGATGGTCTCCGGACGATTGACCCAGTCTTCTTCTCTTGAGCGAATTGACGGTTACCGTGCGGCCTTGGCCGAGGCTGGAATTGCCTACGACGAGCAATTGGTTTGCTGTGGTGAATCGGCGATTGCGCCGGCCATGGAAGCCACTCGCCGTTTGCTGGCGCTGGAGCACCCGCCGACCGCCATCATGACTGCCAACAATCTGATGACCATTGGTGCGATGCAGGCTCTTCGTGCAGCAGGTCTTGAAGTGCCAAAGGACATCGCGCTGGTCGGCTTTGACGACTTCGACTGGGCGGATGCTTTTAGCCCCCGATTGACCGTTATGGCGCAACCTCTCGAGGAATTGGGAGCCCAGGCGGTGAAGCTTCTATTGAAGCGTATCAAGCAACCTGACGGGCGCCGCCAGACACTTCGATTGAAACCCTCTTTAATTCAGCGGGACTCTTGCGGCTTTCCCAAATAGTTGTACTCAGGGCTTAATCCTGATGAATTGGCGGTTGCGGGCGTGAATTATTCTGATTGTTTCCACGCCTGGCCGCCTGAATGGACTTCGAAAGTAAGCAGCCAGTACTTCGTTTTCCATTTGTCGTGCACATTTGCATAAGTTCACCTTTTTTATTGGGTGGCCAGCGTTCGGTTTTTTTTCAGGTTTTGATGTTTGGTTATTGAGATTGGATCTATATAGATCGCGTTGGTAAATTCCGATCTCTTGGAATGAAGTCCGATAATGCAGAGTAATTAAACACTGTAGCGCGTACTGCTGCCGGGCACTTGTGCGTTCGCAGAAGTATAAAACAATCAGATTGGAATCGTTGGATCAGACGGCGCAAGCCGGATTGGCAAAGAGAGACTGAGCATGAATAACTACAACAAAGCGAGTGATGTGACTGCATTGCCGGCATGGCGCAAGCTGCTCGACCACCGGGAGAGCATGAACACTTTCAGTATGCGCGATGCTTTTCGGGATGACAGTCAACGCTTTCAGGATTTCTCCCTGGCAGGCTGCGGGCTGTTTCTGGATTACTCCAAAAACCTGATCACTCACCAGACGCGCTCACTGCTTGTCAACCTTGCGCGTGAGGCGGGCGTGGAACAGGCCGCGCACGCCATGTTCAGTGGAGAAAAAATCAACTGTTCCGAGGGGCGTCCTGTGCTGCATACCGCGCTGCGGCGTCCAGTGGGGGAGCCGTTGATGGTCGATGGCCGCAACCTGATGCGCGATGTGCATGGTGCCCTGGCGCAGATGACCGACGTGGTGAGTCGTATCCATAGCCACCTTTGGCGTGGTTACAACGACAAGGTCATCACTGATGTCGTGAACATTGGTATCGGCGGCTCATTTCTGGGCCCGGAGCTGGTCTCTGAAGCCCTGGCGCCGTTCGCTCGGCATGGGGTGCGCTGCCATTACCTGGCTAACATCGACGGCAATGAGTTTCGAGAGGTGACAGCCGATCTGAATGTGGAAACAACGCTGTTCATTATCTCCAGCAAAACCTTCGGAACTCTGGAAACCTTGAAGAACGCGCACGCGTGTCGAAGCTGGTACCTGGCCAAGGGCGGGACGGAAGAGAAGCTGTATCGCCATTTCATTGCCGTGACCAGTAATCGCCAGGCTGCGCTGGATTTCGGCATCCGTGAAGCCAACGTCTTCCCCATGTGGGACTGGGTCGGAGGTCGTTATTCACTATGGTCGGCAATCGGACTGCCAATTGCGCTGGCCATTGGCATCGCTAACTTCAAGGAACTGCTGTCCGGCGCCTACGCGATGGATCAGCATTTTCTGAATGAACCGCTGGAACAGAACCTTCCCGTTCTTTTAGCGGTACTCGGGGTTTGGTATCACAACTTTTGGGGGGCGCAAAGTTATGCGTTCTTGCCCTATGACCACAACCTGCGCAACTTCGTAAAGCATTTGCAGCAGATGGACATGGAGTCCAACGGTAAAAGTGTCCGTCGTGACGGCACGCCGGTTTCCTACACCACTGGCCCGGTCATCTGGGGCGGCGTGGGATGTAACGGACAGCACGCTTACCATCAGTTGCTGCATCAAGGCACGCCTCTGATTCCGGCTGATTTCATTGTACCGGTGGTCAGCCATAATCCCGTGGCTGACCATCAGGAATGGTTGTACGCCAATTGCTTGTCTCAAAGCCAGGCGCTGATGCGCGGTAAGACCCTTAGTGAAGCCGAGGCAGAACTAAAAGCCAAAGGCCTTTCATCCAGTGAGATTGAACGGCTGGCGCCGCATAAGGTAATCCCCGGTAACCGGCCAAGTAATACAGTCGCTCTTGAAGTCATCAATCCACATAGCCTGGGGGCGCTGATTGCGCTTTATGAACATAAGGTCTTTGTCCAGGGTGTCATTTGGGGAGTCAATTCGTTTGATCAATGGGGCGTGGAGTTGGGCAAGGAGCTGGGCAACAGCGTCTACAACCTTCTGACTCGCTATGACGCGGAATCGGCAGATGATTCCTCGACGCAGGGGCTGATAGATTTCTTCCGGGGACGTCATCGGGGTTAGAAGCTACTTAAGTTTTTCCGTCATTACTTTGCACTCGCACCACCTGGTTTTTCTAATGTTTTAGTCAACCTGAGGTGGTGTGTTTTCTGTCTGATTTAACATGGCATTGCGTCGGGGCGTCTGTGTGCGGTGTTAGCTGCGCACGCGTATAAAAAGTGTTAACTCGCATTATCAGCCTTATCCAACAACTATAAAAACGAAAGGTGTCATAAATGAACGTCAAGACTCTCAGTGCAGTTCTGGGTGCATCCTTTGCTGTCGGTTTTTTACCTGTCGATGCGTATTCAGCCGATTTCAGTGGTTATTTCCGGACCGGGGTAGGGGACTCGACCGAAGGAGGGAAACAGTCGTGTTTTCAGCTGCCCGGCGCACAATCCAAATATCGTCTTGGCAACGAATGTGAGCAATATCTGGAGCTGGATCTGCGCCAGGATCTGCTTTCACTGGACGACGGCTCGGTGCTTGGCGTGGAGGGCATGGCGCAGTTTTACAACGAGTATGGCCATGAGCCGAAATTTGACGGAGAACACGGCTATACGCGAATGAGTCAGCTCTACGCAGAGTGGAGCAAGATGCCGGCATTGAATGGCGGTTCTTTCTGGGCGGGCCGTCGTTACTACAACCGAAACGACATCAATATTTCCGACTACTTCTACTGGAACCAAAGTTCAACGGGCTTTGGGTTCGATCAGGTCGCATTGGGAGATCTGAAATACAGCTACGTGTTCTCGCGCAAGGACAATGTCTTCCAAAAGGATTTTGTTACCCGGCATGATTTAACCGTCAGCGGATTCAACACAAATCCCGGTGGCGAGGTTCAGTTGGGCGTCAGCTATCTGGACAAGCCGAGTCGCGAGGACGCTCATCAGGGCTGGTCGGTGGTCGCCCAGCACAAGCAGGTCGCGTTTCTGGGCGGAATCAACAAGTTCGCGGTGCAATACGGCCGAGGGCCGGGCACCGCGTTGGGCTACACCGGTGATTCCACGCTGGACCAGAGCAACAAGAGCTGGCGGGTCGTGGAGTTTTTCGATTGGCAAATGACCCATGCCTTCAGTGGCCAGGTCGAATTGGTCTATCAAAAAGACACGCGTCCTGATGGTGATGACCAGAACTGGTTATCCGTTGGTGTTCGGCCAATCTATGCGATCACGGATCAGTTCAAGTTGATCACCGAAGTTGGGCGCGACCAGGTTGAAGCCGCAGACGGTACCCGAAAACTCACTAAGTACACCGTCGCGCCGACTTGGTCGCCGAAGGGACCGGGGTTCTGGGACCGGCCGGAAATTCGCCTTTATTACACCTACGCAACCTGGAACAAAGCTGCGCAACGCGCCGCCGGCTTGCAGTCTCCGGGATCGGCTCTGTCTGATACCGGTGCGTTTGGCACAGACCTGCACGGCTCCAACGTCGGGGTCCAGGTCGAGTATTGGTGGAAATAAACGCCCGGGATGACGTTACGCTATGGGTTCCGGGTTGGGATCCATAGCGGTCTGGCGGATCCCGTGTCCGACGCGTCGCTTAATCACTTCGCTGCTGTCGATCAGGTTGATCACAGACTGAAGCGGGAAACGGCCTTATGGGCGCCTTCGTAATTGCGCCGGACTAACACCCAGCCGCTGTTTGAAAGCCGTCGCCATGTGCGCCTGGGAGCTGAAACCGCAGATGAGGGCGATCCCGGACAGGCCGGCCGTCGAATCGCGTAGCAGGGCACGGGCTTTGGCAAGTCGTCGGTCGATCAGGTAGCTGTGCGGGCTTTTGCCCGTGGCCTGCTTGAACGCCCGCATGAAAAATCCTTCGGACAATTCCAGCAGTCCTGCCATCGCTTGCACGCTCAGCGAACCTTCAAGCCCTGCGTCAATAAATTCATCCAGCAGGCGCAGGCGGCGGCCGGTGATGGAACCTTGGGGTGGCGTCGGCAATGTTTTTTGCGCCATGGCCCGTTCAGCCAGGGCGAGCGCCCAGGCCTCCCAATCGTCGTCCATCGAGGCGTGCAGCAGCGCGTTGCGCATGCGCAGCGCAAGGCTGATGGCCTGCGGATCGATGCGATTGTTGAATGGCTGATCCCCGATCAATGGCATACCGTCGGCGCGCACGACCCGCAGATATTCACCGCCTTCGGCCGACTCGGACAACACGTCACACCCGGCAGGGACAAATGCCAGGCCGTTCGGCGTGGCAACGAACGGCAGCACCCGATCACTGCCGATGGCGTGCAGACCCTGCTGGCTGTCGAAGGCAAAGCCGATCGCCGCATGGCTCGCCACGTATCGGGCAGCGTAGGCGGAGCCGGGCAACAACTCGATCGTCCAGGGCCCGGCCTCGACACGGCGGACCGGTTCGGTCAGGAGCGAGGGCGGCAGGCGGTTTCGAGGGTTCATGAACACCATAGTAATGAAGACGGCGCACAAAAGTCAGGTCGGTTTTTTGAAAGCCGGTGCATGGGCGCTGCGTCCAGACTCGGCAAAACCTCAGGGATAGCGCTCATGCACAGACTGACTCGCGACGACATCGAACAAGCGGCCCACCAGGTGTACCAGGTCATGCCTGCCACTGCCCAGTACCCTTGGCCATTGCTGGCTGAACGGTTGGGTTGCACGGTGTGGGTCAAGCATGAAAACCATACGCCGACGGGGGCTTTCAAGGTGCGTGGCGGCATTACCTTCATGCACTGGCTCAAACGCACGCACCCCGCCGCCAGGGGCATCGTCACCGCTACCCGCGGCAACCATGGCCAAAGCCTGGCGCTGGCGGCACGGGCGTTGGGTTTGCGCGCGTTGATCGTGGTGCCGGAGGGCAACTCGGTCGAAAAAAACCAGGCCATGCGCGGCTTCGGCGGCGAGGTGGTCGAATGGGGTCGCGATTTCGATGAGGCCCGGGAAGAGGCCGCACGCCTGGCGCAAACCCATGGCCTCTACCTGGTGCCGCCGTTCCACACCGAGTTAGTCAAAGGCGTGGCCACCTATGCGCTGGAGCTGTTCAAGGCAGCGCCAGATCTGGACACCGTCTACGTGCCGATCGGCTGTGGCTCGGGGATTTGTGGGGTGATCGCCGCGCGCGACGCGCTGGGCCTGAAAACCCAGGTGGTGGGCGTGGTTTCCACCGAAGCTGCAGCGGCAAAACTTTCTTTTGATGCGGGAGCCATTTGCGAAACCCAGACGGCGAATACCTTTGCCGATGGCCTCGCCGTACGTAAGCCGGTGCCTGAAGCCTTTGCCATCTACCGTGCGGCTGCGGCGCGGATCGTTTCTGTCGGCGAGGAGCAGATTGCCGAGGCCATGCGTGTGTATTACACCGACACCCACAACCTGGCGGAAGGGGCGGGTGCGGCGGCACTGGCGGCGCTGATTCAGGAGCGTGAAGCCATGGCGGGGAAACGGGTGGGGGTTATTTTGTCCGGCGGGAATGTCGATAGGGCGGTGTATGCGGGCGTGATTGGGTGACCGATGGCGGCGTCAGCGTTCGTGCGGTGGCGTGGAAGGCTTCGTGGCGGTATTGATTAGCAGGAACATGGATCTGGAGGCGGGCATTTTCAAGGTCGCAAGCCTGGGCATCAGGTCCCTTGGGGAGCTCTACTGCCTGCGTAATTGGAGGAGTTGCGATAGGGTCCCGGGCACCGAAGAAGTCTTGAAGATGGCGTCCGTTCAAATGGGCGGACACCATCGCCTTCGACATTAGGATCGGGAAAATGGGATTACCACAAGACGCAAGTCGGCGTCACCAAATCCTCGACCATGCCCTCGCCTGCGAAGCTCAGAAAAAAGGTGGAGGACATCTGAAACGCATGGGACCCGGCCACGGTCCAACGGTGCTCCGACTGCTCCTTGTCGAATTCAGGAGCACTCCTAAAGCTCGCGGAGAGGGAGGAGGAAGTGACCCTTAGCTTGACAGGATATCCCGCCAAGGGACTGCCGGGTTTGGGCCTGAGCGTCACGACGTAGTCTTTTTTTTGGTAGAAACGGGTTCCGTCAGAAGGAATTGGGATGCCGTTAATCAAGACGTCGGCCTCCTCCTGCAGGTGGCGCGCCATTACTTTGAATTCGGGTAACGTTATACCTCGGGCAAAACCGTCTCCTTTCAATTCCAGCCGGAAGGTGCCGCTGCGGGTGTTGGCGTTGACCGACCAGGTATGCGCTCCAGAGGGGGCCACATTCAGAATGGGAGTTCCTGTAAGTACGCTGCCCGTCAGTTCCAGAGGATTGCCTGCCAAGGGACTGCCTGGCTTGTAGGTAAGGGTGACAGTCCTCGGCTCATTCCTGAAGAAAATGTCAGGGGCAGATGGAGGGGAGTAATTGGATACCCGGTCCT
>Ga0247818_10000483_pt1 | contig 24959 bp, 26 predicted proteins | sample 13C_Glucose_Day1_FD_192424 | JGI IMG/M metagenome (GOLD analysis project Ga0247818, IMG submission 192424) | Soil microbial communities from agricultural site in Penn Yan, New York, United States - 13C_Glucose_Day1 | ecosystem: Environmental > Terrestrial > Soil > Agricultural land | place... | reverse complement strand
ATGAGGACTGTAATGAGCAAGACTAACGCTGATTTGATGAAACGCCGCGAAGCCGCTGTACCACGCGGTGTTGGCCAGATTCACCCGATCTTCGCCGAGTCCGCGAAGAACGCCACCGTGACCGACGTTGAAGGTCGCGAGTTCATCGACTTCGCCGGCGGTATCGCCGTGCTGAATACCGGGCACGTGCACCCGAAAATCATCGCCGCCGTGACCGAGCAACTGAACAAGCTGACTCACACTTGCTTCCAGGTGCTGGCCTACGAACCGTACGTAGAACTGTGCGAAAAAATCAACGCCAAGGTGCCAGGTGATTTCGCCAAGAAAACCCTGTTGGTCACCACCGGTTCCGAAGCGGTAGAAAACGCCGTGAAAATCGCTCGTGCCGCCACTGGCCGCGCCGGCGTGATCGCGTTCACCGGCGCTTACCACGGTCGCACCATGATGACTCTGGGCCTGACCGGTAAAGTCGTGCCTTACTCGGCCGGCATGGGCCTGATGCCAGGCGGCGTGTTCCGCGCGCTGTACCCGAACGAGCTGCACGGTGTGAGCGTCGATGATTCGATCGCCAGCATCGAACGCGTCTTCAAGAACGACGCTGAACCGCGTGACATCGCTGCCATCATCATCGAGCCGGTTCAGGGCGAAGGCGGTTTCTACGTCGCGCCTAAAGAGTTCATGAAGCGACTGCGCGCGCTGTGCGACCAGCACGGCATTCTGTTGATCGCTGACGAAGTGCAAACCGGTGCTGGCCGTACCGGCACTTTCTTCGCCATGGAACAGATGGGCGTGTCCGCTGACCTGACCACCTTCGCCAAATCCATCGCCGGCGGCTTCCCGTTGGCCGGTGTGTGCGGCAAGGCCGAATACATGGACGCCATCGCTCCAGGCGGCCTGGGCGGTACTTACGCCGGTAGCCCGATCGCTTGCGCCGCGGCCCTGGCCGTGATGGAAGTGTTCGAAGAAGAGCATCTGCTGGACCGCTGCAAAGCCGTCGGCGAGCGTCTGGTCACTGGCCTCAAGGCTATCCAGGCCAAGTACCCGGTGATTGGCGAAGTCCGTGCTCTGGGCGCGATGATTGCTGTTGAGCTGTTTGAAAACGGCGACAGCCACAAGCCAAACGCTGCAGCGGTAGCGTCGGTGGTGGCCAAGGCTCGCGACAAGGGCTTGATCCTGCTGTCCTGCGGCACTTACGGCAACGTTCTGCGCGTCCTGGTACCGCTGACTTCGCCGGACGAGCAACTGGACCAAGGTCTGGCGATCATCGAAGAGTGCTTCTCCGAGCTCTGATTGATTTGTGAGCTGATCGACAAAAACCCGCTTCGGCGGGTTTTTTTACGTCTCCTGAAACACATTGAGGCCATTTACGCCGTATCGAACTGCCAGTGTTGACTAAGGTTCAAGCATTGCGAGGGAGCGTGCTACATGACAGTCGTTGATTTACCCGCTGCACCGAGAGTGCTGATTGCCGAGGCCGACCCTTGGTCCCGAGACTTGCTCAAGCAGGTGCTGTTGAATGTGCGCTGCGACGCTCGGCTCGACCTGTGCGCCGATGGTCAGCAGGCAATCGACAGGCTTGCGGAGGTTCCTTACGACCTGGCGATCGTTGACTGGGAGTTGCCCGGTGTCGATGGCTTGAATGTTTTGCGCAACGTGCGGCAACGCAGGCGCAATCCACCGCTGCCGTTCATTCTGATGAGCAGCCGCAACGACAGTGCCAGCGTGCGCGAAGCTTTACCTCTGGCGCCCACGGCGTACCTGACCAAACCCCTGAACATGGAAAACCTGACCCAACGTCTGCAGGAATTGCTGCTGAACGCGGGAGAGGAGGTGACCTGCGAGGTGCCGACATTGGCGCCGGGCATGAAGTTATCGGTGTATCTGGAACGTCGTCGAGAGTTGACCGAGGGTGCACCGTTGATGACTGACGTGCAGATCGCGGTCCAGCGTAGCCTCAATCCCGGCGGTCTCGATCTGAAGCGGCTGGAAGACGAAATTCGCACCGATCCACAGATAACTGCTGTGCTGATCGCTGCCGCGAACAGCGCGGGGCATCACATTGGCGATCCTGTGCAGACCCTGTCTCAGGCTTTGCATCGCTTGGGCTCAGGGCAAAGCATGAACCTGATTCTGGGGTTGGCACTCAAGCGCAGTGCCCGGCTTGAAGATCCGTTCCTGGCGGACTATGCCGAGCGCTATTGGGAGCTGTCGCTGCACACCGCCGAGTACGCCCGCACGTTGGCGCGTTTGCTGGATCTTGAACAAGAGCGCTGTTACTGCGCGGGAATGCTGCATCGTCTCGGCGATCTGGCAATGCTGCGGTGTTTGCAAGAGTGGAAGCAGGCCGGGGGGGAGCTGGATGAGTGGGAGGAGGTGGGGCATGCGCTCGCCGAGTTCGGTGCTGCCTACGGTTCTGCGTTGCGCACGCGTTGGCGTCTGCCGCTGGAGCTGCGAGAGCTGATTGCAGCGGTCTATCAGCTCGGTGGCGGGGTTTACTCCCGCGAAGCGCTGGTGATGAACATGGCGGCACATTTGGCGCGTCTGAGCGAGCATGAGGGCGTTGAAGAGTTGGCGAGAAGCCGGACGGCGCGGCTGCTCAAGATCGGCTTGCCGGAACTGATGCGTTTGCGCAAAAAGTAGGCCTGCCGAATACCCCTGTGGAGCAGGCTTACTCCCACAGGGGTTAGGTGTTGGACCATTAAGCGCAGATGATCCGGTTCTTGCCCTGCCGCTTGGCTTCATACATCGCCGCATCCGCGCGGGCGAACAGGCGGTCGAGGCTTTCGTCTTCCTCGGTGAGGTTGGTCAAGCCTTGGCTGACGGTGATGCCGAAAGTCTGGTTGTCGTGGCTGAAGCTCAATTGCTGTATTTGCCGTTGCAGGCGCTCGGCCACTTGCATGGCCATGTCGGGGGCGCAGCCGGGAAATACCGCCGCGAACTCTTCACCGCCGATGCGACCGAACACATCCCCACGACGTAATGCATGGCGACCGCTCTCTGCGATCTGTTGCAGCACCGTGTCACCTTGCGGGTGGCCGTACGTGTCGTTAATCACCTTGAAATCATCGATGTCCAGGAGCAGGAATGCGAGTGGCACACCTTGCTTGCGTGCCTGTGCAAATTCGCGTTGAGCGCATTCGAAAAAGTGCCGGCGATTGCTGCTTTGAGTCAGCACGTCGGTGGTGGCCAGGCGTTGCAGCTCGGCTTCCGTGCGCTTCTTTTCGGTGATGTCTTCAGCAATGCCGACAATGATCAGTGGTTGACCGGGCTCGGCCTGACGGTTGATGAAGCATTTGTCGCTGATCCAACGTACTTGGCCATCGGCATTGATGATGCGGTATTCGCGATCTTCGACCGCGCCTTTGACCAGTACTTCGGCCAGGCTGCGTTCGGCATAGTCCAGATCGTCGGGGTAAATGCTGTCACGCCATTCGTTGTAGTCGGACAGTAAGCTGGCGGTGGTACGACCGAAAATCCGCTCATAGGCCGGACTGACGTAAAGCACCTGGCGGGTTTCCCAATTGAATGCCCAAAGCACCGCGTTGACGCTCACCAGCAGCGAACTGAACAGCTGTTCACGCTCACTCAGGCGCGCCACTTCGCTTTGTGCATGCATCAGCGCCATCAAGGTCTGAGCGGTGTCGGGTAACGGAAGAAGGGATGAGTCGTGCAGGTTTTTGGAGGCCATCGGGACAAATCTCAAAGGGCATATGCCGCGTTCGAAAGCGGTGCCAACGAAGCCCACCGGGGTTGGCGAAGTGTCTTTGAGATAGGGGATCTGGAGCTAAGTTCCGAAGGGTGCGCCCGCTAGCGGGCGCACCGATCAACGGCATCAGACAGCGGAAGGGCGCAGGGAGTAGGTTTTCAACTGGTCGGCGAAGTCGCGCAGGGATTGAATTCCGCTGGCTTCGGCTTCGTGTACCCAGTCCTTTATGGCGGCAAGCATGTCGTGACCATTTGAGCTGGTCTTGACCCAAATCTGCTGCAAGGCCAGGCGTTTCTCGTAAATTACCTTCAGCGCCTGACTGTGTTCGAGCATGGCCTGGATGCGAATGTGGTGTTTTTCGTCCAGCAGGCTGGTTTCCCGCGAGAGCAGGCGCTTGGCACGGTGGAATTGATGGCGGACCGAGTGATCGACCTTTTCCAGCTCTTGCTTGACCAGCGGCCCGATTACCAATTTGCGGTACTGCGCCATGATCTGAAAGCGGTTGTTGAGGATCGCCATGGCGGTGTCCATGTCCAGGCTGCCTTTGCCTTCAACCCGGTGGGCAATCGGTGCAACCCGCTGGACCTTGGCCAGACGGAAAAAACTGAAGACCTGGATCCAGGCCCAACCGAGGTCGAATTCCCACGTCTTCACCGACAATTTTGCCGAGTTAGGGTAGGTGTGATGGTTGTTATGCAGTTCTTCACCGCCGATCAGGATGCCCCAAGGCACCAGATTGGTCGCGGCATCGCGACATTCGAAGTTGCGGTAGCCGACGGCATGGCCGAGACCATTGACCACGCCAGCGGCCCACACCGGGATCCACATCATCTGGATGGCCCAGATGGTGATACCGATGGTGCCGAACAACAGCAAGTCGATGACGCCCATGATCGCGATACCCAACAGCGGGAATCGGCTGTAAAGATTGCGTTCGATCCAGTCTTCAGGGCAGTTCTTGCCGTAGATGCGCAGGGTTTCCGGGTTTTCCGCTTCGGCACGGTACAACTCGGCGCCTTTGCGCAGAACGGTGGACAGCCCCTTGATGACCGGGCTGTGCGGGTCATCGACGGTTTCGCATTTGGCGTGATGCTTGCGGTGGATAGCGGTCCACTCGCGGGTGTTCTGTGCCGTGGTGAGCCACAGCCAGAAGCGGAAGAAATGTTTCAGGCCAGCATTGAGCTCAAGCGAGCGATGGGCTGAGTAACGATGCAAATAGACCGTGACGCCAATGATCGTGACATGGGTCATCAGCAGGGTGACTGCCACCAGTGACCAGGGCGACAAGCCGAGTAAACCTTCGTACCACATAGGCTGTAGGGCCCTCGATAAAGAAAAAAATAGCCGTTGCATTATCACTAAGCCCACGGATAAAACCAGTCGCCCTTTCGGATAAGAGTGGCTGGATGTGTCATTAACCTATAATTCCAACCTTTTTGTAGGGACATGGACGGCCGAATGTCTGCCACCTATCGCAATGCCTTGCTTGCAGCGCTGCTGTATCTGTTGATTTCAGTCGCCTGGATGCTGTTCAGCGGTTATTTATTGAACAGTTTCTTCGATAGTTCTGCCGAGCTATTGCGATGGCAACTGATCAACGGCTATTCCTGGATGGTGCTCAGCGCCGGTTTGATCTTCATTGCCCGGGCCCGACTGTTCCAGTGCCTGGGGATCGGCGCCAAACTGCGCGAGCGTCAGACCGACCGCGAGTATCTGCGTCAGGCGGCCGTGGTGTTCGATTGCACCCGTGAGGGCGTATTGGTCACCGATAGCAACGGATTGATTGTCCATGTGAACCGGGCCTTCATGGCGATCACCGGTTATCGGCGAGATGAGGTGCTGGGACAGCAACCCAGACTGTTCAAATCCGGCCATCATCCGTCGGCGTTCTACCGAGCTATGTTTGCGACACTCAACGACACCGGCGAATGGAGCGGGGAAATCTGGAATCGCCGCAAAAACGGCGAAATTTATCCGCAATGGCAAACCATCCGCATCATTCATGACGATCAAGGCCGAAGAAGCCAATACGTGGCGGTGTTTTCCGACATCAGTGCGATCAAAAACTCCGAGCACGAACTCAAACACCTGGCTCACCACGATCCGCTGACCGATTTGCCCAATCGACTGTTATTCACCGATCGCATCGAACAGGCGCTAGCGTCGGCGCAAATCCACAAGCGAGGTTGCGCGTTGCTGATGGTCGACCTCGATCACTTCAAGATGATCAACGACAGCCTTGGGCACACCGTCGGTGATCAGTTGCTCAAGGCTGTGGCCGAGCACTTGAAAACCCTGTGTGGCCCTGGCATCTCCCTGGCGCGTCTGGGGGGTGACGAGTTTGCGGTGCTTGCCGAAAATTGCCCGCAAATAGCACAAGCCGGGACGCTGGCGCAGCGGATCATCGATAGCCTCCGGGAGCCGTTCTACATCAACGCGCATCGACTGTTTATCAACACCAGTGTCGGTATCAGTCAGTTCCCCAGCGATGCCTTGAATGCCGAGCAAATGTTGCGCAATGCAGGTTCGGCATTGTCCAAGGCCAAGAATGCAGGCCGGAATGGCTACGCGCTCTACACCGAAGAATTGACGGTCCATGCCCGGCAGCGGGTAGAAATTGCTTTCGAATTGCGCCGCGCCCTGGAGCGGCAGGAGCTGCGCGTCCATTACCAACCTGTGCATGACCTCAAAACCAGTCGCCTGGTGGGCGTGGAAGCGTTGGTGCGTTGGGCGCATCCGCAGCGCGGGCTGGTGTCGCCAGCAGAGTTCATCCCCATCGCCGAGCGTACCGGTTTGATTGCCGAGATCGATGCCTGGGTCATGCAGCAGGCCTGCGAGCAAATGTGTCAGTGGCACGCCGCTGGCGTGGTGCTGTCGTTCGTTGCGGTGAATATTTCATCGCGGCTGTTTGCCCGGCGTGAGCTGTATCAGCAGGTGGCACGGGTGCTTGATGCGACGGGGCTTGATCCGGCGTATCTGGAGCTTGAAGTCACTGAGAGCGCGGTGATGGATGATCCGGAAGTGGCGCTGGAGCAGATGCATCGCTTGCGCGAGTTAGGCGTGCGGCTGGCCATTGATGATTTCGGCACGGGTTATTCGTCGCTGCTGCGGCTCAAGCGGTTGCCTGTGCAAAAACTCAAGATCGACCAAGGGTTTGTCGCAGGCCTGCCAGGGGGTGACGATGATGCCGCCATTGTGCGGGTGATCATGGCCTTGGCGCAGAGTATGGGGATGCAGGTACAGGCCGAGGGAATCGAGTACGTCGAGCAGGCCGGTTTCCTGCTGGAACATGACTGCGATCTGGGGCAAGGCTACTGGTTTGGGCGGCCGGTGCCGGCCGAGCAGTTGGATTGGATGTGCACACCCATTATTCGCTAAGCCGTGCCCGAGCATTCCCACGCTCTGCGTGGGAATGCCGTCCTGGACGCTCTGCGTCTTCCCAAAACCATGACGCAGTGCGTCATCGGATGCGTTCCCACGCAGCGTGTGGGAATGATCAATTTTTCAGTTATATAAACATTCTTAAATAGTCTTTTTAAGAATATCTACTCCTCACTACTATTGGTCTCACGCCGCAAGCAGTGCCGTCACTGCCAGGCAACCTCTCAGTTGAAGGAGCAGCACCATGAGCGCATCCCTACGTAGTGTTGATGGCCAAGACGAAGCAACCATTTTGCGTGAGATCCAGAGCGCATTGCGCGATCTGCGCTTTGGGGCTGTGGAGATCACTGTGCATAACGCCCAGGTCGTGCAGATCGAACGCAAAGAAAAATTTCGTTTGCAGAATCCGAGTAACAAACCGAGCTAAGTAACCGGCAACCCGCTTCCAGCACCTCATAAAAAGCCAACACAATCAGAATTCCAGGAGCTTTCACCATGTCGTCAATTCGTCATTTCGCTTTGGCCGCCCTGGCCAGTGCACTGTTTGCGGGTTCCGCGGTTGCCAAGGATTACGAGCTGCTCAATGTGTCATACGACCCGACGCGTGAGCTGTACCAGGACTACAACGCGGAGTTCATCAAGCTCTGGCAAAAGGATCACGCCGGCGACAACGTAAAAATCCAGCAATCCCACGGTGGTTCGGGCAAACAGGCCCGTGCAGTGATCGACGGTCTTCGCGCCGACGTCGTGACCCTGGCCCTGGCCGGCGACATCGACGAAATCGCCAAGCTCGGCAAGAGCCTGCCGGCCGACTGGCAGACACGTCTACCGGAGGCGAGCACGCCATATACCTCGACCATCGTGTTTCTGGTGCGCAAGGGCAACCCTAAAGGAATCAAGGATTGGGGTGACCTGATCAAGAACGATGTGGCGGTCATTACCCCGAACCCGAAGACCTCCGGCGGCGCACGCTGGAACTTCCTCGCGGCCTGGGCCTATGGCCTGAAAGCCAACGGCGGTGACGAAGCCAAGGCCAAGCAATACGTACAAACCCTCTTCAAGCACGTGCCAGTGCTGGACACCGGCGCTCGCGGTTCGACCATTACCTTCGTCAACAACGGTCAGGGTGACGTGTTGCTGGCTTGGGAAAACGAGGCCTTCCTGGCGCTGAAAGAAGACGGCGGTGCCGACAAGTTCGAAATCGTCGTGCCTTCGCTGTCGATCCTTGCCGAGCCACCGGTGGCCGTGGTCGACAAGAACGCCGAGAAAAAGGGTAACGAGCAGATCGCCGATGCGTATCTCAAATACCTGTATAGCCCGGCCGGCCAGGAAATCGCGGCGAAAAACTTCTATCGTCCACGTGACAAGGAGGTCGCCGCGAAGTACGCCAAGCAATTCCCGACCCTGGACCTTGTGACCATCGACAAGAACTTCGGCGGCTGGAAAACCGCGCAGCCGAAATTCTTCAACGACGGTGGCGTGTTCGACCAGATTTATCAGGCTCAGTAGTCTTAAATAGCCATCAACGGGCCCCGATTTAACCGTCGGGGCTTTGCGCGTTCTCAACCAAGGACTTTTATGTCGCGTCGTATTTCCCCCGTCATACCCGGCTTCGGGCTGACGCTGGGTTACACCTTGGTGTACCTCAGCCTGATTGTGCTTATTCCACTGGCGGCGATGTTCGTCCATGCCGCCCAACTCACCTGGGATCAGTTCTGGGCAATTATCTCGGCGCCACGGGTGTGGGCGGCGATGAAGCTGAGCTTCGGCACGGCGCTCTATGCCGCGATCATCAACGGCATCATCGGCACGCTGCTCGCCTGGGTGCTGGTGCGCTACACCTTCCCGGGACGCAAAGTCATCGATGCAATGATCGACTTGCCCTTCGCATTGCCCACTGCGGTGGCGGGTATTGCGCTGACTGCGTTGTACACCCCCACTGGTTTGGTGGGTCAGTTTGCAGCGGATCTGGGTTTCAAGATTGCGTACACCCCCCTCGGCATCACCCTTGCCCTCACTTTTGTGACACTTCCATTCGTAGTACGTACCGTACAGCCAGTATTGGCTGATATCCCGCGTGAAGTGGAGGAAGCGGCGGCGTGTCTCGGTGCAAAACCGCTACAGGTTTTCCGCCATATTCTGGTGCCGGCACTGCTGCCAGCCTGGCTCACCGGTTTCGCGTTGGCCTTTGCCCGCGGGGTCGGCGAGTATGGTTCGGTGATTTTCATCGCCGGCAACATGCCAATGAAAACCGAGATCCTGCCGCTGCTGATCATGGTCAAGCTCGACCAGTACGATTACACCGGCGCCACGTCCATTGGTGTACTGATGCTGGTGGTTTCCTTCGTCCTGTTGCTGCTGATCAATTTGCTGCAACGTCGCATCGAAACCCCATAAGGAGGCGCGAACCATGTCCCAATCGTCTATTGCTGCCGCCTCTTCGGCCAACGCCGCCCGTCGTGGCAGTGCCACCTCGCGAAGAATCCTGATCGGTCTTGGCTGGTTGATTTTTGTACTGTTCCTGGTGTTGCCGCTGTTTATCGTGGTGTCCCAGGGTTTGAAGAATGGCCTGGGGGCGTTTTTCACCGCGATCTTCGAACCTGACGCATTGTCCGCGCTGAAACTGACGGTGATCGCCGTGCTGATCTCGGTGCCGCTGAACCTGGTGTTCGGCGTCAGCGCCGCTTGGTGCGTGAGCAAGTACTCTTTCCGCGGAAAGAGCATGCTGGTAACGCTGATCGACTTGCCGTTCTCGGTATCGCCAGTGATCGCCGGTCTGGTCTATGTGCTGATGTTCGGCGCCCAAGGCTTCTTCGGGCCGTGGTTGCAGGATCACGACATCCAGATCATCTTCGCGTTGCCTGGCATCGTACTGGCGACGATTTTCGTCACCGTGCCGTTTGTGGCGCGCGAGCTGATCCCGTTGATGCAGGAACAAGGCACGCAAGAAGAAGAGGCCGCGCGCCTGCTTGGCGCCAATGGTTGGCAAATGTTCTGGCACGTCACCGTTCCCAATATCAAATGGGGCCTGATCTACGGCGTGGTGCTGTGCACTGCGCGGGCGATGGGAGAGTTCGGTGCGGTGTCGGTGGTTTCCGGGCACATTCGCGGGGTGACCAACACCTTGCCGTTGCACGTCGAGATCCTCTACAACGAATACAACCACGTGGCCGCGTTCGCTGTAGCGAGCCTGTTGCTGATCATGGCGCTCTTCATCCTGTTGCTTAAGCAGTGGAGCGAAAACCGTATTAACCGCCTGCGCGCCAGCGCCGCGGAGGAATGATTTCATGTCGATCGAAGTGCGTAACGTCAGCAAGAATTTCAACGCGTTCAAGGCGCTGGACAACATCAGCCTGGACATTCAAAGCGGCGAACTCGTGGCGCTGCTTGGCCCCTCGGGCTGCGGTAAAACCACCCTGTTGCGGATCATCGCCGGTCTGGAAACACCGGATCAGGGCAACATCGTGTTCCATGGCGAAGACGTCTCCGGCCATGACGTGCGTGATCGCAACGTTGGTTTTGTGTTCCAGCACTACGCCTTGTTCCGCCACATGACGGTGTTCGATAACGTCGCCTTCGGCCTGCGCATGAAGCCGAAAAACCAGCGCCCGAACGAAAGTCGTATCGCGGAGAAAGTCCACGAATTGCTGAACATGGTGCAGCTGGACTGGCTGTCGGATCGCTACCCGGAACAACTTTCCGGCGGCCAGCGTCAGCGTATTGCCCTGGCTCGCGCCTTGGCCGTGGAACCGAAAGTCCTGCTGCTCGACGAACCCTTCGGTGCTTTGGACGCCAAGGTCCGTAAAGAGCTGCGTCGCTGGCTGGCGCGGCTCCACGAGGACATCAACCTGACTTCCGTATTCGTGACGCACGACCAGGAAGAAGCGATGGAAGTCGCCGACCGGATCGTGGTGATGAACAAGGGTGTGATCGAGCAGATCGGCTCACCGGGCGATGTTTATGAAAACCCGGCCAGCGATTTTGTTTATCACTTCCTCGGGGATTCCAACCGCCTGCATCTGGGGGAGGACAATCACGTGCTGTTCCGTCCGCACGAGGTGTCGCTGTCGCGCCATGAACTGGAAGATCACCACGCCGCGCAGGTGCGCGACATTCGTCCGCTGGGTGCAACGACTCGGGTGACGTTGAAGGTTGAAGGTCAGAGCGAATTGATCGAGGCGGAAGTGGTGAAGGATCACGACAGCCTGATCGGGCTGGAGAAGGGTGAAACCTTGTTCTTCAAGCCCAAGGTCTGGCAAAAACTGGCCAATATTTAAAACAAAAGCATCGCGAGCAGGCTCTCTCCCACAGGGTTCTATGTGCGCCATAGATCTAAGGTGGGAGCGAGCCTGCTCGCGATGGCGTCTTATGCCGCAGCGCGATTCGGATTGATCCGCACCCCTCCCGCCCGCGCCTCGATCTGCTCTTTGAGGTCATGCCGCAACCCCAGCAAAAACATTAACTCCACCACCACAAACAACGGCCCGACAATCAACCCGCTCACATCATCAACAAACGCCGGCTTACGCCCCTCATAGTAATGCCCGACAAACTGAATCACCCAGCCCGCCACAAACATCCCGATACCGCTCGACAGCCAGACCAGCGTGCTTTGTTGCGCCAGCGTCTGCCCCGCCCAAACGGACAGTCCCAGCAATACGCTCATCAGCACCCCGAGGCGCAACTCCAGGCGCAGGTAAAACCACGCTGAAGCGAGCGACACCAGCACTGCCGGTGACAGCCAGCCGCCAGCCCATTGCGGCCGCGACAGCAATACCGCGACGGCCACCATAATCAATGGAATACCGATAAAGTGGCTGGCGATATTGCGCGGATCACGGTGGTAGGTGGCGTATTGACTGAGATGGTCAACGAGGCTTTTCATTGTTATTCCTCCTGTAGGGTGATTGATCATGCCCCGGGTTCACATTTGGCTCTGTCGGGCAGGCGACAATCTCTAGGAGATTCCATGGATATGCAGGCCTGGCGTTCGCGCCTGATGACGGGGCAGTGGTTCAGTCATCTACCTGTTCCCTTACAGGATAGTCTGCTGGCGGCGGCCAGGCTGCGGCGCTTGTCGTCGGGGCAATTACTGTTCAAACGCGGGGATCCGCCGTGCGGCTTGTATGCGGTGCTCGAAGGTTCGGTACGCATCGGTGCGGTCAATGAGCAGGGCAAAGAAGCGCTGCTGAGCCTGGTGGAGCCACCGCACTGGTTCGGTGAAATCTGCCTGGTCGACGGCCGGCCACGTACTCACGATGCCTTCGCCGTAGGCCAGTGCGTCCTGTTGCATGTACCGCAGCTGGCGCTGCTGAAACTGCTCGACGAACAACCGGTGTATTGGCGGCAACTGGCGTTGCTGATGAGCCACAAACTGCGCCTGACCTTCATCAACCTCGAACAACTGAGCCTGATGCCCGCCCCGGCGCGTCTCGCCCATCGCTTGCTGATGATTGCCGAGGGGTACGGCGAAATCGAACCCCCGCGCCGGGTTCTGCAACTGCCGCAGGAACAGTTGGCTTCGATGCTGTCGTTATCACGCCAGACGACCAATCAGATTCTCAAGGACCTGCAGGGGCAGGGGATTTTGAATCTCAAGTACGGCGAAATCGAAATTGTCGACGCCGAGCGGTTGCGCGCATTGACGATTTTTTGAAACGCAACGTTATGGGTGGGTTTTGCCTGCGAAGGCGTCTAGCCTGTGACGACGATAATCGAGGTGTGCCATGCGTGTACTGCTAGTAGAAGACGAACCGGAGACCGCCAAAGTCCTGGCCAACGGCCTGAATGAGGCGAGCTATTCGGTGGATGTAGCGCTCAACGGCATGGACGGCCGGCGCTTTATCGAGACCGGCGAATACGAGCTGATCATCCTTGATGTGATGCTGCCAGGACTCAACGGCTGGCAGTTGCAGCAGCAGATTCGCAAGCTCGGCAACACGCCGGTGCTGTTCCTCACCACCAAGGATGGCATCGAGGATCGGTTGCGCGGGCTCGAACTGCATGAGGATGATTATTTGCTCAAGCCGTTTACCGTGAGTGAACTGGTGGCGCGGGTGCGCAAGTTGATGCGGCGGGATCGGGGGCGGTGATATGCCGCAAGCTTGGTTAAAAAATGAGCTGGACTTCAACTTAGAACTGCACTAAATACAATGCATATCCACAGTTTGTGGAATTTTGCACGGTATACGATGCAGGTTGGCAAATGGAAAACCTTGGTGAACTGATCCGCTCGCTCCGAAAAGAGCAAAAGCTTTCCCAGCAGGCGCTGGCAAAACAGTACGGCATGAGCCGCTCCACGATTTCAGGAATTGAAAACAACACCCTTGCTGAAATCGGCCTGCGCAAAGTTGAGGCGATCCTCAACGGTTTCGGGTACGAGCTCACCGCCGTGCCTCGTCGGTCGAAGCGTCCAACGCTGGACTCGCTGAAAAAGGCCAACTTCCATGAATGAGCCGCAAGAAAAGGACCGGCTTCACATCAGTGTGTCCGCAACCGCAGTCGGCACCTTGGGTCGTGGTCAGTCTCGCAGCGATTCAGTTTTTACCTACGTCGAAAATGCAGGGGAACAAAACTCGGTTTCGTTGACCATGCCGGCTCGCCTCGAAAGTTATGCGTGGGAGCAAGGTGTACCGCCTATTTTCGAAATGAACCTGCCCGAAGGGGTGCTGCGCGAGGAATTGGTTCGGCGTTTCAGCAAAGCGGTCAGGGGCTTTGATGATTTCGCGATGTTATCGATTGTCGGCCCGCATCAGCTTGGGCGAGTGGGCATTGCAAACGCGCAGGATGCAAACGATCGTCCACCTGAAACCAGCCTATCTGACCTTCTGATTCATGACGGTGCTCAAGGCTTGTTTGAGGATCTGTTGCACACCTATGGCCAGTACTCCGGTGTTTCCGGTGTACAACCCAAGGTGTTGGTCCGTGACAGCGCGACAACCGTCGACCGGCTGACTCATCGAGGCGCGACGCACCTGGTCAAATCCTTTCGTGCCGAGGAATACCCTGAACTCGCAGCCAACGAGTATTTCTGCATGCGAGCAGCCCTGCATTCAGGGCTTGAAGTGCCGAAGTTCGAGCTCAGCGAGCATGGCAAATTCCTGGTGGTTGAACGCTTCGATCTGAATGAGCAAGGTTATTTGGGATTCGAGGATTTCTGCGTACTGAATGCCTGGCCCTCAAAGGCCAAATACGATGGCTCATACGAAGGTGCCGCGAGGCAGATTAAAGCATTCGTATCTCCACCCTTGCTCAATCAGGCGCTTGAGTCTTTTTTCAAGATCGTTGCGCTCTCGTCAGCCTTGAAGAATGGCGACGCTCACCTTAAAAACTTCGGCGTGCTGTACGAGCATTGCGGCATGGATGCACAAATCAGCCTCGCTCCGGCCTATGACATCGTCACCACTTCGGTTTACATAAAGTCCGACAGCATGGCGTTGCTGTTGGGCGGTTCAAAAGCATGGCCCAAGCACAAAGTGCTGATGCGATTTGGCCGTTCGGCCTGCAACCTCACGGAGGGCCGTTGTAATGAGCTGTTGCAGCAGGTCGCCCACGGGATGGAGGTGGCAATGACCGAGATGGCGGCTTACATAAAAGACAGCAGCGTCTTTACGGCAGTTGGCGAAGCGATGATGGAGCAATGGGCATCAGGCATCGCGCGCAGTCTCGTGAAAAGTTGATCAGCGCAACCCATCCCGAAACTGCCCCGGCGTCATCCCGGTCCAGCGTTTGAACGCGCGGCTGAAGCTGCTGGTATCGGCAAATCCCAACAAGTAACTGACTTCACTCAACGAGCATTGCGGATCCCGCAGGTGCAGCAGCGCCAGGTTTTCGCGGCTTTCATTGAGCAACGTATCGAACCGACAACCTTCGTCCGCCAAGTGCCGTTGCAGGCTGCGCAAGCTCAGGTGCAGGGCCTTGGCGATGAGTTCGGCACTGGGTTCGCCTTCAGGCAATTGCTCTTCGATGGCGTCACGGACTTTGCGCTCCCAGGTCAGCGGTTTCAGTTGCGCCAGGGTGCGTTTGAGCACGGTTTCATTGTGCTCGGCGAGTTCCGGATTGGCGTCATCCAGGTGGCTGTCGAAATCCACCAGAGAAAACTCCACGCGGTCTTCGTTGGCCGAAAAGTACACCGGTGAGCGGAAAACTTTGTGCCATTGGTGCGCGTCGGCCGGTTCCGGTCGACGCAGGTACACCGCCAGCGGTGCATAGTCGCGACCGAGGCGATTGCGGCAAGTGCGCACGTAGATCGCGGTAAAGGCGTCGATGGCTTCGAACGCTGGCGCCGGGTTGCCGGCCGGGATTTTCAGATGAAAGCGGTAGCGATCCTCGGCGCGGGTCAGCTCCAGTTCCAGGGCATCGCTGACCACCTGGTGATACCGCACGATGCGCTCGAAAACCTCGCGCAAGCTGCCGCTGGCCACCAGCGCATAACCGAGCGCATGAAAGGTGGTAGGGCTGACAAAACGTGACACGCGCAGGCCAATCGCCGGATCGCCACTGACCTGCACGGCGATTTCCCACAGCCGCGTGGTGCCGGACAACGGGTAACGGGCGTTCGGGTCGTCCATCAATTGCGGATCAAGCCCCGCCTGATGGCAAAGCGCGCTGCTGTCGAGGCCCAGGGCATCGAGTTGCTTGCGCAGGGCGCGGGTCCAGCTGGCGAGGGAGGTCGGTTCAGTCATGCTGATTGGCGCTTCCGGTCAACAGGTTGGCGTTCTCGGCTACCACCTTGCCAAGGGTCGCAAGGCAGGATGCGAACATCAATAACCAGAGGATGGAAGCATGCATGGTACTTCTGCAAGTCCCCAGCGACTGAATGCAGCGCAGCGATCAGCACATATTCGTGAAGTGGTGCTGGCCAAGGGCGTCGAGTTGCGTAAGCGCTACCCGATTTTCAACCATCAAGACGCGCTCGGCGCAGGGATTCTGGCCTTCGCCCTGGCCGGGATGATCGGGTCGGCGGCGCTCTATATGGCCGGGCACATGGCCTGGTGGGTGTGCTTGTTGCTCAACGCTTTTTTCGCCTCGTTGACCCACGAACTGGAACACGACCTGATTCACAGCATGTACTTTCGCAAACAGCGCGTGCCGCACAATCTGATGATGGCGCTGGTGTGGCTGGCGCGTCCGAGCACGATCAATCCATGGATCCGCCGCCATTTGCACCTCAATCACCACAAGGTTTCGGGCACTGAAACCGACATGGAAGAACGCGCCATTACCAATGGCGAGCCTTGGGGGGTTGCGCGGTTGCTGATGGTCGGCGACAACATGATGTCGTCATTCATCCGCATGCTGCGGGCCAAAACCTGGGCTCACAAGTTCAGCATCGTCCAGCGCACATTGAAGGTCTACGCGCCGCTCGCGCTGGTGCATTGGGGCGCGTGGTACATGTTCCTCGGCTTCCATGCGGCCAACGGCATCGCGTCCCTGGCGGGCGCGCCGATCGAGTGGTCGGCGACCACCATGTCGGTGATGCAGGTGATCGACATCGCGGCGGTGGTGATCATCGGCCCGAACGTGTTGCGTACGTTCTGCCTGCACTTCATCAGTTCGAACATGCATTACTACGGCGATGTGGAACCGGGCAACGTGATGCAGCAGTGCCAGGTGCTTAACGCCTGGTGGCTGTGGCCGTTGCAGGCGTTCTGCTTCAACTTCGGCAGCAGCCACGGCATCCATCACTTTGTGGTGAAGGAACCGTTTTACATCCGTCAGATGACCGTGCCAGTGGCGCATAAGGTGATGCGTGAAATGGGCGTGCGGTTCAATGATTTCGGCACGTTTGGCCGGGCTAACCGGTTTGTTCGCAAAGACGTTGCGCAACCTCGGGAGGTTCGTGCCGCTCAGGTGTGATGGATGCAACCGGACACTCAAAATCGAAACAAGCGATGGTCAATGCGCTCGTCATCAATCTGACCCAAAGAGGCGATACGTTAGAGCACGAGCAGGGAGGTTGGCGGTCAACGTTTCACTGAGCGTTATATGCGATTTGGGTCTAACAAAGTAATTAAATATTCCTTTATTAGATAACCGTTTCGAACAATCATCGCTTCACAGATTTTGAGTTTCCGGGGCCGTCTCCTTGGCAGGGTGCGGTCCCTTTTTTTATTCCCATTGCGCGGTCATAGGACTAATCGCTGATGTTTCTTAAGACCTGTTATTTCTGACAGTAGACGAGTGGAGGGGTAGCTCTACACTGAAAATGTGGGTCCCTTCTGGGCAATCAGAGCGGGTCAAGAAACGTTTTCAGGGAGAAATCGTATGAATTATTTTGCAGGCCACTACACGATGGACGGGCCAGTAACTCATTTGGTGATAAAGGACGATGAGCCGATCTCGGGGCACCTGGATTTAGAGGATGCCCATCGCGACATCAGTGATGGGAGGGTCCGTTATCGGTGCGGCAGCAGCCTTGAATTTATGACTGTGGATGATATTCATGAGGTCAAGGAGCAGTGGTCGCTCATGTTTAGTTTCAGACGCATGTCGCTTGTCGGGACATGTGAGCAGACCTTCAAGAACGGCAAAACCAACACCCGGACCGTGTTGTTTAAAAGAGACGAGCCCACTCCAAAAGCGTGTTGAGTCTAGTTGACCCAGGATCTTTCCTTAGCGTATCAACCCGATAGTGATCGGGTTGAATATCTGCTGCTTGAAATCCTTGCATATTCTTTATGGGTCTTAATAAATAGCTTCTTATTCCTTAACGAATATAACTCTCCTCCCTATACTCGACCAGGAACAGACACGCAGCAGGAGAGCTCCCCCATGCGCAACGAATCCATTCGCTACCTGATTGTGCCGGGCTGGCAAGGATCGCCTGACGATCATTGGCAAAGCCACTGGCAGAACAGCCTGCCAAACAGCACGCGGGTGGAGCAGGCGGACTGGCTGACACCTCGTCGTGAAGACTGGGTCGCGGCGCTGGCCGAAGCGATTGCCGCCGACAGCACGCCGGTGATCCTGATCGCGCATAGCTTGGGTTGCATCACCGTCGCCCATTGGGCCGCCACTGCACCCGTGCAGTTTCTTCGTCAGGTGCGCGGGGCCTTGCTGGTCGCGCCTGCAGACGTCGAGCGCCCGGCCTGTGCGCCGGCCTTGCGTAACTTCGCACCGATTCCAACCGACCTGTTGCCGTTCCCGAGCCAGATCGTCAGCTCCGATAACGACAGCGCCGTGAGTACGCCGCGAGCCCTTGAGTTGGCGCGCAATTGGGGTTCGGAAGCGGGGATTTTGTCGGGGGCCGGGCATATCAATGTGAAGTCCGGCCACCAGCGCTGGGAGCAGGGTTTTGCCTTCCTCTATCGCTTGCAGAACCGCATGGAACATCACGCCTTGCGACGCGCTTGAACCTTTTGTTTTTTGCTTTTGTTTTTTAAAACAGCGCCCCCCGTCTCCCGGCGGTTTTGGGCGGGAGTCTGCCATGAGTATTGAAGCCTTTGGTCAGCCATTGCTGACCTTTCCCGATGCAGAAAAAAGTCCCCTGAGCATCCGCGCCAAAGCGCTGGTGTTTGTCGATCCGCGCTCGCGCCAGTTGCGCCAGGAATTGGAGCAACTGGCGCCGCGTTCGATCTCGGTGTTGATTCGCGGTGAAACCGGCAGCGGCAAGGAATTGCTGGCGCGTCATATCCATCGCGCCAGTGATCGTGGCGGTTTGTTTGTTTCGGTCAATTGCGGGGCGATCAGTCCGACTTACGCCGATGCGGAGTTGTTCGGTTATGCCGCTGGCAGCTTCAGCGGTTCGGCCAGCAGCCGCGCCGGGTGGTTCGGTTCGGCCAATGGCGGCACGCTCTATCTGGATGAGATCGGTGATTTGCCGCTGCCGATTCAGATCAAACTGCTCGCCGCGCTGGAAAACCACGAAGTGACCCGTGTTGGCGCGCATCAACCGAGCCCGGTGGACGTGCGTCTGGTTGCCGCCACCAGCATTGATCTGGCCCAGGCCGTGGCCGCCGGGAAATTCCATGAGCGTCTTTATCACTACCTCAGTGAAGGGCATCTGGAGTTGCCGGCATTGCGTGACCGCGTGGGCGATATTCTGTCGCTGGCCGAGTATTTCCTCGGCATCTACAGCCATCGCCTCGAACTGCCGGTGCCGCTGATCAGTGAGGCCGCACAACTTGTGCTGGAACGGCACAGTTGGCCGGGAAACACCCGCGAGCTGGAAAACGTCATTCACTTTGCGTTGTTGGTCAGTACTGGCGACGAAATTCTGCCGGGGCATCTGAATTTGCCTGACACGGCCTTGCCGCTGGCGCAGATCGAACAGCAGGCGGCTCAACTGATCAAAAACGGCACGGCCACGGAACGCTCCGCGCTCAAGCAATTGTTGGAAAGTCTGACGCAAACCTTGTAGCAGCTGCCGAAGGCTGCGTTCGGCTGCGCAGCAGTCGCAAAATGGTTGACGCGTTTCTGATGAATAACCGTGTTGTTTGGGGACGACCGCTTCGCAGTCGAACGCAGCCTTCGGCAGCTGCTACATCGATCGCAGCGCCCGATTGAACAAAATGGAATATTAAAGTGAATAAAAGATATTGTTCGGGAATAAAAAATCCCGGTATTGTCCGCGTCACGTCAGCGATAGCACATCACTGGCACTTGTATTTAAAGCCGTCGTCGACGACGACCGTGATTTTCGATAAGGACACTGCATGAAAAAGGTACTGTTGTTCACCGCACTGGCGGCTGCCCTGACTGCGGGCCTGGCCCAGGCTGGCGAGAAACTGGTGGTTGCGGCGACCCCGATTCCACACGCCGAAATTCTCGAACTGATCAAACCAGCCCTCGCTAAAGATGGCGTGGATCTGGAAATCAAAGTGTTCACCGACTACGTTCAGCCAAACGTACAGGTTGACCAAAAGCGTCTGGACGCCAACTACTTCCAGACCCTGCCGTACCTGAAAAGCTTCAACGAAGGCAAAGGCACCAACCTGGTAACCGTGATTGGCGTGCACGTCGAACCGTTCGGCGGCTACTCGAAGAAAGTCAAAACCCTGGCTGAGCTCAAAGACGGCGCGACCATTGCCATCCCGAACGAAGGCAGCAATAGCGGCCGTGCCCTGATCCTGCTGCAGAAGGCAGGCCTGATTGAGTTGAAAGACCCGAAAAACGCGCTGGCTACCCCGAAAGACATCGCCAAGAACCCGCACAACTTCAAGTTCAAGGAACTGGAATCGGCCATGCTCCCGCGTGTGCTGGATCAAGTCGACCTGGACATGATCAACACCAACTACGCGCTGGAAGCGGGTCTGAACCCGGCTAAAGACGCGCTGATCATCGAAGGTGCAGATTCGCCTTACGTGAACTTCCTGGTGGCACGTCCGGACAACAAGGACAGCGTTGCCATCCAGAAACTGGCCAAGGCATTGACCAGTCCTGAAGTGAAAGCGTTCATCGAGAAGAAGTACAGCGGCGCGGTTCTGCCAGCGTTCTGATTCGACACAGCAGCAAAACCTTTCAAGGTTTCAAACGCCGACGGCTGATAAAGCGTCGGCGTTTTTGATCGTTCCCACGCTCTGCGTGGGAATGCCTCTCGGGACGCTCTGCGTCCAGTGACGCGGAGCGTCACGGGCTGCATTCCCACGCGGAGCGGTGGGAACGATCAACTCACTCAGGCCACCCCGGCCTTCAACGCCCTGCGCAACGCCACCAATAACTTCACGATGTCCTGCGGATCCAGTCGCTGCGGTACTTTTACGTCTGCCATTTTCTCTTCCCTGTGATGGTTTGGCCGGGGGAGTCTGGCCAAAAGCTGTGCGTCCTTGGAGGTGCATTACGGAAAAAAGATCCCGTCTGCAGTGCAAAGAAAAGTAGTCGCCTTCCATTGCGACAGCAAATCCCCGGATAGTTTTTTGCGTGATATCAATATGCTTTAACGGTATTTAAATTCTTGTTTTTATACCTTTAAAGTCGGTGTCCGCCGGGCCGTTATCCACGACCCATGGACTGCGCCACCGCCGCTTACCGAGCGGCGTACAGGATGTTCAATGACTCTCGATTACGCATTTATCCTCAGTACCCTGCCGGCATTTCTCAAGGCCGTGGGCGTGACGCTGCAGGTCGGCTTTATCGCCATCGGTACATCGCTGCTGGTGGCGCTGCTCAACGCAACGATTCTGGTGTTTCGCACGCCTTACCTGCAGCGCTGCGTCGGCCTGTATGTAGAACTCGCGCGCAACACGCCGCTGCTGATTCAACTGTTCTTCGTCTACTTCGCTTTGCCGGCGCTGGGCATCAAGATTTCGGGTTTCGCGGCGGCGATCATCACCATGACCTTTCTCGGTGGCGCCTACCTCACAGAGGTGCTGCGCGCCGGCGTCGACGCCGTGCCCCTGGCACAACTTGAATCGGGTCGCTCCATCGGCCTGTCCCACGGGCAATTGCTGCGCTACGTGATCTTGCCGCAAGCCGGCATCCTCAGCCTGCCGTCGCTGTTTGCCAATTTCATTTTCCTGCTCAAGGAAACCACCGTGGTCTCGGCGGTGGCGGTGCCGGAAATTCTCTACACCACCAAAAGCTACATCGCGCTGTACTACAAAACCTACGAAATGCTCGCCGTGTTGACGCTGATTTGCGTGCTGCTGTTTTTGCCGCTCTCGCTGTTGCTCAGCCGTCTGGAAAGGAGGCTCCAGCATGGCCAGTTCGGGTCTTGAGTTGCTCTGGGTGTCGTTGCCGCAGTTGGGCAAGGGCGCAGCGCAAACCTTGTCGATCTCTATTCTGAGCATCGCCATCAGCACCGTCGGTGGCGTGCTGTACGGCGTGTTGCGCACGCTGAATTCAAAATGGCTGAACGCGATTTTGCGGGTGTACCTGGAATTGTTCCGGGCGATCCCGGTGCTGGTCTGGCTGTATTTGCTGTTCTTCGGCCTGCCAATTTTCTTTGGCCTGAGCCTTCCGGGTTTCTGGTGCGCGGTGCTGGTGTTGTCGCTGTGGGGCGCCAGCGAAGTCGGCGAAGTGGTGCGTGGCGCGTTGCATTCGTTGCCACGCGGGCAGCGTGAAGCGGGGCTGTCGATTGGCCTGAACGGGCCGCAACTCTACGGTTACGTGCTGTTGCCGCAGGCGTTGAAACGCATGACTCCGCCGACCCTCAACGTTTACACACGCATCATCAAAACCAGCTCCCTGGCGGTACTGATCGGTGTGGTGGACGTGATCAAGGTCGGCCAGCAAATCATCGAGCGCACTTACGAGTCGGTGCTGATCTACGGTGCGCTGTTCCTGTTTTTCTTTTTCATTTGCTACCCGCTCTCGGCCGCCTCGCGCGTGCTGGAGCGGCGCTGGACACACGCATGAGCGCATTGATTGAGTTCAAGGGTTTCAACAAGTTTTTCGGCGAGCAGCAAGTGTTGAACGGCATCGACTTGCAGGTGAACACCGGCGAAGTGATCGTCATTCTCGGCCCCAGCGGTTGCGGCAAAAGTACCTTGCTGCGATGCCTGAATGGCCTGGAAGTCGCCCACAGCGGCAGCTTGAATTTTGCTGGCCGCGAACTGCTGGACAAGGGCACCGACTGGCGCGAAGTCCGCCAGCAGATCGGCATGGTGTTCCAGAGTTATCATCTGTTTCCGCACATGAAGGTGCTCGACAACCTGCTGCTCGGCCCGCTGAAAGTGCAGAAGCGTGACCGCCGCGAAGCCCGTGACCAGGCCGAAGCCTTGCTGGCGCGGGTGGGCCTTTCGGACAAACGTGATGCGTTCCCGCGTCAGCTCTCCGGTGGCCAGCAGCAACGCATCGCCATCGTCCGTTCGCTGTGCATGAATCCGCAGGTCATGCTTTTCGATGAAGTCACCGCCGCCCTGGACCCGGAAATGGTCAAGGAGGTGCTGGAAGTCATACAGGGCCTGGCCCGCGAAGGCATGACCCTGTTGATTGTCACCCACGAAATGGCCTTCGCCCGCGCAGTGGCGGACCGCATCGTGTTCATGGATGGCGGGCGAATCATTGAGCAAAACCCTCCCGAGATTTTCTTTACGAACCCGCAAACCGCACGAGCGCAGCAGTTCCTGGAGAAGTTCTCCTACGTCGCCGCACTACCCCAAACGACTCAAATAAAGGAACTGGAACCGCTATGAAAACTGCCAAGACTTCACTGCTGCTACTCCCGCTGCTCGGCCTCGCGTTGCTGGCCGGCTGCAACAAAACCGAAGAGCCCGCCAAGCCTGCCGCGACCAGTGCGAGCTACCTGGAAAAAATCAAAGCCCGGGACAAATTGATCGTTGGCGTCTTCACCGATAAGCCACCGTTCGGTTTCGTCAATGAGGCCGGGCGCTACGTGGGTTTCGATACCGACATTGGCCGTCGATTCGCCAAGGACCTGCTGGGCGATGAAAACAAAATCGAGTTCGTCGCGGTGGAGCCGGCCAGCCGGATTCCGTTCCTGCAAAGTGACAAGGTCGATCTGATCCTGGCCAACATGACCGTCACCCCCGAGCGTAAGGAAGCAGTGGACTTCACCAACCCGAACCTCAAAGTCGCGGTGCAGGCGTTGGTACCACAGACCAGCACGGTGAAAAATCTCGATGACCTGGCCACGCGCACGACCATCGTCACCACGGGTACAACTGCAGATATCTGGCTGACCAAAAACCATCCGGACTGGAAACTGCTGAAATTCGAGAAGAACTCCGAATCACTGCAAGCCCTGGCCAATGGACGCGGTGATGCGTATGCGCAGGACAATCTGGTGCTGTTCAGCTGGGCCAAACAGAACCCTGGCTATCGTGTGCTGACCCAGACCCTGGGCGCCGAAGCACCGATTGCGCCAGCGGTGAAGAAGGGCAATATCGAGCTGCGTGACTGGGTGAATACCGAGTTGGCGAAGCTGGGTGAGGAGAAATATCTGCTCAAGCTGTATGACCAATATGTGCGCAAGGAACTGAGCGAAGATACTAAGCCCGAGAGCGTGATTGTTGAGGGTGGGAAGTGGCAGGGGTGAATCACTGACTCATGCAGCGACTGCTCTGCCCCCATCGCGAGCAGGCTCGCTCCCACAGGGATTCTGTGAACGCCACAGGTCTAATGTGGGAGCGAGCCTGCTCGCGATGGCGATTTTTCAGGCGCTGAAAAGTCCAGCGAGTTGTCTACGGCGAGTGTTTCGATGGAAGCCGTTACGAATTTTTCTTCATAAGCCGGGTGTGCAAGGCTGGAACGCTGCTCTAAGCTCTCTGTCGTATTGCCCATAAAAAAGGCCAAGGAGTTTACATGGCAGTTCCCGGATTGAAAGTCATCCTGGCCTTGAGCGTCGTCACCCTGCTGACGGCGTGCGATGAAAAAGAACCCGTTCAGGAATACCTGCCACGGGTGTTCATTCAAGTCGTCCAACCGGCGGATTACGCCGCCGCAGTAACCCTCACCGGTGACATCCAGGCTCGGGTACAGACCGAGCTGTCGTTCCGCGTGGGCGGCAAGATCATTGAGCGTTCGGTCGATGTCGGTGACCGGGTGACGGCCAAGCAAGTGCTGGCCCGGCTCGATCCCAAGGACCTACAAACCAGTGTCGATTCGGCCCAGGCCCAAGTTGCCGCCCAACAGGCGTTGGTTAAACAGAATGCTGCGGCGTTCGTGCGCCAGCAAAAACTTCTGCCCAAGGGCTACACCAGCCAGAGCGAATACGACGCGGCCCAGGCGGCGTTGCGCAGCAGTCAGAGCGCCTTGAGCGCCGCTCAGGCGCAGTTGGCCAATGCCCGGGATCAACTGAGTTACACCGCACTGGTTGCCGATGCCCCAGGCATCATTACTGAACGTCAGGCCGAAGTCGGCCAAGTGGTGCAGGCGACGATGCCGGTGTTCAGCCTGGCCCGCGATGGCGATCGGGACGCTGTATTCAACGTCTATGAAGCGCTGCTGGCCGAGAAGCCCACGGACGACA
>Ga0247818_10000482_pt1 | contig 24962 bp, 21 predicted proteins | sample 13C_Glucose_Day1_FD_192424 | JGI IMG/M metagenome (GOLD analysis project Ga0247818, IMG submission 192424) | Soil microbial communities from agricultural site in Penn Yan, New York, United States - 13C_Glucose_Day1 | ecosystem: Environmental > Terrestrial > Soil > Agricultural land | place... | reverse complement strand
GATGCCGCCGACACGGTGCTCGAGCCCGGGCGTGCCGGGCACGGCCCACGGGCGGGCAAGAGTGGTCTCGTCGCGCAGGAACGGGTGGAAGACCGGCTGGCCCGAGCCGTCGACGGCGTTGGGCTCGGTGGCGAACTCGACGCTCAGGTCAGGCAGGTCTCGCACCGAGGGCAGGCGCCAGGGCTCGGAGCCGTTGGCGAGGTAGCCGTCGGAGAGCAGGAAGACCGGCGTGCGGTAGGTCGTGGCGATCCGCACAGCCTCGAGCGCGGCGTCGAAGCAGTCGGCCGGCGAGCTCGGGGCGATGATCGGCACGGGGGACTCGCCGTTGCGGCCGAACATCGCCTGCAGCAGGTCGGACTGCTCGGTCTTGGTGGGCAGGCCGGTCGAGGGTCCGCCGCGCTGCACGTCGACGATGATCAGCGGCAGCTCGAGGGAGACCGCGAGGCCGATGGTCTCCGACTTCAGGGCGACGCCGGGGCCGGAGGTCGTCGTGACGCCGATCGCCCCGCCGAAGCTGGCACCGAGGGCGGCGCCGATGCCGGCGATCTCGTCCTCGCACTGCATCGTGGTCACGCCGTAGCGCTTGAGGCCCGAGAGCGTGTGCAGGATGTCGGAGGCCGGGGTGATCGGGTAGGACCCCAGCACCAGGGGGATGTGGGCCCGGTGGGCCGCGGTCACCAGACCGTAGGCCAGGGCGACGTTGCCGGTGATGTTGCGGTAGGTGCCGGCCGGCATCTTCGCGGGCGCGATCTCGTAGGAGACCGAGAACGCCTCGGTGGTCTCGCCGTAGTTCAATCCGGCGCGCAGAGCCGCCAGGTTGGCCTCGAGGATGTCGGGCCGCGAGCCGAACTTGTTCTTCAGGAACAGCTCGGTCCCGGTCGTGGGGCGGTGGTACATCCAGGACAGCAGGCCGAGGGCGAACATGTTCTTCGCCCGCTCCTTGTCCTTGCGCGAGAGGTCGAAGCCGGTCAGTGCCTCGACGGTGATCGACGTCAGGGCGACCGGGTGGATCTGCCACGACTCGAGGGTGCCGTCGTCGAGGGGGTTCTCGGCGTAGCCGACCTTGGCGAGGTTGCGCTTGGTGAACTCGTCGGTGTTGACGATGATCGTGGCGCCGCGGGGCAGGTCGCGCAGGTTGGCCTTGAGCGCGGCCGGGTTCATGGCGACGAGGACGTCCGGGGCGTCGCCGGGGGTGAGGACGTCGTGGTCGGCGAAGTGCAGCTGGAAGGAGCTGACACCCGGCAGGGTGCCCTGGGGCGCGCGGATCTCGGCCGGGAAGTTCGGCAGCGTGGACAGGTCGTTGCCCAGTGCGGCCGTCTCGGAGGTGAAGCGGTCACCGGTCAGCTGCATGCCGTCACCGGAGTCCCCAGCGAAGCGGATGACCACGCGGTCAAGCTGCTGGACGGACTTGCTGCTCATGTTCTCCCCGCCACCTGTTCCTCGGCAGTTTCAGCCACGCCGGCGGCTGCCGACGGCTGTTCTTCCATGGTAAGTCCGCCCTTACCTGCGTTTTGCGTGTGACCCGCATTTCGGACGATCCGGATAGGGCTGGCTCCCCTCAACGCCCGGACCTGTCCCTGCATTCCTGTCGTCCCTACCCCGCGGCGACGCAGGTATGCCGTGGCGCGCGTAACGCGAGCACGCCGGGGCGGCGCTCACGTCCACGCGGCCGCGCCCAGGTCGCTAGGCTGCCAAGCGTGTCGCCCTATGTCGTGGTCGCAGCGGTGGTCCTGGCCGGACTGCTGCTCTTCGCGGCGGCGATGGGCGCCCGGGCGCTGCTCGCCCCGAGGGCGCCGACCAGGGCGAAGCTGACGACCTACGAGTCAGGCGTCGACCCCGTGGGAGCGGGCTGGGCCCAGACGCAGATCCGCTACTTCGTCTACGCCTTCCTCTACGTGATCTTCGCCGTCGACGCGGTCTACCTCTTCCCCTGGGCCCTCGTGGTCCGCTCGTCCGACCTCGGTGTCGCCTCCCTCGTCGAGATCGCGATCTTCATCGGCGTCCTCGTCGTCGGCCTGGCCCACGCGGCCCGCCGCGGCCTGCTCCGGTGGTTCTGATGGCCGTCGACCTGCCCCTGCCCCGCGTCGGCCCGGCCACGGACCACGCCCCGCAGCCCATCAAGGTGGTGCTCAACTGGGGCCGGCGCTACTCCCTCTGGGTCTTCAACTTCGGGCTCGCCTGCTGCGCCATCGAGTTCATCGCCGCATCGATGGCCCGCCACGACTTCATCCGGCTGGGGGTCATCCCGTTCGCCCCGGGCCCGCGCCAGGCCGACCTCATGGTGGTGTCCGGCACGGTCACCGACAAGATGGCGCCGGCCGTGCGCCGCCTCTACGACCAGATGCCCGAGCCGAAGTACGTCATCTCCTTCGGCGCCTGCTCGAACTCCGGTGGCCCCTACTGGGACTCGTACTCCGTCACCAAGGGCGTCGACACCGTCATTCCCGTCGACGTCTACGTGCCCGGCTGCCCGCCCCGCCCCGAGGCGCTCCTGCAGGGCATCCTGCGCCTGCAGGAGAAGATCGCCGCAGAGTCGCTGTCCACCAAGGGGATCCGCAAGAAGTATGCCGGGCACCGCCTGGCCAGTGCGGGCGAGCTCGCGCGTGGTCTGGTCCACAGGCCCGCCAGGGCCGGCGACCCGGTCGAGGCGGGCACCGATGGCTGACCCCGAGGTGCTCGAGCGTCGTGAGGTGCCCGTCGAGGAATGGGCGCAGGCCGTCGCGGAAGCCCGCGACGCGGCATACACCTTCTTCGACTGGCTCACGGCCGTCGACGAGACCGACGCGGAGGAGAACCCCGGTCTCGACGTCGTCTGCCACCTCATGGACGTCGCGACGCCCACGGCGCTGCGGCGGATCATGATCCGCACGCGGGTCCCGGAGGGCGCCGCGGTGCCGAGCATCACCGGCGTCTTCAAGGGCGCGGCCTGGCACGAGCGCGAGACGCACGAGATGTTCGGGGTCGACTTCGACGGCTTCGACGACGGCACCGGGCTCGGGCTGCGTCCGCTCCTGCTCCCGGACGGCTTCGAGGGCACACCGCTGCGCAAGTCGTTCGTCCTCGCCGCCCGGGCCTCGAAGCAGTGGCCCGGCGCCAAGGAGCCCGGCGAGAGCGAGCACACCAAGACCACCGGCGGCCGTCGCCGGGTCCAGGCGCCCGGCGTGCCGGGCCCCGAGTGGGGGCCGCGGTGAGCGAAGCCCTCGAGGTCACGCTGCGCTCGGTCGGCGTGCTGGCCGCCTTCCTCGTCCTCCCGCTCCTCGTGGGTCAGGCCGAGCACAAGGTGATGGCGCACATGCAGGGACGCCTCGGGCCCATGTATGCCGGCGGCTTCCACGGGTGGGCCCAGCTGGTCGCCGACGGCGTGAAGTTCGTCCAGAAGGAGGACATCACCCCGACGGCCGCTGACCGCGGCGTCTTCCGCTTCGCGCCGGCGGTCGCGCTCGTGCCCTACCTCGTGGCCATGGCCGTGATCCCGCTCAGCCCGGACGTCGTGGCCGCCGATGTCCCGGCCAGCGCCGTCTTCGTCCTGGCCGTCACCGCGGTGGGCATCCTCGGCACGCTGATGGCGGGATGGGCCAGCGCCAACAAGTACTCCCTGCTCGGCGCCATGCGGGCCGCCGCGCAGCTGCTGTCCTACGAGCTGCCACTGGTGCTCGCCGTCGCCTCGGTCTGCCTGGCCGCCGGCTCGCTGTCGCTCAGCGGCATCGCGGCGGCCTGGTCGCCCTGGTGGCTGCTCTGGCAGGCGCCCGGCGCCCTGGTCTTCCTCGTGGCCGGTGTGGCCGAGCTGCAGCGGCCCCCCTTCGACATGCCCGTCGCCGACGCCGAGATCGTCTTCGGCGCCTACACCGAGTACACCGGGCTGCGGTTCGCGTTCTTCCTGCTCGCGGAGTACGCCGGCATCGTCGTGATGTCCCTCCTCTTCGCCGTGCTCTACCTCGGAGGCTGGCAGGGACCGTTCGCCGACCAGGTCGGCTGGCTGTGGACCCTGTTGAAGGGCCTGGTCGTCGCCGTCCTGATCATCTGGCTGCGGGTGGCGTGGCCGAGGCTGCGCGAGGACCAGCTGCAGCACCTCGCCTGGATCGTGCTCGTCCCCCTCGCGCTGGCGCAGCTGGCGATCACCGGCGTCTGGGTGGTGGCAACGGCATGAGCGACCCGGCACGCAGGCAGACGTCCGGAGGGGCTCTCCCGGGCCTGCTCAAGGGGCTGGCCACCACGGCCCGGACGCTGGGGCGCCCGACCCACACCGCGGAGTACCCCGACGCGCCCCCGCACCTCCCACCGCGCTCGCGCGGCGTGATCGCCCTGCTCGAGGAGAACTGCACCTCGTGCATGCTCTGCGCTCGCGAGTGCCCGGACTGGTGCATCTACATCGACTCGCACAAGGAGACCATCCCCGCCTCGACGCCCGGCGGCCGAGAGCGGCAGCGCAACGTCCTCGACCGGTTCGCCATCGACTTCTCGCTCTGCATGTACTGCGGCATCTGCATCGAGGTGTGCCCCTTCGACGCCCTGCACTGGAGCCCTGAGTTCGAGTACTCCGAGCTCGACATCCGCGACCTGCTGCACGAGAAGGACCGGCTCGGGGAGTGGATGCCCACCGTGCCCCCTCCGCCGGCGCTGGACCCCGGCTCGGCGGAGCCGGCCGAGATCGCCGCCATCAACAAACCAGCCCGTGCCCCGCGCGCGGCCGGTGCGCCCACGACGGCACGTCCGGCCCGCAAGGTGTCCCCGCAGCCGGAGGCCGAGACGTGACCGGACTCGACATCGCCTTCGCCGCGGTCGGGCTGGTCGCCGCTGCCAGCGGTCTGCTCGCGGTGACCACCCGTCACGTCGTCCATGCCGCGCTGTGGCTGGTGGTCTGCCTGGGTGCGGTCGCCGGCTGCTACCTCGTGCTCGGCGCCGAGTTCGTCGCCCTGGTCCAGCTGCTGGTCTACGTCGGAGCCGTGGTCGTCCTCGTGCTCTTCGCCCTGATGCTGACCCGCGCGCCGATCGGCCCCAACGACGAGGTCACCACGGGCCGCGCCCACCGTGTCCTCGCGGCGGTCCTCGGCGCCGGGGTCACCGGTCTCCTGCTGGCGGTCCTGCTGCCGGCTGCCGGGCCCGCCGCCCGCAACCGGTCCGGGACGACGAACGACGCTGTCGCAGAGCAGATCTTCGGAACCTGGGTCTGGCCGTTCGAGGCGCTGTCGCTGCTGCTCCTGGTGGCCCTCATCGCCGCGTTCGCCGTCTCGCGCATGGTCGGTGCGGCCGAGGAGCCCGCCGGGGCCGAGGCGGACCAGCGGTGATCCACCTCGCCGGCCCCTACGCCCTCGCCGCGATCCTCGCCGGCCTCGGCGCCTACGGCGTCCTGGCCCGCCGCAACGCGGTGCTCGTCCTCATCGGCGTCGAGCTGATCCTCAACGCCGCCAACATCCTGCTCGTCGCGGTCGGTGCTGTCGGTGCCGACACCTGGCAGGCCGGCAGCGTGCTGACGCTCTTCGTGATCACCATCGCCGCGGCCGAGGTCTGCGTGGCGCTGGCCGTGGTGCTGGCCGTCTTCCGGCTGCGCGGCGACATCGACCTGAGCCGGGCGTCGACGAGCGCGGCGCAGCCCGAGACCGCGCCATCCGGAGCGGCACAGCCAGAGACCGCAGAGCCCGTGCGATGAGCCTGGCCGCCGCACGCCTCGTCGTGCTCATCCCCGCTCTCGCGGCGTTCGTCGGCCTCTTGCTGGCGCGTCGCGGCGCCGCACCGGCGCGGCTCGTCGCGATGGCCGCCTCCCTGGCCACCGTGGTCGCCGGCGTGGTCGGCCTGGCGGCGGCGGGTGGCTCGCAGCAGCCGCAGACCGCCCGCCTGCTGCCCGCCCTCGAGGCCGGCGGGCTCGAGGTGCCGCTGCTCCTCCAGACGGGCGCCACCGCGGCGCTCGTCGCCCTGGTGGTCGCTGTCGTGGGGTGGTCGGTGCAGGCCTTCGCTGCCTGGTACCTGCGGACCGACGACCGGTATGCCGTGTTCGCGGCCACCGTGTCGCTGTTCTGCGCCGGCATGCTCCTGGTCGTCCACTCCGCCGACCTCGTCCTGACCTTCGTCGGCTGGGAGCTCATGGGCTGGTGCTCCTACCTGCTCATCGGCCACTGGAGCCGCAAGGCCAGCGCGCGCCGGGCCGCCCTCAAGGCGTTCCTCGTGACCCGCTTCGCGGACGTCGGGTTCCTCCTCGGGGTGCTGGTGCTCGCCTCCGGACCCGGCTCCACGGCATACCCGAAGGTCCTCGCCCACTGGGCGCCGACAGCGGCCGACTGCCTCGACACCGGTGCCTGCGCCGCCCCCGGCGACGGGCTGCGGACCCTCGCGATGGTCCTGCTGCTCATGGGCATCCTCGGCAAGTCGGCCCAGTTCCCGTTCCACGACTGGCTGCCCGACGCGATGGAGGGCCCGACCCCGGCGTCGGCCCTGATCCACGCGGCCACGATGGTCGCCGCGGGCACCTACGTCCTGGCCTCGCTGTTCAGCGTGTTCGCTGCCAGCGACGGCGCGCGCTGGGTGCTGGCGCTCAGCACCGCGGTCACCATGGTCTGGGCGGCGTTCCTCGCCTTCGGGCAGACCGACCTCAAGCGCCTGCTGGCCTACTCGACCATCAGCCAGATCGCCCTCATGCTCTCGGCGCTCGCGGCCGCCCCGGCAGAGGAGGGGCCCGGTGCGGGTCTGCTCCACCTCTACTCCCACGCCTTCTTCAAGGCCCTGCTCTTCCTCGTCATCGGCTGGCTCAGCGTCACGGTCGGCGGCACCGCGGCGCTCGCGATGCGCGGCGGCCTCCGGGGACACCTGCTGATCCGGCCGGCGATGTTCATCGGCCTGCTCTCGCTCGCCGGCGTGCCGCCGCTCGTGGGGTTCGTGAGCAAGGAGCACGTCCTCGCGGCCGCGGAGGTGGGGGCCTTCGAGGGCCAGGCGCGCTCCCTCCTCGTGCTCGTCGCGCTCCTCGTCACCGTCGTGCTGACCGCGGCCTACTGCATGCGTGCCTGGCTCGTCCTCGACGACCTCACCGCCGCCGCGCCCGAGCGCCACGACACCGACCGGGCCACCTCCCCGGTGAAGACCGCCATCGGCGTGCTCAGCGCACTCACGGTCTTCGGCGGCCTCGTCGTCTTCACCCCCTGGCTCGACCTCCAGGGGCACATCGCCTGGTGGATGGCGGTGGTGACGGTGCTGCTGGTCGTCGGCGCCGCCCTCGCGGTGAGGGCCTACGCGCGGGGAGCCGACCCGGCCGTGCGGCTGGTCGGCGCCCGGGCGCCCCTGTTCGACAGCGGCTTCGGCGCCGACGGGATCTACGTGCGGGCGGTCGCCAGGCCGGTGCTGGCCCTGGCCCGGCTCGTGGTGTTCCTCGACCGCGACGTGATCGACGCCTACGTCCGGGGGAGTGCCGCGACGGCGATGCTCTCGGGGCGCGGCGGCCAGCGCGCACACCGCGCCGAGCGCTCGTCGACCTCGCTGGTGTGGGTCGTCGCCGGCGTGCTCGCCGTGGCCGCGGCAGGGGTGGCGCTGTGGTGATCGCCCTCAGCCTCGTCCTTCCCGCCGCCGCCGCAGTCTGGCTGCTCGGCGCCGGCCGGGGGCTCGCGCACCGGACGGTGAACCGGGTCGCCCTCGCCGCCAGCGCGGTCACGCTGGTCGCCGTGCTCGGCGCCGTGCTGACCCGCCCCACCATCGACCGGCCGTGGGTGCCGGCCCTCGACCTGCGCTGGCAGTTCGCCGTCGACGGCATCAGCGCGCCCCTGCTCGTGATGACCGCCGTGCTGGGCGTCGCCGTGGTCGTGCACTCCTCGCGCCGTCGCCCCGAGGGCGGCACGTCGGCGGTCTTCCACGCGTGCCTGCTGCTGGTGGAGACCGGCGCGCTCGCCACGTTCTACGCCCGCGACGCCATCTTGTTCTTCATCGCCTTCGAGGTCGTGCTGGTGCCGATGTGGGTGCTCATCACCCGCTTCGGCGACGCCCACCGCCCCGCGGCGCGGGCCGACGCCGGGGCCCGGTTCGTCCTCTACACCGCCCTCGGCTCGACGCTCATGCTCGTCGGCATCCTGGCGCTGGTCGCCTCGGCCGGCACGGCCGACCTCGAGGTGCTCGCCCGGGGCAACGGGTCCGGCATACCGCAGGGCACCCAGCTCCTCATCGCCCTGGCGCTGGTGTCGGGACTGGGCATCAAGGTCCCGCTCTTCCCCGGCCACACCTGGCTGCCGCCCGCCCACACGATCGCCCCCACCGCTGGCTCCGTGCTGCTGGCCGCGGTCCTGCTCAAGATGGGCACCTACGGCCTGGTGCGGCTGCCCATCGCCGCGGTGCCCGACGCCTTCGGCCGGATCGCCCCCGTGCTGGCCGTCGTCGGCGCGATCGGGATCCTGTGGGGAGGCCTGGCCTGCCTCGTCGAGCGCGACCTCAAGCGGCTGATCGCCTACTCCTCCGTGGCGCACATGGGTTTCGTGGCCCTGGGCCTCGCCTCGGGCACGAGCACCGGCATGCAGGCCGCGCTGTTCGCCAACGTCGCCCACGGCGTCGTCTCGGCCCTGCTCTTCTTCATCGTCGGCGGGCTCAAGGAGCGCTGGGGCTCGGCCGACCTCACCGTCGCCCGCGCCGCCCTCCGCGAGGTCAGCCCGAGGCTCGGCTTTGCCCTCGTGGTCGGGCTCGCGGCCTCCCTGGGGCTGCCGGGCCTGGCTGGTTTCTGGGGCGAGTTCCTCAGCCTGTATGCCGTGTGGTCGCCGGCCGACGGGCTTCCCTTGGGCGTGTTCCGTGCCGCAGCCGTGGCCGGCGCCGCGGGCACCGTCCTCGCCGCCGCCTACGCCCTCCGGGTCGCCGGGCTGGTCTGGGCCGGGGACCGCACCGAGCCGGCGGTGGCCGACACCAGGGGCGCCGAGTGGGCCGTCGTCGGCGGCCTCGTCGCGGCCACTCTCGTGCTCGGTGTCCTCCCGCACGTGCTCCTGTCGGTCACCAGCGACGCCGTCTCGGCCCTGGTGGGTGGCTCATGAACACCATGGTCAGCATCGACGCCCTCGCGCTCGCACCCGTCCTGGCACCCGCGGCAGGTGCCGTCCTCGTCCTCGTCCTCGACGTCCTCGCCCCGCGCCTGCGGACGGCCCACCACGCCCTGGGACTGCTCGCGCTGGCCGCGGGTGTCGCCTTCGCGGTGCCCGGTGCGCTGCGCGGCGAGACCGACCCCGTGCGCTCCCTGTGCCTGCCGGCCCCCGACGGCGCCTGCTTCTACGAGGCGGGGCCGCTCGCGAGTGCACTGCAGATCGGGGCGCTCGCCTCGGCCCTGGTCGTCCTCCTCCTGGTCTGGCCGGCCGGCGGCTCGCGCGACTCCGCGCCCGAGCAGCTGCGGGGAGGTCCCGCGGTGACCGTGGCCCTGGTGCTCTCGGCGACGGCCGGCGCCGCAGCCGTGGCGGCGGCCCACGACCTCGGCTCCTGGCTGGTCGCCCTCGAGCTCGCCACGCTGCCGGCCATCGCGCTGGTCGCCCTGCGCGCCACGCGGTCGGCCGGGGCCGGGGCGCTCTCGCTGCTGACGACCTCGCTGGTCTCCTTCGCGATGGTCGTCCTCGGCGCGGCCCTGTGGCTGGTGGCGACCGGCCGGCCGGTGTTCTCCGGCGGAGCGGTCGAGCAGGCCCTGCGGTCCGGCGACGACAGAGCCGTCCTGCTCCTCGGGGTCCTGCTCCTCGTCGGAGGACTCGGCTTCAAGCTCTCCCTGGTCCCGTTCCATGCCTGGACCCCCCAGGCGTATGCCGGTGGCACCGAGCCCGTGGCCGCTTTCCTCGCCGCGACGTCGAAGGTGGCGGCGCTCGCGGCCCTGGTCGTCGTGCTCCGGCCCCTGGCGGCAGCCGGGGCGCCGGTGCTCGTGGGCATCGGCGTCCTGGCCGCCCTCTCCATGACGGTCGGCAACGTGCTGGCCCTCGTGCAGGACGACCCGGTGCGCCTGCTGGCCTGGTCGACCGTCGCGCAGGCTGGCTGGGTCATCCTGCCGCTCGCGACCCTGGTCCCCGCCGGGCTGGCCGCCAGCGGCGGCTACCTGCTCGCCTACGTGATCGCCACCCTGGTCGCCTTCACGGTGGTCGTGCTGGTCGGTGGCGGGGCCGCCGGCCGCACCCTCACGGCATACCGGGGGATGCTGCGCACCCGGCCGGCGCTGGGGGCGCTGCTCGGTCTGGCGCTGGTGTCCCTCGCCGGGCTGCCCCCGGGCGTGCTAGGCCTGGTGGCCAAGGTGGTCGCGCTCCGACCCGTGGTCGCCGAGGGACTGTGGGCGCTGGCCCTGGTCGCCGTCGTCAACGCCGTCATCGGTGTCGCCGTCTACCTGCGGTGGTTCGCCGTGTTGTTCCAGGAGCCGGCCACGGCCCCCGGGCCGGCTCGGCCCGCGGCGCGTGGGGCGCTCGCAGCCCTGGCCCTCACCGGCACCGCGCTCGTGCTCACGAGCCTCGCCCCGCAGCTGCTGCTGGGCCTGCTCGCCTGAGCACGAGGCAGCATCAGCGACCGCGGAACGAGACGCGACCTGTCTGCGTTATTGAGGACATGCACAACCACTTCAACGGGCTGAAGACCGCTGCCCTGTTCGGCGGCATCTTCGCCCTCCTCCTCGGCATGGGTGCGGTCATCGGCAATGGCCGCTACATCTGGCTCTTCGCGCTGTTCGGCGTCGCCATGACGGCCTACGGCTACTGGAACTCCGACAAGCTGGCGATCCGGGCCATGCACGCCTACCCCGTCAGCGAGGCACAGGCCCCGGCGATGTACCGCATCGTCCGCGAGCTCTCCACGGCCGCCGGCAAGCCGATGCCCCGGCTCTACGTCTCCCCGACCCAGGCGCCCAACGCGTTCGCCACCGGTCGCAACCCGGAGAACGCGGCGGTGTGCGCCACCGAGGGCATCCTCGGCCTCCTCGACGAGCGCGAGCTGCGAGGCGTGCTCGGCCACGAGCTCATGCACGTCTACAACCGCGACATCCTCACCGGGTCGGTCGCGGCCGCCATCGCTGGTGTGATCACCAGCGTCGCGCAGATGCTGATGTTCACGTCGATGTTCGGCGGCGGCAGCGACGAGGACCGGCCCAACCCGATCGCCCTGCTCGCGATGGCCCTGCTGGCCCCCTTTGCCGCGATGGTCATCCAGATGGCGATCAGCCGCACCCGCGAGTACGACGCCGACGAGGACGGCGCGAAGCTGACCGGCGACCCGCTGGCCCTGGCCTCGGCGCTGCGCAAGCTCGAGCAGGGCACGGCCCGCGCACCGCTCGCCCCCACGCCGGCCCTGCAGAACTCCAGCCACATGATGATCGCCAACCCGTTCCGCCCGCAGGACGTGTCGCGCTTCTTCTCCACCCACCCGCCGATGGACGAGCGCATCGCCCGGCTCGAGGCGATGGCCTACGGCTACCGCGCCCACTGACGCGGCGCACGCGGGTGGCCGGTTGTTTCGACGGCCGGCCACCTGCGTGCTACGGTTGAGCCAGTTGCAGTTGCAGTCCTCGCTTGAGAGTGGCCCGCCAAAGTGTGCGGGCCTTTTCTTTTAACGGCGGCCCGTCACTACGGTCTTCGTGTCTGGGGTTTTTGAACGGCAGCTTGGGTCCCGCAACCGCGGGTCCCACCGGCCAAGAAGGAAAAGAGAATCCCATGGCACAGGGAACAGTGAAGTGGTTCAACGCTGAGAAGGGCTTCGGCTTCATCGAGCAGGACGGCGGCGGCCCCGACGTCTTCGTTCACTACAGCGCGATCAACACCGGCGGCTACCGCTCGCTCGACGAGGGCCAGAAGGTCCAGTTCGACGTCACCCAGGGCCCCAAGGGCCCGCAGGCGGAGAACGTCACCGCAGCCTGAACCACCCTGCTCTGACCAGAGCACCCCAAGAGCCCCCGGCCACGCGGCCGGGGGCTCTTGCCGTCTCCTGACACAATGCGCCCATGCCCTCCCTCACCCGGTCCGAGGCCCGCGAGCGTGCCGAGCTCATCAGCGTCAGCTCGATGGAGGTCGACCTCGACCTCGACCGTGCCGACCAGGCCGGCGAGGAGACCTTCGCGTCGACCACGACGATCCGCTTCACGTGTGCTCACCCGGGCGCCTCGACCTTCCTCGACCTCAAGCCGGTGGACCTGACGTCGCTGACCCTCAACGGCCGGGAGGTCGATCCCGCGGGTCTGGCCGACGGCCGCGTCGAGCTCGACGGCCTCGAGTCCGACAACGTCCTCGTCGCCGTGGCGACCATGCGCTACAGCCGCGACGGGCAGGGCCTGCACCGCGCTGTCGACCCCGCCGACGGGCAGCACTACGTCTACGGGCACCTCTTCCTCGACGCGGCGCCCAGCGTGTTCGCGTGCTTCGACCAGCCCGACCTCAAGGCGCCGTATGCCGTGTCCGTCACCGCACCGAAGGGCTGGCAGGTCATCGGCAACGGGGCGGCCACCGAGGTGGCACCGGGCCGCTGGACGCTGGCGCAGACCAAGCCCCTGGCCACCTACTTCGTCACCGTCTGCGCTGGGCCCTGGGCGTCCGTGCGCAGCGAGCACGACGGCATACCGCTCGGCATCCACGTCCGGGCCTCCCTGCGCGAGGCGCTCGAGCGGCAGGCGGAGCAGATGCTCGAGGTGACCCGGGCCTGCTTCGACTACTACCACCGGCTCTTCGGCATCCGCTACCCGTTCGGCGAGTACCACCAGGTCTTCGTGCCCGAGTTCAACGCCGGCGCGATGGAGAACCCGGGCTGCGTCACCTTCCGCGACACGTACGTCTTCCGCGGGGCGGCGGCGCGCGACGAGGTCCTCACGCGCTCCAACACCATCGCGCACGAGATGGCGCACATGTGGTTCGGCGACCTCGTGACCATGCGGTGGTGGGACGACCTGTGGCTCAACGAGTCGTTCGCCGAGTACATGGCGCACCGCACCTCGGTCGACGCCACCGAGTTCACCGAGGGATGGGTCGACTCCACGGTGGCCCGGAAGATGTGGGGCTACGCCGCGGAGCGCACGCCGTCGACCCACCCGGTCGCCGGGGGAGCGGCGCTGGACGCACAGGCCGCCCTGCAGGACTTCGACGGCATCTCCTACGCCAAGGGTGCGGCCACCCTGCGCCAGCTCATCGCCCACATCGGCGACGACGCGTTCATCGCCGGGGTCAGCGCCTACCTGCGCGAGCACGCCTACGGCAACGGCACGCTCGCCGACTTCCTCCACTCGATGGAACGCGCCTCGGGCAAGGACCTCGGCGAGTGGAGCAAGGCCTGGCTGCTGACGGCGGGTCTCGACGTCATCGCCGCCGACCAGGCGAGCGGCATCGTCACCCGCGAGGTGCCGGAGACGTTCCCCGCCGACCGCCCGCACACCCTCGACGTGGCCGGCTTCACCGGCGGGGCCGAGGTCTTCCGCGTCGCCGCCACCGTCACCGGTGAGCGCACCAGGGTGCCCGCGCTCAGCGAAGCGCCCCGAGCGGCCCTGGTCGTGCCCAACGCCTCGGACCTCACGTGGGCCACCGTCGCGCTCGACCCCGACACGCTGGCGGCGGTGCCACAGGGACTCGCGCAGGTGCCGGACGCCCAGGCGCGGGCCGTGCTGTGGGCCGCGCTCGTCGACGGCGTCTGCCTGGCCAAGGTCGACCCGCGCCTGGTGGTGGAGACCTTCGGCCGGGCCTGGCCGAGGGAGGACAACGAGTCGGTGCTCAACCGCATCGCCACCGCCGTGCTCGGACGGCTCGTGACCACGTTCCTGCCGCCGGCCGAGCAGCCCGGCGCGAAGGCCGTCATCGCCGCAGCCGCTGCCGAGCTGCTCGAGGCGAGCGAGCCGGGCTCGACGCGCGCCCTGCTCGGGGCCCGGCTGCTCGCCCGCAGCTCGTCGGACGAGGCCCGGCTCCGGCCCTGGGCCGAGGCGGCCGCCCTGCCCCCGGGGCTCGAGGAGGACTCCGACTTCCGCTGGCTGGTGGTGCGCAACCTCGCCGGGCACGGGCTTGTCGACGCCGACTTCATCGAGGACGTGCGCCGCGAGGACGACACGCTGGCGGGCCGCCTCGGCGCGCTCGCCGCCCGGGCGTCGCTGCCCGGACCGGAGGCCAAGGCCTGGGCCTGGGAGCAGCTGACGGCCAACCGGGAGCGCTCCAACTACGAGCTCAACGCCATCGCGGCGGGGTTCTGGTCCGGCGACGACGTGGAGACGTGGCGGGCCTACGTCCCCCGGTACTTCGCCGACGTGCCGGCCATGGCGGAGTGGGTCGGTGCCGACGCCCTCGGCCGCGTGGCGACGCTGGCCTACCCGGCCCGCATGGTCGAGCAGGCGACGGCTGACGCCAGCGTCGCCACCCTCGCCGCCGACAGCCTCACCCCCGCCGTGCGCCGCTCGGTCGTCGACGCAGACTCCGAGCTGCGCGAGGCGCTGCGCTCCCGGGCCGTCTTCGGCTGAGGCCTCCGCGTGTCGGTGGCCCGACCGGCCGTCAGGGCTGGGACGTGAGCGCCGGGGCTCCGGGCTGCGCGCGTTGCGCGGTGAGCTCGGGGTGGTTACCCGGCTTCGGGTTGTTGTGTGCTCCCTGCGGTCCGCTGTCGCCGTCGCAGGAGGCGCCAGGCTCGTTGCCTGACAGGTTCCAGCCCGGGACGTGAGCCGCCTTGCGGGAGATCCGCTGTGGCCTCATGCTCCTAGCGTCCTCCCGCAGCGTGCGGGAATCTAGCCCTGCTGGGCCTCGTCCTCGCGGGCCTCGCCGGAGGGCACTGCGCCAGCGCCTTCGGGGCCGCTGTCGCCGTCGCTGGAGGCGCCCTCCTCGTTGCCGGACAGGCCGCCGCCGGGGACCTGGTCCTTCTCGGTCTCCTGCGAGTCCTGGGGCTGGTCAGACATGGGCTGCTCCTCGGTCTGGGGGGTGTGACGTGCGCTCCCCAACGTATGCCGTGCGGCACCCGGCCGCGCGGCATACCTCACGGTCCACCTGCCCTGAGCCACCGCGCACCACAAGGACGAGGCCGGGCCCGCGGACGCGGGTCCGGCCTCGTCGCGTGCGCCCGCTGCCGGCACACAGGCGGGCGGGTTTGCGCTCAGCGGTAGTTGGTGAACTGCAGCGCGACGTCGAGGTCCTTGCCCTTGAGCAGCGCCTGCACCGCCTGCAGGTCGTCGCGCGACTTGGAGGTGACCCGCAGCTCGTCGCCCTCGATGCGCGCCTTGACCGTCTTGGGTGCCTCGTCACGGATGATCTTGGAGATCTTCTTGGCGTTCTCCTGGGAGATGCCGTCCTTGAGCGACCCCTCGAGGCGGTACTCCTTGCCGGAGGCCTTGGGCTCCTTCTCGCCGAAGTCGAGGGACTTCAGGGAGACCTTGCGGTGCACCAGCTTGGTCTCGAAGACGTCGAGGACGGCCAGCACGCGCTCGGGGGAGTTGGCCTTGATCAGGACGTTGTCACCGCTCCACTCGATCGAGGCCCCGACACCCTTGAAGTCATAGCGCTGGGCGACCTCCTTTGCGGCCTGGTTCAGGGCGTTGGACACCTCCTGCTTGTCGACCTTGCTCACGATGTCGAACGAGCTGTCAGCCATGTCCGAGTCCTTCCATTTGCTGTCCTGGGGGTGAATTAACCATTCGCGGGCTTGCTTGCTATCCTTCCATGCGCACACGGCAGGTTGCCCGAGCGGCCAATGGGAGCGGACTGTAAATCCGTCGCGAAAGCTTCGAAGGTTCGAATCCTTCACCTGCCACCAGTGCCTCAAGAAGGGCCCCCGGCCAGCGGAGACGCTGACCGGGGGCCCTTCTGCTCTGACGCCGGGCGCGCGACCCCTCCGCCCTGCCACACTCGGGCCAGGTGCTGACGCGGAGGTGCCCGATGCCTGATGGTGTTCCTCCGGGCTCGCAGGACGGGCTCGGGCAGCAGCTGCACACGGTCCGGGCCGTGCTGGTCCCCGCCAACGTGTGGCGCGTGGGCCTGACGCTGGCGGCCCTGCTCGCGCTGGTGATGTTCGCCCGGTTCGCTCTCGCCGACGGCGGGTCGGTGCTCTTCACCCTGGTCATGGCGTGGTTCCTGTCGCTGGCCATGGAGCCGGCGGTGGCCAGGCTGTCGGGGAGGATGCCCCGGGGTGCGGCCACGGCCCTGGTCATGGTCGCCGGAGCGCTGTTCGGAGTGCTGTTCGTGGTGGCGTTCGGCAGCCTCTTCGTCGAGCAGGCGGCTGCGCTGCTGCAGAACCTGCCCAGCATCATCGAGGTCACCCTCGACTGGCTCAACCGCCGCCTGGGCACCGACTACGAGGCGTCCGACCTGCTCGACGCCATCCGGCTGACGCCCGAGGAGGCCGCCGGCTACGCGCAGAACGTGCTGGGCGGGGTCCTGGGCCTGATCGGCTCCGTCGCCGGGGGGATCTTCAGCTTCTTCGCGATCCTGCTGTTCACGTTCTACCTCTCCGCCGATGGGCCGCGGCTGCGGCTGTGGCTGGCGGGGATGCTGCCGCGTCACCCGCAACGGCTGTTCCTCAGCGTGTGGGACCTGTCGCTGGTCAAGACGGGCGGCTACGTCGCCGCACGCCTGGTCCTCGCCACCATCAACGGGACCCTCTCCGCCCTGGTGTTCCTCATCATCGGTATGCCGTCGTGGCTCGCCCTGGGCATGTGGACCGGGCTCGTCGCCCAGTTCGTCCCCACGATCGGCACCTACATCTCCATCGCCCTGCCGGTGATGGTCGGCCTCGCCAGCCCCAAGCCGTGGGTGGGCATCGCCGCGCTGGTCTGGGCGGTCCTCTACCAGCAGGTCGAGAACCTCACCCTGGAGCCGCGGATCAGCGCCCGCGCGGTGAACCTCCACCCCGCCGTGGCCTTCGCCGCCGTGATGCTCGGATCGGCGCTGTTCGGCGTCGGGGGCGCCCTGCTGGCCATCCCGGTGACGGCCATGCTGCTCGCCGTGGTCGACTCCTACGTGGAGCGGCGCCACGTGGTGAGCGAGCTCGTGCCCGGCGAGCTCGCGACCTTGGGGGAGTCCGCCGACGAGGACACCGGGGGACCGGCCGGCGGGCCGGCCGGTGGCGGGCCCGACGACCGCTTCTGACGGCGCGCACGGCCGGGCCGGCCGCGCCGGCCGTGGCAGGGCCGCGCACCAGTGCGCCGCATTACTCGCGAGTCACCCGGAACCCGTGACAGGCTCGGCCCATGACCTGCGGCAGCGCACCGCGCTGACGTCCGGCGTTGACCCGAAAGGCGTGATCGATGTTCCGTCGCATTGCCATCGTCAACCGTGGCGAGGCCGCGATGCGGCTCATCCACGCCGTGCGGGACCTCAACGCCGAGCGCTCCGACAGCGAGCGGATCGAGACCGTCGCGCTGTTCACCGAGGGCGAGCGCAAAGCGATGTTCGTCCGCGAGGCCGACCTCTCCCACAGCCTGGGCCCGGCCAGTGAGCGCCCCTACATCAACCACGCCGTCCTCGAGCGCGCCCTGGTCGAGTCCGGCGCCGACGCGGCCTGGGTCGGCTGGGGCTTCGTCGCCGAGGACCCGGCCTTCGCGGAGCTGTGCGCGCGGATCGGCGTGACCTTCATCGGCCCCTCGCCCGAGGCGATGCGGCGGCTGGGCGACAAGATCGGCTCCAAGCTCATCGCGGAGGAGGTCGGGGTCCCCGTCGCGCCGTGGAGCCGCGGCCCGGTGGAGACCCTCGAGGAGGCCAAGGCGCAGGCTGCCCAGATCGGCTACCCGCTGATGCTCAAGGCGACCGCCGGCGGTGGCGGCCGGGGCATCCGCGTCGTCGCCTCGGACGCCGACCTCGCCGACGCCTACGAGCGCACCCGCGACGAGGCGGCCCGTGCCTTCGGCAGCGGAGTCCTCTTCCTCGAGCGACTCGTCACGGGGGCCCGGCACGTCGAGGTGCAGGTCATCGCCGACGGGCAGGGCACCGCCTGGGCGATCGGCGTGCGCGACTGCTCGGTGCAGCGCCGCAACCAGAAGGTCATCGAGGAGTCGGCGTCGCCGGTGCTCGACGACACCCAGGTGGCCGAGCTCAAGGCCAGCGCGGAGCGGCTCGCCCTCGCGGTCGGCTACGCCGGCGCCGGCACCGTCGAGTTCCTGTACCACCCGAAGGAACGGTTCTTCGCCTTCCTCGAGGTCAACACCCGCCTGCAGGTGGAGCACCCCATCACCGAGGCCACCACCGACATGGACCTCGTCAAGGCGCAGATCCACGTCGCCGCCGGGGGCCGTCTCGAGGGGGAGCGTCCGCAGGAGAGCGGGCACGCGGTCGAGGCCCGGCTCAACGCCGAGGACCCCGACCGTGACTTCGCGCCCTCGCCGGGCCGGATCAGCCTGCTCGACCTTCCCGCCGGGCCGGGGATCCGCGTCGACACCGGGGTCGGCGCGGGCGACTCGATCCCCGCGGACTTCGACTCCATGATCGCCAAGATCATCGCCTACGGCCGCACCCGCGACGAGGCCCTCGCCCGCCTGCGCCGGGCCATGGCCGAGACCACGGTCGTCATCGACGGCGGCGCCACCAACAAGAGCTTCATCCTCGACCTGCTCGACCAGCCCGAGGTGGTGGACGGCAGCGCCGACACCGGCTGGATCGACCGGGTCCGGGGGGAGGGCCGCCTCGTCTCGCACCGGCACTCCGGCATCGCGCTGGTGGCCGCCGGGATCGAGGGCTACGAGGAGGCCGAGGGGGTCGAGCGGGTCCGCCTGCTCGAGACCGCCCGGGGAGGACGGCCCCAGGTCCAGCACCAGGTCGGCCGGGCCATCGACCTCAAGCTCCGCGGCACGGCATACAAGGTCACGGTGGCCCGCACGGGCCCCCACCGCTTCCGGGTCGCGATCGCGGCCGGCGGCGAGGAGCACCTCGTCGACGCCGACCTCGACCGCATCGACGACTACGCAAGCCGCCTGACCGTCTCGGGCCGCACCCACCGCCTGATCACCGCGAACCACGGGCCGGTGCAGCTCGTCGAGGTCGACGGGGTGACCCACCGGGTCAGCCGCGACGAGGGCGGCGTCCTGCGCTCCCCGGCCCCCGCCCTGGTGGTGGCCACCCCGGTCGCGGCGGGCGACGAGGTCGCCGCGGGGGCGCCGGTCCTCGTGCTCGAGTCCATGAAGATGGAGACCGTGCTGCCCGCGCCCTTCGCGGCCCGGGTCAGGGAGCTGCTCGTCTCGACCGGCAGCCAGGTGGAGACGGGGGCGCCGCTGCTGCGGCTCGAGCCCGTGGGCGATGCCGACGAGGTGGCCGAGGAGGCCGCCGACGGGACGGTCGAGCTCGACCTCAACGGCGCGCCGGTCGCCCCGGCCACGGCCGCCCAGCGCGCCGCCCGGGGCCGTGCCGACCTCGCCGCGATGGTGCTCGGCTACGACATCGACCCGCGCGACGAGGGCAGGACCCTGCAGGACTACCTCGCGGCCCGCGACGAGCTCGCCGCAGAGGGACGGCCCCCGCTCGACGAGGAGGTCGCGACGCTGGGGGTCTTCGCCGACTTCGCCGAGCTCAGCCGCAACCGCCCGGCCGACGAGGAGCTGCACACCGAGCACCGGGTGCACAGCCCCCGGGAGCACTTCCACGCCTACCTGCAGAGCCTCGACGTCGAGCGCGGGGCCCTGCCCGAGCAGTTCCGCGGCAAGCTCGCCCGCGTCCTCGAGCACTACGGGGTCACGGCGTTCGACCGCACCCCCGAGCTCGAGGAGGCGGTCTTCCGCATCTTCCTGGCCCAGCAGCGCAGCGCCCCCGACGTGCACCTCGCGACCACCCTGCTGCAGCGCTGGCTGACCGAGCCCCGGCCCGAGGCGCCGGTCGACCACGCGGCGCGCGAGGTGCTCGACCGCCTCGTCGTCGCGACCCAGCTCCGCTTCCCCGTCGTCGGCGACCTCGCCCGGAGTGTCCGGTTCCGCTGGTTCGACCAGCCGCTGGTCGATGAGGCCCGGGCCAGTGTCCTGGCCGGCGTCCGCGACGAGGTGGCCTCCCTGGCTGCCGACCGGCAGGCACCCGACCGGGCGGCCCGGATCGACGCGCTCGCCGCCATCCCCGAGCAGATCGTGCGCTTCCTCGCCGAGCGGCTCGAGGATGGCCTGCCCGAGCGGGAACCGCTGCTCGAGGTGCTCATCAAGCGCCACTACCGCGAGCACGAGCTCCACGGTCTGAGCACGGCCACCGAGGAGGAGAGGCGCCCGTTCGCGGTGGCCGACTACACCCTCGACGGCCGGCACACCCACCTCGTCACCACGATCGGGCAGGTCTCCGAGCTCGTCGAGGGCACCTCGCTGGTCCGTGACGTCACCGGCGAGGTCGCGGCCCGCCCGATCGGCTACGAAGCCGTCGTCGACCTGTATCTCCACTGGCCCGACGAGCCGCAGTCACCCGAGCAGGCCTCCGAGCAGCTCGCCGACCTGCTGGCCAAGCTCGACTTCTCCAGCCAGGTGCGCCGCGTGGCAGTCGCGGTCTGCCCGGGCGGCGGCCGGCCCGTCGGCTACTTCACCTTCCGCCCCGGCGAGGGCGGCGCGATGGCCGAGGACACCCTCGTCAGGGGCGTCCACCCCATGGTCGGTCGCCGGCTCAACCTGTGGCGCCTGCGGGCCTTCGGGGTCACCCGGCTCGAGGCGCCCGAGGACGTGCTGCTGTACCACTGCGTCGCCCCCGGCAACGACTCCGACCAGAGGCTCGTGGCTCTCTCCCAGGTGCGCCAGCTCGCGGTCGTCCGCGACGAGGAGGGCAGGGTCACGGCCCTGCCGCACGCGGAGCGGGCCATCGCCAACTGCCTCGAGGCCATCCGACGGGCCCGCAGCGCCCGGGGTGCCTCGGGCCCCCGCCTGGACATGAACCACGTGTGGGTGGAGATCTGGCCGGTGATCGAGGCCGACCTCGACCAGCTCACCGCACTGCAGGCCAAGATCGCGCCGCTGACCGCCGGTGCCGGCATCGAGGAGGTGCTCGTCACCGCGCGGATCGCCGGCACCGACGGCACGGTGCACCCCATCGCGGCCCGCTTCTCCTACCAGCCGGGATCCGGCGTGGTCACCTCCATCGAGGCGCCTCCGACCGAGCGCCTCAAGCCGCTCGACGATTACGCCCAGAAGGTCGTGCGCGCTCGCCGGCGCGGCCTGGTCTACCCCTACGAGCTGGTCTCGATGGTCACCGGGCAGGGCGGCACCGCAACGGAGTACGACCTCGACGACACCGGGGCGCTCGTGCCCGTCGACCGGCCCTACGGCCTCAACAAGGCAGGCATCATCGCCGGGGTCGTGACCACCCCGACGCGCCTGCACCCCGAGGGCGTCACCCGCGTGCTGCTCTGCGGCGACCCGCTCAAGGCGCTCGGCGCCGTCGCCGAGGCCGAGTGCTCGCGCGTCATCGCCGCCATCGACCTCGCCGAGCAGATGGGCGTCCCGGTGGAGTGGTTCGCCCTGTCGGCCGGTGCGCGCATCTCGATGGACTCCGGCACCGAGAACATGGACTGGGTGGCCCGTGCACTGCGGCGGATCATCGAGTTCACGCAGGCGGGCGGTGAGATCAACGTCGTCGTTGCCGGCATCAACGTGGGAGCCCAGCCCTACTGGAACGCCGAGGCCACGATGCTGATGCACACCAAGGGCATCCTCGTCATGACCCCCGACTCGGCGATGGTGCTCACCGGCAAGCAGTCGCTCGACTTCTCCGGCGGTGTCTCGGCGGAGGACAACTTCGGGATCGGCGGCTACGACCGCGTCATGGGCCCCAACGGCCAGGCGCAGTACTGGGCTCCCGATCTCGCGGGCGCCGCCGGGGTGCTCATGGCGCACTACGACCACACCTACGCCCTCCCGGGGGAGGGCGGCCCGCGCCGTGTCGCCACCACCGACCCGGTCGACCGTGACGTCACGGACTTCCCGCACGAGATGCCCGACAGCGGCTTCACCACGGTCGGCGACATCTTCTCGTCAGCCACCAACCCCGACCGCAAGAAGCCGTTCGACATCCGCACCCTCATGCGGGCGGTCTCCGACCAGGACCACGCGACGCTCGAGCGGTGGGCGGGCATGGCGGATGCCGAGACGGCCGTGGTCCAGGACGCGCACATCGGCGGGTATGCCGTGTGCCTCCTCGGCATCGAGTCCAGGAACGTGCCGCGACGCGGCTTCCCGCCCACCGACGGGCCTGACACGTACACCGCGGGGACACTGTTCCCGAAGTCGTCGAAGAAGGCGGCCCGGGCCATCAACGCGGCGAGCGGCAACCGGCCGCTGGTCGTGCTGGCGAACCTGTCCGGCTTCGACGGCTCCCCGGACTCGATGCGCAACCTCCAGCTCGAGTACGGCGCGGAGATCGGCCGGGCCATCGTCAACTTCGAGGGCCCCATCGTCTTCGTCGTCGTCTCCCGCTACCACGGTGGCGCCTTCGTCGTCTTCTCCAAGGCGCTCAACCCCGCCATGACCGTCCTGGCGATCGAGGGCTCGTTCGCCTCGGTGCTGGGCGGCGCGCCGGCGGCTGCCGTCGTGTTCGCCCGGGACGTCGACGCGCGCACCGCCTCGGACCCCCGGGTGACCGCTCTCGAGGCCGATCTCGCCGAGGCGACCGGCGCCCGGCGGGCCCAGGTCGTCACCGAGCTCGCGGAGGTCCGCAGCGCCGCGCGGTCGGAGATGCTGGGCCGGGTGGCCTCGGAGTTCGACAGCGTGCACAGCATCCACCGGGCCGTGTCGGTCGGCTCGGTGGACGCCGTGATCAGTGCCAACGAGCTGCGACCGCGCATCGTCGAGGCCATCGAGGCGCGCCTCAGGGGCTGAGGGCTGCGGCCGTGCCGCCGTGGTGGGACGCTGGTAGTTGCCAACACCGTCGACGTTTCGAGGAGTGGGTCATGACGGAGGAGCCCTACGAGCCGGGCCACGACGAGCGGGAGCACCACCGCGCGATCATGCAGGCCGTGATCAACGAGCTCGTCGCGCGCAGCGCCGGCAGGCCGGTGCCGGAGGTGGTGTCCGACCTCGAGCGCTCGCTCGCCGACCGCGGGCTGCCGCGCCAGCCGCACAACTGGGTCATGGCGGTGGCGCAGGAGGCCGCTGCCGGCCGCACCTACATCGAGAGCGAGGAGGCCGTCCGGGAGGCTCAGACGCTGCTGCGCTCCCGCGACGAGACCAGCCGTTAGCCGCCCCGTGGAGCTGCGGCACATCAGGTACTTCATCGCCGTTGCCGAGGAGTGCCACTTCGGGCGGGCCGCAGAGCGCCTGCACATCGCGCAGCCGCCCCTCTCGCAGCAGATCAAGCAGCTCGAGGCCGAGCTCGGGGTCCAGCTGCTCACCCGCTCCACCCGCCGGGTGGAGCTGACCCAGGCGGGGGAGCGCTACCTCGAGCGGGCCAGGGCCATCGTCGCCGCTGTCGACGACGCGGGCCGTGAGGCGGTGCGGGTCGACGCCGGTGAGCTCGGGCACGTGTCGGTCGGTTTCGTCGGCTCGACCACCTATGAGCTGCTGCCGCGGCTGGCCCGGGTCCTGCGCGAGGACTTCCCGGGGATCGAGCTCGACCTGCGCGGAGAGATGCTCACCCCCGACCAGGTGGCGGCACTCCACGCCGGAAGCCTCGACCTGGCCTTCCTTCGGCCACCGGTGCGCGATCCCGACCTCAAGCTGAAGGTGCTGCGGCGCGAGCCCCTGGTCGTCGTCCTGCCCGAGTCGCATCCCCTCGCCGGGCGGGACGAGGTCGCGCTCAGCGCCCTGGCCGGCGAGCCCTTCATCACCTACCCCTCCCAGCACCGGTCGGTCACCTACGACGCGGTGTTCGACGCCTGCCTGACGGCGGGCTTCGAGCCGCAGGTGCGGCAGGAGGTCGCCGAGACCTCGACGCTGGTGTCGTTCGTCGCCGCGGGCATCGGTGTCGCGCTGGTGCCCGCCTCGGTCCAGCACCTGCGCATCACCGGAGCCGTCTACCGCCCGCTCGAGGGCGAGCCCGCCCAGATCGAGCTGGCCGTCGCCAAGCGGGCCCGCGACGACTCGCCGCACATCGCGAGGATCCTGGCCCGGGCCGAGATGCTGCTGTCCTCGGGGGAGGATCCCGTCAGCGGGCGCTCAGGTGCTCCAGCAGCGCCTCGATGATGGCCTCGGGCTGCTCGTCGGCGGCCAGGTGGGCAGCCCGGGGCACGACCAGGAGCGAACCGTCCTTGACCCCACCGGCGATACGCTCGAGGTGCTCGGGGGGTGTCGCGGGGTCGTCGGCTCCCGCGATCGCCAGCGTCGGAGCCGCGATGGAGGAGAGGTCTTCGGTGAGGTCCATCGCGGCGATGGCCTCGCAGCAGCCGGCGTAGCCCTCCGGCGGTGTGGCGGCCACCATCGCCTGGGCCGCAGCGATCCGATCGGGGTGGGCCGCCGCGAACTCCTCGGTGTACCAGCGGCTGACCACGGCCTCGGCCACGGCCCCCGTGCCCTGCGCGCGCACTGTCGCGGCCCGGTCCAGCCACGCCTGAGCCGGGCCGAGCAACGCCGAGGTGCACAGCACCGCGAGGCGGTCGACCCGCTCGGGGTTCCGGGCAGCCAGGCGCATCGCCGTCATGCCGCCGAGGGACAGCCCCACCACGTGCGCGCGCTCCACGCCGAGACGGTCGAGCAGACCGAGCAGGTCGTCCGCGAGGTCGTCGATGACGTAGGGGCCCTGTGGGACGGGCGAACGGCCGTGCCCACGGGTGTCGTAGCGCACCACGCGGAAGTGCTCGGACAGCCCTGGCGCCAGGGCGTCCCACATGCCGAGGGTCGAGCCGAGCGAGTTCGACAGCACGACGACTGGGGCGCCCTCGGGCAGGCCGGGCGCAGCCTCGACGACGTGGTGGACCTCGACCGCCCCGCTCACGCGATGGCCTCGAACACGGCGGCCAGGCCCTGGCCCCCGCCGATGCACATCGTCTCGAGGCCGTAGCGGCTCCCGCGACGCTGCATCTCGTGGGCCATCGTGGCGAGGATGCGGGCACCGGTCGCCCCGACGGGGTGGCCCAGCGAGATGCCGGAGCCGTTGACGTTCAGGCGCTTCCAGTCGTCCTCGCCGAGCTTCCACTCGCGCAGCACGGCCAGGACCTGGGCGGCGAAGGCCTCGTTA
>Ga0247818_10000478_pt1 | contig 25125 bp, 25 predicted proteins | sample 13C_Glucose_Day1_FD_192424 | JGI IMG/M metagenome (GOLD analysis project Ga0247818, IMG submission 192424) | Soil microbial communities from agricultural site in Penn Yan, New York, United States - 13C_Glucose_Day1 | ecosystem: Environmental > Terrestrial > Soil > Agricultural land | place... | reverse complement strand
CCGAGACGCTGGAGCAGTGGTGGGTGGCGGTCGGCGTGCTGGCCCGGCGCCTCGACGACACGCTGGCCGAGGCCGGCCGCGACCGCGCATCCCTGGACCGGTACCTCCTCCTCGACAGCTCGCCTGTCTTCTCACTGTCGAGTGCCGACCTGTTCGAGGAGATGGCCGGCCGTGCCGGCGACCTCGGGTTCACCGACGTCATCACCCACTGGCCGCGCCCGGACGGCGTGTATGCCGGTGACGTGGCCGTGCTCGAGGACGTCGCCTCGCGTCTGCCCGGCTAGCGCGCTGCCCCGACCCGGCCCGGTCAGCAGGGAGCCGGCCCGGTCAGCCCGACCGGCCCGGTCAGCGGGCGCTGGGCCCCGGCAGCCGGACTGGCGCCGCTCAGCTGAACTCGAACAGCACGACCGGGTCGCTGGTGGGTGCGGGCGAACCGCCAGCGGGCTCCACGGTGATGCCGGCGCCGGTGAACTGGGAGGCGTCGCCGTCGAGCACCATGCTCACAGTCGGCTTGGCCTCGTGCGGCATGAGTCCCGCGCTGACCATCTCGCCGTCGGGGTTCTGGAACCACACCTGGAAGTCCTTGCCCTCGGGTGCGGCCGGCATGTTGTCGGCGATGATGACCGCCTTCCCGAGGGAGACGCTGCGGACGATCGTGGCCCGTGCCCCGTCGACGACCTTCTCGTAGCGCTGTGCGTCCTTGGCCTGGAGGACCTGCTCGGTGGCGCTGGGTGGCGGCTCGTCGCTCTCCCAGGGGCTCCAGACCAGGCCACCGACGGCGAGGACGGCGGCAGCGGCCGCGGCGACCAGCCACACGAGCGGGTTGCGCCGGCGGCGGTGCGTCTCCAGGGACGTGACGGGCGCCGTCCCGGCCGGGTCCTCGCCGGCAGGAGGCGTGACCGGCGGCAGGGGGCGGACGGTCGAGATCTGCTGCAGCACGGAGTCGCGCAGCGTCGCCGGTGGGGTGACGGTGCTCGCGTGGGTGAGCTCGACGGCCGCCGCGCGGAGGCTGGCGACCTCGTCCTGGCACTCGGGGCACTGCCCGAGGTGGCGTTCGAACTCGGCACGCTCGACGTCGTCGAGCGCGTCGACGGCGTAGGCGCCGCTGAGCCCGTGGATGTCGGCGTTCATGGCTGCATTCCCAAGGTGTCTCGCAGACGGATGAGTCCGTCTCTGATTCTCGTCTTCGCGGTGCCGAGTGGTATCCCCAACAGGGCGGCCACTTCGGTGTGCGTGTAGCCACCGAAGTAGGCGAGCTGCACCGCGCCTCGCTGGGTCTCGGTGAGGGACTCCAGGGCCCGCCGCACGCGCTGGCTGTCGAGGTCGCGCTCGACCTGCTCGGCCGTGACGTCGTACGCGCGCTCCCGGGTCGTGGACTCGTAGGTCTGCTCTCGCCGACTGGCGGCCTCGGCCGAGCGCACCCGGTCGACGGCCTTGCGGTGGGCGATGGTCATCATCCAGCTCATGGCGCTGCCGCGGTCGGCGTCGAACCTGGCGCAGCTCCGCCAGATCTCGAGGTACGCCTCCTGCGCCACCTCCTCCGACTGCGCCGGGTCCCGGACGACCCGAACCACCAGCCCGTAGAGCCGTCGCGACGTCGCGTCGTAGAGCTCCGCGAAGGCGCGCTCGTCGCCGCGGGCGGAGGCTCGCAGCAGGGCCGCGAGGTCCGGCTGGTTCGGGGCAGCGTTCTCCCCGGACGCTGGCTGGCCCGGGGAGAACGCCGACATGATGACCATGATGTCCGATCCTGCTCCCTACTGGGGAAGCAGCACACCGTCGATGATGTAGACCGTGGCGTTGGCGGTCTGGACGTTGCCGCAGACAACCTTCGCCGTGCCGACGGTGAAGTCCTCGCCGGAGCCGCTCACCGTGATGGTCGTGCCGGCCAGCGTCTTGTGGTCGCCGGCGAGCATGTCGGGGCTGAGCTTGCCCGGCACCACGTGGTTGGTGAGGACCTTGGTCAGCAGGCCCTTGGGATCCTTCATCGCGGCGTCGAGGGTCGCCTTGGGCACCGCGGCGAACGCGTCGTTGGTCGGGGCGAACACGGTGATGTCCTGCGTGGTGTTGAGGGTCTCCGCAAGCCCTGCCTCACCCACCGCGGTGACGAGGGTCGACAGGACCGGGTTGTTGCTCGCCGCGGTGGCGACGGGGTCGGTGGCCATTCCCGCGAACGAGCCCTTGCCGTCCGCCGGGACGGCGGAGCAGCCGGCGCCGAACGGCGTCCCGGCCATGTCGCTGGTCATGGTGTCGGAGCTCGGGGTGCTGGACGAGCTGCTGGCGGAGGCGCCGGCGTCCGACGATTCCGCGGTGCCCCCGCAGGCTGCGAGGCCCAGGGGAAGGGAGAGGGCAAGAGCAGCGATGGTGCTGCGACGGATGGCGGTCATGGGGTGCTCCTTGTTGGTGGCCTTCTTACACCCGGTATTCGTGACTGCTCGTTGATCGGATTGGTCTGTGCCACAATGGAATTCGCAATACCTGTGGTCACGTCGCTGCCCTACTTCGCTTCCACGAAGACGACGACGGAGTGCCAGCCCGTGGCTCCGCGGGGGAACGGTGTGGCCAGCTCCTCGGTCTGGACCTGGCCGTCGGTGTCCGTGGCGCGCACCGTCAGGGTGTGCCGCTCCCGCCCGGCCTGGGGGGTCCACATGAGGTACCACTGGCGCCAGTAGTCGACGCCCGCTTCGGGCCCCAGGGTCGCCGGCAACCACTCGCCGTCGTCGACGCGGACCTCCACGGCCTGGATGCCGCGGCCCTGGGCCCAGGCGACCCCCCCGATGGGCACGCTCGCACCCGCCCTCACGGTCGAGAGCCCCTTCGGGGTGTCGATCCGGGACTGCGTCAGCACCGGTGCGTCGGTGGCCCAGCCCCGCTCGGTCCAGTAAGCCGTGTCCTTGGCGTAGGTCGTCGCCGTGAGCTGGGCAAGCCACTTGGTGCAGCCGACGAACCCGTACAGGCCGGGCGTGACCAGACGGGCCGGGAAGCCGTGCCGGGCGGGGAGCGGCTCACCGTTCATCGCCACCGCCACCAGGGCGTCGCGGTCGTCGGTGAGCGCCTGGACGGGAGTGGAGATGGTGAAGCCCGTCGTGGACGTGCTGAGGATCTGGTCGACGCCGGGACGGATGCCAGCACGCTCGAGCAGGTCGCGGACGCGCACCCCCAGCCAGCGGGCGGAGCTGACGTAGCCGCCGCCCACCTCGTTGCTCACGCACGTGAGGGTGATGTCCCGCTCGATCATCGGCAGGTCCAGCAGCTCGGCATAGGTGAGGCTGAAGGAGCTGTCGACGTCACCGTCGACCTCCAGGCGCCAGCTGCTCGCGTCCACGCGCGGGATGATGAGCGAGGTGTCGACGCGGTAGAACGAGCGGTTGGGCGTCCGGAACGGGCTGAGCCCGCGTACCCGCGACTCCAGCCCCGACGGCAGTGGGCCCAGGCGCATCTGGGGCGCCGGCAGGTCGGCGGCGGTGGGCACGCTCGGGTTGGCCGCGAGCTTCTGCCCGAGCGCACCGGCGACGGCTGCGCCCGCTGTCACACCGGCGGCGCCGAGCAGGAAGGATCGCCGCGGTGGCGCGCCGGGGGTGACCGCCTCCGAGGCCGTCCCCTCGAGTGGTGTCAGTGGACCGGCGCCCTGCCCGGGAACCAGGGCCAGCAGGCCGGTCAGGGTCGCGAGCCCCACGGTGGCCGCAGCGAGGCCGGGCAGGACGTCGAGTGATGAGGCGGTCGGCCGCAGCAGGGCGGCTCCCCCGGCGAGCCCCGTGAGCGCCACGAGCAGGACCAGGGCCAGCCCACGCCGTCGCCGCGCGAGCAGCCCGATGCCCGCGGCCGCAGCCAGTGTCACGAGACCGACCGACCCCAGCAGGATCGGCTTGTCGGCGTTCCCGAACGTCGACACCGCCCACTCCTTGACCGGGGTCGGTGTGGCGTCGATGACGGCAGAGCCGACCGCGATGACGGGGGAGGCGTCAGGGTTCACCAGGGCAGCGGTCAGGTGGCCTGCGGCGATGCCGGCCACCGCCGCAAGGGCACCGGCCGCGGCATACGGCCATGCCGGCTGATCCTGGCGCGTCTTCACAACACCTCATTCGTAGCGCGGCCCGCGGCGGATGGGCACCCCCCGTCGAGGCGGGTCTGTCCCCGTCGGGCGCACTGGCACCAGCCGCCGGTGAACCGGACCCTCGGTCCCTGTCGTGCGCCGGCGCGGGTACCGTGGCCCGCGTGAGCAGCCCCCGCCGTTCCCCGAACTTCCTCCGGTTCATCGTCACCGGCGCGATCCTCGGCTTCATCGCCGGCTCGGCAGCCGCGTTCTTCGGGGAGCCGACCCCCAGCTACGGCGAGGGCGCCGCCGTCGCGTACCTCGGTCTCTTCGGCGCAGCCATCGGCGCCATGCTGGCCGGCGTCGTGGCCGTGCTGGTCGACCGCCGCCGCTGACGCCCTCCCTGCTGTGCGAGACTGACGCACGTGGCACGCGGAGACGGACGGCTCACCCACGACCTCCTTCCGGGCGAGAAGGGGCCGCAGGACGCCTGTGGTGTCTTCGGTGTCTGGGCTCCCGGGGAGGACGTCGCCAAGCTGTCCTACTACGGCCTCTACGCCCTGCAGCACCGCGGCCAGGAGTCGGCGGGCATCGCCACCTCCGACGGGCGCAGCATCCTCGTCTACAAGGACATGGGGCTGGTATCCCAGGTCTTCGACGAGCGCTCGCTCGGCTCCCTGCGGGGCCACGTCGCCGTCGGCCACTGCCGCTACTCCACCACCGGTGGCTCGACGTGGGAGAACGCCCAGCCCACCCTGGGCGGCCACGAGCAGAGCACGGTGGCGCTGACGCACAACGGCAACCTCATCAACTCCGCGGAGCTGCGCGAGCTCGTGGAATCCCGCCGGGTGGAGGGCTTCGGGGCCGAGGGCGGTGAGCTGAGGCGCGGCAACACGACCGACACCGCCCTGGTCACGGCCCTGCTGTCGGATGACCCGGACCGCAGCCTGGAGGCCGCCGCCCTCGACGTGCTTCCCCGCCTGCGGGGCGCCTTCTGCTTCGTCTTCATGGACGAGCACACCCTGTATGCCGCGCGCGACCCCCAGGGGATCCGCCCGCTGGTCCTCGGTCGCCTCGAGCGCGGCTGGGTCGTGGCCTCCGAGACGGCGGCACTGGACATCGTGGGTGCCTCGCTGATCCGTGAGGTCGAGCCCGGCGAGCTGATCGCCATCGACGAGCAGGGCCTGCGCTCGCAGCGCTTCGCCGAGGCCCAGCCCAAGGGCTGCGTCTTCGAGTACGTCTACCTCGCCCGGCCGGACACCACCATCAACGGGCGCGGAGTGCACGAGTCGCGCGTCGAGATGGGGCGCACCCTGGCCCGCGAGCACCCGGTCGAGGCCGACATGGTGATGCCCACCCCGGAGTCGGGCACCCCCGCCGCGATCGGCTTCGCCCAGGAGTCCGGCATCCCCTACGGCCAGGGCCTGGTCAAGAACTCCTACGTCGGGCGCACGTTCATCGCGCCGTCGCAGACCATCCGGCAGCTCGGCATCCGGCTCAAGCTCAACCCGCTGCGCGAGGTCATCAAGGGCAAGCGGCTGGTCGTGGTCGACGACTCCATCGTCCGCGGCAACACCCAGCGCGCGCTCGTGCGGATGCTCCGCGAGGCCGGGGCGGCCGAGGTGCACGTCCGCATCTCCTCCCCGCCGGTGCGCTGGCCCTGCTTCTACGGCATCGACTTCGCCACCCGCGCCGAGCTCATCGCCACCGGCATCGGGGTGGAGGAGGTCCGCACGAGCATCGGCGCCGACAGCCTGGGCTACATCAGCGAGGAGGGCATGGTCGCGGCCACGGAGCAGCCGCGCTCGGCGCTCTGCACGGCATGCTTCACCGGTGACTACCCGATCGAGCTGCCCGACGAGAGCCGGCTGGGCAAGAACCTCTTCGAGACGCTGCCTCTCGACGTCGAAGGCGTCTCCACCGGGGTCGCGGGCGGCGCGGCGGACGCCCTGACCCGCCCCTGACCCTGTCGCCGACCTGACTCGGTGGCTGACCCGTCGACCGCCCTGACTCGGCCGCCGTTGGGGGGGTGTTGCCGAACGCCGTCCCGGGCCGTCACACCCCGAACCGGGAGGGGGTCGCGGGTCGATAGGCTGGCGGGGTGAGTGAGCAGACCCCCATCACGTACGCCTCTGCCGGCGTCGATGTCGAGGCGGGCGACCGGGCAGTCGAGCTCATGAAGGCGTCGGTGCGCCGGGCGACCCGGCCAGAGGTGCTGGGCGGGCTCGGCGGCTTCGCCGGGATGTTCGATGCGTCGGCCCTGGTGGGGATGACCCGCCCCGTGCTGGCGACGTCGACGGACGGGGTCGGCACGAAGGTCGCGATCGCCCAGGCCCTCGACCGCCACGACACCATCGGCTTCGACCTCGTCGGGATGGTCGTCGACGACATCGTCGTGTGCGGCGCGGAGCCCCTGTTCATGACCGACTACATCGCGACCGGCCGCGTCGTGCCCGAACGCATCGCGGCCATCGTCTCCGGCATCGCGGCGGCCTGCGAGCAGGCCCGGGTCGCCCTTGTCGGCGGAGAGACGGCAGAGCACCCCGGCCTGCTCGATCCCGACGAGTACGACGTGGCCGGAGCGGCGACGGGAGTCGTGGAGTACGCCGACGTCCTCGGTCCCGAGCGCGTCGTCCCGGGCGACGTCGTCCTGGCTCTGGGCTCGAGCGGTCTGCACTCCAACGGGTACTCCCTGGTGCGGCGCGTGGTCGCTGCCGCGGGCTGGGAGCTCGACCGCGACGTCGCCGAGTTCGGCCAGACCCTCGGCGAGGAGCTGATCACCCCGACCCGGGTCTACTCGGCGGACCTGCTGGACCTCATCCGCACCGATGGAGTCGAGGTGCATGCCCTGTCCCACGTGACCGGCGGTGGCCTGGCGGCGAACCTCGCTCGCGTCCTGCCGGACGGTGTCTTCGCGCGGCTGGACCGGGGGACCTGGACCCCGCCGCCGGTCTTCAGCACCATCGGCAGCCTCGGCCGGGTGCCCCGCGAGGACCTCGAGCGCACGCTGAACATGGGCGTGGGCTTCGTCGCCATGCTGCCCGCCGACCACGCGGACCTCGCCGCGCGCACCCTGGAGGCACGCGGCATACCGGCCTGGGTGATCGGCGAGGTGACCGCGCTGGCGGACGCCCCCGTCGAGGAGGGCACCCCGCTCGTGCACGGCGCCAAGGGCGTGGAGGGCGGGACCGTGCAGGTCGTCGGAGAGCACCCGATCGCCTGAGGTCTGCGCGGCGGAGGTCTGCGCGGCGGAGGGAAGGCGCGGCGGAGGGCAGGCGTGGTCCTAGGCCATCTGCCCGATGGAGCCGTCCAGCAGGCGTCCTACCGTGCTGACGTGGGGCTGTTCCACCGATCTCGCAGGACCGCCGACGACGGGGTCCGTACACCTCCTTCGCACGCGTTCGGGACCGACGCGGAGGACCCCGTCGTCCGGCAGTACCGGTTCCTCCTGCGCACTGCCCCGGCAGACGCCCTGGAGGCGGCCCACGTCGAGGTGCTGCCCGGTCTCGATCCGCCGGTCCGCGCAGCCATCCTCCGCGCCGCGCAGGAGCGTCTCGTCGCAGGGCTGCGGCTCACCCCCGACGACACCGGGAGGCTGGCCCACCTGCTGGTCTGCGGCGAGCGTCGCACGCCAGGAGCGGTGCTGGCGGGCTGTGACGCCTCGACGCTGCAGCAGCTCTCGCAGGCCGTGATCCTCGCGGAGTCAGCGTTCGGCCTCTTCGGTGGGTATGCCGCGTGGGACGGCACCGAGCCCGAGCCCGCCGAGGTGCAGGGAGACATGGCGGGCTTCGACGAGACCTGGCACCAGGTCCTGCTGAGCCGCAACGTCACCTACCCGGGACTGGCAGGGCACACGACCCCCGACATGTGGGGTGGCTCGGGCGTCTGAGGGCCGGGGCCGCGATCTGAGCCGCCGTGCTCAGGACGGGGCCGGAGGACTGGGACCACAATCGCGCCATGGACACCGTCACGTCGGCCACCCCGGGCAGCAGAGCGGCAGGGAGCGCCCTGCTGTGGGCGGGCGCCGTCGGGTGGCTCGGGGTGCTGGGGCTTGCGGCGCTCTCGACCCTCTGGTGGGTCACTGCCGGGGTCGTCGTTGCCGTGGCGGAGGCGATCCATCCCGAGCTCGAGCCCTCACCGGACAGCTCGGGTCTGGTCGTGGTCACGGTCCTGGCGGCGGTCGTGTGCCTGGCGGTCTCCCTCGGCACGGCCTGGGCGGTCGCACAGACGCCCGGTGCGGTCCTGTCGGGGTGGCTCGTCGGCACCGCGTCGGGCGTGTTCGGGTCGCTGGCGGGGTACGCGACTCTCTGCGTCGCGCTGGGCATCGACCCGCTGCCGCTCTCCGGCTGACCAGGCGGTGGCCCGCCGCCGGCCCGCCAGCGCTGCCTTCCTCACGACGATGGCCACGGCCGGGAAAGATCGCGAGGCTGCGCTGTTCGCGCAGCCTCGCCGACGATCTCGATGGCAGTGGTCTCGACGCCGCGGCGTCGCACCTCACCCGCGGACCTCGTGTCGGTGCTCAGGGCCCGGGCGTGCCACATCGCCAGAGCGACGGCAGCCCCGCGGCCTCACCGGAGGTTGCGAAGGTACACAGGCCAGCGGCCCGCGCATGAGGTGACGGTCGGTCAGTCGCCTAGGTCATTGCTGACCCGAGGCCCATTTCCCGTAGTCGTCGTAGTCGTCGCCGTCCTTGACGTCGTCGGAGGATCCCTCCGGCGGGTCGTAAGCGGCGCCGTGTAGTTCTCGCTCAAGCGCGCTCAGGTCGGTGTTCGGGGAGAAGTACTTCAGCTCCCGAGCGACCTTGGTTTGCTTGGCCTTGGCCCGGCCGCGCCCCATGGCGTGACCCCCTCATGCGTCTGCCGGGACGGCATCGCTCGGTCGGAGAACCCGGGGGCCCTTCGACTCCACGGAGCGGTCCCGGGAATCGTGAATGTGTCGTGGGGCTAACGCTACAGCAGCGACGCAAATTTCGCGTCGACCTCCTGCCTGACGGGGCGGCCTGTCGCACCCGTCAGGCAGGAGAGCCGGCTCACCGCGCAGGCAGCCAGATGCCGCCGCTCTGGGCCGCGGCCATCCGCTCCTCGGCGATCTGGTCCGCGGCCGCGGCGGGGCTGATGCCGCGCTCATCGGCCGTCTCCAGCACCTCGAGGGTGTGGTCGAAGATGGCCGCGGCGCCCTTCTTGGCGCGCTCGAAGTCGAAGCCGTGCAGCTCGTCGCTCACCTGGATGACCCCGCCGGCGTTCACCAGGAAGTCAGGGGCATAGGTGATGCCACGCTCCCGGAGCCGGTCCGCCGTGCCTCCCTCGCCCTCGATGACGAGCTGGTTGTTGGCTCCGCCGCAGACGACCGTCGCGGTCAGGGCCTCGACGGTGGCGTCGTCGAGCGCGCCGCCGAGCGCGCAGGGGGCGTAGACGTCGATGTCGGCGCGTACGAGGCTGGCCGTGTCCGCGACGACCTCGATCTGCGGGTACATGCTCTTGAGACCCGCCAGGGCCTGTTCGCTGACGTCGGTGACGACGACGTTCGCACCGTCCTCGAGCAGGTGGCCGGTGAGGATGCGGCCGACCTTTCCGACACCGGCGATGCCCACGGTGCGGCCCTTGAGGGTGGCCTCGCCCCACAGGTGCTGGGCGCAGGCCCGCTGGCCCTGGAAGACGCCGTATGCCGTGAGGACGGAGGAGTCGCCGGCGCCGCCCTTGGACTCGGAGCGCCCCGTGGCCCAGCGGGTGGTCTCGCTGACGATGTCCATGTCGGCGACGTAGGTCCCCACATCGCACGCCGTGACGTAGCGGCCGTTCAGGCTCTCGACGAACCGGCCGTAGGCCCGCAGCAGCTCCGGGGTCTTGTCCGTGTCCGGGTTGCCGATGATGACGGCCTTGCCGCCGCCGAGGTCCAGGCCCGACACGGCGTTCTTGTAGGCCATCCCCTTGGAGAGGCGCAGGACGTCGTCCAGTGCGGCCTGCTCGGAGGCGTACGGGTAGAAGCGGGTGCCGCCGAGGGCGGGACCGAGGGCGGTGCTGTAGATCCCGATGATGGCCCGCAGGCCGGTGGCCTTGTCGTGGCAGAACACGACTTGCTCGTGGTGGGACATGGGGCTGGTCGGCGACGAGAACGCGGTCACTGTGGTGACTCCTAGAGCTCGGGAGGGACGCGGATGACGCGGCGCGGATCACGCGCCTGTCACAGCGTATTCCCCGTCCCGACGGCCCCGCGTGACTAGTCACTTTGGGCTATTAGGGACCACCCATACGGATTGTTCCCAATCTGGGGCGGTTGTCCGATTATTGAGGCCTGTACATACCTTGAGGAGAAGTCATGGTCACTCGCCCTACCGAGGCCGAGAAGCTGCTCACCCCTGCGGAGGTGGCCTCGCTTTTCCGCGTTGACCCCAAGACCGTCACCCGCTGGGCCAAGGCCGGCAAGCTGAACTCGATCCGGACACTCGGCGGTCACCGGCGCTACCGCGAGGCTGAGGTCCGGGCTCTGCTGTCCGACATCCTCTGACCAGCGCGGCCCGGGAGCCGGTGCGCCTCAGGCTGCCTCGCCACACGGCGTGGCAGCCGGGGCGGACGCTCACCCGAGGGAGTCGAGCGCGGCCCTGAGCCGCGGTGCCGCGTCGTCGGCGACGGGGCGCAGCGCGGGGTGGCCGGTCAGAGACACCATGACCTGGGGGGCCCAGCGCCTCCACGGCCGCCGTGGGCTCGTCCGCGCACCGGACCACGACGTGGTCGACCGCGCGTAGGTCATGGCGCGCGGTGGGCCGCGTCAGCCCTCGACGCCAGTCGAGGCGTGCGGCTCGCCCACGGGTTTGGACTCGGGCGACCCCCGCTCGCGCAGGTAGATGCTGAGCACCACCATGCTCCCGACCGCGAGGAACTCCGACTGCCAGTTCTGCAGGGTGCGGTTCCAGAAGTCGGGGGCGACGGCGTACTCGAGCCAGCCGAGCGGCTCGTGGAGGGACTGGATCTGCTCGGAGTTGTAGGCACTCCGCCCGGCCACGAGCTGCGCCAGCCAGGACAGCACGAAGATCGCCCCCATCGTGAAGCCCAGCGATCGCGAGTAGATGCGCAGGCGCCAGCCGCCGGCCCTGGCCCAGGAGGGGGAGTCGGCGAGGGCGAAGGCGCCCACCTTCTGGTCCCTGTCCGACTCGCGGCCCGCCTTGCCGAGCTCCTTGGACTCGGGCGAGCCCTTCTGCAGCAGCCAGACCGTCAGGAGGATGAACAGGAGGAACTGCAGGTACTCGGACTGCCAGTTCTCGGCCACGTCGACGGTGAAGTGCGACGAGGTGACGTACTCGCCGAGGCTCATCCCGGGCAGCCCCGAGCCGGCTGCCTGCTCGTTGTAGAACGCCTGCCCCGTGAGGGCCTGGAAGACCAGGGCGAGCAGGAGGAGAGCGGTGAACGCCAGGCTCAGGCCGTGGTTGCGCAGCGTGCTCTTCACCGGTGCGTCACCCCGATGGCGACGCAGTAGACGAGTCCCATCGTGATGAAGGCGAGGTACGAGATGAACACGGCCTTCATGTCAGCCGCCCTTCACAGCGCAGTCGTATCGGTCCCCGTCGGCGGTGCAGCCGGCCGCAGTGACCCTCCAGCCCTCGTCGAACCGGGCCAGGAAGACGGTGTCCCCGTCGAGGTGCACGATCGCGTCCTTGCCGTAGACCTCGACCCTGCGAACCGTGGCCGCCTCGGGCAGGTGCTGCTGGGGGAGTGACCGCGGGCACGGGCCCTCCGCGTCCTCGAGCTCGCCCAGCGTCTCGGGGGCCAGGAGACCGCACGCGTCGGAAGGACGGCTCCCCGCCTCGGCCAGGAATGCCAGGGCCGCCCGGGAGGCGCTGCCCTCCTCGACGGACCCCTGGCCGGCGCACCCTGCCACGGCGGGGACGAGCGCCACCGCCAGCACCGCGGCATACAGGCAGGTGGGCGTGGTCACGAGCCCGACCATAGCGGCGCCCGCAGCTGCCTTCCCGGCGGCGCAGCGCGACGCGCGCTGGTGCCGGCCCTCATGCAGATGCGGCTTCTGCGCGGGTCGGCCTCGGTGGGAGCATGAGGCAGCCTCCCCTGCCCCTGCCAGGAGGTCCCGTGCCACGGCTGCCCTCGGGTCCCGGGCGCCGCGCCGCCCGCCACGCCGACATCCCTGTGTGGCTGCCCCCCGCGATGGTGGCTGTGGTGGTCAGCGCGCTCGCGGGTGCGCTGTGGCTCTCCGCTCGCCTGACGCCGTCGGCCCCGGTCACGGACGCGGCGCTGTTCCTGCACCTCGCCAGCCTCGTCGTGGGCTTCGGGGCCGTGCTCGCCGTCGACTGGGTGGCCCTGCTGTGGGTCCTGCGCCGCCGGCACTTCAGCGACGTGCTCCATGCCGCGGACAACGTGCACATCCCCGTCTGGGTCGGCTACGCGGGCCTGCTCGTGACCGGGGTGGTACTGCATCCCGACCTCGCCAACCGGACCACCGTCCTCAAGATGGGCCTCGTGCTGGTCGTCGGCTGGAACGGCGCGCTGGCGATGGCGCTGCACCGGGGACTCGTCGCAGCGCCCAGTGGCGAGGTGCCGCGGCGGCTGCTGGTGTGGTCGGCCCTCTCGGCCGCCGTGTCGCAGGCGGGGTGGTGGGGCGCCACGGTCATCGGGTTCCTGAGCGCCCGTTGACGGGCGGGCTGCCCACCCCCGGCACAGGATCCGCTCCGGTCTCCGTCAGGAGCGAGGATCCCGGTCCCGGGTCTCGCGCCGGGCGATCCGGCGGTCGGTGACCACGATCGAGACGACGAGGGCAGCGCCGCCGATCGCGGCGAGGAGGAAGAACACCATCGCGATCGAGGGGTAGCCCAGGATCCGGGAGTCCGTCGGGACCTGCATCATCAGGGCCGCACCCACGACGAGGGCCGCAAGGACGATGCCGGTCGTCAGGCGGTTGGCGAGCCGCTGCAGCACATGGAGGAACCGGGCCTCGTCGATCGCGTCGACCTTGACCGCGAAGGTGCCTTCCGCGAGGCGCTCCATCACCCGGTTGGCGCGTCGCGGGAAGTTGGCCGTGAAGTCCTTGGCGTCGATGGCCGCCGCCATGATGCCGCTGGGCGAGACGCGCATGCCGCTGCTCATGATGTCGGCGACGCTGGCGCGGATGGCCTTGGCCGGCGCGAAGCCGGGGAACAGGTGCGTGGTGACCTGGTCGAGGTTGAGCAGGGCCTTGCCGATCATGGCCATCTCGGCCGGGGGGCGCAGTCCGTGGACGCCGGAGAGCCGGCTCAGCTCGACGAGCACGGCTCCGGCCTGGACGTCGCCGCCGAGGGCGACGGCCCGGGTGACCAGCGCTGCTACGTCCTCCCGGAACTGGGTCGCGTCGTAGCCGTCGAGGGGCGAGCCCATCGCGGCGAGGACCGCAGCCGCCTCCTCGCCGTCGGCGTCGCTGATCGCGAGCAGGAGCTTGACGACGTCGTCCTGCACGCGTGGTGGCACGGTCGCGACCATGCCGAGGTCGATGAGCGCGAGCCGGCCGTCGGGGGTCAGCAGCAGGTTGCCCGGGTGGGGGTCGGCGTGCAGGAAGCCGTCCACGAGGATCATGTGCAGGTAGGCGCTGAAGAGGTCGCGCACCAGCGGCTCGCCGTCGACGTCGAGGAGCCCGAGGGGCCCCACGTCGGTCACCTTGCGACCGGGGACGAAGTCCATGGTGAGGACCCGGCTGCTCGTGTAGTCCGCGACCGGCTGCGGGACGAGCAGGTAGGGGTGGTCTGCGACCAGCTCGCCCAGCCTGGTGAGGTTGGCCGCCTCGCGCTGGTAGTCGAGCTCGCCGGCCAGGGAACGTCGGAACTGCTGGAGCAGCTGGCCGAAGCCGTAGCGGCGTCCCACCTCGGTGTGGCGGTCGGCAAAGTCCGCCAGCCGCCCGAGCGCCTCCATGTCGTCGCGGACGGTCTCCCGGATACCCGGCCGCTGCACCTTCACCACGACCTCCCGCCCGCTGCGCAGCGTGGCCCGGTGGACCTGTCCGAGGGACGCGGCGGCCATCGGCTTCTCGTCGAAGTGCCTGAAGGCGTTGCCGATGGACACTCCCAGCTCCTCCTCGACGATGGTCTTGACATCGTCGAAGGGGAAGGGGTCGACATCATCCTGCAGCCGCGTCAGGGCATCGGTGTAGGTCGGGGGGAGCAGGTCGACCCGCGTGGAGAGCAGCTGGCCGAGCTTGACGTACGTCGGGCCCATCCGCTCGAGGTCGTCGGCCAGCTCCTCGGCCAGGTCCTGGCTCCCGGACGGGCGCTCCTCCTCGACGAGGAACTCGTCGAAGCCGGCGCCGGTGACCACGTCGGAGCGTCCGTGGCGGACGAGGAGGCGCGCCAGGGCGGCATACCGGACCGCGAGTGCGGGGCTGAGCGGGATCGTCATGCAGGCATCCTGCCGCACCGGCTGGTGTCCGTACGGCCGGGGAGGCGGATCAGCCGAAGGGCTGAGCCTCGGCAAAGGGTGTGTCACCGCTGAGTCAAGAGAGGGTAAAGAACCGCTTTTGCTCAGGTCTGGATCCCTTGAATGACAGCACGTTCCGCGACAGCGGCCACCCCCCGGGCGCCCCCGCAGGCCCGAGGCCGCTGTCGAGGACCGACGCCAGACCTGGCCGAACAAGGGAGTGGGCATGAACAGTCTCGGTGCGTACGTGCGCGAGGAGATGGCGTGGCGAGACTGGGATTTCGCTGAGCTCCAGACCCGCACCGGGCTGGACGAGGAGGAGCTGCTCGCCCTCTTCGTCGGGGAGCGGCTGGCGGACTGGCCCAGCGCGCGCGTCGTGCACGCGCTGGGCAACGCGCTGGGCATGTCGACCCGGGAGCTCGTTCTCCTGTCCGCCCAGGCCACCGGCCTCGCGGTGGAGCCCGAGACCGGCGGCTCGGACCTGTCGGAGGTCTCCAACGAGGTCCTCATGCGCGAGCTGCGCCGGCGTCTGGCCCTCGGCGCCAGCACGGGCGGCTACCTGTCGACGCGCAAGACCAACCACCTGTCGGCAGTGCCGCGCGCGCACGTGGGCTGACGCCCCACTGGAGTGAGGCGTCAGCCCTCACGCGCTCGGGGCCTACTCGGCGAGCCGGGCCTCCAGGCTGATGGGCACGGAGAGTGCCTGGCTGACCGGGCAACCCTTCTTGGCGCCCTCGGCGGCCTCCTGGAACTGCTCCGCGCTCAGGCCTGGGACGGAGCCGACCACCTTGAGGGCGACACCGGTGATGCCCGTCCCGGCCTGGAAGGTCACCTCGGCGGTGGTGTCGAGCGTCGTGGGCGGGCTGCCGGCCTGGGCAAGGGCGTGGGAGAGCGCCATGGAGAAGCACGTCGAGTGGGCGGCGGCGATGAGCTCCTCGGGGCTCGTCCGGCCGTTCGGCTCCTCGGTCCGCGCCGGCCACGTCACGTCGTAGGTGCCGATGCCCGACGACTCCAGCGTGACCTGTCCTGCGCCCTCCATGAGGGAGCCCTCCCAGTGCGCGGACGCGGTGCGGGTGGTTGCCATCGTGTGCTCCTTCTGATCGCTCGTATGCCGTGGCGGCGCCTCCCAGCGTCGCCGTCCCCGGCGGGGATGGCAACCGGAGCCCAGCAGGGCGGTCGGCCTAGCGGTCGGCGGAGTGCCGGATGGCGGTGACGAGGTGCTCGAGCGCCTGGAGAGAGTGCCCGGACAGGAGAACGTCCACGTGCGGCAGCGCGGCGGCCATCCCCCCGGCCAGGGGCTGGTAGTCCTCCGCCGCCGACCGCGGGTTCACCCAGATGACGCGGTGTGCCAGCCGCGCCAGTCGCGCCATCTGCTCGCCCAGCAGCGCCGGGTCGGCGCGTTCCCAGCCGTCGGACACGATGACCACCACGGCACCCCGGGCCAGGCCGCGTCGGCCGTACACATCGAGGAACGTCTTGAGGGCAGCGCCGATGCGGGTTCCCCCCGACCAGTCCGGAGCTGCCTGGGCAGCCCGAGCCAGGGCCGCGTCAGGGTGGCCTGCCGCCAGCGCCCTTGAGAGCCGCGTGAGCCGGGTCGCCATCACGAACGCCTCGGCGCCGGCGCCACGGACCGCCCCCTGCAGCAGGTTCAGGTAGACCCGGGAGTACGCCTCCATCGACCCCGACACGTCGGCGATCAGCACGATGCGCCGTGGCCGCAGGCGGCGGCGCCGGTACTCCCGCCGGACGGGGTCGCCGCCGGTGCGGTGCGCGCGGCGCAGCGTCCGCCGCACGTCGAGCGAGCGCCCGGCGGGCGCCCTCGCGGTGCGGCGAGCCCGGCGCTGGGGTGCCGCGACGTGCATCGCCTCCACCAGCTGGCGCAGGACGGCCAGCTCCTCTGGTGTGTAGGCGGCGAAGTCCTTGCGGCGCAGTCGCTCCTCCACGCTGGAGGTCACCAGGACCCGACCGGACTCCTCCGTCGAGGGGAGGGATCCGAGCCCTGCCGCGGGCAGCCGGGCGCTGGACTCCGCGGCCTGCGACCCCGGGGCCGAGCGCTGAGCAGGCCCGGGCCGGCGCTCGCTCGGGAGCGGGGGCGCCGCGGTGTCCCCGCGGTGCTCGGCGACGTCCTCGAGGCCGTCGAACAGCCGGTGGAACACCCGGTCGAAGGCCTCGAACTGCGCAGGGTCGTCGACCAGGGTGACCCGGGCCAGCCAGTACAGCTCGCGCACGGTGCGAGGCCGGGCGATACCGACCGAGGCCGCGAAGCGCACCGAGCGCTCCGGGCTGGCTGCCACGCCCGCGCCCCGCAGGTGGTCGGCGAACCGGGCCGCCACCGTCGCCAGGTCACCGGTGGCCGGCTCAGTCACCGCCGGCCACCCAGGCGGCGCCGCGGACGAGGGCGGCGTCGAGGTCCTCGCGGTACTTCAGGACCGTGCCGAGGGTGCTCCGGGTGATGTCATCGTCGAGCCGGACGACCCCGAGCAGCTGCAGGGTCCGCACCCAGTCGATCGCCTCGGCGACGCCGGGAGGCTTCTGGAGGTCCAGGCCCCTCAGCCGCTGCACGGCGCCGGCCACCGACCGGGTGAGGTCCTCGGCTGCGGTCGGCACGTGGAGCCTCACGATGGCCGCGGCCCGGACCACGTCGGGGTACTCGATCCAGTGGTAGAGGCACCGACGCTTCAGCGCGTCGTGCAGGTCCCGGGTGCGGTTGGAGGTCAGCACCGCGAGGGGTGGCACGGCCGCGGTGATCGTGCCGATCTCCGGAATGGTGATCGAGTCCTCCGCGAGCAGCTCGAAGAGGAATGCCTCGAACTCCTCGTCGGCCCGGTCGACCTCGTCGATGAGCAGCACCGCAGGCCGCGGCCCGGGGTGGCGGACCGCCTGCAGCAGCGGTCGCTCGACCAGGTAGTCGCTGCCGAACAGGTCGGCCTCCCTCAGGTGGGTTCCTTCGGCCTCGGCCAACCGGATCGCCAGCAGCTGGCGCGGGTAGTTCCACTCGTACAGCGCCTCCGCAGCCTGGATGCCGTCGTAGCACTGCAGCCGGATGAGGGGGGTGTCCAGCAGCTGCGCCAGGGACTTGGCCGCCTGCGTCTTCCCCACCCCGGCCTCGCCCTCGAGCAGGATCGGCTGCGGGAGGCGTGCGGCGCAGAACAGCGCGGTCGCCAGGCCCTCGTCGGCCAGGTAGCCGGTCCCCTCGAGCCTCTGGCGCAGGGTGGCGATGTCGGGGAGCAGGCGGGAGAGGTCCCGGATGCGGCCGTCGTCCGCGCCCGCCCGAGCGGTCACGGCGCGAGGTACCCGGACGGGTCCGCGGCGAACGCCCGGAGGCACCCCGAACCGCAGAACCAGTAGCGGGTCCCCTCGTGGTCCAGGTGCAGCGACGTCTCCAGCGTCGCGACCGTCATGCCGCACACCGGGTCGATCGCCGTGCCGGGCCGCTGGCCGGTCTCGTCCGCTCCTGGTTCCTGCACCGGGCGGCCGGTGGTCCGGCGCCGCTCCGCCACGATCTCAGCGAGGATCGACAGCGCCACCTCCTCAGGCGTCCTTGCGCCGATGTCGAGCCCCGCTGGCGTGTGGACCCGAGCCCTGGCCGCCTCGTCCACGTCGAGGCTGGCGACGACGCCCTCACCTCGCTTGCGGCTCGCCACGAGCCCGACGTACTCCACCCCTGCGGCCAGCGCGTCCGTGAGGACGTCCTCCTCGTCCCGTCCGTGCGACGCGCACACCACGGCGGCAGCGCGGCGGCTGTCCCCCGCGGGGCCTGCGGCCACCTGGTAGCCCAGCTCGCCGGCCAGCCGGGTGAGCGCGTCCGCGATGGGGCTGTCGCCGTGCACCACGAGCAGCGGAGCGGGCACGACGGGCTCGAGGAAGATCTCCAGCGTGCCGCCCGACAGGCACGGGTTGTGCACCGACAGCCTCGCGGAGGTGCCGGGCAGCGGCGGACTCGCCGGTGCCGGCTCCGGGGACGCCGTGATGCGCAGCAGCAGCGGTTCGCCGGAGTCCAGCAGCGCGAGGCTCTGCGCCCGGACCGTGGACTCCGCGCACGTGCCGCCGACGAATCCCTCGATCGTGCCGTCGGCGAAGACGAGCGCCTCGTCGCCGGGTTTGGCCGAGGTGGGCCGGTCTGCGAGGACGACGGTGGCGTGCACGAAGGGGAGCCCCTCGCGGCGCAGCGCGGCGGCCCGGTCGGCGATGTCGGGTCGGCTCACCGAACCGCCAGGTCCGTGCGCACGGGATGGCCCTGCATGGCCATCCACACGTTCGCGGGCGTCAGCGGCATGTCCGCGTGCCTGACCCCGAACGGCGCCAGCGCGTCGATCACCGCGTTCACCACCGCCGGAGGTGACCCCACGGTCGCCGACTCGCCGACTCCCTTGCACCCCAGCGGGTGGTGTGGCGACGGCGTGACCGTCTCGCCGAGCTCCCAGCTGGGGCACTCCAGCGACGTCGGCAGCAGGTAGTCCATGAAGGAGCCGCCCACGCAGTTGCCGTCCTCGTCGAAGGCGATGACCTGCATGAGCGCCATGCCCACGCCGTCGGCGAGACCGCCGTGTACCTGGCCCTCCACGATCATCGGGTTGATGCGCGGTCCGCAGTCGTCCACCGCGATGAAGCGGCGCACCTTCACCTCGCCGGTGCCGGGGTCGACGTCCACGACGCAGATGTAGGCCCCGAAGGGGTAGGTGAGGTTGGGCGGGTCGTAGACCACCGAGGCGTCCAGGTGCCCCTCGACGCCCTCGGGCAGCTCGAGGGTCCCATGGGAGAGCATCGCGACCTCCTGGACCGTCCGGCCCTGGCTCGGGTCACCCTTGACGTACCAGCGGCCCGGTTCCCACTCCAGGTCGGCGGGGTCGCACTCGATGGCCGCCGCGGTGATCACCCGGGCCTTGTCCCGGATGCGCTGCGCCGCGATCGCGGCGGCGGCGCCGGACACGGGGGTCGACCGGGACCCGTACGTCCCGAGCCCGAAGGGGGTGTTGCTCGTGTCGCCGTGGATGACGTCGACGTCCTCAGGCGGGATGCCGAGCTCGTGCGCCACGATCTGGGCGAAGGTCGTCTCGTGGCCCTGGCCCTGGGTCTGCACCGAGATCCGGAGCTGGGCCTTGCCCGTCGGGTGCAGCCGCAGCTCGCAGCCGTCGGCCATCCCCAGGCCGAGGATGTCCATGTGCTTGCGGGGGCCCGCCCCCACACCCTCGGTGAAGAAGCTGACGCCGATGCCCATCAGCTCGCCGCGCTCCCTCTTCTCCGCCTGCTCGCGGCGCAGCTCGTCGTACCCGGCCATCTCCATGGCCTTGCGCAGCGTGCGAGGGTAGTCGCCGGAGTCGTACTCCCACCCCGTCATGGTGGTGTAGGGGAACTGCTCGGGCGTGAGCAGGTTGCGCAGCCGCAGCTCCGCGGGGTCGATGTCGAGCTCGTCCGCGAGCACGTCGACCATCCGTTCGACGAGGTACACGGCCTCGGTGATCCGGAACGAGCAGGCGTAGGCGACGCCGCCCGGCGCCTTGTTCGTGTAGACCCCGGAGACCTTGCAGTGGGCGGCCTCGAGGTCGTAGCTCCCGGTGAAGATGTGGAAGAACCCGGCAGGGAACTTGGACGGCTGCGCGGTGCCGTTGAACGCCCCGTGGTCGGCCAGCACGTCCACCCGCAGGCCGGTGATCCTGCCCTCGCGGGTCGCGGCGATCTCGCCCCGCATGTGGTAGTCGCGGGCGAACGAGGTGGACATGAGGTTCTCGCTGCGGTCCTCCACCCACTTGACGGGCTTGCCGGTGATGATCGAGCCCACCACGGCGAGGACGTATCCGGGGTAGATGCCGACCTTGTTGCCGAAGCCTCCGCCGATGTCGGGGGAGATGATCTGGATGTTGTGCTCAGGGATCCCAGCGACGAGGGCGTAGATGGTGCGGTGCGCATGGGGTGCCTGGTTGGTGGACCAGACGGTGAGCTTGCCCGTCACCCTGTCCATGCTGGCGATCGTGCCGCAGGTCTCCATCGGCGCCGGGTGTGAGCGGGGGTAGAGCATCTCCTGGCTGACCACGACGTCGGCCCGGGCGAACACCTCGTCGGCCTTGGCCTTGTCCCCGGCCTCCCAGTCGAAGATGTGGTTGTCGGTCCGGCCCTCGACGTCGTCGCGGATCACCGGCGCACCGGGGTCCATCGCCCTGCGCGCATCGACGACGGCCGGGAGCACGTCGTAGTCGACGTCGATGAGCTCCAGGGCGTCGCGCGCGGCATACCGGTCCTCGGCGATCACCATCGCGACCTCCTGACCCTGGAAGCGCACCTTGTCGGTGGCGAGGACTGCCTGGACGTCGGCGCTCAGGGTCGGCATCCACGCGAGGTTGAGGGACTCGAGGACGGCGCCGGTGATGACCGCCTTGACCTTCGGATGGGCCTCGGCCTCGGACGTGTCGATGGAGGCGATCCGCGCGTGTGCCACGGGGCTGCGCAGGATCGCCGCGTGCAGCATGCCGGGCATGCTCAGGTCGTCCAGGAAGTGGCCCTGGCCGCGGAGGAAGCGGGCGTCCTCCTTGCGCAGCATCCTGCCGAAGCCCATCGGGTTACCGGCCGGGCTGGTCGTGCTGGGCGGGTGGTGGCCGGTGGTGGTCATGCCTCGACCTCCTGCTCCTTCTGCGGGGCGCCGGCTGGGTGCTCCGCAGCCCACCGCACCGCGCGCACGATGTTCTCGTAGCCGGTGCACCGGCAGATCTGTCCGGAGATCGCCTCGCGGATGGTGTCCTCGTCGGGGTCCGGGTTGTGGTCCAGGAGCCAGCGGGCGGTCATCATCATGCCCGGGGTGCAGAAGCCGCACTGGAGCCCGTGCTTCTCCATGAACCCCTTCTGGACGGGGTCGAGCTCCCCATCGACCTCGAGGTCCTCGACGGTGCGGACCTCATGCCCGTCGGCCATCGCGGCCAGGACCGTGCAGCTCTTGACGGGCTCCCCGTCGAGCCACAGGACGCAGGTGCCGCACTGCGACGTGTCGCATCCCCAGTGGGTGCCGGTGAGGCCGAGGTGCTCGCGGATGAAGTGGACGAGCAGCAGGCGGGGCTCGACGTCCCCGTGGACTTCGGCACCGTTGACCCTCATCGTGACCTGCATCGTCAGGCGCTCCCCTCGGCTCGTTCGATCGACCGGCGCAGAACCCGGAGGGTGAGCTCGCCGGCGAGGTGGCGCTTGTACTCCACCGGGCCGCGCTGGTCCGCGCGCGGCGTGCAGGCGTCGGCCGCCAGCTGGGACGTGGCTCGGAGGTGTTCCTCCGTGGGGGCCTTCCCGAGGAGGTAGACCTCGGCCGACTCGGCGCAGAAGTGCGGGGCGCCCACCGCGGTGAGGCCGATGCCCACGTCGGCGACGACGCCGTCGCGCAGGACGAGGTACGCGCCGGCGCTCGCGACCGCCCAGTCGCCGGCCCGGCGCTTGACCTTCTCGTAGGCACTGCTCACGCCCGGGCGGATGGGGACCCGGATCTCGGTGAGCATCTCCGCGTCATCGATGGCCGTCTCGTACGGCCCCAGGTGGAACTCGCGCGCCGGGACGGTACGCGTCCCCTGCGAGGTCCTCAGGACCAGGTCGGCCCTGAGGGCCGATGCGACCGCCGCGAGGTCTTCGGCGGGGTCGCCCTGGCAGAGGGAGCCACCGATGGTGCCCCGGTTGCGCACGGGCGGGTCCGCGATCCTGCGCTCGGCGTCGTGGAAGATCGCGTAGTGCTCGCCGACGACGGGTGACGCCAGGAGCGCTGCGTGCCGGGTCATGGCGCCGATCCGGAGCTCGCCCTCCTCGACCCGGATGTAGTCGAGCTCGGCGAGGTCGTTGATGTCGATGACGCACTCGGGCCGGGCGATCCGCAGGCGCATCATGGGGATGAGGCTGTGACCGCCGGCGATGAGCCGGGCGTCAGTCCCGCGCTCCTCCATCAGCTGCAGAGCATGGTCGATGCTGGTGGCTCTGGCGTAGTCGACGGGTGCGGGTGTCTGCATCGGGCGGCCCTCCGGGGGTAAAGAAGCCCACAGTCCCGCGTCGACGTGGGACCGTCGCCCACCAGTCTGCTCCCGCCACCTGCTGGCGACCAGAGGTCTTTCGGCAGGGAGGGGGGAGGCGGCGACGTATGCCGCGGCGGCGCGTCCCAGCCTGGCGGCGGCACACCCGCCGTCACCGGGAGCATCCGAGCCATGTCGAGCGGGTGCGTCCTCTCATCGAGGAGCAGGGGCTTGGGTGCGAGCGGGGAGACGCCCTCAGGTCAGGTACGCATCGGCTGCGGCCAGTGCCTCGTCCACGATGGCCAGGCCCGCGGAGGCGTCGACGTCGCTCACGTTGAGCGGCGGCGCGACATGGATGCGGTTGCCCAGGACCAGCGGGACCAGGTTGCGGTCGATGCACGCCCTGACGAACGCCGTCATCGGCGCGTTCGCTTCGCCGGTGGCGCCGACCGGCACGAGCGGTTCCTTGGTGTGCCGGTCGCGGACGAGCTCGACGGTCCACAGGCCCCCGATGCCACGAACATCACCCACACAGGGGTGCCGCTCCGCGAGCTCGGTGAGGCCCGGCCCGAGGACCTCCCTACCGAGGCGGGCGGCCGCGGCGACGGTGCCCTCGTCGTGCATTGCGCCGATGGCACCGACGGCGGCCGCGCAGGCGAGCGGGTGCCCGCTGTAGGTCATGCCCGCCGGGTAGGGACGCGTGGTGAACGTCTCGAAGATCTGCTCGCCGACCAGCACGCCCCCCAGCGGCACGTACCCCGAGTTGACGCCCTTCGCGAACACCAGCAGGTCAGGGCTCACCCCCTCGTGGTCGACGCCGAACCACGCTCCGGTGCGACCGAAGCCGACCAGCACCTCGTCGGCGATGTACACGATGCCGTGGCGGGTGCACAGATCACGGACCCCGTGCAGGTAGCCGGCTGGTGGCACGATCACCCCCGAGCTGCCGATCACCGACTCGAGGACCAGCGCGGAGATCGTCGACGGCCCTTCGAGGAGGATGACCTGCTCGAGATGTGCCAGCGCGCGCTCGCACTCCTCCTCGGGGGTTCGCGACCCGAACACAGAGCGGTACAGGAAGGGGCCGAAGAAGTGCACGGCACCCGCTGCGCCGGTGTCATTGGCCCAGCGCCGGGGGTCGCCAGTGAGATGGATGGAGGTCGTCGTCGAGCCGTGGTAGGAGCGGTAGGCCGCGAGCACCTTGGGCCGGCCGTTGTGCAGGCGGGCCATCCGCACCGCGTGTTCGATGGCCTCGGTGCCACCTGTCGTGAAGAACACGTGCCCCAACCCCTCCGGGGCCACCTCGACGATCGACTGTGCCGCCTTGCCGCGGATGTCGGACGCGTGGGCGGGCGCGAGCGTACACAGCCGGTCGGCCTGCTCCTTGATGGCCGCGACGATGCGCGGGTGCTGATGACCGAGGTTGGCGAAGACCAGCTGCGAGCTGAAGTCCAGGTATCGCCGGCCGTCAGCATCGATGACGTGGCTGCCGGAACCGCCGACGAAGGTCGGGACCGTTCGTGGCCCTTGCGCCACCCAGGGGTGGAAGACCAGTTCGTCGAGGTCCATGTCACGCCTCCAGAACACATTCTGGCGACCAAGCCGGTTCGCTTCTCCGTGAGACCGTCTGCGATCGCCCTGCCGGCCAATCATCAGACTGGCACGTTTCAGCCGATCAGACTCTGGGCAACGCCGAGAGCGACACCGACGGCTGCGCATGCCGCCAAGGTCCGAAGGACGGACCATTTCAGACTGAAGAGCAGAACGGCCGCCAGGATGGTGATGGCCACGGCCATCGGCTTGACAGTCGCCAGGTCGGGCACTTCGAGCGTGGCCGGGCCCATCGACACCGACACGGTGTCACCGAAGAGCGTGTGCAGGGCGAAGAACACCGCGAGGTTGGCGATGACGCCGACGACCGCCGCGGTGATGCCAGTCAGCGCAGCCGAGAGGGCGTGGTTGCCGCGGAGCCGCTCGACGTAAGGGGCCCCAGCGAAGACGAAGACGAAGCACGGCACGAACGTGACCCAGGTGGCCAGGAGCGCCGCGAGGACCGCGGCCGCCCAGGGGTCGAGGGCGCCGGGAGAGCGGTAGGCACCGACGAAAGCGACGAACTGCACCACCATGATGAGTGGACCCGGAGTGGTCTCGGCCAAGGCGAGGCCTCTCACCATCTCGCCCGGTGCCAGCCACGCGTAGACCTCGACGGCACGCTGGGCCACGTAGGCCAGAACGGCATACGCGCCCCCGAAGGTCACCAGCGCCGCGCCGGAGAAGAACAACGCCTGGTCGGTGAAGATGCTGTGCGCGCCGGTGAGCCATGCGACCAGGCCCACCGGAAGGCCCCAGGCCAACAGCCCGAGGGCGATGACCCGCACCGTGTGCGACCGGTGGGGCTGCTCGTGGTGGAGCGTGTCGTCGGGGATCAGCGGAGGGGGTCCGCCGTCTCTCTCGCCGTGGCCCTGCGCGGTCTCCATGGTGTGGGGGGCCCACCGACCCAGTGCCCATCCCACGCCCGCTGCGGCCGCGACGACCACGGGAAATGGCACCGAGAACGCTGCGAGGGCGACGAATGCGGCCACGGCCAGGCCGATCAGCGCGGGGTGCCCGAGGGCGCGCCCTCCCACCCGGACGACGGCTTGGGTCACGATCGCCAGGACCGCAGGGGCCAGGCCCGCGAAGAGTGAGGTCACGACCAGGGTGTCCCCGGCGGTCACGTACAGGCCCGACAACACCAGGA
>Ga0247818_10000476_pt1 | contig 25138 bp, 18 predicted proteins | sample 13C_Glucose_Day1_FD_192424 | JGI IMG/M metagenome (GOLD analysis project Ga0247818, IMG submission 192424) | Soil microbial communities from agricultural site in Penn Yan, New York, United States - 13C_Glucose_Day1 | ecosystem: Environmental > Terrestrial > Soil > Agricultural land | place... | reverse complement strand
GTCGACCACCGAGACGCTGGCATCGCGGTTCATCACCAGCAGGAAGTAGCTGTTGAGGTCGAGCAGCGGCCGTGCGCCGATGCTCGATTTCAGGAACACTCCGACCCGGGATTTGCAGCTTTGCTCACGCCCCTGGGCCTCGTCGGCGGCGATGGTTTCCGGGTCGAGCCAGGCACCGGGAGCGACGCCCGACAGTGGCTGCCCCGAGGCGCTGTCCGTGACCCGAAAGCGCACGTCGGCGAACTCACCCTCGCGCAGCACGCCACTCCCGGCCAGCGGCTTGAGCTCAAACGCCACCGTCACCCCGTCACGCACCAGGGTGTTTTTGCTCCAGGTCTTCGGCACCGCCACTTCGCTGAGCAACACCGGCTGCCACGCGCGCCATACGCCCAGCCAGATCAGCGCCAACCCTACAAGCAGCGCCCAGATGGCGACTATGATGGTCCTGTTCATGTTGTTCTCCCCTTACAGATCTGTGCCTGTCTAATCGCCCCCTGTAGGAGCGAGCTTGCTCGCGAAAAGCATGAGAATGCTGCGTGGTGTCAGGTTGCCCGCGTTATCGTTAACGTCCATCGCGAGCAAGCTCGCTCCTACAGAATGCGGCGGTGTGTCAGGTGTACCGCGTTATCGTTGACGTCCATCCCTGTAGGAGCGAGCTTGCTCGCGAAAAGCCTGGGAACGCCGCGGGGTGTCAGGTTGCCCGCGTTATCGTTGGCGTCCATCGCGAGCAAGCTCGCTCCTACAGGGGGGACATTCGCCCCCTTCCCATCGCTCCTACGGTGCCGGTGCCGGTTCAGGTTCGTTGGTTACCCGCAGCAATCCCCACAGCCCGGCCGTGTTGCCGTAGGCGCCGTAGTCACGGAACAGGTAGTCGCCCGGTATCGCATTGCTGCCCCCGGCGCTCGGGTGCATGAAGCTGAAGTGCGCCGCCGGCAGGATGCTTTCCCGTGCGCCGATGTACATCGACATCGGGTTGTAGCCGAACCGCACCGAACCCACCCCTGGTGTACCCATCGGGTAACCGCCGGTATCGCTCTTCTCCGACTGGAACGGGTTGACCGACCAGACGTGACCGTCAAGCTGGAAGGTCGTACCGCGGCTGCCACCGGTGGGCATCATGATGTGGGTGCGGAACGGTTGCCCCGGCTTCACATACAGCACTGGCGTTTGCGGATCGCCTCCCACCAGTGCGTTGCTGTAGGCCATGTGCGCATTGGGCACGTCACCGTAACCATGGCCATCGGCATGCCCGAAGGGCGCATCCGGTGCCAGCCCGAAGCGGAACCACAGCGGCTCGGCCTTGTAGTTGATGGCCATGCTCGAGTTGTCCTGCGGATCGGTCGGCACACCCAGGCCTTCGGCGGCAATGCCTTCCACCGGCCGGCCGTCGGCCCAGCGGATGTTCAAGGCTTTCTGCCAGACCATCGCAAAGTCGCGGTAGGTGGTTTGCCCCGGCGCGGTGACCGTGGCCGTCACTTTGCGCGCATCGTCAACCCAGGTCGCCCCGATCGGCAGGATGCTCATCGCCCCGCCCAGGCCTTTCTGCGGCTGTTTGATGACGTCCGCCGGGGTGAAATTCAACCCGCCGAACTCCACCGCCGTGGCGTTGATGTTGTCGACATTGCGGCCCAGTTGCGTGATCGGCTTGCCTTCACGTTCCAGGTGCCCGGCGTAGTACTTATAGGTACGCGTCGGGTACGCGCCGACTGTGCCCACCCGTGGCGGCACGGTCTGGATCGGGTTGGCGCCGACGTTGGTGCCGTCGGACTTGGTGATGTCATACGCCAGCAGTTGCGCGTGCAGGCCAACGTGGCTGGACGGCCGCATCAGGTTGTTGCTGAAGGTGGTCGCGCCCAGGCCGCTGTTGCGATCGCGCTTGACCATGCCTTGCATCACTGCAGTCTGGGTCAGGTCCGGCATGATCAGGGGCAGACGGTTTTCCAGGGTGATGTTGATGCAATCACCGGCCGCCGCGCGCAGTACCAGCGGTTCGACAGTCACGCCGGGGTTGAGCTTGCCGGTGATCGGATCGAGGTCGCCCTTGCGCACATACAGGATCGCCGTCGGGTCATGCAGCGGCCCGCTTTGGCCGCCGATGGTGAAGGTCTCACCGTCTTCAGGGTCGGTTACGGTGACCTGCGGAATGCTCACGGTCCGCGAGTTGAACACCAGGGTGCCGCCCGCCGGATTCAACGGCCCGCCGACGTGCTGCCCGAGCCCGGCCGGATCGCCGATCGCCAGGTTCAGCGGGTTGCGCAGAATGTCGTTGGCCAGCGCCGCGACCACTTCATAGTTGCGTTGCACGGTCGGCCGGGTACCGATGCCATTCGGGTTGGCACTGTATCGTGGACAGATGCCATCGAACGCCACTGTATTGCGCATACCCATCGGTTTCGGGTTGTTCGGCACCGCGAACAGATCGCTGCGCTGGGCCGTGTAGTTGCGCATCACGCCCCAGATCCCGCTCCAGTAGCCTTCCAGGGAAGCGTCCATCGAGTACAGGTAGTCACCCGTGGTCGCGGCCGAGCTGGACATCATCGACACCGGCGCATTGAAGCCCAACTGTTCGGAGATCCCGACCATCTGCGACGAGCGCCAGCCCGAGTTGGAGCTGTTGCCGAACCCGGAACCGCTCTGCAGCCATTTCACGCCGTGCAGGGTCACGTTGTGCTCTTCTTCGTGACCGCCGGCATGCACCCGCAGCCGCACGTTGTCACCAGTGTAGGTGCGCAGCATCGGGGTGAACGGGTCGCCCGGCTCTGCGCCGCCACGGTTGATGTGCGGCGGGAACAGTGTGGTGCCGCCGGTAGGGCCGGTCGCCGCGGTGACCAGGTTTGGCGCCAGGTTCATTGCCGGGATCGCACGGTCGGTACGGCTTTGCATGGCATACGCCAGGTCGCCGCCGAGGCCGTCGGCCTGCATGCCGCGCTTGCCGTCCGGGCCGACCTTGTTCGGGTCGTACACCCGCAGGGCCAGCGGTTCGTTGCGGTAATTGACCACGAACATGCCCGGGTCATCGACCGAGATCGCTTGCGGGCATGGGCGGCTTGGGCAACCGGGCACCTGCCCGCCTTGCACTTCGACGATGCCTTCCAGCAGGTTGCTGGCGTTATTGCGCACCGGCGGGTTGATCGCGTAGCGGAAGCTGTCGGCAGTGGCAGGGAAGGCTTGCGGATCAGGCACGCCGTTGGGGCCGGCACCGACATACACACCGGCTTCATAGGCGTGCTGGAAGTCGCTGTATTCAAGGAAGAACTCACGGAAGCTGTCGTTCTTGCCGTCGCCGTCCAGGTCGCCGGTAGACACCACCGCCTGCCACGAAGTCGGTCCGCCGTCCTGCCGCGCGCCGCTGTACAACGGCTCGCCGGTTTCGGCGTGGAACCAGGTGGAACCGGCAGGTTCGGCCAGCACGGTGGCGTACAGACCAATCTGTTGGTGAGTCGATGGGCCTAAGTGGTCGTGGGTAAAGATGGTCCCCAGGCCACGGTCGACACCTTTGGCGTTGACCACCGGGTCGACGAACCAGCGCTGCATCGCCGTGCGCGCGCCGACCCAGTCGGCCCGGCCGTATTGACCAAAGAACGGGTGCGCCTTGGCTTTTGGACAGGCCGGCGTGCCGTCACGCGGGTCGGTGCCCTCGCACTGGTTGAACTCGCGAATGGCGTGGATGCGCTCTTGTACGGCACCCGGGGAAAGCACGCCGTCTTCGTAGTTCCAGCCGTTGGCCGAACCGTCGGCCGCTGTCAGGTCCCATTTCGGCAGGTGAATGTGCTGGCCGATCACGTCGGTCGGCGTGCGCACCTGATAGTCGTCCATCTCATAAGTGGCCGGCACCAGGTTGGTTTGCTGGTACTGCACGCAGTCGAAGGTGTTCATGCGCATCACCAGCGGCTCTGGTGGACGCTGCTTGGTGATCACCGGCCAGGCGTCTTCCCATAGCGCGAGGATGCGCGCTTGCGGGAAGTGGTAGCCGACCTTGTTGTACACCGCGTCGAACTGGATGTTCGCGGCTTTATAAACCCGTGGACGGTCGGCGGTGAAGGTCGAGGAACCGGTGTAGGACATGCCGTCAACCCGTTCACCGCTATTGAACTCGCCGGTGCCGGCGCTGCTGGTCAGGCGTTTTTGCCGGTCATCCATGCACGGTTCGTAATAGGGTGCGCCTGCGATCGGCAAGGCGCCGTTGGTGCGGAAGCTGCGCGCCACCACCTGATTGCCCGGCAGCACGGCAAAGCTTGGATGGTCTTTTTTGGCGTGGAACGCCATGGCCGCCTGTTCGACTTCGGTGCCCTCTTCCGGCATGTAGATGGGTTTGGCACGGGTCACTTCCTTGGAGAAATCCAGGGAGGTGGTAATGGTGTGCGCCTCGCCACCGGCGGAGAAGCCATCCAGGGAATGGCGCCCCAGGCCGCCGTCCCAGCCACCGGACTGAGCCGGGTCGAGGTTGGCCCACAACGCATTGCCGCTGGTTTTCAGGGACTGAGCCTTGGCCGCGTCGAGCATGTCCAGTGGCGGGGTTGGTGGGCGTTGGCCGACCGACGTTTCCATGCCGCCGATCCAGAACGGATAGCCAGGGTTTTTCAGGCTGCCGTCGGCATTACGGTTGGCTTCGCTGCGATCGACCAGGGCCAGGGAACCGATGGCCTGGGCGCCGCCGCTGCCGCCGTGGTGTTCGCCGTCGTCATCCTCCTCGTCATCATCACCACCGGCCACCAGGGTTTCGCCGATTTTCGGCACCACCGCGACCTTGCCCGGCATCGGTGCCATGGCTTTGCCTGGCAACGGCACTACCGCAGGGATCGGTGTACCGGCAACGATCTCGCCATCGGGCAAGGCCCGAGCGCCAGCCGCCGGTTTGCCGCTGCGCAATGCATAAGGTTCGCTGTGGAAACCGTCATTGCCTTGTTGGGATACTTCGAGTTTGGTGCCTTCTTCGAACACATCGTGCACCCGCCACATGCTCCACATGCCTTGGGCAAAGTGCGGGTAGAAGTGGCAGTGATAGATCGCATCGCCGGCTACGCGGTTGCGGTTGCCCGAACCACCGTTGGCGATTTCATAGGTGTAGCCAGCGCCCGGACCAATGCCCTGGGCGTCCACATAGTCGGAGTTGTCGTCGTTGGGGTTGAACAGCCATTGGTGGCCGTGCAGGTGGAAAATATGCTGCTCGTGGCCGTTGTGGGTGTTGCGGAATTTGACGAAGTCACCGATGTAGCTGTGGTTGACGTTGGACGGTTCGGACGGGTACAGCGCCATCGTCGCCTTGACCCCGACCTGATCGGCGTTCGGCACTTGACCCGGGAGAATGCCTTCCAGGCCGGTGTTGGCCGGTACGTCCACCAGCATCGCCACGTCGCCGACGGTGTGAGAGCTGAGGAAAAATTCTTCATAGGCACAGGACAGGCAGTCGTGCATCGGCCCGACACCCAGACGGTTGGCCACCACCTCGGCCCCCATGCCGCCGGAGCCGTAGTTGATCATGAACGAGTCGCGGGTCGGCTCCAGCACGTGGGCCATCACCGGGTCTGCCCAGTACGCGGGAAACGCCTGGGTCGCGGCGGTTTCATCCTGGAACTGCGAAGCGAAATCGCGGAACGGCTCCAGGCGATTGGGGATTGCCGGGTTGCGTTTGCCGAGGGCTTCCAGCGGGTAGGTCGAAGGCGGGAAGCTGCCATCGGCGTTGCTGCCCATCACGATCGCGTCGCTTTCGCTGGAAATGATTTCGTTGCCGTCGACCATGTTGATGATCGGCGTGCCGGCCTTGCCTTCACGGACCCACGGTTCGCGTTGCGGGTAACGCGCCTGGTAATCGACGATCGGCTGGCCGGCCGGGGTGCGGCCGGCGCTGGCCAGGCGCATTTCTTCTTCGGTCACGGTATTGCGATAAGAGCGGCCACCCTTGGGCACCACCACCACCTGGCCGAACAAGCCGTTGGCGACGTTGCCCGCATCCCCTTCACCCCCGAAGGTCGCGCCGCGGCTGCTGGCGGCGAATGCGCCTTCGCGCTCGGCGTACAAGGTGTAGGAACGGGTCGCGCCTGGAGGAATCAAGGTATTGGCATTGCGCCCGGTATAGGACGCAATGTCGTCGATGCTGTTGACGGCCTGCATGCCGTTGACCTGGAAGCCGACGTGCCGGTCCTTGACCTGCTCATCGACCTTGAAGTTGTCCACGTTGCCGATTTCAACCTCGCCTTCCTCGCCCACTTCTTCCTCACCGTCTTCGTGCGAGCCGGGGTTGGCCTGGTAGGCCAGCAGGTTCTGCAGGTTGATGGTCAGGCAGTCACCCGCCGCGACGCGCAGCACCAGCGGCCGCGGACGCTTGTCCGGTCGCAGCGAGACCTTGCCCGGCACCGCCGCACCGCCCTGGGCCAGGGACCGGTCATGGTCGTCGACCACGTCGCGGCGCAGGGCGAACATCATGCCGTTGACGTTCTGCGCACCGAGGCGGTTGAACATCAATGGCTGATCCAGGGCCACGACGTTGGCCACCAGATTGCGTTCGCAGCGCAGCGCCGCCTCGGCCACCCCGATGCCCAGCATCGGCGCCACCAACAGCAGCAATTTGAAAAGGGACTGAGCGTTGGGTATGCCGGTCATGATCACGGGCCTCGCTGTGGGTGCTCACAGGAATAATTCTCGACAAATCCCTTGGAGCAATCCGCATGCCATAAAAATTATTGTTTTTAATCAGTAAGTTAGTGTTGTCACTTGAGAATCCGGGGGATATTCCCCACCCATTCCCCCTTTTACGGGTCGGGCTTTCTTGCCCCACTGTTGGGGAAACTTGCCCCACAGCTGCCGATCACAACGGCGCATCCACGGCCAGGCCCTGCAAGCGTCGGTACTGGCGCAACACGCTTGGCACATAACGCTGGGTTTCGGCGAACGGCGGGATCACCCCGCCACGGCTGAGCACCGCTTGCGGCCCGGCGTTGTAGGCCGCCACGGCGAGGCTGATGTCGTTGTCGAAGAGGGTCATCAGGCGCTTGAGATAACGGGCGCCGCCCTGAATGTTGGCCTTGGGGTCGTAGACATCGGTCACGCCCATTTCCCGGGCGGTATCGGGCATCAGTTGCATCAGCCCGCCGGCGCCCTTGGGCGAGATTGCGCCGGCGTTGTAGCTGGACTCGGTCTGGATCACTGCGTGCAACAGCGCCGCCGGCAGCTGATTGGCCGTGGCCGCCGCCGAGACCAGCTCGGCGTAGGGTTGCCGGGCAATCATCTGCGGTTGCCGGTCGATACTGACCTGGGCGGATTCAGGCTCACGAATCACCCGCTCGTAGGTGCGACCGGGACGGTGGACATTGGATAAAACGTAGCTGCCCTTGGCGTCCACGGACACGAACACATCGGCCTGTGCGACGCCGGTCTGCAGCAGCAGCCCGAGCAGTCCCATGGTGAGTGTTTTCATTGTTATGCCTCCCCTGACCGTCCCCGAAAAATGGGGGTATTGCCCCAATGGCCGGTCGTACATCTGCCATACGCAAGCACTGTGCCGGTTGCGTGAAGGCCCGTGATTCAGGGGTTGCAGCAGGATGCACGGGCATGAGCATGGCAATTGCATAAGCCGTCATGGCGACCCTTCTGCCCACTGTGTGAGGTCATCATGAATCAGCGTCTGTGTAGTACCCCGCGAATGCAAAGCGGGTTCACCCTGCTCGAACTGTTGGTGGTGCTGGTGGTGCTCGGGCTGTTGGCCGGCATCGTCGCGCCGAAGTATTTCGCCCAGCTGGGGCGTTCCGAAGTGAAGGTGGCCAAGGCGCAAATCGAAGGCCTGGGCAAGGCCCTGGATCTGTACCGCCTGGAGGTCGGCCATTACCCATCCACTGAACAGGGCCTGCAGGCGCTGGTCACCGCGCCGAGCGACGAGACCCGCTGGACCGGTCCTTATTTGCAGAAAAAACTGCCGCAGGATCCATGGGGCCGCAACTACACCTACCGCCACCCCGGCGAGAACGGCGAGTACGACCTGCTGTCCATGGGCAAGGACGGCCAACCCGGCGGCGACGGCGAAAACGCCGAAGTCACCAGCTGGCAATGACGAGGGACGACCATGCGCTTTCACCTCAAGGCCGTGGGCAAGGCTGGCGTGATCTCGATGACAGTCGAGGCTCCGGGCAACAGCGAAGCCCGTCGCATCGTCGAAGACCAGGGTTATCGGGTCGTCAGTATCTCTGCCGAGCGCCACTGGCGGTCACTGGGCCTTGGAAAGCGCGAGACGTTCAACCTGGTGCTGTTCAGCCAGGAACTGACGACGCTACTCAATGCCGGTCTGCCGTTGATCGATGCCCTGGAAAGCCTGGCGGAAAAAGAGAGCGCGCCACAGGCTCGCAAGACCTTGAGCGAACTGGTGCGCCTGCTTTATGAAGGCAAGTCGTTCTCCCAGGCGCTGGGCCAACTGTCGGCGGTGTTCCCGCCGCTCTACGTTGCGCTGGTGCAGTCAAGCGAGAAGACCGGCGCCGTGGGCGATGCCCTGGGCCGCTATGTCAGCTATCGCCAGCGCATGGACGAGGTTCGGCAGAAGATTGTCAGCGCGTCGATCTACCCCGTGCTGTTGCTGGTGGTGGGCAGCGGCGTGGTGTTGTTTCTGATGGGCTACGTGGTGCCGCGCTTCAGCCTGGTGTTCGAAGGCCTGGGCTCGAACTTGCCGTGGCTGTCGCAGATCCTGATGAGCGGCGGCATGTTCCTGCACGCCCACCAGGGTGAATTCTTCGGCGCCTTGACGGCAATCGTTGTCGCCCTCGCCTTCCTCCAGCGCCAACCGGCCTTTCGCCGGGGCGTGGATCGGGTCATTGAAAAACTCCCGGCGGTCCATCAACGCATCTTCATGTACGAACTGGCGCGTTTCTACCGTTCCCTGGGCATCCTGCTGCAAGGCGGCATCCCCCTCGTCACCGCCATGGGCATGGTTCGCGGCCTGCTCACCGTCGCCTCGCGCACGCGCCTGGACCAGGCCTGCGAACGGGTGCGCGAAGGGCAATCGTTGTCGGCCGCGCTGGAGCTCAATCACCTGGTGACGCCAGTGTCCCTGCGCCTGCTGCGCGCTGGCGAACAGTCCGGCAACCTCGGGCAAATGATGGAACGCAGCGCCGACTTCTACGACGAAGAAATCAGCCGCTGGATCGAATGGTTCGTGCGGCTGTTCGAACCCCTGCTCATGACCTTTATCGGCCTGCTGATCGGGGTCATCGTGATCCTGATGTACATCCCGATTTTCGAATTGGCTTCGAGTATTCACTGAGGCACCGGGCTGTACGTTTTTTTTCAGCCACTGACACTCCACTCACAGGATTGGGACCTGGGAGGTGCTGGAGCCGTGTCGCAAAATCTACGTGAGCTTCGAGCAAAAAAATAACTATGTACCGCAACAGATACCGGGACCTGGAAGAGAATCCCCACGTCCAACCGGACAAACTTACTCACGCACAAGGAATTGCGAACATGACTACTGACATACTCGGTCCGATCCGCCATTTGATCGGAAAACGCTACGTACCTGGCGTTAAAGCCTACATCAGCGAATTGACCGGATTTACCATCGTCACCGGGCCCGATGAAATAACGACTTCGGAGGTGAATCCGAAACGACTGAAAATCCGTTGCGATAGCACGGGCTACATCTCGTCGTTCCATAACGGTTAATGTCCCGCACGTCGACAGGCTTATCTAAGTAAAAAGCCAGACGGCTGAAAACTGATTCAGAGAGAGTCCGGAAACAGGTTTACACCTGTTTCACCCCAACGCCCGATGCATCGCATCGGGCGTTCTGTATTTCAAAGACAGCAGCGCACGCTAGCAGTTGTAGATCGATACCGACTCACTCCAGCCGCTCGCGCAAGAACTCGATCAACGCCCGCACCGGCCTCGACCCCTGTCGATGCTGCGGATACACCGCCGATAACGTCAGCGGCTCAGGCCGAAAATCGTCCAGCACCGGCACCAGCCTGCCATCCTTCAACGCCGCGCCGACAATGAATGTCGGCAAGTAGGTAATCCCCATCCCGGCAATCGCTGCATCCTTGAGCAATTCACCGTTGTTGACCCGCATCCGCCCGGTGACGTTGACCGCCAGCGGCTTGCCCTGCCCTGCGAATTGCCACTGCACCTGACGACCATGGCCATATGGCAGGCAGTCATGGCTGTGCAAATCTTCGGGCTTGAGCGGCGTGCCGCGTTCGGCCAGATACGCCGGGCTGGCGCAATACACCCGCTGGATGGAGGCGATACGCCGGGCGATCAGCGTCGAATCTTCCAGAATGCCGATGCGCAGGGCCAGGTCGTAGCCCTCGCTGAGCAGGTCCACTGGCCTGTCGCTCAAGTCGACTTCCACCGTGACGTCGCGGTAACGCTGCAAGAACAGCGGCAGTAGACAGCCCAGGTGCGCCAATGCGAATGACAGCGGCGCACTCACACGAATGGTGCCCCGCGGCTCGGCGGTCTGGCCGGCGATACCCTGCTCGACCTGCTCCACTTCACCGAGCAGGCGCAAGGCCGACTCGTAGTAACTCTGCCCCAGGGGAGTGACGTCCAGGCGCCGGGTAGACCGGTTGAGCAAACGCACGCCCAGGCGTTCTTCGAGCTGCATCAGCCGCCGGCTGACGAATTGCTTGGACAGACCCAATTGATCGGCGGCAGCCGTGAAGCTGCCCGAGTCCATGACCTGGCAAAAAATACGCATGTCTTCGAAAGGGTTCATTGTCACATTCTGATTGACAGTCATACCCTTTATAGCCGCTTTTTCCCTTTCCAACACCCTATTAATCTGTGTCACAGAGCACGTATCACCTGATAAGCAACCCTCTTGCCGCCGGAGTCTCCCATGTCCTTCCTGCTTGCTCACCTGCTGTCCTGGAGCACCCTGCTGCTGGTGATCGATGCCTTGCTCTGGCACCTCGCCCCGTTCAAACATCGCGTCCTGCGCGTCGGTGTGCGTCTGGCACTGTTTCTGATGTTCAGCGCGCTCATCATCAACGCCGGCGTCAGCCCGTTGCAGGCGCCGGTGTTCGCCGATGATCGCGTGGCCCAACTGGGCGCCACGGCGCTGGGGATTCTCTGGTGGCTGTACGCCGCACGGGTGCTCACCGAAGTCATCGGCCTGGTGTTGATGCGTCGTATCGGTCACAGCGGCCGGCTGCTGCAGGATGTCATTGGTGCGCTGGTATTTCTGATCGCCATTGTGGCAGCGGCCGGCTATGTGCTGGAGTTGCCGGTCAAAGGCTTGCTGGCGACGTCCGGGGTGGTGGCGATCGTGGTCGGTCTGGCGCTGCAGAGCACGTTGAGCGATGTGTTTTCCGGCATCGTGCTCAACACCACCAAGCCCTACCAGGTGGATGACTGGATCATGATCGACGGCGTGGAAGGCAAGGTGCTGGACATCGACTGGCGCGCCACCCACCTGCTGACCAGTGCCGGCAGCACGGCAGTGGTGCCGAACTCGGTGGCGGCCAAGGCGAAGATCGTCAACCTGAGTCGTCCCAGCAACATGCACGGCGTGTCGATCAGCATTCGGGTGCCCAACCACATTCGTCCACGTCGTGTGCTCGATGCGCTCGATCGCACGCTGCAGGGCAGCAGCAGTCTGCTGCTCAACCCGGCCCCGAAAGCGGTGCTCAAGGAAGCCGGCGACAGCATGTCCGAATACGTGGCCAGCGGCTTTATCACCGAGCTGGGCAAAAAAAGCGAAGTGCGCAATCAACTGTTTGACCTGGCCCATCGACACCTGGAAGCGGCGGGTATTTCCCGGCAGCTCGATGGCGTGATCGAGCCTACGACCCGCGCAAGGGCATTGCTGGATGAAGTGAAAGTCTTCCGTTCCCTGAGCGAAGAGGAACGCGATCAAATGGCTCAGTGCATGGTTGCGCAGCAATACGCGGCCGGTCAGGTGGTGCTGGAACTGGGCGAAGTGCCGGACAGCCTGATGGTCATCGCCACGGGCGTGGTCAGCGCGACCGTGCCCGATGGCAGCGGGCACCTTGAAGCTGGCCGCATGGGGCCGAGCGAGGTCATGGGCGAACAGAGCATTCTTGCCGATACGCCGTCACAGGCGACGTTCACTACGTTGACCTCGTGCATCATTTACCGGATCGATAAATCCCTGGCCCGCAGCTGCATGGAACAGCGTGCCGAGGTGGGTCGGGCGTTGAACAAGTTGCAGGCGGTGCGGCAGCAGAACAGCCGGTTGGCATTGTTGGCCAAGCCGGTGCCGATCAAGAAAGGGGGGTTTTTGGGGTGGTTGCACAAGCGTTGAATGGCGGGGTGCACGCATTCCCCCTGTAGGAGCTGGCTTGCCAGCGAAGGCGGTGGGTCAGTTACATGTGTCGACTGACCCACCGCCTTCGCTGGCAAGCCAGCTCCTACAAGGGTGTGTGTTGACTACTTATTTGGAGGTCAGCACCGAATAGCTGTTCATCAAGTTGCGGTAGTTGGGAATGCGCGGCGACAGCAAGTTCGCCAGGCCTTCCATATCGTTGCGCCAGTCGCCCTGCAGCTCGCACGCCACCGAGAACCAGTTCACCAGCTGTGCACCGGCCGCCGACATGCGCGCCCAGGCTGCCTGTTGCACGGTTTCGTTGAAGGTGCCGGATGCGTCGGTCACCACGAATACTTCAAAACCTTCAGCCAGCGCCGACAGGGTCGGGAAGGTCACGCACACATCGGTCACCACACCGGCGATGATCAGTTGCTTGCGGCCAGTGGCTTTCACGGCGTTGACGAAATCTTCATTGTCCCAGGCATTGATCTGGCCTGGACGCGGAATGTACGGCGCGTCCGGGAACTGCTCTTTCAACTCAGGCACGATCGGGCCGTTCGGGCCGTTTTCGAAGCTGGTGGTCAGGATGGTCGGCAGCTTGAAGAATTTGGCCACGTCGCCCAGGGCCAGCACGTTGTTCTTGAATTCATTCGGCGAAAAATCCTGGACCAGCGAAATCAGGCCGGTCTGGTGATCGACCAACAGCACAACGGCGTCGTCTTTGTTCAGGCGTTTGTAGGGAACGTTGCTCATGGAAAACTCCTCGGTGGATGGTTGTCGCTTGGAACGCCGGTCCAGCGGGCCGGCGTTTTTGGGATGGGTCAGAAGGCAAAACACGAGCAGCCAAAGGCGCCCCAGAAACCGGCGAAATCGCTGACCGGCGCGTTGGACAACCGCGCCCGTTCATGGCTGTGGGAGTGCACTGCGCACGGCCCGCTGCAATGGTGAACCTGAGCCTGCATCGGCGAAGTCGGGCGCCAGTGGCCCGGCACCTTGACCACCGGCGACCAGTCCGGCAGCACCGGCACGCTGGCGGGCCCCAGTTTTTCGAAATCCCCGGCGGCGTACACCACCTTGCCGCCGACCACGGTCAACACCGATTCGATCCACTTGATCGCTTCTTCGTCGACACTGAAAAAGTCCGCGTTCAAGGCCGCCAGGTCAGCCAGTTGGCCGACCTTGATCATGCCTTTTTTGCCCTGTTCGGAAGAAAACCAGGCGCTGCCATGGGTGAACAACTCCAGCGCGGTCTGGCGGGAAAGTCCTTCGCTGTGCAGTTCCAGGCCGCCGACGGTGCGACCGCTGACCATCCAGTACAACGAGGTCCAGGGGTTGTAGCTGGACACCCGCGTGGCGTCGGTGCCAGCGCCGACCGGTACCCCTTCGGCCAGCATGCGCTGGATCGGCGGCGTGGCCTCGGCGGCCTTGGCGCCGTAACGCTCCACGAAATACTCCCCCTGGAACGCCATGCGGTCCTGGATCGCAATCCCGCCGCCCAGTGCCCTCACCCGCTCGATGTTCTGCGGGGTGATGGTTTCGGCATGGTCGAAAAACCAGGGCAAGCCATTGAACGGAATATCGCGATTGACCTTCTCGAACACGTCGAGCATGCGGCTGATGGATTCGTCGTAGGTGGCATGCAAGCGGAACGGCCAGCGCTGCTCGACCAGATGGCGAACTACCGGTTCCAGTTCGTCTTCCATGGTCTGTGGCAGGTCCGGGCGCGGTTCGAGGAAGTCTTCGAAATCCGCCGCCGAGAACACCAGCATTTCCCCGGCGCCGTTGTGGCGCAGGTAATCGTCACCCTGGTGCAACGTGACGCTGCTGGTCCAGTTCTTGAAATCGGTCAGCTCTTCCTTGGGCTTCTGGGTAAACAGGTTGTAGGCGATGCGAATGGTCAGTAGCTGGTCCTTGGCCAGCTGTTCGATCACCTGGTAATCGTCCGGATAGTTCTGGAAACCACCGCCGGCATCGATGGCGCTGGTCAGGCCCAGACGGTTGAGTTCGCGCATGAACTGGCGGGTCGAGTTGACCTGATATTCCAGCGGCAGCTTCGGCCCCTTGGCCAGGGTCGAGTACAGAATCATCGCGTTGGGCCGCGCCACCAGCATGCCGGTCGGCTCGCCGTTGGCATCGCGCACAATCTCGCCGCCCGGCGGGTTCGGCGTATTGCGGGTGTAACCGGCCACGCGCAACGCTGCGCGATTGAGCAAGGCACGGTCGTACAAATGCAGCACAAACACCGGCGTGTCGGGCGCCGCCTGGTTGAGCTCTTCCAGGGTCGGCATGCGTTTTTCGGCGAACTGGAATTCGTTCCAGCCACCCACCACCCGCACCCACTGCGGCGTCGGCGTACGGTCGGCCTGATCCTTGAGCATGCGCAGCGCATCGACCACCGACGGCACGCCTTCCCAGCGCAATTCGAGGTTGTAGTTCAAGCCGCCGCGGATCAGGTGCAGATGGGAGTCGTTGAGGCCAGGGATAACGCAGCGGCCCTTGAGGTCGATGACCTGGGTGCCCGAACCGCGCAGGGCCATGGCTTCGGCGTCGGTGCCGACCACGACGAAGCGGCCGTCGCTGATGGCCACGGCGCTGGCACGCGGATTTTCCCGGTCAACGGTATGAAACTGGCCATTGAATAAAATCAGATCGGCGCTCATCGCGTGTCCTTAGGCTGAGTGGAAGAGGAAAGCCAGGGCGCGAACAGGCGCGTCGCCATCGGCATGAACAGGTACACCACCGACACCACAATGGTCAGGGTGATGAGGAACGTCGCGACTACATAGTGCGAGAGGAACGCGTTGAGCTGCAGCAGCGGTCCCCAGATCAGCGGCACCAGCAGGGTGTGCGGCAGAATCACCAGCAGGGTCACCACGGCCTGCTTCCAGCGTGGCGGCGGCGAACCCGCATCGGCCTGGGGGGCGAACCAGAATTCATTGACCGGGTTGACCTCGGTCTGGTCGCCGTCCGCCAGCATCGGCGTGGCTTGCTCGACCAGCGTCTGGCGTTGCGGCGAATCGAGCCAGCGTTGCATCGCCTCGGTGGAGCAGAAACGCAGCACGCAGGTGTACAGGTCGAGGCCGGCGTTCTTGGCGCGCATCACATCCACCCCCAGGTGCCCTTCCTGCTGGCCGGCAATGCTGACGATGTTGCGCAACCAGGCTTCGTAAGGCACCTCGAACCCGGCCTTGACCCGGTGTTTGATGACCAGGGTCACGACTTCTTCGAAACGATTGACTTCAGGCATGACGCCAGGCTCCACAGAGACGAACATTGAACGCCAGCCGGCCCGGAGATAAGGATGCTGGTGAAACAAATCAGAAACTACCGGCGTCGATGCGCCGGGACCGGGTTTGATAGTGCCGGTGTGGAGGCGGGGAAAATTGGATGTACGTGCTCTTTTTCAGATCGGGATGGGTCTATGGCGCACAGCAAATCCCTGTAGGAGCCAGCGGTGCGGCGATCCGACTTGCCGGCGAAGGCGTTCTCATGGGCGCTGCAAGGATCAAGGCCGCCTTCGCTGCGGTGCGGCGATCCGATAAGCCATTTCCTACGTCGGTTCCATCCCGCGACCGTTGCGCAGCAACAACGGATCGTCGAACAAATCGCGCAATCGTCCCAGCGCCGCACTCACCGCCGGTTGGCCCATGAACAGCTTTTCCGCTACACGGGTCAGGTTCTTTTCGAACATCAGGGCCTCGAAAATCACCAGCAGGTTCATGTCGACGCGGCGCAGATCGTTACGGTTCATAAGTATGGCTCATAGGTATGGTTCCGCTGTGTGTTCAGCCTGGCACGGGGCCGAAGAGTGTGTCCGACTTTGCTCAATACTGCCTGCCCCAAACAAAGAATTAACAACGTTTAACTCGCCTGCCAGAGCGCCCAAGAACAAGAATGAATCTCACCGACACGGACATCTGCCATGGCTCAATTTCAGCAAAGCGCCGCTCGCGCGCCCGGCACTGAAACCAAGAAAAATACCGGCGGCCTCACCCCGTGGCGCGAGAGCCTGGTCAAGCAACTGATCCTCGACCGCCTCGGTGAGCCGCTGGAAGTGACCGAACTGGCACAGGCCTGCGCGCTCTCGCGCAGTCATTTCTCCCGCGCGTTCAAGTGCAGTACCGGCCTCTCGCCCCAGGACTGGATTCGTCACCAGCGCATTGCGCGGGCCAAACAGCTGATGCGCAACACTGACTTGACGCTCACGCAGATAAGCCTGGAATGCGGCTTCTGCGACCAGGCGCATTTCTGCCATAACTTCACCCGCAGCGAGGGCATCAATCCGTTTGCCTGGCGCTGTCAGACCTTGCGAGCTCTCCCCCGCACCCAACTGTAGGCGCTGGCTTGTCGGATCGCCGCACCGCAGCGAAGGCGGCCTCGAATCCTGCAGCGCCCTTGAAGACGCCTTCGCCGGCAAGCCGGCTCCTACAGGGTTTGGCGTTGACCCCGATTTGCCGGCACGCAGGTGATCTTGTAGGAGCTGGCTTGCCAGCGAAGGCGGCCTCGAATCCTGCAGCGCCCTTGAAGACGCCTTCGCCGGCAAGCCGGCTCCTACAGGGTTTGGCGTTGATCCCAATTTATCGTGTACGCAGCTGATCCGCGTCGCGATGCAGTGGCTCATGCGCTACGCCAGTCGCGCCACGATCTTTGGCATGCTCTTGACGCATCAGCCCCGATAGGAGAGTTTTGGCCGCAGACCTGACGCAGTACGCGTTAATCGTTGTGAATTTGCGCGGAGTGCCCCGTTGACCCTTTCCCCCGAACAGGCCGTCCATTTTGGCCCTTACCGGGTCTATCCCGGCCAACGTCTGGTGATGGAAGCCGACCAGCCGTTGCGCCTGGGCCGGCGCGCCCTGGACATTCTGTTGATCCTGCTGGAACACGCCGGGAATGTGGTCAGCAAACAAACGCTGATCGACAGGGTCTGGCCAAAAAGCATTGTGGAAGACATCAACCTGCGTGTGCACATGGCGGCGTTGCGCAAAGCGCTCGGCGATGGTCAGGCCGGCCAGCGCTACATCGTCACAGTCGCCCAGCGTGGCTACAGTTTTGTAGCGCCCTATTCACTGGAGCAGGTCGCGCCCCCTCCCGGCAACGACGCTCCCCCACCGAGCGGCCACAACCTGCCCGTGCGTCGCACCCGCCCGATCGGGCGCCAGTCATTGGTCGACAGTCTGGTGGTGCAACTGGCGCGCCAGCGCTTCATCACCCTGGTCGGCCCCGGCGGCATCGGCAAGACCACCGTGGCGTTGCGCGTTGCCGAACAACTGATCGGGCGCTACCGGGACGGCATTCGCCTGCTGGACCTGGCACCGATCAACGACCCGTCGGTGATCACCCACCACCTGGCGACAATGCTTGACCTGTCCCTGCACGATGCCGAACCCACGAGCGGCCTCGCGGCGTGCCTGCGCGAGCGGCAGATGCTGCTGGTGATCGATAACTGTGAACACCTGATCGACGCCATCGCGCTACTGAGCGAAAGCATCCTGCGCGGCGCACCCCAGGTCCATATCCTGGCCACCAGCCGCGAAAGCCTGCGGGCCGAAGGCGAATACGTCCAGCGCCTGGACTCGCTGGACTGCCCTCCCCCCATTGCCGACCGCGCCCAGGCCCTGGGCTTTTCTGCGTTGCAATTGTTCGTCGAGCGGGCGATGGCCAGCCATGACAGCTTCGAACTGACCGATGACGAGTTGCCCCTGGCGATTGAAATCTGCCGTCGTCTGGACGGCATTCCGTTGGCCATCGAGCTGGCGGCGGCGCAGGTCGGCAGCCAGGGCCTCGGCGGCCTGCTGGAGCAACTGCAAGGCAGTTTTCGCCTGCTCACCCAATGTGGTCATTCGACGCCGGGGCGCCATCAAACCCTTCGCGCCACACTGGACTGGAGCTTCGAACTGCTCAGCCCGTGCGAGCAGACCTGCCTGCGCCGACTGGGGATGTTCCGGGGTGGCTTCACCCTGGCGTCGGCGGCGGCGGTGATTGTCGGCGAACACATCGAACCCCGCGAGGTGTTTGGCTCGATCACGCAACTGGTGGCCAAATCGCTGCTCAACGTGGAAGTGGGCGATGAAGAAGTGTTCTACCGTCTGCTCGACACCACACGCAGCTATGCCCTGGAGAAACTCGACCAGGCCGCCGATGTGCAGGGCACCCGGGAACGCCATGCCGAACACTGCCTGACCCTGATGCGTCAGGCCCGGCACGACTGGGAGCTGATCACGACCAGGCTGTGGATCGAGCGCTATGCCCGCAGCCTGGAAGACATTCGCTCGGCCCTCGACTGGTGCCTGACTGCCCAAGGACCGCAGACCTTGGCGATCCATCTGGCCGCGACGTCCACGCCGCTGTGGCAGGAACTGTCGCTGCTCAAGGAGCACGGGGCCTATGTGCGCAAGGCTCTGGCCTTGCTCGACGCAGCACCCGAGCGCTGCGCGCAATTGAAAATGACCCTCAAGCTGGCCCTTGGCAGTTCGTGCTACCACACCCAGGGCGGTACGGCGGAAACGGTCGAAGCCTTCGTCGACGCCTTGGCGCTGGCCAATTCGTGCAACGACCTGGACGGTCAGCTGCGAGCGGTGTCCGGGCACATGGCGGTCAACCTCGGTTGCGCCAACTATCAAACGGCGCTGGAGCAGAGCCGACAATTCGACCGACTGGGGTTGCAGGGCGATGCGCTGTTGTCCCTCAGCGCGCAGCGCTTGCGGGTGCTGGCCCTGCACTTCGCCGGCGATCAGCCAGCGGCACGGGTGAATGCCGAACAGGTCCTGCAGCGCATGGCCCAGAGCGGGCATCTCAATCGCTTCACCCATGGTTTTGGCGTGCAGTACGACCAGAGCGTTGCCGCCCTGACCATCCTGGCGCGCATTCTCTGGTTACAGGGCCAACCGGAGCAGGCCTGGCGCACTGCCCGTCAGGCGCTGGATATCGCGATCCAGATCGACCACGGCACCTCCATCTGCTACACCCTGGCGCTGGCCGGCTGCCCGATCGCCCACTACAACGGCGACACCCGCACCGCCCGCGAGCTGTTGCGCCTGCTGCTGGAGCAAGCGCAAAAACATTCGGTGCTGCTGTTCTATACCTGGGCCCGCCACTACGCGCAGGTCATCGACCGAACCGAAGCGCGGCCGCTGCCTCAACCGGGCAGCGGGTTGATCAAGGACATCATGGTCACGCTGGACAGCAGTTTCGTCGATGACGCCTTGCTGCAGCGGGCCGACACCGGCGCCGCAGGCTGGAGCTCGGCGGAGATTCTGCGGGCCAGGGCGCAAGCGCTGCCAGACGAAGACTGCCCGCTGAAAACCACAGCGGCCGAGGCGCTACTGATCAGGGCGCTCAACGTGGCACACACCCAGGGCGCCCTGGCCTGGGAACTGCGCAGCGCCACCGCGTTGGCACAGGTGTGGCAGCGTCAGGGCCGTTATGGTGAAGCCCATGAGCTGCTGGCGCCGATCTATCAACGCTTCACCGAAGGCTTTACCACACCGGACCTGACGACAGCCCGTCGCTTGCTCGACCGCCTGCAGCGCCATCTGGCCGCTTGAAGTCCAGCGCGTCCGGCTGATGTAGCGGGCGTAGCGCATTTCGAAGGCACGCACCTCCCACCTCCTGTTGTAATGCCGTCAGTTATGCGCAATGCGCTTGACTGTAGGAGCGAGCTTGCTCCGGGCGGCGTTCCGACGATGGACTCAAGAGCGCCGCGTTCAGCCAGTAAACACGCGTTATCGTTAACGACCATCGCGAGCAAGCTCGCTCCTACAGGGAAGTGCATTGCGCTTAACCGAACAGCATTACCCTAGTGTTGGCGTTTTTCCAGGGCGTAGCTGCGAGTGGTGTTGAGGAAACGGTAACGAGTCACGCCGTTGCCCTGCTCCAGCGACAGCAAGGATTTGAGCGCCAGGCGTTCGATCACTTCGACCAGGCGGCCAGGCAGCAGTTGCGCGCAACCGATCACGCCGATTGCCGCTTCCAGGGTAAAGGCCCTCTTGAACACTGCCAGACGCTGCAAAACGGCCTGCTCCACCGGACTCAGCCGTGCATAGCTCCAGTCCAGCGCCGCTTTCAGGGTTTGATGCCGTGGCACCGCAGTGCGCCGACCCTGGGTCAGCAGCTGACAACAATTGTCGAGCTGGGCTTGCAGACCGACCAGTGCCAACGCGTCGATTTGCGCTGCCGCCAGTTCGATGGCCAGGGGCAAACCATCGAGCCGCCGACAGATTTCCCCCACGGCCTGGAGGTCCTGTTCGCGCAGGGTAAAGCCTTGCTGACGGGCGCGGGCACGGCTGACGAACAACTGCACCGCCGAGTAGCCCATGACCTCGGTCACGCTGTGCAACGCCGAAACCGGCGGCACCGCCAGGGGCGGCAAGCGCTGCACCGTTTCCCCCAGCGCCTGCAGCGGTTCGCGACTGGTCACCAGGATCGACAACCGGGGCGCTGCCATCAGCAGGTCCTCGATCAAAGTCCGGCAGGGTTCGAGCAGGTGTTCGCAGTTATCCAGCAGCAGCAATGTATGCCGTTGCGCCAACACTTCAAGGCAGGTGCCGAAGTCCAGTTCGAGCGCACGGGTCAGATGATCGACCAGTAGCGCCGGGTCATCGATCGTCGCCAGGTCGATCAGCCAGACGCCATCCCGATAGTGCTGCAACAACAACTCGGCCACGCGCAATGCCACGGTGGTCTTGCCGATGCCGGCGGGACCGACCAGGGTCATCAGCCGGCGAACTGGCAGCTGCCGCACCAGGCTGCCGACGATCGAGTCGCGACCGGTCACCGGCGAGAGCCGCGCAGGCAGGTTGTGCCGGGTATTCTGCAACGTCTGGAGCGAGACCGGCGCACCTTCCGGTTCATGCTGTACCGGCGCGATGAAGCTATAGCCGCGTTGTGGAATATTGACGATATAACGCTGCCCGTCCTGGCCGTCGGCCAACGCCCGGCGCAACGCGGCAATGTGCACCCGCAGGTTGATGTCCTCGACCACCGACGTCGGCCAGACCCTCGCGATCAGCTCGTCCTTGCTGACCACTGTGCCGGCGCGCTCCACCAGCACCTGCAAAATATCCAGGGCCCGGCCACCCATGCGCAGCGGCCGATCTCCCTGCAGGACCAGTCGCTGGCGCAGGTGGAACACATAGGGGCCGAATCGCAGCAGCGCTTCGCTGTTCAAATCCGTGAGGCTATTCATGCACGTTCTCGTGCTGAAACCTGGCCGGCGCACAGTGCAGCAACGCTCCATCGCACACGCCATCCAGGCTCCCGCATCTCCATCGCAAAGAGTTCAGCGCTATCTTGGCAGGCCTCGGTGACGGTACAACCACCACAGTGGGAGCGTCGCTGCCATCAGGGTGCGCACAACGGACAAGCGCGCTCTAGCTGAACTGTTCGCGGTACTGGGTCGGAGTCAGTCCGAGCTTTTCACTGAACAGGAAACGCATGTGCCGCACGCTGCCGAAGCCACTTTTGAAGGCCACGGTCTTGAGTGGAAGGTCGCTGGTTTCCAGCAGGTTCCTGGCGCAATCGATTCGCGCACTCTGCAAAAACTCCATGGGCGTCATGTTCACTTCCCGGGCAAAGACCCTGGCGAAATGGCGTGGGCTCATGGTGGCCAAGCCGGCCATGCGCTCGATGCTGAAGGCTTCATCAAGATGCTCGAGCATATAGTTCTGCACCCGGGTCACCGGCGTTTCCTGGGGCGCGACGGCGGCCGTCAACGGACTGAATTGCGCCTGCCCGCCTTGGCGTTTCATCACCACCAGCAACACCTTGGCCACGTCCTGGGCGACTTTCTTGCCATGGTCCTCGGCGACCACCGCCAAGGCCAGGTCGATGCCGGCCGTGACACCGCCAGACGTGATGAGGTTGCGGTCCAGCACGTAGATCTGGTCGGTCTCTACCCTTGCCTTGGGAAAACCCTTGATCAACCGCTCGGTGTAATGCCAGTGGGTGGTGACGCGGTAGCCATCGAGCAGCCCGGCATGGCCCAGCACGAAGGCGCCGGTGCAGATCGAACCATACCGGCCTGCGCGGCTGACAGCGCCGTGCAGCCAGCCAAGCAACGGCGGATGTTTTTCGTTATAGGCACCGGGACCGCCGGGCACCAGTAACAGGTCATAGGCCCCACTGGCCTGATCGATGTGCCGGTCGGCCTGAACGCTGACGCCGTTGGAGGCCCGCAGCGCGCCGTGTTCAGTGCCGATGGTCGACAGCTCATAGCGCTCCGTCGGCGGCAAATAACGGTTGGCGATGGAAAACACTTCCATGGGCCCGGCCATGTCGAGCAGGAGAAAGTCGGGGAACAGCACCATTGCCACGGTTTTCATGGGTTCAACATCACTGAGGTCATAAGAAAGTAACTCTGCCAAACACCGCCCCCTGTGGGAGCGGGCTTGCCCGCGAAGGCGGCGGCACATTCAACATTATCGGAGACTGACACACCGCATTCGCGAGCAAGCCCGCACAGGGTATGCGCACTGTATTGAGGAATGGGGCGTCGGCTAAGAATACCTTATTAGCCGCCGCTTACTGTCAACCAAAACGCGACAGTATTTCAATTTTCACCTACTTATTGCACTCAGCAGTAACCATTAACCTTCTCCTCACTCGGACGAATCAACGTCCCCACAGGAGAACTTCATCATGCTGACCCTTCGCAAGGCTTCTGATCGCGGCGCCGCCAATCACGGTTGGTTGAAGTCCTTTCATACCTTTTCCTTCGCCAGCTACCGCAACCCGAAAGAGCAGGGATTTTCCGACCTGCTGGTGATCAACGATGACCGCGTGGCGGCAGGCAAAGGCTTCGGCCAGCACCCGCACCGTGACATGGAGATTTTCTCCTATGTGCTCGAAGGCGCCCTGGAACACAAGGACACCCTGGGCACCGGTTCGGTGATCCGCCCCGGCGATGTGCAACTGATGAGCGCCGGCAGTGGCGTAGCACACAGCGAGTTCAATCATTCGGCGACCCGGCCGGTGCATTTCCTGCAAATCTGGATCGTGCCGGAACTGAGCGGCGCCAAACCGCGTTATCAACAGGAGCATTTCAGCACACAGAAGAAACGCGGCCGCCTGCAACTGATCATTTCCCCTGAGGGGACACAGGGTTCGCTGAAGGTGCGCCAGGATGCGCGGGTGTATGCCGGCCTGATCGACGGCAAGGAAAGCGCCAGCCTGGAGCTGGGTGCGAATCGCTATGCCTATGTGCACGTGGCCCGTGGCAGCGTCGAACTCAACGGCGTGCCGTTGCAGGAAGGCGATGGGGTGCGGGTTCGCGATGAACAGCTGTTGACCTTGAGCAAGGGTGTGGATGCCGAGGTGTTGGTGTTCGACCTGCGCCCGCAGGAACTGCCGCAAATGCCATGAGAACAAAAGATCGCAGCCTGCGATCTTTTGATCTACCGCGCGACGACGCGGTCCTATCTACAGACCACGTTGCCTGCCGATGATCGACAAGGTTTATCCGCTGGACCAGGCCGCGCAGGCCCATGCCCGGATGGAAGCGGGCGAGCACATTGGCAAGATTGTGTTGCAGGTGGATTGACGCCGATCCTGAAACGACCCTGAACCCTGTAGGAGCGAGCCTGCTCGCGAAAAACGCAGGAATGACGCGGACTATCTGATGGGGTGAACAACGCCATCGTGTAGGAGCCGGCTTGCCGGCGAAGGCGGTGGCACATTCAGTAGATGTGTTGGCTGACAGACCGCTTTCGCCGGCAAGCCGGCTCCTACAGGGTTCAGGTGAACGGCTGTCGAAATTTTTCCCGCCCTGCGCACGCTTCTGCTAAAACCCGAACTTCAGCTTTTACCGGGGACCGCCCGATGCCCGCTTCCCTCCTCGCTCGTCTACGTCGACGCTGGCTGGCGCTGCTGTGCATGGCCACGCTGGTCGTCGGCCTGCCTGTGGGTTGCGCGGTGCTGGAGCATAAGGAGCGGGAGCTGTTGTTCCGCATCGAACCGGGGACTGCCAGTTGGTACAGCGGTTTGCCGAGCAGCGTCCAGGAGTTCGAGCTGCAGCCCAAAAGCTTCAAGGCCGGGCAAAGCATTCATGGCTGGTGGTGGCCGGCGGAACGGGCGAATGCGCCGGCGATCCTCTACCTGCATGGCGTACGCTGGAACCTCACCGGGCAGCTGTTTCGCATCCAGCAACTGCAGGCACTGGGCTATTCGGTGCTGGCCATCGACTACCGCGGTTTCGGCCAGAGTCTCGGCGACCTGCCGTCGGAAACCACGGTGTACGAAGATGCACGGATTGCCTGGGAACGCTTCACGTTGCTGCAACCGGACGCGAACAAACGGCTGATCTACGGCCATTCGCTCGGCGGTGCCGTGGCCATCGACCTGGCGGCCGAGTTGGGCCGGACAGCCGCAAAAAAACGGGCACCGGTACCGGCTCGCGGTCTGGTCATCGAGTCGACCTTCACTTCCCTGGCCGACGTTGCCACGGCGATGGCCAACACGTCCCTGCCGGTGCGCTGGCTGCTGTCGCAGAAATTCGATTCCATCGACAAGATCGCCGGGATCAACATGCCGTTGCTGGTGGTCCACGGGCTGGACGACCGCTACGTGCCGCCGCGCTTCAGCGAGCAACTATTCAACGCGGCCGCAGAGCCCAAGCGTCTGTTGCTGGTGCCCGGCGCATCGCACAACAACAGCATGAGCCGGGGTGGGCAGACCTACCGCAAGGCGCTGGACAGCTTGATCCAGCCGAAACCGCCGGCCCAGGTCGCCGGGCCGGCAGTGTCCCGACGCGCTCAGGAGTCCTGAGGCTCAGCGATAGCCCCTGGCCTGCAAGTTGAACAACTGCGCATAGCGCCCGCCCGCCGCCACCAGACTGTCGTGGTCCCCCCGCTCCAGAATCGAACCCTGATCCAGCACGATGATGTGATCGGC
>Ga0247818_10000474_pt1 | contig 25174 bp, 16 predicted proteins | sample 13C_Glucose_Day1_FD_192424 | JGI IMG/M metagenome (GOLD analysis project Ga0247818, IMG submission 192424) | Soil microbial communities from agricultural site in Penn Yan, New York, United States - 13C_Glucose_Day1 | ecosystem: Environmental > Terrestrial > Soil > Agricultural land | place... | reverse complement strand
GACCTGCGCGCCGGTTTCGAATTCGCCAAGGTCTACTACGCGGTCAAGGCCAACCCGGCCGTGGAAATCATCGACCTGCTCAAAGAGAAAGGCTCGAGCTTCGACATCGCCTCGATCTACGAGCTGGACAAAGTGCTGAGCCGCGGCGTCAGCGCCGACCAGATCAGCTACGGCAACACCATCAAGAAATCCAAGGACATCCGCTACTTCTACGAGAAGGGCGTGCGCCTGTATGCCACCGACTCCGAAGCTGACCTGCGCAACATTGCCAAGGCCGCACCGGGTTCGAAAGTCTACGTACGGATCCTGACCGAAGGCTCGACCACCGCCGACTGGCCTTTGTCGCGCAAATTCGGCTGCCAGACCGACATGGCCATGGACCTGCTGATCCTCGCCCGTGACCTGGGCCTGGTGCCGTACGGCATCTCCTTCCACGTTGGCTCGCAGCAGCGCGATATCAGCGTCTGGGACGCGGCGATTGCCAAGGTCAAGGTGATCTTCGAGCGCCTGAAGGAAGAAGACGGCATCGTCCTCAAGCTGATCAACATGGGCGGCGGCTTCCCGGCCAACTACATTACCCGCACCAACAGCCTGGAAACCTACGCTGAAGAAATCATTCGCTTCCTCAAGGAAGACTTCGGCGATGACCTGCCGGAAATCATCCTGGAGCCGGGCCGTTCGCTGATCGCCAACGCCGGCATCCTGGTCAGCGAAGTGGTGCTGGTCGCGCGTAAATCCCGCACCGCCGTCGAGCGTTGGGTGTACACGGACGTGGGCAAGTTCTCCGGCCTGATCGAAACCATGGACGAAGCCATCAAATTCCCGATCTGGACCGAAAAGAAAGGCGAGATGGAAGAAGTCGTCATCGCCGGCCCGACCTGCGACAGCGCCGACATCATGTACGAGAACTACAAGTACGGCCTGCCACTGAACCTGGCCATCGGTGATCGCCTGTACTGGCTGTCGACCGGTGCGTACACCACCAGCTACAGCGCCGTCGAGTTCAATGGCTTCCCGCCGCTGAAATCTTTCTACGTGTAAGTACTGCACGCAGAAATCAAAAATGCCCATGCTCTGTCATGGGCTTTTTTGTGGGTGATCTGTAGGAGCCGGCTTGCTGGCGATCAACGATCACGCGGTGGGTCTGGTTAACAGCGGCGCCTGAATTACCGGCAAGCCGGCTCCTACAGGGTCGAGGCGATTTCGAGTTCAGTGCAGCGTCGGCGGTAATCGTCCGCCAGCATCTGAATGCGCGGATCGGTGGCGCTCATCAGCGCCTCGCTCGCCACCCGCAGGAAATTCAGGTTCCCGGTGATCAGCGCCGTGCGTAGCCAAACCAGCGCTTGATCGACATTGCCTTCATCAGCCAACACCGCTGCAAAGCTGAACTGCCCGCGAAAGTCCCCACCCTCAGCCGAACGCCGATACCAATCGCGCGCGGCTTGCAGGTCTTTCGCGCAGACCCGCCCTTCTTCCAGGTAGCGCCCCAGCAGGTTCATCGATTTTGCATGGCCCATTTCAGCGGCCTGTTGATAAAACCTCAATGCCTGTTGCTGATCCTCAAGCACCCCACGCCCGGTCGCCAGCAGGTTGGCGAAGTTGTACATCGCCCAATCCAGTCCGGCTTCGGCTGCGATGCGATAGTGCCTGGCGGCCTTCGCCGCATCGGCCTCGCAGCCCCAACCATGCTCATGACAGCGGCCGAGCATGTTGCGCGCCATCAAATGCCCGCGCCGCGCGGCGATGTCAAACCAGCGCACGGCCAGCGGCTGATCCTGGGCGATGCCCTGCCCGTCCAGCAGAATCTGCCCAAGCAACGCCTGGGCATCGAGGACATCTTCGCCGGCGGCCATCAAAATGGCTTGGGCCGCACGGGCCGGGCTTTCTTCGAGCATGGACTTGAGCGTATCGCCGTCGAGGATTTCCTCACGGCGCAATTGAAAACTCATACCTCGACCCAGCGCCGCAACAGGTTGTGATAGGTGCCGGTCAGGCGAATCAGCGAAGGGTGATCAGGCACATCTTCGGTCAACTGCCGGATCGCCCCGTCCATCTCGAACAACAGGGCACGCTGGCTGTCTTCGCGCACCAGGCTCTGGGTCCAGAAAAACGAAGCGTAGCGTGTGCCACGGGTGACGGCGTTGACCTTGTGCAGGCTGGTGCCGGGGTACAACACCATGTCCCCAGCTGGCAGCTTCACGCGCTGGGTGCCGTAGGTGTCCTGGATTTCCAGTTCGCCGCCGTCGTAGTCCTCGGGCTCGCTGAAGAACAGCGTGGCCGAGAGGTCGGTGCGCACCCGTTCGATACTGCCCTTGGGCTGGCGCACGGCGTTGTCGATGTGAAAGTCGAAACTGCCGCCGGCTGTGTAACAGTTCAGTAACGGAGGAAACACCTTGTGCGGTAACGCCGCCGACATGAACTGCGGGTTTTTCCACAGCCGCTCCAACATGGCCGCGCCGATCTCCTTGGCCAGCGGATGACCTTCCGGTAACTGCAGGTTGTGCTTGGCCTTGGCCGATTGATAGCCGGCGGTGATCTTGCCATCGGCCCAATCGGCCTGTTGCAGAGCCTCGCGAATGCGCTGCACTTCTTCTTTTTCGAACAAGCCGGGAATGTGCAGCAGCATGGGGGCAAGCACCTGAAAGCAAAGGGGTGCCAATGATATTGATTCTTATTGCCTGTGTAAAACCCGACAGACGAATGAAACAGCAAAAACCGTAAGGTTAAATTGTAAAGAATGTAAATTCAGTGCGAATAGTAATGTTTCGCAATTGATACGAATACGTGTTTACACTATATTCCGCCGCCTCAAATCCTTGGGGAGGGGAATAAAAATGTCACGTCAGCACCCACAACTACCGGTCAGTTCACCACGTCTGCTCGCCTCCGCCATTGGCGTGGCTATCACTGCCGGCTCTGCGGGCCACATGGTTTTCGCCGCTGAAAAAACCAACGAGAAAGCGCCAAGCAACACCATTTCCCTGGGCGCTACCGCAATCACCGGCGAAGCCCAGGACGAGACTTCCTACAACGTCGAGACAGCCTCCTCGCCCAAGTACACCGCGCCGCTGGTGGACACTCCGCGCTCGATCACCGTCATCCCGCAGCAGGTCCTCAAGGACACCGGCGCCCTGAACATGCAGGACGCGCTGCGTACCGTTCCGGGCATCACCTTCGGTGCTGGCGAAGGCGGCAACCCCCAGGGCGACCGTCCGTTCATCCGCGGTTTCGATGCCCAGGGCGACACTTACCTGGACGGCGTGCGCGATACCGGTTCGCAAAGCCGCGAAATCTTCGCCGTTGAATCGATCGAAGTCAGCAAGGGCCCCAACTCGGCCATTGGCGGTCGCGGCGCTGCCGGCGGCAGCATCAACCTGGTGAGCAAGAAAGCGCACCTGGGCGACTCGTTCGACGGTGGCTTTACCTGGGGTTCGGACCAGACCCAGCGCTACACCATGGACGGCAACTACCAGTTCTCCGACACCGCTGCCGGTCGTTTGAACCTGATGAGCCACGAAAGTAATGTCGCCGGCCGTGAAAGCGTCGATTACGATCGCTGGGGTGTCGCGCCATCGCTCGCCTTCGGCCTGGGCACCGACACTCGCGTCAACCTCGACTACTACCACCTGGAAAGCAACGACACGCCGGACTCGGGTATTCCCTACACCATCCCGGCCGGTGGCTCGGCTGCCCGCACCAAGTCCAATCCGGACAAGCCTTACGCCGGTGGCGACAGCAGCAACTTCTACGGCCTGACCGATCGTGACTTCCGCAAGGGTCGTACCGACACGGCGACCATCGCCGTCGAGCACGACCTGAACGACGCGCTGACCGTCAAGAACACCCTGCGCCACGGCAGCAGCATGCAGGACTACATCCTGACCCAGCCGGACGACAGCAAGGGCAACGTCAACAATGGCACCGTCTGGCGTCGGGCCAATACCCGTGTCAGCAACACCGATACGACCACCAACCAGACCGACCTGTTCGGTGACGTCTACATCGCCGGCTTCAAGAACAGCTTCGCCACCGGTATCGAGTTGAGCCGCGAGGAAAGCAAGAAGTCCTCGTACACCGTCAACACCGACACCACGCCGGGGACGGCCGCAGTCACCACCAACTGCAACCCGGCCCTCGTCGGCGCGCCAAGTGGCTACAACTGCACCTCGCTGGCGAACCCGAACCCGAACGATCCATGGAACGGTTCGATCAGCCGCAACTACGCCGGTACCGACACCACGGGTAAAACCTACGCGCTGTACGTGTTCGACACCCTGACGTTGTCCGAGCAGTGGCTGGTGAACATGGGCCTGCGCTACGACCATTTCGACACCGACTACAAGACCTACAACGCCGCCGGCACCACGACCTCCAAGGGCGATGACGTCAGCGAGTTCGTCACCGGTCAGCTCGGTGTGGTCTACAAACCCGCGGAAAACGGCAGCATCTATGCGTCCTACGCAACCTCCGCGACACCTCCGGGCTCCACGCTTGGCGAAGGTCAGGACGGCAACCCGCTGGGCGGCACCCCGGATCGCAACGGCAACCTGCTCAAAAGCGATTTGGAGCCGGAAACCACCAAGAACTACGAAATCGGTACCAAGTGGGATCTGCTGAACGATCGTCTGTCCTTGACCGCGGATATCTTCCGCACCGAGAAAGACAACGCTCGCGTCCAGGTCGATACCACCACGTACGAAAACGCCGGCAAGACCCGCGTCCAGGGTGTCGAGCTTTCGGCCACCGGCAAGCTCACCGACAAATGGCAAGTCTTCGCCGGTTACGCCTACATGGACAGCGAGCAGGTTGATGGCGGTCCGATGGGCGCAGCCAACGATGGCAACGAACTGCCTAACACCCCGAAAAACAGCGCCAGCCTGTGGACGACCTATCAGGTCACGCCGAAGCTGACCATCGGTGGCGGTGCGTTCTATGTCGACGACGTGTTCGGCAGCGTGGCCAATACCACCATGGTCAACGACTATGTGCGTTACGACGCGATGGCCGCCTACAAGCTGACCAAGAACGTCGACCTGCAGCTGAACGTGCAGAACCTGACCGACGTCACCTACTACGACAAAGCGTTCTCCACGCACTTCGCCAATCAGGCGGCGGGCCGGACTGCGCTGCTGAGCACCAACTTCCACTTCTGATAGGAATTTGCAGGAGCGAGCTTGCTCGCGAAAAACTCAAGGGCGACACGGGCTGCCAGACAGGCCGCGTTATCGTTGACGACCATCGCGAGCAAGCTCGCTCCTACAGACAAACAGACATTGGCGGTGGCCAGCCCCGTTCATCCAGATGAGCGGGGCTTTTGTGTGTAAAGGGAATGTTTCTCGACAACCCACGGCATAATGCGCGCCGTGATGATTATTTTTGAACGAACAAGGCGAGCGACGTGTTGAAGAAAACCCTGTTCCAGTTGCACTGGTTTTTTGGCATCAGCGCCGGACTGGTCCTGGCCCTGATGGGCATCACCGGTGCGACGGTCTCGTTCCAGGATGAGATCCTGTATGCGCTGAATCCTTCCGTGTTGCAGGTCCAGAAGCAAGTCGCCGGCGTCCTGCCACCCGCCGAACTGGTGGAGAAGATCGAAGCGACGACGCAAATGAAAGTCGCGATGCTCTCGGTCGGCATCGACAGCGACACTGCCGCCAAAGTGTTCTTCACCCCGCCGGCGGGTGAGCGTCGCGGTCCCATGCGTTACTTCGACCCCTACACCGGTGAACTGCTGGGCGACGCCACCGGCCAGGGCTTCTTCGGCCTCATGCTGCAACTGCACCGTTTCCTCGCCATGGGCGATACCGGTCGGCAGATCACCGGTGCCTGTACCCTGATCCTGGTGTTCTTCTGCCTGTCCGGCCTGTACCTGCGCTGGCCCCGCCAGTGGAGAAGCTGGCGCGCCTGGCTGACCCTCGACTGGAAGAAAAAAGGCCGCAGCTTCAACTGGGACCTGCACTCGGTTGCCGGCACCTGGTGCCTGGTGTTTTACCTCCTGGCCGCGCTGACCGGGTTGTCCTGGTCCTACGAGTGGTACAACAAGGGCTTGACCCGACTGCTCTCCGATTCGCCGCAGAACGAACGTGTGCGCGGTGGACGCGGCCCGGCGCCAAGCGGCCCGGCGCCGACGGCCAATTACTCGGCGATGTGGAGCAGCATCTACAGCGCCGCCGGTCCCGACCTGAGCTTCTACAACACCCGCATGCCGCCCGTGGCCGGGCAACCGGCGACCGTTTTCTACCTGTTGAAAAACTCGCCCCACGACCGTGCGCTGAACCAGATCAGCCTCGACCCGGTGACCGGCGCGATCAAGCGGCATCAGCGCTACAGCGACAAGAGCCTCAAGGCGCAACTGCTGACCAGCATCTATGCACTGCACGTGGGCAGCTACTTCGGCATCGTCGGGCGCATCATCCTGACACTCACGGCGTTGAGCATGCCGCTGTTCTTCATCACCGGCTGGCTGCTGTACCTCGATCGCCGGCGCAAGAAACGCCAGATCAAGGACGCCCGCAAAGGCCTGGCCCAATCCGGCAGCGACGCCCCGGCCTGGCTCATCGGTTTCGCCAGCCAGAGCGGCTTTGCCGAGCAACTGGCCTGGCAGACCGCCGGCCAGTTGCAGGCGGCCGGTTTGCCAGTGAACGTGCAGCCGCTGGCGGATGTCAGCGAGCAGCAACTGCAGGGTTCGAGCAATGCGCTGTTCGTGGTCAGCACCTTCGGCGACGGCGAAGCGCCGGACAGCGCCCGGGCTTTCGAACGCAAGGTGCTGGGCCGGGCGTTGAGTCTCGATAGCTTGAACTATGCCGTGCTTGGACTCGGCGACCGGCAGTATCAACACTTCTGCGGCTTCGCCCATCGCCTGCACAACTGGTTGGGCGAGCACGGCGGCAAGACCTTGTTCGCCCCGGTGGAAGTCGACAGCGGCGACCCCTATGCCTTACGCCACTGGCAGCAGCAACTGGGCCAGTTGACCGGCCAGGCGCCGATCGACACCTGGCAGGCACCGCGCTACGACAACTGGACCCTGATCCGTCGGGAGCTGCTCAATCCGGACAGTAGCGGTTCGCCGGTGTACTTGCTTGGCCTCGCCGCCCCCTCCACCAGCAGTTGGCTGGCCGGTGACCTGGTGGAAGTGCTGCCACGCAATTGCCCATGGGCCATCGAGCATTTCCTCGACGGCCTGGGGATCGACGGCCGGGCCACCATTGAACTCGATGGCTTGTCGCAAACCCTGGAACAAGCTCTCGCCAGTCGCCAGCTGCCCGAGAACCGCAGCCATCTGGTCGGCTTGCATGCCCAGGCGCTGGTGAGTGCGCTGGTGCCATTGGCGATGCGCGAATACTCCATTGCCTCGATTGCCGCAGACGGCGTCCTGGAATTGATCGTGCGCCAGGAAGTGCATCCCGATGGCAACCTTGGCATCGGTTCCGGCTGGCTGACCGAACACGCCCCCGTAGGCGGCAGCATCAACCTGCGGGTGCGGCGCAATAGCGGCTTCCACCTGCCCAATGAACCGGTGCCAATGATTTTGCTGGGCAACGGCACCGGGCTGGCGGGCTTGCGCAGCCTGCTCAAGGCGCGCATTGCCGATGGCCAACAACGTCACTGGCTGTTGTTCGGCGAGCGCAATCGAGAGCACGACTACCTGTGTCGCGATGAGCTGCAAGAGTGGTTGATTGCCGGCGATCTCGAGCGCCTGGACCTGGCGTTCTCACGCGATCAGGCCGAGAAGATTTACGTGCAGGATCGCTTGCGTGAATCGGCCAGCGAACTGAAGAAATGGCTGGCGGAGGGCGCGGTGATCTATATCTGCGGCAGCCTGCAGGGCATGGCCGCGGGTGTCGACCAAGTGCTCAACGATGTGCTCGGCGCTGCCGAGGTCGAGCGCCTGATCGAACAGGGCCGCTACCGCAGAGACGTCTACTGACCCCCGCGCCCTGTAGGAGCGAGCTTGCTCGCGAAAGCGGTCTGACAGGCAACACAGATGTTGAATGTCAGTCAGTCTTCGCGAGCAAGCTCGCGCCTACAGGGCTGGTTGTAACGTCTGCTCGAACACCGCCACTCCCTCCAGATCCCGCAACACCACACTCAGCTCCCCGCTCTGCCCGTCGATGTTTACCTCGCCAAAAAACTGGAATCCGCCAAACGGCGACATGTTGTGCACCGGTGGCGCTTTCTCGAACACCACTTCGGGACCGAAGGTCATGTCCAGCGTGTCCGGGCCGAAGCTCCCCGCATTCAAAGGCCCCGCAACGAACTCCCAGAACGGTTCGAAGTCCTGGAACGCGGCCCGGTCCGGGTGATAGTGATGCGCTGCGCAGTAGTGCACATCCGCCGTCAGCCAGACAAAATTGCGCACCTGCTGCGCCCGCAGGAAACCCAGCAATTCGGCCATTTCCAGCTCCCGCCCCTGGGCCGGTCCGGGATCTCCGTTGGCCACCGCTTCCCAGCGCATCACGCCGGGGCTGACCTCGCCATCCGGTGCGCCCAGGCCAATCGACATGTCGGCGGATATGACTCTCCACTGGGCCCTGGACGCTTTCAACGAAGCCTTCAGCCAGTCCAGTTGTTCGCGCCCTAGAAACGGCTTGGCATCACCAAGATTGGCGTCATTGGCCCCGCGATAACTGCGCATGTCGAGCACGAACACATCGAGCAACGGCCCGTAACTGAGCTGGCGATAAATCCGTTTGCCCCCCTCGGCGCTCTGCCAACGCATCGGCGCATATTCAAGCCAGGCCTGACGTCCGCGATTGACCAGGCTGTGGATATCTTTGAGGGTGTAGCGCTGATCCAGCAACTTCCCTGGTGACCAGTTGTTCACCACTTCGTGGTCATCCCATTGCCAGATCTGCGGGACCTCGGCGTTAAAGCGGCGGACATGTTCATCCATCAGGTTGTAACGGTAATTGCCACGAAAATCGTCGAGGCTTTCGGCGACCTTGCTCTTCGCCTCGCTGGTGATGTTGCGCCACACCCGGCCGCTCTCGGTGGTGAGTTGCGCCGGTATGGGGCCGTCGGCGTAGATGGTGTCGCCGCTGTGGATAAAGAAGTCCGGCAGGCGCAGGCGCATGGCTTCGTAGATGCGCATGCCGCCGATGTCCGGGTTGATACCGTAGCCCTGGCCGGCGGTGTCGCCGCTCCAGACGAAGCGAACATCGCGGCGGGTCTGGGGCACGCTGCGCAGGTGGCCGAACCAGGGTTCGCTGGCGACGCCGCTCTGGGCGTCTTCGAATTGCACGCGGTAGAAAATCGCCTGGTCGGCGGGCAGCCCGGTGAGTTCGACCCGCGCCGTGAAGTCGCTGCGGGCGTCTGTCAGCGCCGAGACCAATCGCCGGGGGTTGGGAAAGAGGCTGCGGGTGTCCCACTCCACCACCATGCGTGCAGGGCGGTCGCAGCGGCTCCAGATGATCGCTTTATCGCCCAGCAAGTCGCCGGACTGCACGCCATCGGTGAGTTGCGGACGATCCTTGACCGAGGCGATCACCGCCGGAGCCAGGCCTGGCATCAGCAAGCCGGCACCGACGGCTTGCATGACACGCCGGCGACCGAGGTCAAATTCGCTCATGGTGTTCTCCCTGAAAAAAGGAAAACCAAATCACCGCAGATCCTTGTGGGAGCGGGCTTGCTCGCGAAAGCGGCCTTGCAGCCACATCAATGTTGACTGATGCGCCGCCATCGCGAGCAAGCTTGCTCCTACAGGGTCTTGGGGGTGTCAGGCGCTGACGGGTTCTACCGCCAACTCCACCACCTCCGGCCGCTTGACCAGCGCATATACCACCGCCGTCAACAAACTCCCCGCAACAATCGCCAGCAGATACAGCAGCGCATGGTTGATCGCATTCGGGATCGCCAACACGAACAACCCTCCGTGGGGCGCCATCAACTTGCAGCCGAAATACATCGACAAGGCACCGGTCAGCGCACCGCCGGCAATGCTCGCCGGGATCACCCGCAGCGGGTCTTTCGCGGCAAAGGGAATCGCGCCTTCGGAGATAAAGCACAGCCCCAGCACCAGCGCCGCTTTACCCGCCTCGCGCTCGGTCTGGGCGAACTTGCGCCGGGCGATGAAGGTGGCGATGCCCAGGCCGATCGGTGGCACCATGCCGGCGGCCATGGTCGCCGCCATCGGTGCATAACTCTGCGACGCCAGCAACCCGACCGAGAACGCATACGCGGCCTTGTTGATCGGCCCGCCAAGGTCGACACACATCATGCCGCCCAGCAGCACACCGAGCAGAATCGCGTTGGTGGTGCCCATGCTGTCGAGGAAGTGTGTAAGCCCGCCGAGCATGCCCGCCACCGGCTTGCCGACCACGTAGATCATCACCAGGCCGGTGAACAGGCTCGCCAGCAACGGGATGATCAGAATAGGTTTCAGCGCCTCGAGACTCTGTGGCAACCGTGCATAACGATTGATCGCCTGGGCCGCGTAACCGGCGATAAACCCGGCAATGATCCCGCCAATAAACCCGGCGCCCAGGGTGCTCGCCAGCAGCCCGCCGATCATCCCCGGCGCCAGGCCAGGGCGGTCGGCAATGGAGTAGGCGATATAGCCCGCCAACAGCGGCACCATCAGCTTGAACGCGGTCTCGCCGCCGATTTGCATCAGTGCAGCGGCGAGTGTCCCCTCTTCCTTGAACGCGGTGATGCCGAACACGAAAGACAGGGCGATCATCAGGCCGCCCGCCACTACCATTGGCAGCATGAACGACACGCCGGTGAGCAGGTGCTTGTAGACCCCGGTCTTCTCTTGCCTGGCCGGTCCCTTGGCACCGGTCGAAGCGGTTTCCTGCTTGCCTTCGGCCAGCGCTTTGTTCAGCGTCGCCTCGGCCTGCTTGAGGGCAATGCCGGTGCCGCAGCGGTAAATCTTCTTGCCGGCAAAACGTTCGGTGGCGACTTCGATGTCCGCCGCCAGCAGCACCACATCGGCGTCGGCAATCGCTTCGGCGCTCAGCGGATTGCGGGCGCCGACCGAGCCCTGGGTTTCCACTTGCAGGTCGTAGCCCAGACGCTTGGCTGCCTGCTGCAAGGCTTCGGCGGCCATGAAGGTGTGGGCGACACCCGTCGGACATGCCGTCACGGCAACCAGTCGCGGCGCGTTCTTGGCCACAGCAACCGGCTCGACCACGGCATCAGGCGCGACATACACCTGAGCGTCTTCAGCACCACGGCGCAACACCGCTTCAACATCCTGCAGCGCTTGGGCAGGCGTGCTCTGGAACAATCGTTTGCCGACGAAACGCGACATATCCACAGGCACGCTGGTCACCAGCAACACCCACTCGGCCGCGTCGATCGTTGCCGCCGACAATTGGCGCTCGGGGTGCGCCGTATCAATGATTTCGACGCTCGTGCTCCAGCCCTGACGCTGGGCTGCTGCCTCGAGCAAACGGGCACACAGCACACTGGTGACCATGGCGCTCGGGCAGGCAGTAACAATGGCTAACTTCATGACCAACCCTCTTATTGTTCTGTCAGGGGGCGTACGCGCACCCCCTGCTCGAGCTGCGCCAGTTGCGCCGCATCGCCGATACCGAAACCGATCTGGGTGACCGCCATCGCGGCGATCGCCGTGGCCGTGCGCAACGTCTGTTCAGGCGTGTCGGCACTGACCAGGCCATGCAGCATCCCCGCCAGCAGAGAATCACCCGCCCCAACCGTGCTGGCGATGCTGACCCTGGGTGGCGTGGCGTGCAGCGCCGAGCCGACACTGAACCAGTTCACGCCTTCGGCGCCGTGGGAGATCACCACATGCTCGATGCCCTGAGCGTGCAGACGGCTCGCGGCTTCAGCTTGAGCCATGACCGACACCACCTCGCCACCGAGCACTTCAGCCAGCTCCTGGGCATTGGGCTTGATCAACCAGGGGCCGGCCTTGAGCGCGGCCCGCAAGGCCTGCCCGCTGGTGTCGAGGGCCACCTTCAGGCCCAGGCCTTTCAAGCGCACGATCAACGCCTGCAACCACTGCGGGCTGATGCCCTGGGGCAGGCTGCCGGCCACCACTACCGCGTCATGCCCCGGCGCAATCCGGTCGAGACGTTCGAGCAATGCCTGCTGCGCCGCCGCGCTGACCAGCGGCCCCGGACCATTGAGGTCGGTGATGCGCCCATCGCTTTCCGCCAGTTTGATATTGCTGCGTGTTTCACCGGGCACCCGGATGAAGGCATCGACAAAACCGCGTTTGGCGAACAGGGTTTCAAACGCTTGCAGATTGTCTTCGCCGAGGAACCCGCTGACCGTCAGTTGATGCCCCAGGTCAGCCAGCACTTGTGCCACGTTCAGCCCTTTGCCGGCGGCATGGGTGTGCATGGCATCGCTGCGGTTGACCTGACCGGGCTCAAGGCGCGACAACTCGACCGTAAGGTCCAGCGCAGGGTTGAGGGTCAGGGTTAAAATCTTGGCCATTACAGGGCCTCCACTAATGCGCGCACTTCATTTGCGCTGCCCACGATCAGGGCTTGTTGGGCCAACGTCCTGGCTTGGGCGAGACTGAGTTCGCGAATCCGCGCCTTGACCTCGGCAATGCTGCGTCCGCCGACACTGAGCTCATCCACACCCAGGCCGACCAGCACCGGCACCGCCAGCGGATCGGCCGCCAGCTCGCCGCACACGCCGACCCACTTGCCATGGGCATGGGCCGCGCGCACGGTGATGTCGATCAGTTGCAGCACCGCCGGATGCAAACCATCCGCCTGGGCCGACAAGGTTGGGTGACCACGGTCGATGGCCAGAGTGTATTGCGTCAGGTCGTTGGTGCCGACGCTGAAAAAGTCGACCTCCCTGGCCAGTACCGGCGCCAGCAGGGCCGCCGATGGCACTTCGATCATGATCCCCAACTGCAGGTCCGCCACCGGTATTTCCAGGCGCAGGCGTTCGGTCATGTCCCGCGCCTGGCGCCACTCGTCGACGCTGCCGACCATAGGGAACATGATCCGCAGCGGACGGTTGTCGGCGGCTCGCAGCAAGGCGCGCAACTGCGCTTCCATGATCTGCGGCCGCTGCAGGGTCAAGCGAATGCCGCGCACCCCGAGGAACGGGTTTTCTTCCTTGGCGATCGGCCAATACGGCAGCGGTTTGTCGCCGCCCACGTCCAGGGTGCGCACCACCAGCGGCCGGCCGGCCAGGCCATCGAGTACGCGGCGGTATTCGGTTTCCTGGGTCGCTTCGTCCGGCGCTTGCGGGTGGGCCATGAAAATCAGCTCGGTGCGCAGCAGACCGATGCCTTCGGCGCCCTGCTCGACCGCGCTGGTGACGCCGGCACTTTCGCCGATATTGGCGAACACTTCGACGGCGTGACCGTCAGTGGTCAACGCCGGTTGATGGCGTTGTTCGGCAGCGGCCTTGAGGCGTTGTTCGCGGGTGTCGCGCTCCACGATAGCGCGTTGCAAAGTGGCTGCATCGGCGTCCACATGCAAGCGACCGCGCTGGCCATCGATCAACAACGGTGTACCCGGTGCCAGCAGCAACACCGCCGCGCCGGCACCCACCAGCGCTGGAATTCCCAAGGCCCGCGCCACAATCGCGCTATGGGCGGTGGCGCCCCCCCGGGCGGTGAGAATGCCGGCGACCCGGGTCGGATCAAGACGGGCCACGTCGGAGGGGCCGACTTCGTCCATCACCAGAATGTACGGCTGTTCAGGTTCACTCGGGGTTTCGACACCACTGAGTTGCGCCAGCACTCGACGGCCAATGTCGCGCAGATCGGCGGCGCGCTCGGCGAGCAAGGCGTCCTGCAAGGATTCCTGTTGCGTGGCGGCGGCTTCGATCACGGACATCCACGCCGCTTCCGCACTTTCACCCTGCTTGAGACGAGTGTCGACTTCGTCGGTCAATTCCGGATCGTCGAGCATTTCCTGGTGGGTGATGAAAATCTCGCGGATGGCCTTGGCCTTGCTGCGCTCGATCAAGCCACCGATATCCTGGCGCACATGAGCCAACGCTTGCTTGAGACGCTCACGCTCGATGGCGGCGGATTCTCCGCGCAGCGGGTAATCGATGGTTTGCAGCACCTGGATATGCGCCGGGCCGATGGCGATTCCCGGGGCGGCGGCAATGGCCTGCACCAAGCTGCCGGCTGCCGGGGCGAGCAGCACCTGGGCCACCTCGACAATCTCTTCACGCGCCTGGCTCACCGGTGGCAACGGCTCGACCTCTTCACCGAGACCTTCTTCGATGGCGGCCAACAAGACGGGCAAGGCATCGGCAGCGATGCTTGGCTCGGCGATGATTTCCAGCACCTGGCCGCGACGGGCGCCGAGGCTGAGCAGCTTGCTCAAGCTCTTGACCGACACCGCGCTGTCCTGGCCATCGACAATGCGCACACGAATCTCGCCTTCAAAACTTTTCGCCAGTTGCGCCAGGATTTTCGCCGGACGGGCATGCAGGCCGTGGGCGTTGGCCAGCGCAATACGCGCGCTCGGCCAATCGGCGGGCAGTTCACCACCCAGCACTTCAAGCACGGCGCGGCAACTGGTGGCACGGCCCAGTTCATGGCCGCGACCTTCTATCAGCAACGCACACAGGCGCTCGAGCAACGCTTGGTGGGCCTCGCCAAGACTGGCCAGACAAAATAAACCGTTCAGCGGCTGCCCCAGGTAACGCAGCGGTTTGTCCGGGGTGACGAATGCCAGGCCAGGGCGTTTTACCGTTTGTTCACTGTGCAACCACCACAGGCCATCGCCCAGCGGCAGCGCTTCGACTTGCTGCAACACGGCGGAGAATCCGTTGCTGACGCAATCAGCCTGACGCAGCAAACGCGCGCCGCGCCAGACCAGTTCTTCGAAATCTTCGGCGGCAACGCCCAGGCCGATCATCTGCGCATCCAGCGCCAATTCCTGCGGCGCGCCTTGCAACAGTTTCAGCAAGGCTTCGGCGGATCCGGCGCGGCGCAAGGCCTGGCCCAGATCGGTTTCACCGAGGGCACGGGTCAGCAGTTGCAACAGGCGCAGGTGTTCGTCGGACTTGGCGGCAATACCGATCGCCAGGTAGACGATCTGTCCGTCGCCCCAATCCACGCCATCGGGGAATTGCATCAGGCGCACACCTGTGGAAAACACCTGATCGCGGGTTTCGGGCGTACCGTGGGGGATGGCAATACCTTGACCGAGAAAGGTCGAGCCCTGGGCTTCGCGAGCCTGCAAACCGGCGAGGTAGCCCTCGTCAACCAGGCCATCGGCAACCAGGTGCCGGGCCAGCAGTTGCAGCGCGGCGGACTTATCCACAGCCGACTGGCCCATGGATATCTGCTCTATGGTGAGCTCGAGCATGCTTTCTCCTGTTGGCACCCTTGGGGCGCCAGGTATTGTTTTTGAATGATTCAGCTTAGGCCTTTGTCTTCAAACAATCTTTGGTGGTTTCGCGGCAGAACCGTCCAAAGCAGCCATTAACGTAGAAAATACGCCTGCTGAAACGTTTAATCTAGAGTGATTGGCACGTTACTCGATAATGTTCCATCCTTGAAGTCCAACTTGTCGGATGCGTTGTGACCAAGGTCGCCTGCCTGAATCGGGTAGGATTGGTGAAAATGTCGAGGCAAGCTCGAAAAAACAAGGAATAGCGGGTTGAAACTCAGTGATATAGCCCAGTTGGCCGGTGTGTCCGTCACCACCGCCAGCTACGTCATCAATGGCAAGGCCGAACAACAACGCATCAGCAGCGCCACCGTTGAGCGCGTGCGCGCGGTCGTCGAAGAACATGGCTTCACGCCTAACCCTCAGGCGGCCGGCCTGCGCAGTCGCCACACCCGGACCCTGGGCTTCATTCTGCCGGACCTGGAAAACCCCAGTTACGCGCGGATCGCCAAGCTCCTGGAACAAGGCGCCCGGGCGCGTGGCTATCAGCTGTTGATCGCCAGCTCAGACGATGCACCTGACAGTGAACGGCAACTGCTTCAACTGTTCCGCGCCCGTCGTTGTGATGCCCTGATCGTCGCCAGTTGCCTGCCACCGGGGGACGACAGCTATCGCTTGCTGCAAGCCAAAGGCATTCCAATTATCGCCATCGACCGGGTCATGGAGCCTGAATACTTCTGTTCGGTGATCAGCGACGATCGCGAGGCCAGCCTGCACCTGACCCAAAGCCTGCTTGATCCAGTGCCCAGGCAGATTGCCTTGATCGGTGCCCGACCCGAGTTGAGCATCAGCCAGGAACGGGCCGCCGGTTTCAAGGAGGCCCTGGTCGGGTACGACGGCGAGGTATTGATCGAACACGGTGATTCGTTCAGCCGTGAGTGCGGAAAACAGTTGATGGAAGAATTACTCCAGCGCGTAGGACACTTGCCCGAAGCCCTGGTGACGACGTCCTATGTCCTGCTCCAGGGCGTGTTCGATGCCTTGCACGACTTCCCGCTGAAAACCCGCCCGCTGCGCCTCGGCACCTTTGGTGACACCCAGTTGCTGGATTTCCTGCCGCTGCCGGTGAACGCCATGGCCCAGCAACACCAATTGATTGCCGATAAGGCACTCGCACTCGCGCTGGCGGCCATCGAGCAATCCGATTACCAACCCGGTGTGCAGGCCATCGCGCGGACGTTCAAGCAACGTATTCGCCAGGACTGAGCCATGGACCTGATCGACACCCACACTCATCTGGACTTCCCCGACTTCGACGCGGATCGTCAGGCGCTGATGGCCCAAAGCCGTGCACTCGGGGTGCGGCAGATGGTGGTGCTGGGGGTTTATCAGGGCAACTGGCAGCGTGTCTGGGAACTGGTGCAAAGCGACCCCGACCTGCATGCGGCGCTCGGCTTGCACCCGGTGTATCTGGAGGATCATCGTCCCGAGCACCTCACCGAACTGGGCGACTGGCTGACGCGACTGGCCGGCCATCGCCAGTTGTGCGCGGTGGGTGAGATCGGCCTGGACTACTTCATCGAAACCCTGGACCGCGAACGCCAGCAAGCGTTGTTCGACGCGCAACTGCAACTGGCGGTGGATTTCCAGCTGCCCGCGCTGATCCATGTACGCCGCAGTCATGCCGCGGTGATTGCCACGCTTAAACGCTTCAAGCTCAAACGCGCCGGGATCATCCATGCCTTCGCCGGCAGCGAGGAAGAAGCTCGCGAATACATGAAGCTCGGTTTCAAGCTCGGTCTCGGTGGCGCGGCGACCTGGCCTCAGGCACTGCGCATGCACCGCGTGCTTGCCCGGCTGCCACTGGCGTCAGTGGTGCTGGAAACCGACTCGCCGGACATGGCGCCCGCGATGTTTCCCGGCCAGCGCAACAGCCCGGCGCACTTGCCGGCGATCTGCACGGCACTGGCGGCAATCATGTCGCTCGCGCCCGAACAACTGGCCGCCGCCAGCAGCGCCAATGCCCGTGAATTGTTCAACTGGTAATCAGTCGACGTAGGCCTTGGCGGCCTCGAGAATCAGGGTCATGTGTTGACGCTGACGGGCAATTCGAAGGGCAACGAAGTAGACGAAAATCGCCACCAGCGAAACATTCAGCTGCTCCACGACGCTGAGTATTCCAATCCATTCCAATACCAGCGCTACCAACAATGTGCTGCAAATCGTGACCAACAGGCTTGCCTTCAACATGGCTATCGAGTCCAGGGACCTGAAGCGCCTGATCTGTTTCGGGTCGCACAGTTGCAGGTTTTTCTGACAGTGAGAACAGGTGAATGCTTCGTTGATTGCAATGGCATTGAGTTGCCAGGGCTTGAGTAACAGCGTGCGCTGGCAATGTGCACAGCGCCCCTGGATTCCTAGTGTTGCAACAGCCATGACCGCGCCTCCTCCTTGTACTCAGTGAAGTGGATACTCCTACATTGAAGACGAAAAACCAGAAGCTATAGGAAAACCGGAGCTTTCCTACAAGAACTGGGCAGTATTACTACATACTTTTCAGACCCTGAACGCACTGATCAGCTGCTTCAGCTCCACCACCTGCGCCGACAGCGCGCGACTGGCGTCCTCCGTTCGGTGCGCACCTTCGGCCGTGCGTTCTCCGGCACGATTGATCTCGACAATGTTCTGGTCAATGTCGTGGGCAACGGCAGTCTGCTGCTCCACAGCCGCGGCGATCTGCTGATTTTGGTCGACGATCATTCCTACAGCACCAAGAATATTTTCCAAGGCCTGCTGGACCTTTTCCGACTGCCCCACCGTACCATTGGCCATCTCATGGCTGACGCCCATCGCCTTGACCGCCGCCCCGACACCGCCGTGCAGCTTGGCGATCATCTGTTCGATCTCTTCGGTCGATTGCTGGGTGCGCTTGGCGAGCGTGCGGACTTCATCCGCTACCACCGCAAAGCCGCGTCCCTGTTCCCCCGCCCTGGCGGCCTCGATGGCGGCATTGAGCGCCAGCAAGTTGGTCTGTTCGGCGATGCTCTTGATCACTTCCAGCACACGGCTGATGGACTGACTGTCGCTGGCCAACTGGTTGATCACCTGCACCGACTGATCGATTTCGCTGGCCAGTGCAGCGATGCTGCCCTGCTGCGACTCCACCAGTCCACGACCGCTCACCGTTTCGTCGTTGACGCTGTGGGCGCTGCTGACGGCAGCGGCGGCGCTGCGCGCCACCTCCAGGGAGGTGGCTGACATCTGGTTCATCGCCGTGGCGACCTGCTCGATCTGCGAGCGTTGCCCGGCCACCGCCTGGTTGCTTTGCGCCGAGACGCTCTCGACTTGCCCGGCCTGGCGCTCGACCTCGCCGACGGTCTGGCCGACACGCTCGATCAAGTCATGGATCTTCTTCACGGTACCGTTGAACACCTCGCCCAACTCGCCCAGTTCGTCACGGCTGTGGGCGTTGAAGGTGACCGTCATGTCACCGGCCGCCACCTTGTCCATGACCGCGCCAAGACGCTTGAGGGTGGTGCGGGTGGAGGCGTAGAAGGCACCGTAAAGATAAAAGATCAGCACGAACACCACCGACAGCGCCAAGGCTTGCAGAATCATGTGCGTGCGGTTCTGGTCCAGGCGCTGTTGCAACTGGCTACCGAGAAATTTCAAGGTGGCTTCGTTGAGCTGGTAGGTCTGGCCCATCAACGCCGAGACCTGATCGTAAAAGGCCTGCCACGGTGCATCGAGCGTGTCTGCCATCACCACCTGCTCTTCGAACAGCTCACTGGCCTGCTTCAACGAGGCCTTGCTGCTGTCAGCCTGGGCCGCCAAGGCTTCGCGCGCGGCGTTGCTGGAGCCCGTGGCGTCCTGCAGCTTCAGGCCATACTCGGCATGGAGCTTGTCGATCTGCGCCAGCAACTCATCGAAACGCGTGCTCGACGACGAATTGAGAAAACCCTGGCCCAGCGAAGCGGAGCCCAATGCCCGCCCTTCGCCGAGCAGCTGGGTAATGCGCGGGGTGATGTTGGTGACGAGTTCGCTCAGCTGACGCATATCACTTTGGCTGTCATGGCTGAGGCCGGCCTGGCTGGCGATGACCTGGCCGAAGACCTGGGCATTGCCGACCAGTTTGCCGATCAGTGCGCTTTTACTTTGCAGGGACTTTTCCGTCTGCTGAGCCTTGATGGCGCTGATCATTTCATCGCGCTTGCCATCGAACAGTGCGATCTGCTCCGGGTCAGTGGCCATCGCACTCAAGCCCTGCAAGCGTGCCAGCACGCCCTGTTCCAGCGTGCCGATCTGCGCCTCGACATTCCCCGCCTTGCCGGATTGACCCAGGGCGACGTTGATTTGCACAAGATTGTTCAGGGTTTCCAGATCACGTCGCAGTGCGAGGCTGCTGCCCAACAGGTCGAGGCTTTGCAGTTCGACCCGGGTGCCCTGGAATTCGCGATAGGAGTCACGCACCAGGTAGAAGTTGGTGACCAGCATCGGCACCAGGAACAATACGCTGATCAGGCTGAACTTCATGCCAAAACTCAGGCGGTTCATCAACGCGACGGCGGGATAGAGCAAGCTCTTCACTGGAAGTCTCCCTTGGATTTCTTATTTTTATGGTGGGCGCAGCGAGAGAGCAGATAGCCACTATTCGGCGCTATCCCTGTATAGCGTAAATCAGGGGGATGTTTTGTAACTTAAGGTTAACGGTGAAGAGAACGCGTACCACCAAACAATAGGTCGAGCGTTAGCTCGCCTCGCTTTGGTTTTTGATCTTCTTGCCCCATCGTGAGGCCGAGTGGAGGTTCTGCGCAGTGGGTAAACCGGCATGGATGCCGGTTTAGCCGCCCTCGGCCATGGATGGCCGATGGCGGCGGGCCCACGGAGCAGGACCGGAGCGAGGGGATGCCGAGCATTAGCGAGGCACCGAACGCCAGGGGCAAGAGCGTTTGGTTACTTTGCGCTTTTCAAAGTGACCCGCTGTAAGAGCGGAACCCTAGGTGGCCGTTACCGCAGGAATGGATATGTACGCGGCCAACAAATAATAGGTCGGCTGTCAGGTCGCCATCGCTGGCAAGCCAGCTCCTACACTGGGTCGGGTACCTCCGCGAGCATGCGGCGACCCGACAAGCCAGCGCCTACGGCAACACTGTCCACAACGCAAACCCCGCATACCAAAGCACTGCCGCCCGCAGCAGCAACTCCCAGATACGGTCTAGATTGTGGATGCCCTCAGGCCCAACGACCGGCGCTGGAATTTCACCCGCCACCAGTCCGACCTTTTCGATCAGTTGGGCCGCGCTGATATTCCAGTTCAACAGCTCGTGCAACATCACCCGGCTGACCGCGACAAAGTTGCCGACCAGGGCAAAGCTGGCGGCCAACAGGCGTACCGGCACCCAGTCGAATGCATGACGCAATTGCGCCGCGCGTTCGACCACGGCCGGGTTTTGCCCGTGCTCTTCGGCCAGGGCCAGCAAGCGATAGCTCAACGCGGCGACCGGCCCCAGAAGGAAGTACCAGAAAATGATCGCGAAAAAGCTCTGGTAGGCCTCCCACAATAAATGCCCTTCCACCCGTTCCAGCAGTTGCTCGGCATTGTCGGCGCAGATGTCCAGGTCTCGCTTGGCCACATGGGCCGCCGCTTGCAGGTCTTCGCGGCGCCAGGCATCGCGGAAGGGCCCGAGACCGCCGAGCAGATCACCGCGACCCAGACTGTAGATCACCACCAGTAGATGCACCGGCAGCGCCAATAAGCCGTAGGCGACAGGGTCGAGCACCACCAGCAGCAAGCCCAGCAGCGCCACCGGAAACAGCACCAACACAGCCAGGACCAACCACGGACGGTTCACCAGGCGCGGGCTGAGCTCAAGCTTGTGCAGCTCGCGAACCCAGCCAGCGTCGTGTTGAACCCGGTGGCGCAGGGCCGAAAATTTCTCGATCCACACCGCCAACAGCAACACCAGAAAACTCATTATCCTTCCTCTTGTGCCAGGGCTGCGCGGTAGCGTGCCCAGTCGAACGCGGGCCCCGGATCGGTCTTGCGCCCGGGGGCGATGTCGCTGTGCCCGCAGATGCGTTGCGTGGTGATTGCCGGAAACGCCGATTGCAGTTGACGGGTCAGGGTCGTCAACGCTCGGTATTGCGCATCGTCGAATGGCAGATCATCCGTGCCTTCGAGCTCGATGCCTACGGAAAAATCGTTACAGGTTTCCCGCCCCTCGAAACTCGATACACCCGCATGCCAGGCGCGCTCAAGGCAAGAGACAAACTGAGTGACGGTGCCGTCACGCTCGATCAGAAAATGCGCAGACACCCGCAGCTCGGCAATCCCTTCAAAATAGGGGTGCTCCGTGACATCCAGGCGGTTCTGGAAGAACTCCTGCACCTTGCCAGTTTGGAATTGCGCTGGCGGCAGGCTGATGTTGTGAATCACCAGCAGGGAAATTTCGCCCTCGGGGCGCGCATTGAAGTTGGGCGAGGGGCATACATGCACACCCTTGCACCAACCACTCGCGGGGTCCAGCTGCATACAAATTCCTTCACCGACGACTGTGTTGATGTCCAGTATGCCGCGATAGTCCTCTGGGAGCGATCACTTGACGCGATTGAGGCGCTGCAGCTTGGCGATCACCGATGCCAGGCCTCGGCCAAACAATGCGCCATCGTCAAGCACGCGCACCGCGCCGCTTTGTAACTGTCCTTCCTCAGCCGTCTGCAGAAAGAATGGCTCCAACACCTCGACCAGCACCGACGCCCCCGCAGGCGAATGTCCCGGTTGCTCGAACGATTGAACGTGCAAGCGCTCCAGCTCGCTGAAAAATGCGCTGGTGGAAAAGGGATCGAACGCCGAACGGCTCAGCCCCTCGCGCAACGACTTGAGCAACCCCGGGACCAGCATCAGCAAATGCTCGGGTGCATCGGGCTGGTCGTGTCTCTGGACGCTCCAGATCAAATCCGCCAAGGCCTGCACATCTGCCTGCCACTGCGGCGACAGATGACCGTGCTTGAGGCAGGTCAACAGCAACACGTTACTCCAGGCGTCGTGCACGAACGCCAGCACACTGTGCGGTAGTGTCTTGCCCAGGAGCTCTTGATTCAACGCCTGCTCCACTCGCTGGCGGGCCAAGGCGGTTTGGGCGCGTCCTTCTTCGGCATCACGAATCCGCTGTTCCAGCAGCTCACTGCGACGGCGCTCGTCACGAGTGAACGCAAGGAACTCCGCCAGCAATTCGGAAAATATCGCCGGATCGTCGCCAAACTCATTCAACAAACGCAGCACCATCTGCTCGATGTACCGATACAGACTGTCGCGCTCATGACCATCGGCCTCGCCCCACCCCTGGGCCGCACGGGCGATTTCGTCGAGCAAGCGCCGGGCCGGATGACTGCTGTGGCTGAACAAGTGCTTGTCGAGTACCGCCACTTTCACCAGCGGTATCCGCAGGCGAGCGATCAATGTCTTGAGGCGGTCCGGCAACGTAGCGTCAGCCAGGATGCAGTCGAACAGCATGACGGTGAGCTGGATGGCATCGGCGTCTACCCCCTCGATGACCCACGACTTGCCGCTTTTGACCCAGACCCGGTTCAACAGCTGCTGCAATTGGCCACGCAGGTCGGAGTCGTTCACGGTGAACGGTTCATGCTGCTGCAGGTGTGAAAGCAGGCGCAGCAGTTCGCGGTTGGAAATCTGCTGTGTCGAGGGACTGGCTCCAGGGGTGGCGGCAACGCTCGAACGTACCGGCAATAAAAGGTTCTGCAGGTTGGCGAATACCTCGGGCACGTGGTTTTCGGCTGCCGGCCCTGCTGGTGCGGCTAGCGCAACAGCGGTGGCGTTTTCCGTCGTATCACTGGTCGGGGCAGGCGCAAGGCCAGGCAGCACGCCAGTGGCCATCAGCAGTTGGTTTGCCTGGGCGTAAAGCTGGCCGGCGCCACTGAGCACGTAGCGATCAAACAGCTGGAGGATGACCATCTTCACCTTGATGTCCACACCCAGGTGGCGCCCGGCCCCAAGAAAAAACTTGCAGAGCATCGTCGGCCCCAGCGGATTGTGCTGCTCGATCAACGTCCTGCCCAGCAATGTACTGAGGCGGGCGGTGAGCTGGTCCAGGGCGAAACCGTCACGGTAGAGCACCTTGTTGACCATCGCGTCCACAGCAAGGTTGCGCTCCAGCCCGTCATCAGGTAGCGCCGCGCGGGTGCTGGTGGACAATGACCGAGGCAGGACCCTGTAGGCGAGGTGGCATTGGCCCAGGCTGATGAACGCCTCGAAGAATTGCTCGAAAAACAACCGTTCGATGCTTTTGCGTTTCAAGCGCAGGTCGCGCATCGCCTCAAAGAACAGGTTCTGCTCGACATCATCGAGTGCCCGGTCGGCCATTTCGAAGAGGGTATCGTCGGCATTGTCGAACAGCGTCTGCAGAGCTTGCCTGAGCTGTTGAGTAGCCTTGTCGCGAACCTGCAGCGCAATGACAGGCAGGCGGGCGAGTGGCGGGTCCATCGCCTGGTCGAGAGCGACCCTGCGCAAAGGCACCACATTCCCGTCGTTGTGCATCCAGCCTCCTGAACCCTGCAGCCGTCAAAGTCGTGACGTCAAATCCAAGGCGAATTATCGGGTAAAGGTAGTCCTAACGCCACCCCAGTGCTCACCGCGCATGAAAAGAACAGGCTCGCGCAACGCAATCGACCAGATGCAGGCTTCAGGACGGTGGGAACGATGCGCATGCCTTGGGTTGCTCGGTAGCATGGCCCTATAATCGGAGCACTTTGTTTGTGGAGTTCCTTATGCCGAATCTACGTCTCGCCGATCTGAACGCCGAAATCGAAGCCAACGTGCGCCGCGCGTTGCTCGAAGACATCGGCAGCGGCGACATCACCGCGCAGCTGATCCCGGCCGAACGCCTGGCCAAAGCCACCATCATCACCCGCGACGCCGCCGTCATCTGTGGCACTGCATGGGTAGATACCGTGTTTCGGCAGCTGGACCCACGGGTTGCGGTGCATTGGCAGGTCGCCGATGGCGAGCGCGTCAAACCCAATCAGGTGCTGTTCCACCTCGAAGGGCCGGCCCGCTCGCTGCTGACGGGCGAACGTAGCGCGCTGAACTTCCTGCAGATGCTCTCCGGCGTCGCCACTCGCGCGCAGCAACTGGCAGACTTCGTTGCGCAAACCCAGGTGAAACTGCTCGACACCCGCAAGACCCTGCCGGGGCTGCGCTTGGCACAGAAGTACGCCGTGACCTGCGGCGGTTGCCACAACCACCGCATCGGCCTGTATGACGCCTTCCTGATCAAGGAAAACCACATCGCCGCCAGCGGAGGCATCCCCCAGGCCATCGCCGCCGCGCACAAGATCGCACCGGGCAAGCCGGTAGAGATCGAAGTGGAAAGCCTGGATGAACTGAAAGAAGCGCTGGCGGCCGGGGCTGACATCATCATGCTCGACGAACTGAGCCTGGATGACATGCGCGAAGCCGTGCGCCTGAACGATGGCAAGGCAAAGCTGGAGGCCAGCGGCGGGATCAACGAAAGCACATTGCTGCCGATTGCCGAAACCGGGGTGGATTACATTTCGATTGGGGCGATGACCAAGGATGTGAAGGCTGTGGATCTGTCGATGCGACTGAGCCTCTGATCACGCGTCGTTGAACGAAAAACGCCGGCCTCATGAAGGCCGGCGTTTTTGTCAGACCACCAGATTGTTCATCTCGCAGTACTCATCCCACTCGACACCCAACACTTCAGCCGCTTCCTTGTGCAGTTTCAGGCGCTCGGCCTCGTACTCTTCGGGGGTTGATGTGTATTTGAGCGTCAGTTCCCACGGCTGCAAGCCCTGGGCTTCGGCTTCATCCTCGAACGCCCACTGGATCTGGTCTTTCTGAT
>Ga0247818_10000473_pt1 | contig 25203 bp, 26 predicted proteins | sample 13C_Glucose_Day1_FD_192424 | JGI IMG/M metagenome (GOLD analysis project Ga0247818, IMG submission 192424) | Soil microbial communities from agricultural site in Penn Yan, New York, United States - 13C_Glucose_Day1 | ecosystem: Environmental > Terrestrial > Soil > Agricultural land | place... | reverse complement strand
GTGCGTAAGTGGTGGTGACGTGGAAGAAGAACTGCGGCAGGCCGTAGGTCAGCAGGTAGGACTGGCCGCTGAAGCGCTTCTCTTTAGGCGTGCCCGGACGGGTCACGATCTCGATGCCTTCCTTGCCATTGATCTGCTCTGGCGTGAACTCGCCGATGTAGGCCAGAACCTTGGCGATCAATGCTTGCAGCTCGGCGAAAGTGGTTTCAGTGTCGTCGTACTTCGGCAGTTCGACTTCGGCCAGACGCGAAGAAATGCCTTTGGCGAAATCAACGGCGATCTGCACCTGACGTACCAGCGGGAACATGTCCGGGAACAGGCGTGCTTGCAGGAAGGCGTTCGGGTCGATGTTTTTTTCGGTAGCGTGGGCTTCGGCCTTTTTCAGCACGCCGCTGAGGGCGTTGAGCATTTGCTGAAGAACAGGGATGGAAGCGTCGTACAGGGAAATGGTCATGGCAGTCTCGTGTGATGACAGGAGGAAACGTGGGGCCGATTATAGCCACCCGCGCCCTCCCGAGACCGTTCTTTTTCAGCTGCCGTAAACCTTCGCCGCCGGAATGGCCTGAGTCATCAGTTGCGAGATCGCTTCGCCCATCTCGCCAACCGCGTTTAATCAGAACGAGCGATGCCGCGAACAATGAAGCACGGCAATACAACAATGCTCGACTAACCTCCCTGAACGAGGTTTTATTAGCCAGGATTTTTCAGATCAACCGTTAGCGAGGTTCCAGCCACTGTGAGCATTGAGCAAGAAACAACGTTCGACGAGCCACGGCTCAACAGCACGGAAATCCGCATTCTGGGTTCGTTGATCGAAAAGCAGGCCACCAGCCCGGAAACCTATCCGCTGACGCTCAATGCCCTGGTGATTGCCTGCAACCAGAAAACCAGCCGCGAGCCGGTGATGAATCTCACTCCTGGTCAGGTTGGGCAGAGTTTGCGTGCACTGGAAGGACGTGGTTTCACCAAACTGGTGATGGGCAGTCGTGCCGATCGCTGGGAGCACAAGGTCGACAAGGCGCTGGAACTGGTGCCGGCGCAGGTGATTCTGACGGGGCTGATGTTTTTGCGCGGCCCGCAGACGGTCAACGAATTGCTGACCCGCAGCGGGCGCATGCATGAGTTTGAAGATGCCGAACAGGTGGTGCATCAGCTGGAGCGGTTGATTGCGCGCGGGCTGGCGGTGTTGATTGGGCGACAGGCCGGGCAGCGTGAGGACCGCTATACCCATGCAATGGGTGATCCGGCGGATATTGAAGCGATCCTGGCGGCACGGCAAAACCCGTCTGAACGAGGTGCCGGCAGCGGTGTTTCGGTGGAACGTATCGAAGAGCTGGAAGCGCGGATTGCGGCGCTGGAAGAACGCTTGGCGCGCCTCGAATAAAACACACTGCCCGTAGCAGCTGTCGAGCTGGCTCGGCAGCTGCTACAGCTCCAATAATCCGCCCATCCTGTTTCTGGCTACTTGGCTTTAACTGCGGGCAAATGCCACCGCTTTCTGAAACTGCTCTTCCGTCGGCCGCACGCCGGTGTACAGCACAAATTGCTCCAGCGCCTGGATCGCGATGACTTCCAGGCCGGTAATGACTTTCTTGCCCTCGGCACGCCCTAGCACGATCAGCGGCGTTTCCGACGGAATCGCCACCACATCAAACACGATGTCCGCCGCTTTGACCACGACGGTATCGAACGCCAATTGCCCGGCCTCAGGCCCGCCATCCATACCCACCGGGGTCACATTCACCAGCATCTGCGGGCGTTGGGCGCCAAGTTCCGCTTGCCATTCGTAACCCAGGGAGTCGGCCAATGCCCGGCCGGCACGCTCGTTGCGGGCCACGATCACGCCGTTTTTGTAGCCGCCGTCGCGCAAGGCGCTGGCCACGGCTTTGCCCATGCCGCCGCTGCCGCGCAGGGCAAACGTGGTGTCCTTGGGCACAGCGTGGGTTTCCAGCAATTGGGCAATGGCAATGTAATCGGTGTTGTAGGCCTTGAGATGTCCATCGGTGTTGACGATGGTGTTGATCGATTGAATGGCCGCGGCCGATGCATCCAGTTCATCGACTAGCGCAATGCAGGCTTCCTTGAATGGCATGGAGACCCCGCAACCACGGATGCCCAAAGCGCGGATACCGCCCACGGCGCCCGGCAAATCCTGACTGCTGAACGCCTTGTAGTAGAAATTCAGCCCCAGTTGTTCATACAGATGATTGTGAAATCGCAAGCCAAAGTTCCCCGGACGCCCGGAGAGCGACATGCACAGCTTGGTATCTCGATTGGGGTTCATCTGCATGTGTATCTCCTTCTAACGCACTTTCAGATGGACGGGATTAGCCAGCCCATAGGTTCTGATCAATGATATTCGCGTACCTGCCGACGGCTTCTAATGACCGTAAGCAAACCGGTACAGACCTTACACAAAATTTACCCAGCGGCTGTGCTGATTTTCAAAAAAACGCTGTCTTAGAAGTATCCCCGCGACAATCCTTGAGTCTATTGCAGACGCAAGCGCCGGGTCGAAGAACCGAGGAACTATCATGATCCGTAAAATCCCCACAATCGCCCTGCTGATCGGCGCGCTCGCTCTCACAGGTCAGGCGCAAGCCCATGGTGGTGGCAATGACGCGGCGGTATTTGGAGCGATCGTCGGTACGGCCATCGTTGGCTCGGCTCTGATCAACGCCAACCGGCCCGTCTACGTAGCGCCGCAACCGGTCTACGCGCAGCCGGCACCGGTTTATTACGCGCCGCCACCGCCACCGGTTTATTACCAGCCGGCGCCGGTCTATGTGCAACAGCCGATCTACTACCGCCCGGCACCGGTCTATTACGGCCCCCCTCGCGGCTATTACGGACCGCCGCGTGGCTACTACGGCCCTCCCCACGGTTATGGCCGTTGGTGAGTTTTTTCATCAAGGCCCCGCCCGACAGCGGGGCTTTTTTATGGCCGTCTGTCGGCGAAGGTCTGGATAAATCTCGCCAAGGTCGCTCTCGGAACAGTATCTACGCTTGAAGTTGGCAAGATTGACTCGCCCTACCGTATGTCAAACGGTCATATTTATGTCACGTCAGGTCCGCAAGCTTGGGCCTGTCCGCCCACTACAGGTTAATAACAACAAGGACGACCCCATGCCAACGCAAAATCCGCATCGCATTGTCGGCCTGTGCACCTCCAGCAAGGTGTACAACGCACTGACTGAACTCAAGCACCTGGAAGGACATCGCAGCGCCAAGTTCCTTTCGCTGCTGACGCAAAACCTGGTGCGCAAAGGCCTGCTCAACGAGCAGGAAGTGGTGCACATGCTCGATCAGGTGGTCGACTGACCGACAGACGGTCAAATGGCCTCAACAGCATCAATGACCACTATCGAAAACGGTGATTGTCGGAAATTTGGCCCGCCCCGTAAGGTAGCTCCATAGATTGATGGAGGTACTTATGATGTCCCAGGTTCAGATCATGTCCGTTATCGGCAGCGCCGTTCCCGCCCCGCTCAGAGCGCTAGGCATGCTCGCCTGCTGGTATCTGGTCCAGGATGGCGAACAAATCAGCGGCCCGCTCACTTCACTTCCCGACGCCAAGGCCTTGTCGCAGCAGATCAGCGCCGGTCAGCTGGGCAAACTTAATGCCTAAGGCAACTGCACCCGGGGTTTGGTTTCGATGAATATGGCCCAGCTCGACATGAACAACGCGGCAATCAACGGGCCGATGACAAAGCCGTTCAAGCCGAAAATCGCCAGGCCACCCAACGTCGAAATCAGGATCATGTAGTCGGGCATCTTGGTGTCCTTGCCCACCAGGATCGGGCGCAGCACGTTATCCACAAGACCAATCACGAATACACCGAACAAGGCCAGGGTCACCCCTTGCCAGATCGCCCCGGTAAACAGGAAGAACGCCGCCACCGGCGCCCAGATAATTCCCGCCCCCACTGCCGGCAACAGTGACAGAAACGCCATCAGCACCGCCCAGATCAATGCACTGGGGATATCCAGAAACCAGAAAATCAAACCGCCCAACGCGCCCTGCGTGATCGCCACCACCAGGTTGCCCTTCACGGTGGCTCGTACCACCCGGTTGAACTTGAGTTGCAAACGACGCTTCTGGTTTTCCTCCAGCGGTACGGCCATGCGCACCTTGCGCGCAAGCTCCGCGCCGTCGCGCAGGAAGAAAAACAGCAAGTACATCATGATGAAAAAACTGACAATGAACTCGAATGTCCCCTGACCAAAACTGAACGCCTGGGTGGCGACGAACTCATTGCCGGTCATCGCGCTCTTGATGATTTTCTCCCGCAGCCCGTTCAACTCGCCCATGCCGAAGCGGTCGAGCAAGTGCTGGAGGTACGACGGCAGGCTATGCTTGAACTGCGCCACATACCCCGCGATGTCCAACTCGCCACTTTCGATATTCCTGTAGACCGCGGTCCCCTCCTGGACGAGGAAGATGCTCAGGATGATCACCGGCAGAATCGCAATCAACAGGCAGATGCTCAGGGTGAGCAGTGAAATAAGGTTGCGCTGCCAGCCGAGCTTCAATTGCAGTCGACGTTGCAGAGGAGCAAACAGGATCCCGAGGATCACTGCCCAGAACACGGCGCCGTAAAACGGCAGCAGAATCCAGATGAACGCAATGCTTACCAGTGCCAACAGAATCGCCAGCGATTTGTCTTTCAGGGTTTCTTCGTTCATATCCGTTCCATGCCAGTCTGCCTGGACGCAACGGTGCGTCCTGATGCTTAGGCCGCCACGGCTCGCACGAGTGCCATCCGTTAGTGAATAAAGCATAGATCCAGATCAATAAACCCTCGGGCCAAGACGTTTACCCTGCGCGGCTTTTGCGATCGACTCCCCATGAACCTCATTGCCCCGCAACTGCTCGCCCCCGCCGGCACCCTGAAAAACATGCGTTATGCCTTCGCCTACGGCGCCGATGCGGTGTACGCCGGCCAACCGCGCTACAGCTTGCGGGTGCGCAACAACGAATTCGATCACGCCCACCTGGCCATCGGCATTCGCGAAGCACAGGCGCAGGGCAAGCGTTTTTACGTGGTAGTGAACATCGCGCCGCACAACGCCAAGCTCAAGACCTTCCTCAAGGACCTGGCGCCCATCATCGCCATGGCGCCTGACGCGCTGATCATGTCCGACCCCGGCCTGATCATGCTGGTGCGCCGACACTACCCGCAGATGCCGATTCATCTCTCGGTTCAGGCCAACACGGTCAACTGGGCCAGTGTCGAGTTTTGGCAGCAGCAGGGCTTGAGCCGGATCATCCTGTCGCGGGAATTGTCCCTGGAGGAAATCGGTGAAATTCGCCAACAGGTTCCGGCCATGGAGCTGGAGGTGTTCGTGCATGGTGCGCTGTGCATGGCCTATTCCGGGCGCTGCCTGCTGTCGGGCTACATGAACAAGCGTGACGCCAATCAGGGCAGCTGCACCAACGCCTGCCGCTGGAAGTACTCGGCGCAACCGGCCACGGAAAACCTCCTCGGGGAGATCATCCAGCACGTTGAGCCTCAACCGACATTGGGCATCGGCGCACCCATCGAACAGCTGTTCCTGCTGCAGGAAGCCAATCGTCCCGACGAACAGATGCCCGCCTTCGAAGACGAACACGGCACTTACATCATGAACGCCAAAGACCTGCGTGCCGTGCAGCATGTCGAGCGCCTGACACAGATGGGCGTGCATTCATTGAAAATCGAAGGCCGGACCAAATCACACTTCTATTGCGCGCGAACCACCCAGGTTTACCGCCGGGCCATCGACGATGCCGTGGCTGGACGGGCGTTCGACCGCGGCTTGATGACCGACCTGGAATCCCTCGCCCAGCGCGGTTACACCGAAGGCTTTTTGCGACGGCATGTGCATGACGAATACCAGAATTATCAGAACGGCAGCTCGGTGTCGGAACGCCAGCAATTTGTTGGCGAACTGACTGGCGAACGGCGAGATCGGTTGGCCGAGGTGAAAGTGAAAAACCGCTTTGCCCTGGGCGACCACATGGAATTGATGACACCCAAGGGCAACTTTCACTTTGATTTGCACCAGTTGCAGAACAGCAAAGGCGAGCCCATCGAAGTGGCGCCCGGCGATGGGCACACGGTGTACTTGCCGATTCCGGACGCGGTGGACCTCAGCTTCGGTCTGCTGATGCGCGATATCAGCGCACCGTAATCGCGCTGTAGGAGCTGCCGAAGGCTGCGATCTTTTGATTTTGCTTTTTAAGATCAAAAGATCGCAGCCTTCGGCAGCTCCTACACAGGTGGAATGCCTAAGCAAATTCCTCGCGCAGCATCGCCACGAACGCTTCCCGCGCCGGATGAACTCCGGCGTTTTCATGCCAGTAGAACAGGCTCTCGATGGCGGTCAGTTCAGGAAACTCAAACGCCACGCACCCGGCACCCTTGGCGTATTGATCGAAAACCCCTTTAGTCACCAGCGCCACGCCGGCCCCGGCGCTGACGCAACCGACAATTGCGCCATAGCTGGCGAGGCTGACAATCGGCAACGACAATCCGTTGCGCAATAACCAATGTTCCATCGCCGCACGGTAGGGGCAGCCTTGCGGCCAAAGGAACATGGTCTTGTCGTGCAGGTCCGCTACGTCGCGCAGCGGTCCGAGGGAGGTTGAGGCGATCACCAGCAACTCTTCTCGGTACATCGGCGTGCGCTTGAGCTGCGAGCGTTCGACGTCGACCGCGACAATTGCACCGTCGAGCTTGTGATTGAACGTGTCGTCGAGCAACTGGGCCCAAGTGCCGGTGGTCAGTTCCAGCGCCACCTGCGGGAAACGCTTGTGGAATTTCGCCAGCAAACGCGGCAGGCGCCCGGTAGCGGATGACTCGATGGCACCGATGCGCAGCGGCCCGGACGGCTCAGCCGAAGGGTCCACCGCGCGTTTGGCCTCGGCGGTGAGGGCCAGAATTTTCGAGGCGTAGGCCAGAAACGTCTGGCCCGAGGGGCTGATGCGCAAACCGCGCCCTTCACGCATGAACAACGCAACGCCCAACTCCGCCTCCAGCGACTTGATCCGTGCGGTGATGTTGGACGGCACGCAATGCAACAATTCAGCGGCACGGGCGATGCTGCCCACCTCGGCAACGGTCTTGAACATGCGAATCTGCGCCAGCTCCATACATCACCCAAAGTGAACGTTTCGCGCATTATAAGTCAGTTGTGGAGAATGATCCGGATTCTGATACTCGGGGCATCTCCCATCGGTGCACGACCATGAATCCGCTCACGCCCTCCCCTTTGAAAATCATTCTGGCCATGGCGTTTGTCGTGGTCTGTTGGGGTTATTCCCCGACCGGTATCCACATCGGTTTGTTGGCCTACGACCCGGTGCACCTGGCGTTGCTACGCTTTCTGATCGCGTCGGTGTTCATGGCTGTGGTCGCGGTTGTGCGGGGTATTCATTTGCCGAAACTGCGGGATCTGCCGCTGTTGTTCGGGCTGGGTTTCTTTGCGGTGAGCCTGCATCACGTATCGATCAATTTCGGCCAACAAGGTGTCAGCGCTGGCGCATCCAGTGTGCTGGCGCAGACCACGCCACTGTTCAGCACGTTGCTGGCGCGCTTTGTGTTCAAGGATCGGGTGAGCGTCTGGCGTTGGGGTTGCGTGATGCTGGGATTGGTCGGCGTGGTGATTGTGGTGGCGGGTGATCATGGTTTCGGCAGCATCGATGCCCATGGTTTGCTGATCCTGTTGGCGGCGCTGTCCTGGAGTCTCTACTTCGGCCTGCAAAAGCATCACACCGGTCGTTACGACGGCCTGACATTGGTGTGTTACACGGTCTGGTCAGGGACCGCACTGCTGTTGATTTTCCTGCCGGGGCTGGCGGATCAGGTGGTCACTGCGCCGCTGCGCGTGCAGTGGGCAGTGTTTGCCTTGGGGATTTTTCCGAGTGCGCTGGCGTATCTGGCCTGGGCCTATGTGTTGGCCCACGTGGACCTGAGCCGGGCGACGATGACGCTGTATCTGGTGCCGCCGACGGCGATGCTGATTGCTTCTTTTGCGCTCGGCGAGAGACCGACGCTGATGGTGGGAGTGGGGGCGGTGGTGGTGTTGATCAGTGTGTTGGCGTTGAACCTGGAGCGCAGACCGGTGGTTCAGGTAGCGCGGGCTTGATCGACGATTTGTGTTGAAACGTCTGACGCCATCGCGGGCAAGCCCGCTCCCACAGGGTCCTATGGTGTTCATGGAATCCTTGTGGGAGCGGGCTTGCCCGCGATGAACGATCACTCGGTATCGCTGACCCTCAGCTAGGCGAAAACCGGTCCCGGCTGTTGGTCAAATGCAACCACATTGCCGCCCGCGCCGCGTCCGGGTCCTGGCGCTTGATTGCGTTGAGGATCGCCTCGTGTTCAAGATTGGCCAGTTGCCCAAGCTTGCTCAAATCCACCGCCCCGCGCTCCGCCGCGTTGACCCGGGTTCGCGGGATCATGGCGCTGCCAAGGTGCTGCATGATTTCGCTGAAACACACATTGCCGGTGGCTTCGGCAATCAGCAGATGAAAGCGCCGATCGGCCTCGACGCAACTGTCATTGTTGGCCAACAGATTCTGATAATCGTCGAGCGCTTCGCGCATCTGCGCCAGTTGCTGATCGGTGCGGCGCATCGCGGCCAGCGCCGCCGCCTGGGTTTCCAGACCCATGCGCAATTCCAGAATGCTGCGCACACCCAACGCGGTATCGACATTGAGCCGCAACCCCTGCTCCGGCGCACGCTCCAGCACAAACGTGCCGATGCCGTGACGTGTTTCCACCAGCCCCGAAGCCTGCAACTTCGAAATCGCCTCGCGCACCACCGTGCGACTGACGCCGTGCTCCTGAACAATGCTGTTCTCGGAGGGCAACTTGTCGCCGGGCACCATCTGCCCGAGCAGGATGCTCTGGGTCAACTTGGCCACCAGGTCGTGGGCCAGATTGTGGCTGCGCTTGCGGGCAGGTGCGTCGAGGTCTTCTTGCATGGCGGTGTCCGAAAAACATGGCTGTCGAATCGTAGCATCGCGTTTGTCGGGAATCGTCAGAAAAATCGCAGTCAACTTGTATGACAACACTCAACAAAATCAGCTTTCTAGCCTCGAATACAGCTTTCAACAATCGATAGAAGAATACCGACTCCGAAAATAATCGCCATTTTGTTGGGCTAACCCTGTTGCAGGACGAAAAAACCTAGTTGTATGATGTCTATCAACAACGCAGCACCGTCACACCCCGCATAAAAATAACGAGTGGGAGAAAACGCAGTGAATACATCCATCTCCGGGATGAACGACGACGCCAGTTCCGTGCTGAAGTCCGCCATCTCCAAAGTCAAACGTCACGTCCTGCCGCTGTTCGTCATCATGTTCATCGTCAATTACATTGACCGCGTGAACATCGGCTTCGTCCGCGCCCACATGGAACACGACCTGGGCATCGGCGCTGCCGCCTACGGCCTCGGGGCCGGTCTGTTCTTCATTGGTTACGCACTGTTCGAAGTGCCCTCCAACATCCTTCTGCAAAAAGTCGGCGCACGTATCTGGCTGACCCGCATCATGCTGACCTGGGGCCTTGTCGCTGCCGGCATGGCATTCATTCAGAACGAAACTCACTTCTACATCCTGCGATTTCTGCTGGGCGTTGCAGAAGCCGGGTTCTTTCCCGGGGTGATCTACTACTTCACCCGCTGGTTGCCCGGCGTGGAGCGCGGCAAGGCGATCGCGATTTTCCTGAGTGGCTCGGCGATTGCCTCGCTGATCTCCGGCCCGCTGTCCGGCCTGCTCCTGCAAATCAGCGGCCTGGGCATGCACGGCTGGCAATGGATGTACTTCATCGAGGGCATGTTCTCGGTGGGCCTGTGCGCCTTCGTCTGGTTCTGGCTGGATTCCAAACCCCACGACGCCAAATGGCTGACCCGCGATGAACAAGACGCGTTGGTCAAGGCCATCGACGACGAACAACTGGCCCGCGAAGCCGCGACGCCGATCAAACCGTCGCTGGGCAAACTGCTCAAGGACCGCCAGATCATCCTGTTCTGCGTGATCTACTTCTTCATCCAGCTGACCATCTACGCCGCCACCTTCTGGCTGCCGAGCATCATCAAGAAGATGGGCGACCTCAGCGACTTTCAGGTCGGTATGTTCAACTCGATTCCGTGGTTGCTGTCGATCATCGGCATGTACGCCTTCGCGTCGCTGTCGGCCAAATGGAAGCACCAGCAAGCCTGGGTTGCCGTCGCGTTGTTGATCGCTGCGGCCGGGATGTTCATGTCCACCACGGGCGGGCCGATCTTCGCGTTCGTGGCGATCTGCTTTGCGGCGCTGGGCTTCAAATCGGCGTCTTCACTGTTCTGGCCGATTCCCCAGGCCTATCTCGATGCACGCATCGCTGCGGGTGTCATCGCGTTGATCAACTCGGTGGGCAACCTCGGTGGCTTCGTCGCGCCGACCACCTTCGGCCTGCTTGAAGAGCGCACCGGTTCGATTCAGGGCGGGCTGTATGGCCTGGCCGCGACCTCGATCATCGCTGCAATCATCGTCTTCGCCGCACGCAACAAACCGAAAACCATACCCGCCACCGCCTCGGCCGAAGCCGCGCCACGTCACGCCTGAAAGGACAAAAAAATGATCGCACAAGACACCGCCAAAGCCCCGATCATCACCAGCATGCAAGTTGTTCCGGTGGCCGGTCACGATGGCATGCTGCTCAACCTGAGCGGCGCCCACGGCCCGTTTTTCACCCGCAACATCGTCATCCTCAAGGACAACGCCGGCCACACCGGCGTCGGCGAAGTGCCCGGTGGCGAGCGCATTCGCCAGACCCTTGAAGACGCACGCAGCCTGGTGGTCGGCAGCCCGATCGGCACTTATCAGAAGATTCTCAACCAGGTACGCCAGACCTTCGCCGACCGCGATGCCGGTGGCCGTGGTTTGCAGACCTTCGACCTGCGCATCACCATTCACGCAGTGACTGGCCTGGAAGCCGCGCTGCTCGATTTGCTCGGTCAGCATCTGGATGTACCGGTGGCGGCCCTGCTCGGTGAAGGCCAGCAGCGCGATGAAGTGAAAATGCTCGGTTATCTGTTTTATGTCGGTGACCGCAACGAAACTGACCTCGCCTACCGCAGCGAACCGGAGGCCGACAATGACTGGTTCCGCGTGCGGCACGAGAAAGCCATGACCGCCGATGCCGTGGTGCGCCTGGCTGAGGCGGCTCACGTCAAATATGGCTTCAAGGACTTCAAGCTCAAGGGCGGTGTGCTCAGTGGCGATGCCGAGATCGAAGCGGTCACCGCGCTGGCTGAGCGCTTCCCCGATGCGCGCATCACCCTCGACCCGAATGGCGCCTGGTCGTTGAAGGAAGCAATCCGTTTGTGCCGCGATCAGCACAACGTTCTGGCTTACGCCGAAGACCCGTGCGGCGCGGAAAACGGTTATTCGGGCCGCGAAGTCATGGCCGAGTTCCGCCGTGCCACGGGCCTGAAAACCGCGACCAACATGATCGCCACCGACTGGCGAGAGATGGGCCACGCGATCCAGTTGCAGTCGGTCGACATTCCCCTGGCCGACCCGCACTTCTGGACCATGCAAGGCTCGGTGCGCGTGGCGCAGATGTGCCACGAATGGGGCCTGACCTGGGGTTCGCACTCCAACAACCACTTCGACATTTCCCTGGCGATGTTCACCCACGTTGCGGCGGCTGCACCGGGCGAGATCACCGCCATCGACACCCACTGGATCTGGCAGGACGGCCAGCGCCTGACCAAGGCGCCGCTGCAAATCGTCGACGGTTGCGTGCAGGTCCCGCAGAAACCTGGACTGGGCGTCGAGCTGGACATGGATCAAGTGAATAAGGCCCACGAACTGTACAAAGGCATGGGCCTGGGCGCGCGCGACGACAGCGTGGCCATGCAGTTTTTGATTCCGGGCTGGAAGTTCGATAACAAGCGGCCGTGCCTGGTGCGTTGATTCACCGTTAGTGCGCCCATCGTCATAAACCCGAGCCACCCATCAACGGCTCGGGTTTAACGATCGGGGTTTTACCGCCTAGAATGGCGCGCACCTGAATCAACTACGGACAACATCAACATGGATCGCCTGAAAACGCTCGCGGTTTGCCTGGGACTGCTGACCGCAGGCCAGTGCGTCGCACAGGATCCCATCGAGTCGGTGGTGAATGCCGCTGTTAAACCGGTCCTGCAGAAAGAAGGCATTGCCGGAATGGCCGTGGCCGTCACCGTCAACGGCAAACAGCACTTCTTCAACTACGGCGTGGCGTCGAAAGAAACCGCCAAACCGGTCACCGAAAACACCCTGTTCGAGATCGGCTCGGTCAGTAAAACCTACACCGCCACCCTCGCCGCCTACGCCCAGGCCAGCGGCAAACTGTCCTTGTCCGACAAGGCCAGTCACATCCTGCCAGCCTTGCGCGGCAGCGCCTTCGACAACATCAGCGTCTTGCAACTCGGCACCTACAGTGCTGGGGGCTTGCCTCTGCAATTCCCTGCTGAATTCGATTCACCCGACAAAATGCTCAGCTACTACCAGCAATGGAAACCACTCTTCCCTGCCGGTAGCCATCGACTGTATTCGAACCCCAGCCTTGGCTTGTTCGGCTACCTGGCCGCGCACAGCCTGGGCCAGCCATTCGATGAAGCGATGACAAACACTCTGCTGCCCAAACTTGGCCTGAAACACACTTACCTGAAAGTGCCGCAGGACCAAATGGGGCTTTATGCCCAAGGCTACAACAAGGACGACAAACCGGTGCGGGTCGGGCCGGGGGCGCTGGACGCCGAAGCGTACGGGGTGAAGACCAGTGCCACGGACCTGATCGCTTATGTCGAAGCAAGCATGAAACCGTCACGCCTGGAAAAACCGTTGCAGCAGGCCATCGCCCTGACCCACAGCGGTTATTACACCGTCGACAACATGACCCAGGGCCTTGGGTGGGAGTTGTATCGCTACCCGATCACCCTCGATCAACTGCTGGCAGGCAACTCGACGCCCATGGCGATGGAGCCGCACAAGGTCCAGTGGCTGAACCCGCCCCAGCCGCCAACGGAAAACCTGTTGATCAACAAAACCGGCTCCACCGGTGGGTTTGGGGCTTACGTCGCATTCGTGCCGTCCAAAGACATCGGCATCGTGATTCTGGCGAACAAGAATTATCCGAACGCCGAGCGAATCAAGATCGCCCATCAAATACTGACCGCCCTGCCCTCTCTGTAGCAGCTGCCGAGCCCGCGAGGCTGCGTCCGGCTGCGCAGCCGTCGCAATCCGGCACATGCGGTGCGCCTGAAAGAATGGGGTTGCAGGTTTTACGACTGCTTCGCAGCCGGACGCAGCCTCGCGGGCTCGGCAGCTGCTACAGGATCAGTCGTCCGGCATTTCAGGGGGTTTGGTCGGTTTGGCCGGCTTGCTGCTTTTGGTGTTTTTGGCGCCTTTGGCGGCGGGTTCGGGTTCGGCGGCGGGGGTCGCCACAGTGGGCGCCGGGGTTTCTTTTTCGGCTGCCGGCAGTTGGTCGACGGCGGCGAAAATCTCTTCCAGCTTGACGGTGTCGGCTTGCTCGAATTTCTTTTCGCCGTCCTTGCCGACCAGGATCACCTTGGTCTTGGCGCCGGCCCCCAGCTTGAGCGAACGGATCAATGCGGCCGTGTCCTGCGGCCCCAGGTCTTTGCCTTCGCGCTGGCCCATCAGGTTGAGCACGGTGTACAGCACCATGTTGCGATCAGTGAAGCCCTTGCGATTGGCCGGTTCATCCAGCGACTTTTTCAGGCTGATCCACGTCGGATCAACCGTGCTCGGCGCAATGACAATCAGTGGCCGTGCCCTGCCCTTGTCCATGTCCAGCGGTGAGTCGCCATCAGCGGCGAACAGGGGGCCGGCGACAGCCAGCAGGGTAGCCAGGGTCAGTGACCTGATGAGCATGCGCATCTCCTTTTGATATCCACGCTCTAATGATTGCGCATCGCGGCGTTCGTTCCGGTGACGCTGGGCAAATATGCGTTGCCTTGACCCAAGCTTAGGTCAGGGTGGTCATTGCGCAACAGGCCGCAGGGATCTCAAACCATTACAAAGCGCTACCTGGAGGGGACAGCGCTTTCAGGAAATCAATGAAAATGCGGGGAGGACGGCGGGTGGCTTTCGATGACCCGGACGGGCATCGGCTGGAAATATTCACCCGCACAGGAATCTGGCTTGACGCGTTGAATCAGAACGCCAGTTTGTAACCGATCAGCACCAGCATCGTCGCCAGGCAAGGACGCAGCACTTCATCGGAGATGCGCCCGGTCAGGTGGCTGCCCAGGTAGATCCCCGGCAGCGAACCGACCAGCAAGAAACCCAGCACCTGCCAATCCATGTTGCCCATGCTCGCATGGCCCAGACCGGCGACCAGCGTCAACGGGACGGCGTGGGCGATCTCGGTACCGACCAGGCGGCGGGTCGGCAGCAGCGGGTAGAGGATGAACAGTGCCACCGTGCCCAGCGCGCCGGCGCCGATGGACGTCAGTGCGACCATGGTGCCAAGGACGAGGCCGGTGATGACGGTCAGCACATTGAGGCGCGGGCCGCTCGGGTTGTAGTTGCCGCCGGCGCGTTTGTGGGCGAAGTCGAGCAGACGCTTCTTGAACAGAATCGCCAGCGCCGTGGCGAACAAAACAAAGCCCAGGGCTTGCTTGATGATCGCGTTCATTGCGTCGGGGCTGGAATGCAACGTGCTGAGGAACCACAACGTCAGCATCACCGCCGGCACGCTGCCCAGGGTCAGCCAACCGGTAATCTTCCAATCGATGTTGTTGTTCTTCTTATGAACAAGCACGCCACTGGATTTGGTGATGGCCGCGTACAACAGATCGGTGCCGACGGCGGTTGCCGGGTTGATGCCAAACCAGAGCAGGATCGGGGTCATCAACGACCCGCCACCCACGCCCGTCATGCCGACGATGAAGCCGACGACCAGCCCGGCTACAACCAACCCGATGTTCACTAAATCCATTGATACGTCCACATAGACCGCAGGGAAAATCTGGCCCGCAGCATAGCGACATTTGTTATAACCAGTTATATCGATACGATCTATCTTTATGCCATAGCGCAATACCCACCTGTAGGAGCGAGCCTGCTCGCGATAGCGGAGTGTCAGGGACATCAATATTGGCTGATCTACCGCTATCGCGAGCAGGCTCGCTCCCACAGGGAATTAGTGGTGCGTTCACTGAACAGGCAGGAAATTCAGGAACAGCAGGCTCTGGGCATAATTCAGGCCGATGCGTCGGTAGCGCTCGTCGAGCATCTGCGTCAGCAGGTCCAGCCGCGCGACGATCTTGCCGAACTCCACGGCAAAACTCAGGTTACTGCCCTCCTCCGAAATTTCGTTGGAGAACAGCATGGGTTGGCCATCCTTGTTCTGCCGCTGGCTGAGTATCCAGGTGGCGATTTCGATGTTGCGCGCGGCGTTGCTGACGAACGTCGGGTTGATCGCGTCCGTCATGTAGAACTCCAGGCGATTGCCATGAGCGGTGACCAGCATGCTGCCGATGGCATAGATGAACGCCCCGACCCGGTCGCCGAGAAACTCCGGGCTCATGGCAAAGCGCAATGCCGCCAGGTCTTTTTTACCGCCCAGGGTGGGTAACGGCTGTTGCTGCTCGATGGCCATGCGCACTTGTTTGCCGGCGGTGCGGGCGTCAAGGAAGCCGGACTTTTTCAACTCTTCGGGATTACGCAGATACAGTTTGCTCATCAACAGGTAGAGGCTGTCGAGGTTGTCACGCATGGCCAGCGTGGCCATGCGATCGACGCTGGTTTGCAGAAATTCCTGGGGTTTTCCGTCGCGAATCTGGGTAAACAAATCGTTGCCGGGCTGGTGGCTGCAACCGCTGGCGCAAAGCAGCAACAGGCCGGCCAGCAGGCGAACGCGGATAAGGTTAAAGGGCAACACTCGAACCATAAGGGATTGGACTGGTACGTTCCTGTGCGGCGGGATTCGCCGCAACGGCTATGGATAGAGCCGGTCAATCGAAAAAAGTGCAGTGTCGGGGTTGGACAATCGATCACCGGCACTCCGGCTGCTTACCCCTGTAGGAGCTGTCCAGTGCAACGAGGCTGTGATCTTTTGATTTTATTTTCAAGATCAAAATCAAAGATCGCAGCCTTCGGCAGCGCCTACTAAAGGAACCCTGCAGCTATCCTGATGCCAACCACAGTAACGCAGCAAAAAAAGGAAACAGGCATGCGCACGCTACAACTGGCCGGCACCCACGTGCCCGTCATCGGTCAAGGCACCTGGCAAATGGGCGAAGACCACTCGCGACACAAGGAAGAAGTCACCGCACTGCGCCAAGGCATCGATTTGGGCATGACCCTGATCGACACCGCAGAGATGTACGCCGAAGGTGGTGCAGAGCAAGTGGTGGGCGAAGCCATCGCCGGCCAGCGCGACGAGGTTTTCCTGGTCAGCAAGGTGTACCCGCACAACGCCAGCCACAAAGGCGTCCCCGAAGCGTGCGAGCGTAGCCTGCGCAGGCTCAAGACCGATCATATCGATTTATACCTGCTGCACTGGCGCGGCCAGTATCCACTGGAAGAAACCGTCGACGCCTTCGAGAGCCTGCGCGAATCGGGCAAAATCGGCCGCTGGGGTGTGTCCAATTTCGACGTCGACGATCTACTCGAACTGGACAACACGGCCTGCGCCACCAATCAGGTGCTCTACAACCTGGAGGAACGCGGCATAGAATTTGATCTATTACCCTGGTGCCAACAACAGCGGATGCCGGTGATGGCCTACTGTCCCATCGGCCAGGGTGGAAAAATGCTCGCCAATGCCGCACTCAAGCAGGTAGCTGCCCGCCACGGCGTGACGCCTGCACAGGTGTCGCTGGCATGGCTGCTGCGCCAGGACGGCGTAATCGCGATCCCCAAGGCTGTGCGACCGGAACATGTGCGGCTCAACGCACAAGCGGCTCAGTTGCAACTGGACGCTGGGGACCTGGCGGCGCTGGACCAAGCGTTTCACGCGCCTAAACGCAAGCAGCGGCTGGCCATGGTCTGAGCCAGCGCGCTGTCAGAGGGCTTCGACATGAGAAGCACTGATCAACCGGACGATTTCAACCTGCAACGCTTTATCCAGGCGCAAGAGCCGGTGTTCGACCGGGTCCAGGCCGAACTGAGTGCCGGGCACAAACGCAGCCACTGGATGTGGTTCGTCTTTCCGCAGTTTGCCGGGCTCGGCGGCAGCGAGATGTCGCGTCATTTCGCGATTCGCTCCCGCGAAGAAGCGCAGGCTTACCTTGATCACCCCTTGCTGGGCGCGCGCTTGCGAATTTGCACCCAGGAGGTGCTGAACATCCAGCAACGTTCGGTGGCGTCGATTTTCGGTCATCCCGATGACCTGAAGTTTCATTCGTCGATGACCCTGTTCGCCCAGGTTGCAGCGCAAGGCAGTCCCTTTCACCAAGCCTTGAACCAGTTCTTCCACGGCATTCTGGATGACTGGACCTTATCGCTGCTGGACTCAAAACAGGCCCAGTTGCCCACCAATCAAGGTTGAGAAATCGTCATCGACAAACGGCAGGATCGCGTCCGCCACCGGCTGCAGTTGCCGGGTGATGTAGTGATCGTAATCGATGGGCGCGCTGCGGATCTCCAGCGGCTCTGGTCCGGCGACGGTGATCACGTAGCTGATCCAGCCACCGTTCTGGTACTGCCTTGGCCGCCCCTGCCGGTCGTTGTATTCGTCGGCGATACGCGCCGCCCGGACATGCGGCGGCACATTGCGCTGGTAGTCGTCGAGGGTGCGACGCAGGCGTTTGCGGTAGATCAGGCGATCATCGAATTCACCGGCCAGGGTCTTGCGCACGTAGTCGCGCACGTAGTCCTGATACGGCTTGCGGTGGAAAATCATGGAATACAGCTCCTGCTGGAATTGCCGGGCCAGCAGTGACCAGTCGGTGCGCACGGTTTCCAGGCCTTTGTAGACCATCTCGTCCGTGCCGTCGGCACGGGTGACCAACCCCGCGTAACGCTTCTTGCTGCCCTCTTCTGCGCCGCGAATGGTCGGCATCAGAAAGCGTTTGTAATGGGTTTCGTACTGCAACTCCAGGGCGCTTTCCAGCCCGTACTCCTGCCGCACGTGTTCGCGCCACCACTGATTGACGTGGTCGACCAACGCCCGACCAATCTGCGCGGCTTCCTGTTGGCCGTGGGCGCGACGCAGCCAGACGAAAGTCGAATCGGTGTCGCCGTAGATCACCGTGTGGCCCTGGGCTTCGATCAACTGGCGGGTGCGCAGCATGATTTCGTGGCCGCGCAAGGTGATGGAAGACGCCAGGCGCGTATCGAAAAAGCGGCAACCACTGGAGCCGAGCACGCCGTAGAAGGCGTTCATGATGATCTTCAGCGCCTGGGACAGCGGCGCATTGTGTTCGCGTTTGGCGGTTTCCCGGCCTTCGGCGACGCGTGCGACGATGGAGGGCAGGCAATGTCGGGTACGGGAAAATCGCGCCCCGCGAAACCCCGGCACCGAGTCGGTATCACCAGGGTGCTTGAGCCCTTCGATCAGCCCCACCGGGTCAATCAGGAACGTGCGGATGATCGAGGGGTAAAGGCTTTTGTAGTCGAACACCAGCACCGATTCGTACAGCCCCGGTTGCGAATCCATGACAAAACCACCAGGGCTGGCCTGCGCAGGCTTGCTGCCCAGGTTCGGCGCCACAAATCCCTGGCGGTGCATCAACGGCATGTACAGGTGCGTGAACGCCGCCACCGAACCGCCCATGCGATCCGCCGGCAAACCGGTGACGCTGGCCCGCTCCAGCAGAAACGTCAGCAATTCGGTTTTGGCGAAAATCCGCGTGACCAGTTCGCAGTCCTTGAGGTTGTACTTGGCCAGCGCCGGTTTGTCCTCGGCGAACATGCGGTTGATTTCGTCCATGCGCTGGTACGGATTGTCGATGGACTTGCCTTCGCCCAGCAGGGTTTGCGCGACGTTCTCCAGGCTGAACGAGGGGAAGCTCCAGGTCGCCGAGCGCAGGGCTTCGATGCCGTCGATGATCAACCGGCCGGCGGCGGACGCGAAGTAATGATTGCCGTTGCCATGCTCGCGCCATTGCATTTCCTCGCCGCCGCGCCCCAGTCTCAGCGGGACCGCCAGACGCCGGGCGTGTTCGTGCAGCACCCGCATATCGAACTGCACGACGTTCCAGCCGATGATCGCGTCGGGGTCATGGCGAGCGAACCAGTCGTTGAGCTTTTTCAGCAGCAGCGTGCGCGACTCGCAGTATTCGAGCTGGAAGTCGACCTCGCTGTCGTCGCCATTGGGCGGGCCGAGCATGTACACCTGACGCTCGCCACAGCCTTCCAGGGCGATGGAATACAAATCTCCCTGCGCAGTGGTTTCGATGTCCAGCGAGACCAGCCTCAGACTTGGTCGATAGCCCGGGTCGGGCTTCATCTGCGCATCGAGCAACAACCCGTCAGCGCCCGGTGTGCCGCCAAAGCGCACCGGCGCGGTGATGAAACGCTCCATCATGTAGCGTTCCGGTGGGCGCACGTCGGCCTCGAACACCTCAACGTCTGCTCTGCGCAACGCGGTTTCCAGGCGCATCAGTTGCCCATGCTGGCGGCAATACAGGCCGAGCACCGGTCGGTGTTCGAAATCCAGCAGGGCCAGAGGTTTGAGTTCGACATGTTTCTCGTCGTGCAGCAGCGCCTCGGCCTGCGCGCGTTGGCTGGCCGGCAGGAACGCCACCGACGTCTGATGAGGCAGGCGAATGCGCCGGGGACCGCTATCGGTCGCCAGCCAGAACTCGACTTCCGTACCCGCGGGGGTATCGCGCCAATGCCGGGTCAGGACGAAGCCCTGCGGTAAATCCACCACTGCAACCTCAAATTCGATTCAGGCGAATGATTCTACGCGTCATCGCCGACGATAGCGCCCGGATCCTTTGTAGCAGCTGCCGAGCCTGCGAGGCTGCGTCCGGCTGCGCAGCAGTCGTTAAGTCAGGCGCTGTGCTGTGTCAGGCAAAACGCGTTCGCCGGTTTTGCGACTGCTGCGCAGCCGGACGCAGCCTCGCAGGCTCGGCAGCTGCTACAGAAAAGGGGGTGTTCTGGGGAAAAAACCGCCGAATGACGTTTTTTGAGTGTTATCTGCCGCTTTCGCCCTTGCCCTCAGCGCTTGGGTCTACGATTCTTCAAGAACAACGACAACACCCGAGAAACCACCATGAAAACCGTCGCCCAACTGCTCAAGTTGAAAGATCAGAAAAATCAGGAAGTGCACCAGATCAAACCGGATCATATGGTGCTCGAAGCGCTGATGAAGATGGCCGAGAAGAATGTCGGCGCCTTGCTGGTGGTGGAGAACGATGAAGTGCTGGGCATCATCAGTGAACGTGATTACGCACGCAAACTGGTGCTGCATGGCCGTTCTTCGGTGGGTACGCCCGTGCGTGACATCATGGTGTCGCCGGTGATCACCGTGAACACTCACCAGACGGTCGATACATGCCTGGGCATCATGTCCGACAAGCGCCTGCGTCACTTGCCGGTGGTGGAAGACGGCAAACTGATCGGGTTGCTGTCGATTGGCGACCTGGTCAAGGAAGCCATCGCCGAACAGGCTGAACTGATTCGGCAGCTGGAGCAGTACATTCGCGGCGAATGACACCGAATCTCCGCATGTCCCTGTAGGAGCAAGCCTGCTCGCTCCTACAGGGACATGCGGTGTGTTTCACCCCGGCCAATGCCGGGCAAACACCGGTGCCAGTGTCGGATGCCGGTCAATGCGCTCCAGCCACGCGAAAAAACCCGGTCGGGTGCTGCGCAAATGCTCCCGGCTCCCCGCCCATCGCGTCACCACCGCAGCCAGCACGTCCAGAGCGCCGGGTTTTTCATCCCCCAGATACAACTCAGCGGAAAACTCATCGGCAAACACTTCCCAACTCCAATGCAGCCGCGTTCGGGCGCCGGCTATCAGGTTTTGCCTCGAGTTTTCATCGGCCTCGGCCAGCCAGCGCTCGGGGTAATCGATGATGCCGATGGCTGCATAACAATTGCTGACGATGTACGCCAGCCCGCGAATGACCTGGTCCCGTTTGGCGGCTTCATACGGCAACAGCTTCGATCGGGGAAACGTCAGCCCGAGATGAATCAGGATCGCCGCACTTTCGCTGAGGATGCTGCCGTCGGGCAGTTGCAGTGTCGGAATCTGCTTGAGCGGGTTGAGTTTCTCCAGCGCCTGCGCGGCTTCCGTGGACGCCTCGACATCGATGAAGCGATACGCAATCTCGCACAGTTCCAGCGCGGCCTCGACCGCCGCCGCGCCCGAGTTCTGGTGACCATAGAGCTGATACATACACACCTCCTTGGGATGCTCTCCAGCAGCTGACTGTTGTGGCGATGAAAAATTTCTTCGAGGCACTGCATCCAGAATGCCTTGCCAAGGGTAGTACCTGTAGCAGCTCCTGTTGCTGCCCACTTTCGGAGAGCCATAGATGAACGCCAAACAGCTGATTTGCCTTCTGGGTTTGTTCACCACCGTACCGGCGGCCTACGCCCAGACCGGTCTGCCCGACAGCATCAAGGTGCCGGACGGGCACAAAGTGACCATGGAAACCACCGGGGTCGGCGAAATCACCTACGAATGCCGGGACAAGGCCAATGCCGCCGGCCAGACCGAATGGACCTTCGTCGGCCCCAAAGCCGTGCTCAATGATCGCAGCGGCAAGCAGGTGGGCACCTATTTCGGACCGCCGGCCACCTGGCAAGCCAAGGACGGCTCGAAAGTCACCGGCACGCAACTGGCCGTGGCGCCGTCGAGCCCGGGCAACCTGCCCTATCAACTGGTCAAAGCCAACCCGGCCGAAGGCAAAGGCGCCATGAGCGGCGTCAGTTACATCCAGCGAGTCGCCCTCAAGGGTGGCGTCGCGCCCAGCAGCGAATGTTCGACGGCCAACAAGGGCAAGCAGGAAGTGGTGAAGTATCAGGCGGATTACATTTTCTGGGCAGCCAGTTGAGGCCCGGTATCTGACAGATTGCCTGCACGGGCAGCCTTGCGCCTACAAGGCTGCCGATTGTTTGCTAGATTGCATTCGACCTTTCAACCCACTGCCGGCCGAGAACAGTGTCCTTGCCCGAAACCCTTTTCGACTACGAACACCACTTGGCCGCCTGCGCGCGCGGTGAGCGTCAGGCCCTGCGCGATTTGTACGTGCAGGAGAGCCCGCGGCTGTTGGGGGTGGCCAAGCGTCTGGTGCGGGATACGGCGCTGGCCGAAGACATCGTCCACGATGCGTTCCTGAAGATCTGGACTGGCGCCGGGCTTTTTGACCCGGCGCGGGGTTCGGCCAGGGGCTGGATGTACAGTGTGACCCGGCACCTGGCGCTCAATTACCTGCGCGATCACAGCCGCGAAGTTCAAGACGATGTCGACGTGCAGGACAACAGCGCGAACACCTTCGATTTCCAGGAGCATTCGGCACGCATCCATGGGTGCCTGGAGCAACTGGAGCCGGCACGACGCAACTGCATCGTGCACGCGTACGTCGACGGTTTTACCCACGCGCAAATTTCACACAAACTCGGCACCCCGCTGGGCACTGTCAAAGCCTGGATCAAGCGGAGCCTGACGGCATTGCGGGAGTGCATGGGATGATCACCAGACCGACCGACGAAACCCCGGAAGCGCTCGACGAGTTGGCCAGCGAGTACGTGCTGGGGACGCTGTCGGCCGAGCAACGCGCCGAGGTTCAGCAACGCCTGCGCAGTGATGTCGGCTTGCGCAGCGCCATAGACTCCTGGGAGCGGCGTTTGCTGGGTTTGACCGAACTGGCCGAACCGCTCACGCCATCGGCGCATCTGTGGCAGCGCATCGAACGCAGCGTGAATGCCCTTTATCGCCAGCCATCGACGTCCCGCGCGATGCCGCCCGCGACCTGGTGGAACCGCCTGCCTTTGTGGCGAGGCCTGGCCGGCGCCGGGCTGGCCGCGACCCTGTTGCTGGGGGCCATGCTGTTGACGCAAACCACGGTCAAGCCGACGTATCTGGTGGTGCTGGTCGCTCCGCAAGACAAGGCGCCTGGGTGGGTGATTCAAGCCAGCAACCCCAGGGAAATCCAGCTGATCCCGCTGGGCGTCGTGGAAGTGCCGGCAGACAAGGCCCTGGAGTTCTGGACCAAGGCCGAAGGCTGGCAAGGGCCGGTGTCCCTCGGCCTGGTGAAACCGGGGCAAACGCTGTCGGTGCCGCTGGACAAACTGCCGCCTCTGGAGCCGAACCAGTTGTTCGAACTGACCCTGGAAAACCCCAATGGCTCGCCAATCGGCAAGCCGACCGGGCCGATTCAGTTCATCGGTCGCGCCGTGAAGGTGCTCTGAGCGTCATCATCAGCCTCACGACAGGTAGTACACGCCCAACATCAATACTGTCGATGTTCACCATCACGTCAATGAAGTTCTCTTAAAAAATCCGCGGCGTAACATCAGCTCCATACCAACCCATTACACCCCGGAGCACACGATCATGAAACGCCAAACTCTCCTCAGCATCGCTTTCTCGGTTTTCGCAGTTAACGCTTTTGCCGCTACCTCTGCTCAACCTGTCGTCGCTGAAGGCGGCGCGGATCGTCTGATCGAAAGCCGTGTGGCTGAAGGGGGTTCTGACCGTCTGCAACAGAATCGTGTTGCTGAAGGTGGCGCTGAACGCCTGCTGGAAAAACGTAACGCGGTCGCTGCAGATGGTTCGGATCGTTTGAAAGGTAATGAAGTGGCTGCTGATGGTTCGGATCGCCTGAAAGGCAACGAAGTGGCTGCTGATGGCTCGGATCGCCTGAAAGGCAACGAAGTCGCTGCTGATGGCTCGGATCGCCTGAAAGGCAACGAAGTGGCTGCTGATGGTTCGGATCGTCTGCAAGGCAACACCGTCGCCTAAACAAATCGCCACACCGCTACACCCACAAAAAGCCCGGCCTGATCAGCCGGGCTTTTTCACGAGCGTGTAGATGCTCTGTTCCCTTCAATTACGCGCCATGCAACGCTGATAACGCTCATCAACCCGTTTGGCAAACCACGCCGTGGTGAGTTTGCGGGTGATTTTCGGGCTTTGCAGGACAATCCCCGGCAAGACCGCACGAGGCAGCGACCGCCCTTCAGCTTGTTCGGCCAACGCGAAGACCCGCTGATAGAGTTTGCTGTTCTCGAAGGCCAGGCTGTTGCCCTCCTCCAACTGATCCCGGATGGTTGGATTACGCATGTCCAACTGCTTACCGAGGGTGCGCACCGCCAGCTCCGTACTGCCGGGCATGATCGAACCGTAGCGGACCAGATCCCCGTCCAACGCTAATGGAATACCCGAGGCCCGACTGACGGCATTCTGGAACGCCGCATTGCGGCTGGCGTACCAACCGGCGTTGAAGTCGGCAAAACGATACAGCGGCTGCTCGTAGCTCACCGGGTAACCCAGCAAATGCGCGATGCCGAAATACATGCCGCCCCGACGGCTGAACACTTCACGACGAATCGAGCCATCCACCGGATAGGGATAACCCTGGGCGTGCTGTTCGGCAAAATCGATGCTGACCTGCATCGGCCCGCCGGTGTGCACCGGGTTGAAACCGGCGAACAACGTCTGTCCCATGGGCACCATGCCGATGAAATCATCGAAAATCGCACTCAGTTCTTTCTCACTGCGCGCTGCATTCAGACGGTCGCTATAGGTTTTGCCGGTAGGCGAACTCACCCGCAAGGCACCACTGACCAATAGCCCGGGAATGTGTGCCTTGCTCGCTCGGCGATCGATTTCCTCGCGGGCGATCTTGCCCAGTCCGGGCACCGGCGGGTCGACCTGGAACGTCGATTCCTGCTCGGTAACCGCCAGCACCGCACACAGGTTTTGCGTGGTGGGTGCAATGCTCTGCGCAGCAAACGCGGCGTAGATGTCCGTCGCCCAGCCCTCACGATCCACGGTTTTCGCCGGCAGCAACCGTACGATTTGCGCCTTGACCTCGGCAGGCTTGCGCACCGGGGCTTCTTGAGTCCGCTGACTGCTGCAACCGGCCAGCACCAGCAACGCGGCGACACTCATGATCAATCGTTGGGCTTGCATGTTGCTCCAGGGAGTCCATTGAACCGGGTTAACCATACGACCATTCGCATGGCGCAGGCTATGACCCTCCCCCGCCAAGCTGCGTTCCCTCCAGCAACTCCATCCTCCGTAGCAG
>Ga0247818_10000470_pt1 | contig 25270 bp, 18 predicted proteins | sample 13C_Glucose_Day1_FD_192424 | JGI IMG/M metagenome (GOLD analysis project Ga0247818, IMG submission 192424) | Soil microbial communities from agricultural site in Penn Yan, New York, United States - 13C_Glucose_Day1 | ecosystem: Environmental > Terrestrial > Soil > Agricultural land | place... | reverse complement strand
ACTTGTCCATTTCAAAACCACGGGTGGCGGTGTCCACGGCCTGTTGCGCAGAGGGCAGGATGGTGCGGTCGTAGGCATCCACCTCCTGCATCGCCGTGTGCCACTGGCTGACGGCGCTGCGGGTTTCGCTACGCAGGCGCAGCTCCACGGCGTTACGCAAGTCACGCGCCTGGTCAGCACGGCGTGCAGCCGCGAGCACGTTGCCCTGGTTGCGGTCGAACAGTGGCAATGGCATGGACAGGCCAACTACATTCACGCGCTCGCGGTCCTCGCGGCTGTACTGGCTACCGAGGCTGACGGTGAGGTTGGGAATACGCTGAGCCTTTTCCGACCCCAGCGACGCGTCGCCGCGCTCGACCTGGGCAGCAGCCAGACGCCATTCGGCCGTTTGTGCGACCCGGTCGAGCAAGGCGTCGGCACTGGGCGCCACGCCAGGCGACGGGTTGGCGGCCTGCAACAGGTCGAAGCTTGCCAACGGGCTACCGGTCAGGCGTGCCAGAGCCTGGTAGGCCACGCCGCGCTGGGTCTGCGCACGGCGCACTTCGGCTTGGGCCTGGGCCAGTTGCACCTGGGCACGGGTGGCCTCCACAGGCGAGGACTGGCCAGCGGTCACCCGCCCCTGCACCACGCGCAGCCCGCGCTCGGTCAATGCCTGTGATTGCTGCGCCAGCTCCAGCGCAGTCTGCGCGCGCAAGGCGGCGTGAAACGCCTGCACCACATCGGCACGCAGGCCATTGCGCTGGCGCTCCAGGCCAAGCTGGGCAATGGCCTGGCCGGTACCGGCCACGGCAATCCGTGCGCCACGCTTGCCGCCCAGTTCCAGCGGCTGGCTGAGGGTGACGGTGGTGGTGCTGGTGTCGCGGCGGGTGTCCTCGACCTCCCAGGAGAGCTCTGGGTTGGGGAGCAACCCGGCCTGACGCCGCTCGCCGTCGGCAATGCCGATTTCCCGGCCGGCTGCGGCCAGCTCCGGGTTTTGCGCAAAGGCGGCGGCGAGCGCCTGGGGCAGGCTCAGGCTCTGACTGGCCTGGGCGCTGCTGGCACTGGCCAGCACCAGGCAGAGCAAGGCGATCTTGCGGGGGATGGGCACGAACAGATTCCTCGTCGACGCGTGTAGGCGAAGCACTGTAGGAAGCCGTGGTTATCGAGGTGGTGGCGGGAAAATTACAATTCTGTAATCCAGCTGCATTTCTCTTTGCAGGAACAGCCTTGTGCTGCGAAGAGGCCGGCAATGCCATGACATCTACTACGGCTGTACCGGCCTCTTCGCAGCACAAGGCTGCTCCTACAGGGGGTATGTATATGCTGAGGGTTCGATAATCGCCCACTTTCCCGATGCAGCGGTTTAGTCCAATTGACTAAACTAACCAGTCGGTACAAAACTAGATGCATCCAACAACAACAAAGCGATGCTCGTCATGAAGCCCCTTATTCTCGTGCTTAACGGCCCCAACCTGAACATGCTGGGTACCCGCGAGCCTGCCCAATACGGCCACGAAACCCTTGCTGACCTGGCCCAGAGCTGTGCCGATACTGCCCATGCCAACGGCCTGGAAATCGAATTCCGCCAAACCAACCACGAAGGCGAACTGATCGACTGGATCCACGCCGCCCGCGGCCGTTGCGCCGGTATCGTGATCAACCCCGGCGCCTGGACCCACACCTCGGTGGCCATCCGCGACGCCTTGGTGGCCAGCGAAGTGCCAGTCATCGAAGTGCACTTGTCCAACGTGCACAAGCGCGAGCCGTTCCGCCACCTGTCATTCGTATCGTCCATCGCCGTCGGCGTGATCTGCGGTCTGGGCAGCCATGGCTACCGCATGGCCCTCAGCCACTTTGCCGAACTGTTCCAGGAGCGCACGGCATGAGCCAGCACGCCATCCTCGCCGGCCTGATCGGCCGCGGCATCCAGCTGTCGCGCACCCCTGCCCTGCACGAACACGAAGGTGACGCTCAGGCCCTGCGCTACCTGTACCGGCTGATTGATGCCGACCAGCTGCAACTGGAGGACAGCGCCCTGCCCGGCCTGCTCGACGCCGCGCAACACACAGGCTTCACCGGGCTGAACATCACCTACCCATTCAAACAGTCGATCCTGCCACTGCTCGACGAACTGTCGGACGAAGCCCGTGGCATCGGCGCAGTGAATACCGTGGTACTGAAGGACGGCAAGCGCGTCGGCCATAACACCGACTGCCTGGGCTTTGCCGAAGGCTTGCGCCGCGGCCTGCCCGACGTGGCTCGGCGCCAGGTGGTACAGATGGGTGCCGGTGGCGCCGGTTCGGCCGTGGCCCACGCCCTGCTGGGTGAAGGGGTCGAGCAATTGGTGCTGTTCGAAGTGGATGCGGCCCGCGCGCAGGCCTTGGTAGACAACCTGAATGGCCATTTCGGCGCTGGCCGTGCCGTGCTCGGCACCGACCTGGCCGCAGCCGTGGCCGAGGCGGACGGGCTGGTCAACACCACGCCGGTCGGCATGGCCAAGCTGCCAGGCACACCGCTGCCGGTCGAGCTCCTGCATGCGGGATTATGGGTGGCGGAAATCATCTACTTCCCGCTGGAAACCGAACTGCTGCGCGCAGCTCGGGCACTGGGTTGCCGCACGCTGGACGGCAGCAATATGGCGGTGTTCCAGGCGGTAAAGGCGTTCGAGCTGTTCAGCGGGCGCCAGGCGGATGCGGCGCGGATGCAGGCGCACTTTGCCAGTTTCACCTGATAGAAAAGTGTTGGCTTCTTCGCGGCGGTTCGACGCCTCGAAGAGGCCGGTACAGGCGAATCACCCTCGCTCATCCAGCAACGCCTGTATCACTTGTTCCTGCCCGCCATAATCCCCCTCGCCAAAGTGCACATGGCGCACCTGCCCCTTGCGGTCGACAAAGTAATGCGCCGGCCAGAACTGGTTGCCCCAGGCATTCCACACCTTATGGTCGTTGTCCACCGCCACCGGGTAACCGATACCCAGCCCTGCCACCTTGTTTCGCAGGGTGCCCACATCGTGCTCGTAGTCGTACTCCGGCGTATGCACGCCCACCACCACCAGCCCCTGATCGGCATAACGCCGCGCCCAGTCGTTCACATGAGGCAGGCTGCGCTGGCAATTGATGCAGTCCCAGGTCCAGAAGTCCACCAGTACCACCTTGCCCTTCAGCGCTGGCCCATCCAGCGGGGTCGAGTTGATCCACTGGCTGGCCCCCGACAGCGACGGCATGGCGCCATAACTGTCACGGGCCATCAGGTGCCCGGCCAAACCCAGGCCACTCAGCGCCAACGCAATGCCCCCCACCTTCAACATCAAGCGGCCATCAATTGTCATGGCAACCGCCAGAGGCGTAGCTGCGGTACTCCACGCTCTGCGGCCGGCCATGGGAGTCGAGGTAGTCCATGCGGGTGTTCACCAGGCCGCAGGCGTTGCTCTGGTCGTCCTGCACCGACAGCACTTTCTTTACATCCAGATGCTCACCGTAGTGGTACTGCATTGCACCTGTATTCTGCGTCGGCAGGGCGGCAGCCTGGGCCGCAATGGCGCCGAAGCTGAGCATGGCAAACAGGCTGGCGCTGGCGAAAGTCTTCAAGTTCATGGCATCTCTCCTGTGTAACGCTTGGCTGTGGGGCGTGTTTTCCCCGGTCGAGAGCCATTTGACGCCTGCCAAGTATCCCGTCTGTGTCGCTCAACGCTGTGCTGTGCGTCCTCCTGTAGCTGCACGCCTGTCGGCCAAACCTCGTGAAATCCTACAAAAGCCTTTTCAAGCAGGTAGTTAAAACAAAGAAGGCGCCCACGAAGGGCGCCCAGCTTGTACAAAGGGATACAATCGGCTCAGGCGTTTGCGGATGCTTGCTGGAAATATGTAGCGCTCGAATGGTGGTGAGTTCCGCAAGCAAAGCCGGCCATCACGGCTTGGCGGTACGCGCTTTATGCCACTGAAGTTTGGATACGCCATCCGGGGAGCCGCTGACACCGCGTGCTACTTGCTGGATATGGCCGCCTTGCTGGAGGAACGCTTCAATCTGCTCGCAGAGGCGGTCGTGGGCTCTATGGGCTGGGCTGGGGTATGTCTGGGACATGCAGGCTACTCGGTAATGAGCCACTGAAATACAGTTACCCGAGGCGCCATTGTACGCGCTGTGCTGCAATCAGGCGCTAAACCGGAGTAAAACCCGGTTTATATCGGCCCGGCGGTCAATGCTCACCGTTTGGCTGGCTGCCCGAGCCACCCAAACCACCGCATGCGGTGTCGTATGTCCCTGCCAGATACACTGCAATACAAACCCCGCAGGCAATCGCAAACGCGCCGGGTACACTGCGCCAACCCCACTCGAACAGGAACGCTGCGCATGGAACACGTCGATCACATCCTGATCGTCGACGACGACCGCGAAATCCGCGAACTGGTCGGCAACTACCTCAAGAAGAACGGCCTGCGCACCAGCATCGTCGCCGACGGCCGGCAGATGCGCGCCTTTCTCGAAGCCAACAGCGTCGACCTGATCGTGCTCGACATCATGATGCCTGGCGACGACGGCCTGCTGCTGTGCCGCGAATTGCGCGCCGGCAAGCACCGCAACACCCCCGTGTTGATGCTGACGGCCCGCAACGATGAAACCGACCGCATCATCGGCCTGGAAATGGGCGCCGACGATTACCTGACCAAGCCGTTCTCTGCCCGCGAACTGCTGGCCCGTATCAATGCCGTGCTGCGCCGCACGCGCATGCTGCCACCCAACCTCACCATCAGCGAAAGCAGCCGCCTGCTGCGCTTCGGCCAATGGCGGCTGGACACCACCGCGCGCCACCTGCTCGACAACGACGGCACCCTGGTGGCCCTGAGCGGCGCCGAGTACCGCTTGTTGCGGGTGTTTCTCGACCACCCGCAGCGGGTGCTCAGCCGCGAACAGTTGCTCAACCTGACACAAGGCCGCGAGGCCGACCTCTTTGACCGCTCCATCGACCTGCTGGTCAGCCGCCTGCGCCAGCGCCTGGGCGACGACGCCCGCGAGCCCAGCTGCATCAAGACTGTGCGCAGCGAGGGCTACGTGTTTTCGCTGCCGGTGCAATTGCTCGAGTCCCCCTCATGAAATGGCCGCGCACCCTGGCCTCGCGTCTGGCGATGATCTTTTTCACCGGCCTGGTGTTGGCTTATGGTCTGTCGTTCGGCCTGCAGGCCTACGAGCGCTATATCAGCAGCCGCTCGATGATGCTCAGCAACCTCGAACAGGACGTGGCGACTTCGGTTGCCATCCTTGATCGCCTGCCTGCAGCCGAGCGTGCCGCCTGGCTGCCACGCCTGGAACGGCGCACCTACCGCTATCGCCTTGACCAGGGCCTGGCAGGCGAAGCGATGGCCAGCAGTGACCCACCGATGGCCGCCGCGTCAATCGTCAAGGCCATTGGCAGCGACTACCGCCTGACCTTCCAGGAAATTCCGGGGCCCAATGCGCACTTCCAGGCGCACCTGAACCTGGCCGACGGCGCCCCCCTGACCATCGACGTGACACCCGCACCGGTGCCGGTAGCCCGTTGGTTGCCCGTGGTGCTGCTGATTCAGCTGGCTGTGCTGATGCTGTGTACCTGGCTGGCGGTACACCTGGCCATCGGCCCGCTCACCCGACTGGCCCAGGCAGTGGACAACCTCGACCCGGACCAACCCGGCGTGCAACTGGATGAAAGCGGGCCACGCGAGGTGCGTTACGCTGCCGTGGCCTTCAACGCCCTGCAGGCGCGCATTGCTGCCCACCTCAAGGAACGCATGCAGTTGCTGGCAGCCATTTCCCACGACCTGCAAACACCGATCACTCGCATGAAGTTGCGGGTCGAAGTGATGGATGAGGGGGTCGAAAAGGACAAGTTCGGAAGCGACCTGGATGAAATGGAACACCTGGTGCGCGAAGGCGTGGCTTACGCCCGCAGCATGGACAGCAGCACCGAAGCGACCTGCCGGGTCAACCTTGATGCCTTTCTCGACAGCCTGGTATTCGACTACCAGGACAGCGGCGCCCAGGTTGAACGCCACGGCAGCAGCGGTGCCCTGCTGGAGACCCGCCCGCATGCGCTGCGCCGGGTACTGGTGAACCTGGTCGACAACGCCCTGAAGTTTGCAGGTGCTGCCGAGCTGCAAGTATCACGCGAGGGCAGTACCACCATAATCCGCGTGCTCGACAACGGGCCGGGGATACCCGGTGACGAGCTCGATGACGTGCTCAAGCCGTTCTACCGGGTGGAAGGTTCACGCAATCGCAGCACGGGTGGCACCGGCCTGGGACTGGCCATTGCCCACCAGCTGATCCAGGCCATGGGGGGGCGGCTGACCCTGAGCAACCGCGAACAGGGCGGATTGTGCGCGCAGATCGAACTCTCCTGAAGTGCATCTGCGATCGTTGGCAGGAACGGCCTTGGATCTGGATCGGGCCGTTCCTGTAAAACGCGAGGTCGCCTCTACAAACAGATACACAACTACATCCCCCTGACACACTGCAGATACCCCGCCTCGACACACTCCCGGTCACACAACCACACCCCGGGAGTCCCTGATGAAAGCCTTCACCTTGCCCTCCGGCTGGAAGCTGTCCGCCGCCCTCGCCGGCCTGACCACCGTTGATCGCCTCGGTAGCTGGAGTGCCGACGTGCCATTACGGGTATTTCTGGCCTGGGAGTTTTTCGAATCCGGCCTGGAAAAATTCAACGGCAGCAACTGGTTCGCCGACCTGCAGTCCAGCTTCCCGTTCCCCTTCAACCTGCTGCCCCCGGAGCTGAACTGGCAGCTGTCGATGTGGGCCGAGTTGGTGCTGCCGTTGCTGCTGCTGTTGGGCCTGGGTACCCGGCTGGCATCGTTGGGTTTGATGGTGGTAACCGTTGTAGCGATAGCGGCAGTGCACTGGCCGGCGCACTGGTCGGGCCTGGCGGAGCTGGCCCAAGGCTATGCCATTACCGACCAGGGCTTCGGCAATTACAAGTTGCCATTGATCTACCTGGTGGCGTTGCTACCCCTGCTGCTCAAGGGCGCCGGGCGCCTTAGCCTCGATCATTGGCTTGGCATGCGGTTCGGCAGATGAGGGTCGGGGGGTGCTGCGCAGCCCCCAATGCCTTCAAACTGTTCCGACAATGACGCCCTGCTCGCGCAATGCCTCCAACAATACCAACCCTTGCTGCACATCCCCGCCCAATGCCTGCAGCCGCTCTCTTCCAGTCCCCTGCTCCATCAGCAACCGATACGCCATAGGTGCCAACCGGGCAAAACGCACCTGCAACCGGGCATCGCGATAAACCAGCAGCAAGCTCGGCGATGCTGGGGCAGCCGTTGGCTGGTAGTCCACGCCAATGCTTTCCACCGGCCAACGATAGGCCAGCACCCGCGCCACACAAGACAACAACGGCTCTCCCGCCAGCAGGTCACCACCCGGGTCATGCGCCGGGTCCTCGGCATCGCTCAGGTACAGTTGCGCCTCGACCCGCTCATAGTGCGCCAGCTCCAGCTGCCAAGGGGCGTCCAGCGTCACACGTTGCAAGTAGTCGACGAACGTCTCGGCAATTTCGGTAAACAACGGCGTCTGGCAACGGTAACTGGCGTAGAAATCACGTACTCGGGCGTGCCAGCGCTGCTCGCCCAACACCTGGCGCATGACCGGGAAGCTGCCAGCCAGCAACCCTTCGATGGCACCATAGAACAATTCACGGTAGACCTTCAGGCGCCGGGCCTCGACACCGGGTGGCGGGGCATGGCGCTGTGGGTCGCGCAGGTGACGGGCCAAGGCATACTGCTGCGCACGCAGGGTCTCATTCATCTGCTTGCCCTCCGGCAGCGCATTGCACAGCACGCATACGCGCCGTCTCGGCCAACAGTTCGGCCAAGGGCGGGTAGTTGAAATCACGTTCAAGCACCGTCGGCTTTACGCCAAAGCGCACGCAAGCGCTGGCGAACAGGGCCCAGACATCCTCCTTCACGGCTGCCCCGTGGGTATCCACTTTGAGGTCCGGCGCTTCATCGTAATGCCCGGCAACGTGCATCCCGGTCACTCGCGCCGGGGGCAAGCCTGCAAGGAATTGCTGGGCGTCGTAGCCATGGTTGCAGGCGTTGACATAAACATTGTTGACGTCCAGCAGCAGGTCACAATCCGCTTCTTCGAGCACCGCCCGGATGAAGTCGAGTTCGCTCATCGCCTGATACGGCGCGGCGTAGTAGCTGATGTTCTCCACGGCAATGCGCCGCTCCAGCTGCTCCTGAGCCTGACGTATGCGCGCGGCCACATGGTGTACGGCTTCATCGGTGAACGGGATGGGCATCAGGTCGTACAGGTGACCGTCATCACTGCAGTAGCTCAGGTGCTCGCTGTACAGCCGCACCTGGTACCGATCGAGAAACTGCCGGGTCTGCTCAAGGAAATGGCGGTCCAGCGGCGCACTGCCACCCAGCGATAAAGACAACCCATGACAGGTGACAGCAAAGCGCTCCGCCAACTGGGCCAAGCCCTTGCCATAGGCACCGCCCACGGCAATCCAGTTTTCCGGCGCACACTCGAGAAAGTCCACCGCACCCGCCTCCATGGCCAGCAGTTCCGGCAACAGGCCACGACGCAAGCCTAACCCGATGTTCAACATCGCAGGAAACATAAAAGTTCTCCAACCAGCACAACGCCCCACCTGGCCAGCAGGAGGAGCGTTGTGGCGTTTCATGGGGTAGAAAGTCAGGGCTTGCCGGTCAGGTGGCTGAACAACCCATCAGGCATGGCTTTGCCATTGGCCTGATAAATCGCCTTGAGGTGATCCGCCGCTTCCTGCTCGGAGATGAAGCCGTCATGGTTGCGGTCGATCGTGTCGAACTCACGGGCACGGTCCTTGGCCACCGCCAGAAACTCATCGCGCGAGACCTTGCCATCGTGATTGCTGTCGGTTTTGGCGAACGAGGCGTCACCGCACTTGCCTTCACCACACTTGCCCTCAGCCCCGGCCTTGGCGCCGGCGCCGCATTTACCCTCACCGCACTTGCCTTCGCTTTGGGAAGCCTTGCCGCTCCCCCCGCACTTGCCTTCACCACACTTGCCCTCGCCGGCCACTTTGGCCGAGGCCAGTTGGTAACCTTGAGCCAGCGGCTCGACGGCGAACGCACTGTTGCTCAATGCCATGCTGCCGATCAGGGCGGCGCCGAGCAGACCGAGGGTGTTTTTTGCTTGAGTCATGATGCAGCTCCACGGGGGTTGGAAAGTGGAGCCATTAGGCCGTTGCTGTTTGTCGTGGATGTATCGTGGCAGGCGCACTTTTGTATGGCAGTAGGTCTGCAGCACAGGCAGATACAGTGCGATACACACCACCCGGCAACGGGCCCCAAGCTGCCTTGGGGCCCTGAGGCGTGATCAGTCTTCCAGCGGTTTGGGCGGGGCCGCTGGCTTGGCGGGCTTGGCAGGCTTGGCAGGCTTGCTGTCCTTGTCCTTGGCTTGCGGGGCCGCGGCTACGGGCTCGGGCGCCGCCACCGCCTTTTCGCTGGCAGGCAGTTCATCGACCGCTTTGAGGATCACCTGTGGGTCGATGGCCTCGCCGGTCTCGTCGTCCTTGAGCATGTGCCGCTCACCGTCCTTGCCCACCAGAATCACCTTGGTCCCCTTGCTCGCACCCAGCTTCAGTTCCCGAATCAGGGCCATTGTGGTCTGCTGCTCGAGGTTCTTGTCCTCTCGCTTGCCCATCATGTTGGCGACGCTGTACAGGACAAGATTGCGCTCCTTGAACGCAGCCTGGGTGGCCGGGTCCTCGAGCGCCTTGTTCAGCCCTCGCAACGTAGGGTCGGCACTGCTGGGAGCGATAACCACCAATGGTCTGGCCTTGCCCAGTTCCTTGGCTAGAGGCGCATCACTGTCTGCGGCAAACAGGGGGCCGGCAACAGCAAGCAAGGTTGCGAGGGTCAGTGACCGGACAAGCATGCGTATCTCCTTATTGTCTCGATATACCAATGACTACAGATCACGGAGAAAAATCCGACAGGAGCCTAAACCACTTCATTCCAGAACGGGGTGTGCAAAAGTAACTGTCGATTTCCGAGCCACCTGAAGCCAAGACTACGGCGCTGCTACAAACCACTGTCAGCACGATTGAGCATAGCCCAAAGCCGCTTTGGCAGGGCCAGGCAGCCCTTGATCTGAGCGCAGGTCAACGCACATCGATCGCTGGCCCCTTGGGGCCGACTTCCATCGCGTGAATCGTCATATCCAGCATCAGCCCTCTGCGTGCAGCGCGCTGAGCATCACGAATGGCATCCGCCTGGTCGATCATGGCCCCTTCGGTCAGCGCTTCGTCGTCAAGCACGGTTTCAAGCTGCCTTCTGAACGGCAGGTCGACCGCAGCGAATCGCTCAGGATGGGAACGTTCCAGGTGCGCCTGCCAGAATTCACGGTCAACCATGGAGCGGGCAATCTCTTCCGGCGTTTCTGCATCCCGCACCGCAGCCTCTGCTTCTGCAAGGTCCGCATCCAGGACGCCCGAGATCGCAAGAAAGCTCATTTCGCCCACCTGCAATGGCAGGTCGAGACGCTCCCTCAGCCCGATCCTGAAAGCCAACCCCACCTCGCTTCCTTCCAGCGTCCTGCCATGCTGTAACGCCCATCGGGTAGCGAACATGTCGACTGCATCCTGGCGCCATAAACGTCTGCCCAGGTCTAGCAAAGCGCGTTCGCTTCCTCCCTTGGCCGCGTGCTCAACCTGCCAAACCAGCAAATTCAGTTCAAGGTTGCTCAAGCACCAGGTTGCACCATCCTGGCACCCCCACTCATCATTGGCCACGGACAGCAAGTTCTGCCGCAGCTCCGGCGTAATGGCCATCGCTTGTAATACCCCCATTACCCGATTGCCCAGTGCACGCGGATTGACACGAAAGTCTTCGGACAGCAACAACTGGCGAAGCACACGGAAAAAACGCTCGGCGTCCTGTCCTACATCCAGCGAGTCCCAGGCAGAAAGCATCAAGCCGCGATGCTCCGGGGCCACGGCATCCCCCCAGACTTCACGCGCGTGCTGCAGCCGCAGAAGCACTTGCTCCTCGTCGTGGGCAGGATCGTCGCTACTCAACGAAGCCTGCAAGCGTAACGTCTGGGCCTCGCCCAAAGGGTTCGCATTCAAGCGAAACCGCCGCCGATGCCACAGGGGCAACTGGTAGAAACCCTCTGGAATGTGCCTGATCCGGTTATCCCGCAAGTCGACGGATACCAACTGATCGTTGTCGAACACGCCCAGTGGAAACTGCGAGATCTGTGTGGCGCGCAAGCTGAGCCAACGCAATTCAGCCAAACCCGCCAACGTGAACCGGCTCCCCAGAGGGTTATGGGAAAGGTCGAGAGACTGCAGGCTCGTGCAACTGGCCAATGTGGCGGTTTGTGCAGTGTTCAGGACGATGCGGTTGTTGGTCAGGCTCAGATGCCGCAGCTGCGCTATCTGTAGCAACGGCTGCGGAAGGCGCGTCAACAGGTTCCCTCCCAGATCGAGGGTTTGCAGGTTAGGGAAAGCCAGCAATAAGCTGCTTGGCACCTCCAGTAGGTCAAGGTGCAACAGAGACAGGCTGGTAACGCCCCTGAAGCTGACCTGCACGGGAATGTTGGGCAAGCCGCCCGGTCTGAAATTACAGAACATGACGTGGAGGTTTTCCTGGGCATTGATTTGCAGTTCCCCCACACCCACCGACCGCCTCCAGCAATTGAACAACGTCTGGCGTAAAGCCTCTCGATCTTCCCTGACATCGCCCTGCGCTCGTGCCACCCAGGTATTCAGTGTGATGCGGAGCACCGCAAACTCATTGCGAAGGTCAGCCAGTACTTGTTCAATCTGATGCCCGGAACGCCTGGCGTCATCGACGAAGGTCTCGACCTGCTCATCACTCAACCACGGAAAGAGATCGCGCAGCGTGGCCCTCAGGGCACGCCCCCTTGATGCAAAACCACCTACTCCGCCGCCCCCCAGTGGGTAGCCAATACGTCCATCGGCCAAGCGCATGGGCCCTCGGACAGCACCTGGGCGTACCGCGCCAAGCAAACGACTGATCTCATCACGATGGCGTACCGCTTCGCGCCCCAGTATCACCCTGAGGTTGTGCGAGAATGGATCACCGATCCCCATCGCCTCCCGTTGTACATCGGTATAGGCTGGCGCCATGACGTCGAACAACTCACCTGCCTCACCACACGCCCTGCCGTGGCTGTCATGCAGCTGAAAGGAACCCTCCAGGTGCACCAGGTCGAACGCCCCCTGCCCTTGCTCGGTCTGCGCCAGCATCGGCCCGCCCAGCCAACCTTCGTACACCCGCCAGCACACCCCTCGCTCGCCCCCAGGCAGATACCGCAACAAGCCCACGACTACCCGTGCCAGGTCTGCATGCTGCGGCGTATCAAGGTACAACGCCTCAAATACCCGAGCCTGGCGGGTAGCCAGCACACTGCCCCTTGCCGCCTCGGCCAACCCCAGTGCAACCCTGCCGCTGGATAGCAACCGTGTGCGGTCAACGCTGGTGGCAGCCTGTACCAATGCTTGCGCACCGCGCACGCTCAGCCCAGGGAAGACCCGGCGCAACGCTGCGCTGCCAAGGGTGTCGTCGGGCTGCAAGGCTTCGAAAAGGTGCTGCAGCAATGTTCGCCGCTGCGCCCATGCCAACGTAGCCAGCGCCTGATCTGTCAGGCCACTCGCGCCTGGCAAGTGCCGAGCGTGATCGAGCACTGTTGCATCTTCTACCGGCTCGCCGCTGCGCAGACGGCCAATCATGCTGCGGATGCGTTGATCAAGCCTGACCCGCTCCACACTGTCGATCATCCCGGGGCTCGGTGCCTGGGCGTGTACATGCAGGCCACGCACGTCATCGCCATCAAGACCATGGAACAGCAGAACCTGATCGATCTGTTCGTCATTCAGCCCATTGAAGGGTTCACCCAAACGCCGAAACATGCGGTATTTGTCGGTCCACCGGGCCGGTTGCTCGCTCCACAACCGCCAGGCACCTGCGCCATTGTGGCGCAGCAACGGCCCGTGGCCGTCGACCGGATACAACTGCCATTGATCATCACCCGCCTCTGCCACGCGATAGTGATGCCCGTCCATTTCGATCCAGGCCAGCCCATCCTGACGCCGAATACCCAAGGCGTCCAGGCTCGAGGCTGCAACGGGTGCCTGGCTTTGAAACGGGGTCACGTCTTGTTGCCAGAGTTTCTCAGTGCCATCCTCCAGCCGAGCCGGCACCAGGTCATCGACCTGCGCAGAGCGCGCCCAAACCCGTCGAGCGACACCAACCCCGGCTACCGTGGTCGCCAGCACGGCAAGGTCTGTCGCCACGTGGGTCAAATGGTCGAGCGCCTCCTGACGATCGCCTTCCTGCCAGGCCTCGGCGCCATGGTAGACCTCAGCCAGTAGTTCGCAGGCCGTCACGGCCAGCAGCGCCAGGCCAAGCCCAGGCAGGAAGAAACTGGCCAGGTTGAGCAGCGCCCATCCTTCGGCTTCAAGGCGCAGGTCATGCTGGCGCTGAACCTCACGATCCAGTCTGGCCACAGGGACCGCTATCATCGCCGCATCTTCCTTGATCTGGTGGATACGTGCCTGTGCCAGGCTGATGAACAATGGCTGCGGGTAAGCCTGCAAGTGCGGTTCGAGATCGCGAAAAGCCCAGCCCGGCAGGTCATCGAAGCGCTCCGCGACCTGGGCGAAAAAAGCCTGGCTGTCGCGCCGCAGCACGAAGCGGCTGAAAAAACGCCGGTAAGCCTTGTCTCGCAAGCGACGGCCCAGTTCGCGGTTCAGTTTGTCGATGCTCTCGAACGCGCGCCAGGGCGAAAAAGGGTCTCCAGGCACGTAAAGCAACACCCGACGCGTCGTGTTGAACAGGACGCCCTGCTCGACCACTACGAACACTGTCACCTGCTCAATCCGGCAACCCAGCAATTTCAGTTGCCTGGCCTGCACAAGGTCGCCCGCCAAGCGCGGCAGCTCGCCCTTCTCGCACACAGCCACCATCAGATTGAGTTCGCTGGCATCCAGCGTTCCCTCCTGCCTGGCTTTGTAGGCGTCCACAAGCATGGTGTAGCGCGTGGCATCTACAAGCTGTGATACCAGGCGCTCGGCACTGCCAGTGGGCGAGAGGACGGCATCCAGATGACGTTGATAGCGCTCACCCAGGTCCAGCTCACGACACAGTCCGGCAAATTCGATGCTCGTAGGGAGTTTGACCGTGCCATGGCGTGGAAGCAGCAGGCGGTTACCGCGCGGCTGACCACCTTCCTGCGCCTGCGCGGCCGTGAAGTTGCGCAATGCTACTTCGAGCAGCGGCTTTTCTTCATACACCACGTCAGTCAGGTGCGCGCCTACCGGCTGACTGTTGATCACAGGCTCCCGGCGGCCCTCCAGAAACCTGAGCAAGTACGGGTTACGGCCAAGCCCGTAACGCTCGTCAAGGGCCTTCCCCAAGGCTGATGCGACGAAACTGTCGAGGCCCTCGATACCTCGCAGCACCGCCTTCACGTGCTCACAGCAGCGAAGGCTGTTTGCCAATGCCTTGCCGATCTCAGGCAGTTGCTCAGCCGGTGCATGACGCAACCAGGGCGGCAGGCGCCTGCCGATGATGCCGTCCTGGAAAGTATCGATGGCGGCCTGCGCATCTGACGGCACAGTGGTGTCCATGGCTGGGGGCCTCTTCATGAAAAGAAGCCAGACTAAGTCGCCTGCCCCGCGCCAGGCGCTATATAACTAATGCCTGCGGCCAAACAACCGGCCACCCGCTAGTTGAGCAGACGTGGCGCTGCATTCCTGTCCAGCGCTTCCAGGGTCAACTGCAGCAACATCGCATGCTCCCGTTGCTGATTGCTGATCTGTAGCCGTGCGATCTCCTCTTGCCGGTTACCCGACGCCATCAACCGTTCCAATTCATCGTGTATGCGTTGCGGCACTTGCAAGCGCGCAGGGAACATCTTGCGCAGGTAGTCCTGCCAGAACCACTGCTCCGACAGAAAATGCGCAACACCTTCCGGGGTCTGTCTGGCCAGGACGATGTCACGGGCCAAGCGCACGTCTTGCTCGGTCAGGGCCGGAATACCTGCATAGAGCATTGCATCTGGCTGAGCGGGTAAATCCAAAGACTTGCGCAAGGTGATCCGGTATGCCAAGGCGAACTCGATCGACTCATTGCCCGCCCCCACCCGCTGGGCATGTTCAGCGGCTATCTGGTCGAGCAACGCCAACCGCCACAAGCGACCACCGAGCCATAGCAAGGCCCGCTCAGGTTGCCGGGCAAACTCGCCACGTCGCGCACGCCATATCATCACTCGCAGTTCCAGGTCAGCGAACCTAGCGGTGGCGTTATCCTGGCAATCGGTCGCCGCAGCGTGCTCGAACAGCTCATTCTTGAGGGCATCGTCCTCAGTCATAGCCTGGAACATTTCGAACACGCGGGCTGCCAGCGCGGACGCAGTCGAGGAAAACCTGAAGGCACCCGATGCTGTCAGCACCGACAGGGTGTTGAAGAACTCAGCCGATTGCTCCTCGGCCTCGAGATGGACCCACAGCGCAGCCATTTCATCGCGACGCTCGTCTGGCAACACATCCAGAAAGCGCAGCCGGTAAGGCACGCGACTCGCCTCAAGCCAATGCCAGGTAGAAAGCCCATCATGCGCAGCCGCCAGTAGATTGCCGGAAAGCTCGACCCTGCCCGAGCGCCACAGCTGCGACAGATGAAAACCATCGGGCAGCTCGGAAATACGGTTGCCGCTGAGGTTCAGGGTGTGCAGTGCTGGCGCGTCCATCAGCCCGTAGGGGAACACGGGCATCTGGGTGTTCGACAGGTGCAGGGCATTGAGCTCGCTCATTGCGAGCACGGAAAATGCCCTGCGCAATGGGTTGTCCGATAGGTTCAGGTACACCAGGGAACGGCAATCCGCCAGGATCAACGCCTGGCTTTGGTCGAGAACGATCTGGTTACCCGACAGGTCGAGCACTTCCAGCCTTTGCACAAGCATCAGCGGCAAAGGCAAACGCCTGAGTCGGCAATTGGTGATTTCCAGGTTGCGCAAGTTGGGAAACGCGCGCAGGAACTCATCCGGAACCCGCTCAACGCGCATCGAGCGCAAGGCCAGGATCGAGACATGGGGAAAGCCCACTTGCACCGGTAGGGCCGGCAGTTGATATAAACCGCTGCCGGTCTGGGTCAGCATGAAGCCTCCGTCTGCCGCTGCCGCTTCCCCTTGCAGTTCCGGGACAAGGCAGCGCCAGCAGTCGATCAGCCCCTTTTTGAACTCACGCCGGGCGGCCAGTTCCGGTGTCGGGAAGGCACTGCGTACCCACTTGCTCAAGTGACTCTTGAGCAGTCTGTACTGCTGCTCCAGCATTTGTAACCTGGCTTGCGCGTTGCCTGACTCCAGCCAGCGGCCGATCTGCTCGTCGCTGAAGGCTGGGTACAGGTCTCGCAGCCGGGCCTGAAGCGCCCTCGGCCTGGACAACTCCAGCGCCGCCCAGAGCCTACCGCCAGCCATGGGATAGCCAACCCGGCCATCAGCAAGACGTTGCGGCGCAAGAAACGAGCCGCTCGGCCGCTCCAGCCTGAGCAGGTTCACCACGGCTTGGCGTTGGTCGATAGCAACGTTTGCCAGCGCCTGGCGCAGTGCGGGCACGAACGGCTGGCCTTGGCCGATGGCCGCTTGCGATGCGTCGTCATAGGCCGCGGCCAGGGTCTGGAACAACTCGCCCGCCTCACCGGCAGGCGTGTGCGCCTGGGTACGCAGGCGGAACAACCCATGCCGGTGAAACAGGTCAAACGTGTGCCCCGATCCCTCGATCATCAGTAACGGTTCGCTGGCATCGCCGTCAAACAGTCGCCACCCCCGCCCGCCAGCCCCCGGCACGTGCACCAGCAGATTCAGCACGACCCGCGCCAGGTCGAGGTTCTGCGGGGTGTCGAAGCTCAGCGCCTCGTACACCCGTGCCATGCGAATCCGCGCAACCTGCAACCTCGCCGCCTCGGCCATCAATAACGGCACGCGCCCCGTCTCACGCAGAAGCTGCAGGTCATCCTCGCTGGCATCGCGCAGCACCTCATTCGCCGCCAAGCGGTGCAGACTGGCAAAATCCCCACGCAGTGGGCGGCCAGTTTCGGTGTCGGGATTCTGCTCCTCGTACAACGTCTGCAGCAGCTTTCGTCGCCCGGCCCAAGCCACATCGGCCAACGCTGCCCCGTCCTTGCCAGCCGCCTGTGGGAGGCTCATGACCCGCTCCAGTAGCTGTGGGTCGGCGGTGGCCGCCCCCTCGCGCAACCGGTTGACCAACGTACCTATCCTGCCAGCGAGCAGCACGCGCTCGACGGTGTCGGCCAGCACTGCCTCCGGCGGTCGGCCATACACATGCCATGCTCGCAAATGCTCGTCATCGAGGCCATGGATCGCCAGCGACTGGTCGATCTGCGCGTCATCGAGGTCGCTGAATGGCCTGCCCAGGCGGCGGAACAACTGGCGAGTGCCGTCCCACTCGGCAGGTTGCTCGCACCACAGCCGCCACGCACCGGCACCATTGTGGCGTAGCGGCGGCGCATAGCCCTGATAAGGCAGCAGTTGCCAGTGCTCATCCTCGTTGCGCCAAGTTATCTCATACCAGTGGCCATCCATGCTGATCCAGCGCCGCTCGCCCAGGCGGTGCATACCCTCCGTATCCGGCACCGCTGTGTCCGGCGGGCTTTCGCGGCGATAGGGCCGCAGATCCGCGTTCCACAGTTTTTCCTCACCGTTTTCCAGCTGCGCCGGCACCAGTTTGTCCACCTCGCTCCAGGCGCGTCGCGCCGTAGCGACTACGGCAACGGTCGCACCTATAGCCAGCAACCCTTTGCCTACATTGAGCAGATGCGCCAGCGCTGCATTGCGCTCGTTCTCCTGCCAGTCCCCGACGGCCTGGAACGTCTGTTCAAGCAGCTCCCAGGCCATCACCCCCAGCAACACCGCGCCAATGCTCGGAACGAAGAACCCTGCAACGCCCACCAGGGTCCAGCCTTCAGCGCGCAGACGGCGGCCATGCTCGGCCTGGACCTCGCGATCGAGCATGGCCACGGGCGGGGCGATGATCGCAGCATCGTCCTTGATCTGGGCAATCCAATCGCCAGCAAGCTGTTCGAACAGCGGCAAGCGATAGGCAGAAGTCTGCTCATCGAGGTCCCTGGTTGCCCAGATGGCCACGTCATCGAGCCGTTCGCTGACGGCCGAGAAGAATCGCTGGCTATCGCGACGGCGCACGAAGCGATTGAAGAAACGCCGGTAGTCATCTTCGCGCAGGCGTTTGCCAAGCACCCGGCGGGCATAATCTTCCAGGTCGCTACGCACGCTCCAGGGGCCTTGCGGGTCACCCGGCACGTAAACCAATACGCGCTTGCTGGTGTTGTACAACAAACCTTCGTCGATCACATCCAGCACTACGATCTGCTGCAGACGGCAGCCGAACAGTTCCAGTTGCCGAACCCTGACCGGCTTTCCTTCAAGCTTGCCGAGCACATCGTGAAGGCAAAGCTCCACTACCCACTGCAGCTGGCCTGCGCTCAACACACCTTGCGCCCTGGCCTGAAGGGCGTCCACCAACATGCTGTAGCGTTGCCGTCGCGCCAACAACGCTCTGATTCCGGGCTGGAGAACGGCGTCCAGATGCGCCTGGTATTTCTGGCCAAGATCCAGCGTTCGGCACAACGTGGCGAAGCCCGGTGCAGAAAGCTCGCTACGCTTGGCGCCGCCCTCATCGACCAGGCAATTGCCACGCGGCTGCTCGCGCGCCTGCTGTGCGGTGAAATTGCCTAAAGCGGCCTCGAACAGAGGGATATCGTAGTAGTCGGTGCCAGGCACCGGAACTCGGCTGGTCACATAATTGATCGTGGGCGAGGTGAAGGTGTACCACTGGCGAAAATACAGCTGATCAAGGTCGAGGTCGCCGCGGGCACTGAGCGCTTGCTGCAGCAAGGGCCGGGTAAAATCATCCAGGTTGCGCAGCCTCGCCAACGCTGCCGACAAGCCTTCGCGGCAGGCCAGCAACGCTGGCAGCGCCTCGCTCAAGTACTGGTATTCGGCCCTGCCCAACTGCGCTATCCAGGCTGGCAGCCGCTGCGCGATGTACTGGTCCTGGCCTGCTTGCACGATGGCAAGGGTATCGACCGTATTCGATGGTTGGTTTGCATTGCCCTGCATATCTGCCTCCGCGATGACGTGGAGGCGCGAGTTTGCACAGTGTTGCGTCGGACCGACGCCTAGCTATCTACCACCCGTTCAGAACAGCAGCAATTGCTGGTCGGTAAGGCGCGTGAAGTCATCGCCGACAAAAGGCAGGATGGCATCTGCCACCGGTTGAAGCTGACGGCTGATGTAGTGATCGTAGTCGATCGGTGCCTGCAGGTTTTCCAGCGGCTCAGGGCCGGCGGTGGTGATCACGTAACTGATCCAGCCCCCACGCTGGTACTGCAGAGGGCGTCCCAGACGTTTGTTGTACTCGTCGGCAAGGCGTGCGGCACGCACATGCGGCGGCACGTTGCGCTGGTAATCGGCCAGCGGGCGACGCAGGCGCTTGCGATAAACCAGCAGTTCGTCCTGCTCGCCGGCCAACGTTCGCCGCACGTACTCGCGGACATAATCTCGGTAGGGCTCGCTGCGGAACACACGGCCGTAGAGTTCCTGCTGGAACTGCCGGGCCAGCGGTGACCAGTCGGTGCGCACCGATTCCAGGCCCTTGTAAACCATTTCTTGCGAACCGTCGGCCCGCTGCACCAGGCCGGCATAGCGCTTTTTACTGCCTTCATCGGTACCGCGGATGGTGGGCATCAGGAAGCGTCGGTAATGCACCTCGAACTGCAGTTCGAGGGCGCTCTGCAGGTTCATGGTCTCGTGCAGATGGGCTTGCCACCATTGGTTGACCTTTGCCACCAGCTCGCGGCCGATGCGCGCCGCGTCCTCCTCGGCGTGGGCCCCCTTGAGCCAGACAAAGGTGGAGTCGGTATCACCGTAGATCACATCGTAGCCACACGCCTCGATCAGGGACCTGGTCTGGCGCATGATCTGGTGGCCGCGCATGGTGATCGACGACGCCAGGCGCGGGTCGAAGAAACGGCAACCGCTGGAACCCAGCACGCCATAGAAGGCATTCATGATGATTTTCAAAGCCTGCGACAGCGGCGCATTGCCCTCGCGCTTGGCTGCTTCCCTGCCCTGCCACACCCGTTCGACGATGGCTGGCAGGCAGTGCTGTGTGCGTGAAAAACGCCCACCGCGAAAACCCTCGACCGAATGTGCGTCGTCAGGCAGACGCAGGCCTTCAATCAGCCCGACAGGGTCGATGAGAAAGGTACGGATGATCGACGGGTACAGGCTCTTGTAGTCCAGCACCAGCACCGAATCGTAAAGCCCCGGCCGCGAATCCATGACAAAACCGCCGGGGCTGGCTTCGTCAGGGCGGCTGCCAAGGCTGGGCGCGACAAACCCAAGACGGTGCATCTGTGGAATGTACAAGTGACAGAACGCAGCTACCGACCCACCGCTGCGGTCCACGGCCAGCCCCGTCACCGACGCACGCTCGAGCAGGAAGTCGAGCAGCCGGGTATGGGCGAAAATGCGCGTGACCAGTTCGCAGTCCTTCAGGTTGTAGTGCGCCAGGGCCGGTTTGTCTTCGGCGAAGCGGCGGTTGATCTCGTCCATGCGTTGGTACGGCGTGTCGATGGCCTTGCCTTCGCCCAGCAGGGTCTGGGCGACGTTCTCCAGGCTGAACGAGGGAAAACTCCAGGTAGCCGAACGCAACGCCTCGATGCCATCGATCAGCAAACGCCCCGGCGCATCGGCAAAAACGTGGCCACCACCGGCATGGCTGCGCAGGGTCATGGCCGCACCGTTGCGCCCCAGCGTCAGTGGCACCTGCAACGACTTGGCATGCTCATGCAGCAGGCGCAGGTCGAACTGCACCAGGTTCCAGCCAATGATCGCGTCCGGGTCATGCCTGGCCATCCACTGGTTGAGCCGGGTAATCAAAGCGGCGCGATCGGCGCAATACTCCAGGTCGAAGTCAAGCTCGGCGGCATCGCCGTTGGCCGGGCCGAGCATGTACACCTGGCGCTGGCCACAGCCCTCCAGCGCGATACTGTACAGCTCGCCACGCTCGCTGGTCTCGATGTCCAGCGACACCAGGCGCAGCGGCGGGCGATAACCGGGCGAGGGTTTGAGCTGGGCATCGCCGAGGACGCCCTGGGCATCGGGTTGGCCGGTGAACTGCACCGGGGCAGTGATGAACCGCTCCATCAGGTAGCGTTCGGGTGGGCGGATATCCGCTTCGAACACCTCGACACCCGCCGTACGCAGGCGTTGCTCCAACTGCATCAGTTGCCGGTGCTGCCGGCAGTACAACCCCAGCACCGGGCGCTGGTCGAAGTCTTTGAGGGCCAGTGGCCGCAGCTCGACGCCGGGCTCGTTGGCCAGCAACACCCGCGCATGCGCCTCATGCGTCTGCGCAATGAACGCCACCGAGACCTGTGGCGCCAGGCGTAGCTGCCGTGGCCCCTGATCGGTTGCCAGCCAGAACTCCACGCAGGTGCCTTCGGGCGTGTCATGCCAATGACGGGTCAGCACAAAACCCTGCTGCAACTCCACTGCGTCGACCTCTGCTGAAAAACGCAATTCTACGCTAGCGGGCCCCCGCCACGAAGCCACTTCTGCGCGCCGCCCAGGTCAGCAACAAGGCCACCGCGATCAATGCCAACACCACCCCGCCAAAGGCCTCGGTCCCGCCCCCGACGAGCAACGCGCCACCCACGATCCCGCCCAAGGCGATAGCGCTGTTCCACACTGTCACCAGCATCGATTGCGCCACATCCCCGCCCTCGCCCGCCGCATCGGCACAGGCGGTCTGCAGCAGGGTCGGTGCGCCACCGTAGGTCAAGCCCCACAGGGCGATGCTCAGGTACATCAACCACGACGACGCCTGCCCCAATGCCAGCGTGGCCAAGGCAAAACCGGTCAAACTCAGCAACACCAGCTTGCGCAGGTGTCGGTCGACCAGCATCCCCACCAGGCCGATTCCGGCCAGGGCCGAAAGGCCAAACACCATCAGCACCGGGCCAATGTCCGCCGCCATGCCGGCCGCCGCCAGCAGCGGCACAATGTAGGTGTAGAGGATGTTGTGGCCAAGGATCCAGGTCAGGATCACCAGCAGCACGATCAACACCCCCGGCGTGCGCAGCACCTGCATGGCCGCCGGGCGCTTGCCAGCGGCATGCCCCGGGTACTCCGGCACCGAGCGCAGCACCCACACCACCAGCAGCAACGCCACCAGGGTGACCAGCACAAACGTTGCACGCCAGCCCAGCCCAGCGCCCAGCCAGGTGGCAATGGGCAGCCCGAGCGACAACGCAATCGGCTGCCCGAGCATGGCCAACGCCATGGCCCGGCCCTGCAACGGTGCCGGCACCATGCGCCGGGCATGGCCAGCGATCAGGCCCCATGCCAAGCCGGCCGCAGCCCCCGTGAAAAAGCGCAGCACCAGGGTCAGGCTGTTGGAGCCCGACAAGGCCGTCAGCCCGTTGAACAGCACGAAGCCGAGGATCGCCAGCAACAGCGCCCGGCGCCGATACCAGCCTTGGGTCAACGTAACCAACGGGATGGCGGTCAGTAACGAGCCCAAGGCATACGCCGTGACCCATTGCCCGGCCATGGCCTGGCTGATGTGCATGCCGTTGGCGATCTGGTCGAGCAAGCCCGCCGGCAGGGTTTCGCTGAGGATGGCGATAAAGCCAGTCATGGCCAGCGCCAGCAGCCCGCTGACGGGCAGACGCTCGCTGCTGGCGTCCAGCAACGGTGGGGAGGATGTCTGGGACATTGCAATTGCCTTGAGTTGGAAAACAAGGCGGACAGTCTGCAAGCAAGGCCACTGCGGAAAAAGACGGGTACAATGCCGCTCACCCCGGACACCTGTGTCCGCAATCAGGAATGCAGCATGGACAGCCTCAGCGGCTTCGTGGTGTTCAATCGGGTGGCTGAAACCCGCAGTTTCGTCGCCGCAGGCCAATCGCTGGGCATCACTGCCTCGGCCGTGGGCAAACGCGTGGCGCGCCTGGAAAGCCGCCTGGGCGTGCGCCTGTTCCACCGCAGCACACGCAGCATTACCCTCACCGCCGAAGGGATGATGTTCCTCGAGCGCAGCCGACGCATCCTTGCCGAAATAGAGGCCACCGAGCAGGAACTGTCGCAGGCCATCGAAACGCCGCGCGGGCGCCTGCGGGTGAGCATGCCGCAGGTGACCAGACTGGTAATGCCGGCACTGGCCGAGTTCATGGCACTGTACCCACAGGTTGAACTGGACCTGGACTTCTCCGACCGCATGGTGGATATCGTCGGCGAAGGCTTCGATGTGGTGATGCGCGGCGGGCAGCCGGTGGACTCCCGGCTCAGCGCCAAATTCCTGGGGCACTTTCAGCACCGCCTGGTGGCCTCGCCCGAGTACCTGCGCGAACGCGGCACACCCTTGCACCCACGCGACCTGGCGGCGCATACCTGCCTGCATTATCGATTCCCCAGCAACGGCAAACTGGAAACCTGGCCGCTGCGCCAGGAGCATCCCGAGCAAGCCTATGACATCCCCATCTCGATGGTCTGCAACCACGTCGAAACACGCGTCTGCTTTGCCTTGAACCACCGCGGCATTACCTGTCTGCCGGACTTCAACGTGGGTCGTGAATTGGGCAATGGCTCGCTGGTCAGTGTGCTCGACGACTTCATGGAACGGCGCGGCAGCTTCTATCTGCTGTGGCCGTCCGGGCGGCAGATGCCGCCGAAGTTGCGGGTGTTCATCGATTTCATGCTCGAGCGGGTGTTCAACCGTACAGGTAGTTGATGTCCTTGTAGGCCAGTGGTGGAACCTGGCCCAGCAGGAAGTCGCGCAGCTTGTGCATCTGCCGCGCTTTTGGGCTGGCCTTTAGCCAGGTCATGTAGTACCCGTCACCGGTGGCCACTGCGTGCTTGAACGGCGTGGCCAGGCGCCCGGCCTGCAGGTCGGCACTGGCCAGCACCAGGTCGACCACCGAAATACCCAGGCCTTGCTGGGCAGCCGAAATGCCTTGGTCGAGCGTATCGAACACTTGCCCCTGGTCGATGCTGATCTCCAGTGCGCCCATCCGCGCCAGCCAGCGCCGCCAGTCCCGCCGGTCGGGTGACGGGTGCAGGAACTCGCATTGGGCGAGGTCTGCAAGGGCCGGTTGAGCCTGTGGCATGTAGTCGGGCTGGCACACCGGGATAAGCCATTCATCGAACAGCTTGAAACTCTCGATATCAGCGGGAAAACGCCCGCTGGCCAACAGGATGGCGCAGTCGTAGGGCTCGGAATAGAAGTCCACGGTGTCGATATCCATCCACACGCTGGACAGTTGCACACTGCAGTTGTCATCGGCCTTCTTGAACGCATCCAGCGCCCGCAACAGCCAGCGCATGGTGAGCGTTGACGGCGCCTTCAGGCGCAGGCCGTAGCGGTCCTGGCGCAGCAACGCGCAGGCATTTTCGATGATCTTGAAGCCAACCTTCAGCTCTTGCGACAGCAGGCGCCCGTGCTCGGTCAGGCTCAGTTTCGGGCCACGCCGCTCGAACAGGTCGCAGCCAAACAGGGCTTCCAGGGTCTTGATGTGATGGCTGACCGCCCCCTGGGTCAGGGCCAGTTCTTCCGCCGCACGGGTAAAAGAGCCATAGCGAGAGGCCACCTCGAAGGCACGCAGGGCGTGCAAGGCCTGAATCCGTTCCGACATGGCGACGTCCCGAGCATGAACAAGACTAATAGTAGGTCATAGTTCCACGCGTTTTACAACGTCGAGAGCGTCTCGGAAAATGCAGGTAAATAATAAACATAACCAAGATCCTGCCTGCATATGACTGGAACGTTCACTTAATCAACGCCTGGGGAAATCATGTTTACGGGATATGGAAATTGCTATCGCCTGGATGCGCTAGAGCTGGCCGTTGAACATGGATGCAATACGCAACACTGGACTTTCAAAACCATAGAACACTTTCGCAGTATCCTCGCCAACCCCGACTTCCCTTGCCTGTTCGGCCGCAAGGCGGTGAACGGCGAAACCTGCCACATACTCTTCGCCCGCGCCGAACAATTGGCCGATGACATCGCCCAGGGCCTGGCCGACTACGTGTGCACGGTCGCCCCGATCACACCCAAACAGCGCATCGGCAGCCCACTGGTGGTGTTTCTCGAAACAGCCCCCGATTACACCCTGGCCGAACAGCAGGCACTGGCCTGGAAGGTGCTGCGTGGTGTGCATGCACGCGACCCGCACCCATGGCC